>Ga0315298_1003745_pt1 | contig 23696 bp, 31 predicted proteins | sample WHS_1_MG_FD_203077 | JGI IMG/M metagenome (GOLD analysis project Ga0315298, IMG submission 203077) | Extremophilic microbial mat communities from Washburn Hot Springs, YNP, Wyoming, USA - WHS_1_MG | ecosystem: Environmental > Aquatic > Thermal springs > Hot (42-90C) | place: USA: Wyoming...
AGAAAAAGACGAGGATATCAAGGCTAGGAAGGAGTTTCTGCGAAAAATAGGCTATAAGCTTGGCTAAAAACAAGTTCTGCGCAAAATCCCGCCGCAGGGCGGAACTGCGTTGGAGAGCCGCTGGCTAGAAACGATTCTTTGAGTGAGGCGGTTTTAATGTTTTACCTAGAAGCTATCAACTCTTGCTGTAATTCAAAAGGAGCTTTCTCTTTCATCCTTTCAGCAGCGTAGGCAACAAGGCTTCTGAACTGCTTTTCAGTCAGCACATGACGTGCCCTTGACAAAATTTCCAAGCATACCTCTTTAAAAACCAGATCGGCGCAACCCATTTTTGCATCATCAATTAGTTCTTTGCAAGCTTGAAGGATTTGACTGTTCAACGCAACTCCACCCTGCAACAAAATAATCGACTATAAAGCATTAAAACATTTATGAATTCAGAAACTATATTCCAAATTTCCAAATTTTAGCCTTTTAATGCCTTAACATGTTATAAGCTGATCGTCCGGATTTTTGGTTCGTTCTTTATTGATCTTCAATAAAGCGTAAAAGGGCAGTTTTTGCTGCGCGCGGCAATCGATAAATAATAGCTTTCCCTATTTACAACTTGGAGGTTCGAAGAGTGTTTTCCACGATGCCAAGGCTTAAAGTTATACGGGTCATACTCTCGTCATTACTTGGGCTCTCAATTTTTTCAGTGGCAGCGAATTTGATGAGTGTAAAGACGGCAGTTGGTATTCAAAACTTGAGTTACGCAGTTGTTGACGCTTATGTTGACTTGAAGTACCTTGCAGAACACATTGCGGAGTTTGAAGGTGTATTTGTTACAACTAATGGAACCGCAAGATATTACGCTAGCTTTTTCATGTTTGAGGATTTTTGGCTTGAAGCGCAGAATGGCGCTAGAATCCCCGTGGTTGCTAGGTTTGCAGGTTTACCTGTTCCGTCGGAAGGTTTGTTAATAGAGGTTTCCGGTAAAATCGAATACTGTAGGCTTGAAGGCGGTTTCTACTTTTTGAATGCGACATCATGGCGGGTTATTGAGGCTTCGCCGACTCAAACCTTGCCTGAAACTCAGCCTCAACCGTCGATCCCGCCGCCAGAGGGTTCAACGTCTGAAAGCGAACAGCCTCCGGCGCAGGAACAAACATCACATCAGCAGACCAGTTCAGGTTTAATAATTCCACTGGAATATGGGCTGACAGCGTTGGCGGTGATTGCAGCCGTAGTTATTGCTTCAATAGGCCTTTTACACAGGCGAGAGAAACAGCTTAAACCTTCGAGCCAGTGAAGTAAGTGGCTTTCGGCAATGTTTTCAGCTGCAGGTATAAGGAGGCTTGCCTAGTTAATATTTTCGTAAGTTTTAAAAGCAAGTCTTTTCTATAAATCATTTTTACCTTTTAACCTAGAATGGATCTAAATGGGCCGTCATCGCAGGAGTGAAATCCAAATTCTTACCGATATAGTGCCCAACGTTCTAAATCTATCCCTAAAAGGTGTGAAGGCAACCCATCTAATGTATAAGGCGAATTTGAGTTATTCTACGCTTAGAAGGTATTTATCTACTGCTCTAAGGCAGAATTTAGTTATGAAAGTTTGTAATGATGATGGTTCTGTTGAATACTGCATTACGGAGAAGGGAAAGTTACTTTTGGATAGGCTTAAGGAAGTTAAACATGTTTTGCGGTCTTAAGTTATTGTGCATATGGCTATTTCTTTCTGTCTAGCCCTAAGCTTAATTTTCAGTTCCAGGTCATCCTTCGTGTAGTTTCCGATAAGCATATCCTGTATTTTTATTTCCTGATATTTTGGAAGGATTATTTCGCCAGCTGCGGGCTTTACTGTTTCAATCTTTCTATTAAGATTGGTAAGCCATTTTGGCAAATTCACATCGCCTGTTTTTGGGTTGTACTCCACTAGTCCGTGCTTTTGGAGATCTGTCAAGATTTCGTGTAGAGTTTCTTGTGAAATTTCGAGTTTTTTAGCTAATCTTTTTACGTTTAATAGCCCTTGATCTTCTATTATTGTGAGTAGATCTGCCGTTGTTAGCATATCCTTTAAATTTGAGTACTCTATTTAAAAAGGTTAGGAATTTTTTGTCTATCCAATTTTTAGTTTTTTGTAGAAGAAATAGATTTTTGTTCTAGACAATTACCCTAGATTTTTCATACTTAACCCTTTAAATATCGCTTTGCGCGATAAATAGGGAGACGGTGGGGAGAAAGGAGAGAAGCCTGAAAGTCAACCCTGCCTTTCCTATCCGCTCCTGTCAGGGAGGGATCATATTAGTGGAGCAAGTAGCAAATAAAGAATTGGTGGAAGAACTTAAAACGCAATGGAAAACCCTGTGGAGGGAGAGGGTAGACGACAAGGTTAGAGCTGAAAGCATTGCTGAAAAGGATTATGACATGCTGTTTGTTGAGCGGGGCACCGTGATTTTCGCTACGCGAAAGTTTAGGATGTTAAGTTTTAGGGAGATTTTGCAGCTGCACGGCGTAGTTGACGTGGACAGGGTTGTGGGGCCTCATCCTTCTGTTGGCGGCTGGGGAAAATTCATAAGAACCGCCATAACTAGTCAACAATCTTCCCATCGTAAGAAAAGGGCAAGCCAGTATTTTGAAGCTGAAAAGAAGAAGCAGCAGTTGAAAAAGGGCGGAAGAGGCTGGCTTCACTTATAGCTAGTTCTTAGAAAGAAAACTTTGCTTTTGAGGTGCATTCTTTTGGGAAGCTATAGAAGTAAGTTTGATATTGTAGCGGATATTCTAAGGGTTGTTAGAGATAAGGGAGCTAAGAAGACACATATAATGTACGGGGCGAATTTAAGTTATACGGTTTTAACAAGGTATTTGAATGCTGTTTTAGACGCTTGCCTCATTAAGTTTGAAAGTGGTAAGCGTTGTTATGTGCTTACTGATCGGGGTAAGATGTTTTTGGAGCGTTATCGCGAGTATTCTATGCGGAGTAGGCATTTGCAGCGTCAGCTAAAAAATATGCATGCTGAAAAGAAAGTTTTGGAGGAGTTATGTTCTATTTAGTGGTTTTTGGAATCGGTTGTTTTGGTAACTTTTGAGTGTTTTTGGTTGTTTGTGATTGTTGGGAGGTGATGGGTTTGAGGTTTAGGTTTTGTTTGGTTTTTTTGTTTGTTTTAGTTGTTTCTGTTGTTGGTGTTTCCCTGCCTTGTTTTGGGGTTGGCAGTGGTGATGCTTTTTCGGCTATTTCGGATGCTGATGGGCAGGTTGTCGTTTGTTACAGAGCTGTGGCTGATGCGGAGAGGGCTGGCGCAAACGTTAGCAGTTTGTTAGAAGTTCTTAATGAGGCTGGTTGGCTTTTGTCTAGGGCTAAACTCGCCTATAGCCAAGGCGATTTTGACTCTGCTGTGGTTTATGCAAATGAGTGTCTATTTATGCTTGATGGTTTTGTGGATGAGGCTGAAGGTTTAAGGCGAAGTGCTGAGGCTGCTGCCCATTGGGATTTTATGGTTAACTTTGTTGGTTCCGCTGTTGGCGCTATTTGCGTGGTTGTTTGTGGTTATGCCCTGTGGGTTTTCCTGAAAAGACGTGAAAAGTAGGGAGGGCGTTCAGTTGAGCATAAAAGATTATGGTCTTCTCTATTGGGTTGCTGTTGGAGTTTTAGCCTTGCTTGTTGCTTCGCCGTTTCTAAGCAGGGTTCTTGTTTATCCGCGGACGGAGTTTTTCACCGAGCTTTGGATTTTAGACGCTGACCATAGGGCTGAGAATTATCCGTTTAATGTTACGCGAAACCAGAGCTATACTATTTATTTAGGTGTTGGAAACCGTTTGGGCTACTGCGCATACTATATGGTTCAGGTGAAGTTTCGAAATCAGACGCAGCCGGCGCCTTCAAGCTTTGGTCCGATAGAAAGTCGGCTTCCAAGCAGTTTACCATCACTGTTTAATATGACGGCCTTTGTGGCGGACGAGCAGGTTTTAGAAATCCCAATAACGTTCTCCTTTAATTACACGGAGGATGAACAGTTTTCAAAGGTTAAGCTTTCCAGTTTGAGGCTGAACGGCGTACAGCTAAACATGAGCAACTGCATACTCTCATGGGATGCTGATGAAAAGGCGTTTAGAGGATTCCTATTCTTCGAGTTATGGTTGTACAACTCCGACGTAAACAGTTTTAAGTATCATGGGCGGTTTGTAGGCTTATGGTTCAACATGACTGTTACTGTTTAATTGTCTCTTAACAGTGTTTTATTTGCCTATGTAGATGACGTTTTGCAAGTTTCTGAAGTGGGGGGTCGCCGGTTATAACTTGCGCTTTTTTGACGATGGCGGTTGCGTAGACTAATGAATCTAGCATGCCCCAGTCTTTAACTTGTTTTTTGTGTTTAAAGTTTATTTCTCCAGCTTTTTCAGCGATGTCTGCGTCGATGTTGACGATTGTGCTTCTATTTTTAATGTAGTTTAGTATGGCGGATATTTTTTTGCGGGGAACATTTTGTTTGAGCATGGCCTCTTTTAGTTCGCCGATGACTGTGGCTGGTGTTAGGGCTTGTTGCACCATGGAAAGCTTTTCAGCGACGAGGTCGGCGTTGGGGCCGTCTAGGGCGTATTCAACCCATGCATAAGCATCAAAAACGATGGTGTTTTTGACTTTTTTAGTTTTCTCTTGGTTTGGCAAAGGCTTTTTCAAGGTTTTCATCTCTGTCCACGTGTTCCCTTTCAAAGTGGAATATGGTTCCTTTAAGTATGCCCCTAATTTCATTGACTGGCTTTTCGATTCTCGGGATAATTATGGTGTCGCCCTCTTTCACTTTTATTTCTTCCAGCTTTTCCTTAGGGATTATTATCCCTAAACTTGTGCCTATTCTTCGAACCTTAGCCTTCAAAGCCAAATATTACACCCTATTCAAATTATAATCTATTATAATTATAAAAGGCTTTTGGCCGAAAGGCTTTACAATAAGCTTTGTGGGATGTGTTGAAGTTGAGTGGAGATAATCTTAAGATTGCGGTTGTTGGTTTTGGCAAGATGGGCATGTTGCATGCTGGTATTTTGAACGTTTTGCCAGGGGTAAAGCTTACTGCCATTTGTGAAAAAAGTGGTTTAATTCGAAGGTTTTTGAAAAAGGCAGTTGGAGATGTTGATGTTGTGGATTGTGTGGAAAAGCTTTCAGGGCTTGATTTGGATGCTGTTTATGTGACTACGCCTATTGGGGCGCATTTTCCAGTTGTGAAGGGTCTTTATGAAAAGGGAATTGTGCGGAACGTGTTTGTTGAGAAGACTTTGGCTTCGAATTTTGAAGAGGCGAGACGGCTTTGCTGCTTAGCGGAGAAAGCGGATGGCGTTAACATGGTTGGGTATTTGAGGCGTTTCTGTGTCACGTTTATGAAGGCTAAGGAGCTTTTGGACGGGGGCATTATAGGCGAGCCTGTCTCTTTTAGGGCTTATGCTTATTCCTCTGATTTTTTCGGAGTTAACGGCAACTCAGGGGTTAGAACGCCAGGGGTTGGGGTTGTTAGGGATCTGGGTTGTCACGCTTTGGATTTGGCTTTGTGGTTTTTTGGAGATTTATGGGTTGAAGATGCGAAGGTTGAGGCGGTTGTGAATGGTGACTCTATGGATTCTGCCCACTTTAACGTTAAGGCTTCGGGCAGTGTTTTCGGCGAATTTGATGTTTCATGGTGTGTTGACGGTTATCGCATGCCTGAAGTTGGCTTTTTAATTGATGGTTCCAAGGGCAGTTTAAACGTCAACGATGATGAATTGTCAGTAAGCTTGAAGGATGGAAAAGGGCGAAAGTGGCTTAGGCATGATCTTGGCGACTGTGTTGGTTTTTGGCTTGGAACTCCAGAATATTACCGTGAAGATGAAAGTTTCATAGAGGCTGTTCTCAAACGCAAACCGGTTGAACCGTGTTTTGAGACAGCTGCTAAAGTTGACCGTTTGATAGATGAGGTTTTAGCTAGGGCTGGTAAAATTGAATAGCAAAGATAAGGTTTTACTTGTTGGCGATAATCCTTTTCACGGCATCAGCCACCTTTCACAAGAGCGTAGTCGAGTTAGAGGAGACACCCCAACCAATCCAGAATACGCTGCAAAACTTATAGGATTGGCGGTTCAAAATGGCGCTGACGGCTTTATGTTTTCTGTCAGCGAGAAAACCCTCTCAATTTTGGATGTTTTGCGGAAGAACGGCGAAGGCAATGGTTTAAGCTTGTATGCTATTGTGCCTTACGCTTATGAGTATGTTAGGCTTGCAGGTGCAAATGGTGGGGTTCCAGGCTTAGCTAAAAAGCTGGTTAGGGAAATTGTTTTTTCTGGGAACTTGCGCGCTGCAGCTTCGGGTTTAAATGCAGTTTTAAGGTCTGATTTAGCTTCGCTTGTTAAGACTTATTTGCTTTATGAAGTTTCTAGGGTTAAGCGTTCAGCCAGCCGAAGGGCTAAGCTTGAGTCCGTTATACTTCATCAGCTTTTAACCGATTTATGTCTTGGTTTAGGCTTGGACTGGGTTTTTAAGTTTTATACAGGGTTTTTGTTGAAGATTGGTATTGTGCCAGGCTTTAACACTGGCAACTTCGCCTTTCTAGTGGACAAGTTTAGAGAGTGGCGCATAAACTTGGAAGACATTGTTATCGCTGCGCCGTTTAACAAGGTTGGCTTTCAAATGGTTCCTTCAAGGGAAGAATGCGAAAAGGCTTTGGCGAGTTTGCCGAAACCTAATGTTTTGGCTATAAGTATTTTGGCGGCTGGCTACCTAAAGCCTGAAGAGGCTGTAGACTACATAGCGGGTTTGCCAAACATAAAAGGTGTGGCAGTAGGCGTTTCAAAAGAAGGGCATGCCAATGAAACTTTTAAGTTGTTAAGGGATAGGCTTTCATAAGATGGCCGTGATATTATCGGAAAATAAAGAAGGTATTTAAATAGCCTTAACAAGTTGGGGTAATGGGTGAAGCCTTTGGAGGTTAAACTTCCGAAAACGTTGGTTGAAGAGGTTGGTGAGGGAGAGTTAAAGCTTTACTTGGCTATGATGCTTTATAAGGAGAGGAAGCTGTCAATAAGTCAGGCAGCCGAAATCGCAGGGTTAACTCTTTCAGATTTCATATATGAATTGGGAAAGCATAAAATAGGTTTCACAAACATAAGCGAGGAAGAGCTTGAGGAAGAGTTAAGGCGGATAAAGTGATAGTTTCTAATGCAGGTCCATTAATAGTTCTTCTTAAAACTGGCAAAATATCAATTTTGAAAGGTCTTTTCCAAAAAGTCTTGGTTCCTATGACTGTGTGGGAAGAGATAACCGCAAAGGACTACGAAAAATCAATTTTTGTCAAAATGGAATGGATCGAAACTAAAAAGATCCGAAATACAGAGTTAGCTATTCTGTTGGAGAAGTTGATTGGCAAGGGTGAGGCGGAAGCCATTGTTCTCGCTAAGGAATTGAGGGCTGTTTTGTTGATGGACGACGCCAAAGCGCGAAAACATGCAAAATTACTGAACATAGAAGTAATAGGCACGTTGGGGTTACTTAAATTGGCTAAAAATAGAGGTTTGATCTCTTCCGTAAAAGAGGTTATTGATAAAATGCTTGCTAAAGGCTACTACATTGAAGATAGCCTTATTAAAAAGATCCTGAAAGAAGCTAACGAACTGTAACATGTAAACTTCCTTTTTAACGAAGTTCTCCAAGTTTGGCGCGCAACTTTGGTTATCATACCTGAACCTAATGTTTTTGGCTGCTGGTTATTTGATGCTTGAAGAGGCTGTAGACTACATAGCATGTTTGCCAAACATAAAAGGCGTGGCGATATTCGCTTCGAAGGAGAAGCATGCTGTTGAAACTAAGTTGTTTAGCAAGGTTTTTCTGTTTTACTGTAAAGCATAAGATTTATTTACTCCTCTGCGCGCGCAAACCACGGTGGAGTTGGACGTTTTAAAGTTAAAGTATGAAGACAAGCCATGGGGGATTTGTCGTCCGCCGCATTGGCATTACGCTTTCTGATAGGGAAAAAGTACCTGTGATCATTCTGGACGAGGAAAGACACTTCAGAGACATAGAAGAAGTGGCTTCAGTTAAAATATCCGATTTACAGATCTGACCATGTATGCGCACGCGTGAGAAAGAGAGGCTTATCAGAAAAGGAAATTATTCGCTTGCTCTTTCCTCAAATTTACTGAGGGTTTCGAGAAAGGTTTGGCATGCGAATTTCATACGCACATAATATTTTGGCTTTCCTGTTTCCTCAAACTTATTTGCCATGAGTAAACAATGGTCAAGGCTGTGCAAGAGTTCTTTTCGGTCCTCTTTAGATAGTTTTTCGACCACCTTTTGAATGTCCTCAAACATTTTAGCCATTAGCTCACCCACCATGCATAAGGACAAAACATGGTTATTTGCTTTTCCTTAGCGGTTCAATCATAATCGCGCGAACGCACGACTTCTGTTGTTTTGGTTGAGGTTGCCAGGAAAATATTTGCGGGAAGGCGTTGGCGAAGAGGGTGTTTCGTCAAGGTTGATGTTTACAACATGTTTGTATGAGCGTTGAGACCATCTATTGTTAATTGAGCTTAGCGTAATGCAAAGAGTTGATGCGGATGGGTTTTTCTTTATTTGAAATTACGGGCTTTGGTAGATTGCTTGGAATTGAAAGTGAGTTGAACGATTTTGTGAGAAATCATAGTGATAATCCTTTTCTTTTGTGTGGATTTGTTAGAGAGTTTATGGAGCTTAACCTTTTGAGAGGATGGCGTCCGTTAGTTTTAGTGGCTTTTGAAGATGGGAAGATCGTCGGCCTTGTTCCTTTTGCTTTTAGAAGACGTTTTAATGCAGTTAATGTTAAGTTTCTCTTTGGGCTTCATTATTCTCCGGACTTTGTTGTTGATGAAGCTTACAGGGAAACGTTTCTGGAGCATGTTGTTAGTTTTCTGTTTGAAAATTTGATTTGTCAATTTGTTGATTTAGTTTTGCCTTTAGAATCTTCAAATTTTGAGTTTTTAAAGCGGAATTGTGAAGCTAATGGTGTGTACTTTCGTGCGTATCCAACTGTTAAGTGTGGGCATTGTGTGCTTCCTGTTAGGGGTTCTTGGAGTGATTTTGAGAAGTTGAGGGGTAGCGATTTTCGGAGAAGGTTTAGGCGTATGGAGCGGAAAATGAAGGAGGCAGGTGGCTACGAAGTTTATTCTGTGGATAGAGTGGAGGATTCTGTTTTTGAAGATGTATTATACATTGAGCGGAGAAGTTGGAAGGAAAAATGGCGGAGGCAAAGGAAGGCTGTTGCGGACCTTGAGTTATTTAAGATTTGGGAGGGTGTTAAAAGGGTATGCGGCAAGGTTCCTAATTTTAAGTGGAAAGTTTGGTTCTTGAAAGTTAATGGGGAGTTAGCTTCTTATGCGCTTACTTTACAGTTTAAAAATGTGGGGTACATAGTTAAGACATCTTTTAATGAGAAGTTTAGGGGTTTTTATCCTGGGATTTACATAGCTAATGTTGCTGTCAAGGATTTTTTTGAAGGTGCGGTTGTGGAGAAAATTGATTATCAAACTAATCTTCCTTTTATGGAAACGTGGAGGCCCATGGTTTACCCGAGAGTTAGGGCGATGATGGGGCGGAAAAGTTTTTACAGGTTTATAATTTTCCTGTCTTCGAATCGGGGCTTCTGCACTTTTAGGGATCAAGTTCTTGGACCATTTGTCAGTAATATGCCTTTTGCTTTTGCAGGAGGGTAAAATTGGCTGGGCTAAGGCTTCTACCTGGAGAACTTGTCGAAGTTAAGGATGAGAGAGAGATAATGGCTACGTTAGATGAGAAGGGCACGTTGGAGGGGCTTTTGTTCGCGTCTGAAATGCGTAAATACTGCGGCAAAAGGCTCAGGGTTCTTAAACGTGTCAATAAGCTGATAGTGGAGGGAGTAGGCATGCTTCAACGGATCAAAGATGTTGTGATCCTTGAGGGAGCCATATGCACTGGCGAGTACCATGGAGGCTGCCAAAAGTCATGTCCATTGCTTTGGAAGGAAGCATGGCTAAGGCGGATTGAATCAAATGAAAGATAACAATATTGAGAAGAAGCCGGCGGGTAATAGGCGTACTTTCTATTGTCAGGCGATCAGTTTACTTAATGCCAGCAGCCCGGTTCACGCTTGGGATTTGCGCCATTATTTTTGGGAGATGAACTCTTCTAAAGAATTTTTGGGAACATCTTTTTTAGAAAGGTTGTGGGAAACCTTTCAGTTTAAAATTCGCCGATTATTTGGGTTAGCTGAATATCCCTTGGCAGGGGATAGGAAAGTCACTCCTGTGGAGAAGCTAAATTTAAGTCCAGGCGAGATTGTGGAGGTAAAGAGTTTACAGGAGATTTTGGAAACTTTGGATTCGGAAGGGCGAAACCGTGGATTGCAGTTCATGCCTGAAATGCTGAAGTACTGCGGCGGAAGATATAGGGTTTTTAAACGGGTTGAAAGAATGATATTTGAGGCAACTGGCGAAATGATTCCCCTAAAGGATACGGTGATTTTGGAGAACGTTTATTGTGATGGAAAGGCTCATAATGGCTGTCAGAGAAACTGTTTCTTCCTCTGGAAGGAAATTTGGCTTAAAAGAATCGGCGGAAATTAAATTGAACTGGCATAAAAGGCTTTATAGGGATGTTATGCGGAGGCAGCTTTTACTTCGTTCGCTTTACCTTTTTCCAAGCTATGTGCAGATTGAACCTACAAGCAAATGTAATTTGAAATGTAAGGTCTGTATAAGGTCGAGGGTGGAGCAGACAACCAGCGAAAATATGAACTTTGATTTATTTAAAACTATCGTAGACCAGTTGAGGCAACCCATATATGGAACGAAAGCGGTAAACCTAACAGGTCTTGGAGAGCCCTTTCTAAACCAAAACATAATTCCCATGGTGCGTTATGCAAAAAGTAAGGGCTTACATGTTATGTTGGATACTAATTTTACAAAAGTTAACGAAGATATTTTGAAAGAAACAATCAACTCTGAACTAGATCTTTTAGTGGTTTCTTTCGATGGTGCGTCAAAGAAAACATTTGAAGCCATTAGGGTTGGCGCGGTGTTCGATGAAATCGTCGAAAATATAAAGTTGCTTTTAAGGCTGAAAAAGGAAATGGACACTAAAAAACCAAAAGTAGTTTTGAACTCTACGATTCGTGAGGAAAACGTTCATGAGATACCTGCCATGATTAAAATGGCTGAGGATTTAGGCGTAAACGGTATAGTTTTTATGAAGCAGGCTGTGCCTGGTGAAAAATATTGGGAGAGCAGTATTTTTAGTCTTTTAGCAAATGAAAAGTTCCGTAGTGAAAAAATAGAGGTGAAGGGATGCTTAGATTATATGAAAAGCGTGTGTTGTGTTGCTAGAGCTTGTTATATAACCTTCGATGGCAAAGTTTTGCCGTGTTACCCCATATACGAGCTTATTCCGCGTGAAGAGTACGTGCATTATGAGATGGGAGATTTAACTAAACAACGATTTTCTGATATATGGTTTTCTCGCCGCTATAGGCAGTTTCGAACCCGCATAGTTTATGGAATGTCCTTACCTTTTTGTGAAAGCTGTTTTGCACATAAATAATTAGGAGACAATGAGGCTTTTGTATTTACGTCTGAATTATCAACGCAGAGTTTCGAAAATAAAACTGCAACATACAGTGCTTGCTCTTTATGTGTAAGCATCCATTTGAGAGAAGATAACTAAAGACACGCTGTAATTGGAACTTGTCTTTCAGTTAAGTGAGATGGTGTATGCCTTGAAGGAAATAAACTTGGGAATTATTGGATTAGGATTTCAAGGTAAAATTCATTTGCTCAATAGCTTACGTCTTAAAGGAGTGAACGTTGTTGGTGTAGCAGACTCTTCTGATAAAGCTCTGTCATATGCTAAGAAAAAAGGGATAAAGAATGTTTACAAAAACTATGAAGATTTATTGAAGAACGATAAGTTAGAGGCTGTGGTTATAAGTTTGCCTAATTTTCTCCATTTGGAAAGTGCGGTAAGAGCTGCGGAAGCAGGGAAGGATATTTTTCTTGAGAAGCCTCTTGCACGAAATGTTGAAGAAGGAGAGGAAATTGTATCTTGTGCGAGGAGATGCGATGTTAAACTTATGATCGGTTATAGTTTCAGGTTCCATCCGGCTATAAGGGAGATTTACAATAAGATAAAAAATGGATTTTTTGGTGAGGTCCTGATTGCTGAAGTAACCAACGTTAGCGGTGGACCGTTCTCTCCAAGGAATGATAAGGTGGGACCCGTTCCTGTATCATCTTGGTGGTTTGACAAAGAGCTGGTTGGAGGTGGCGCTCTTTTAGATCTTGGGGTGCACCTCATTGATTTATTGACATGGTATTTCGGCGAGGTAGAATACTTGAAGTGTTACATTGATTACACTTATAACCTTGAATTGGAAGACGCTGCCATTTGCATATTAAAATTCAGAAATGGTCCCTTCGCAACAGTAAAAGTCGGCTGGTTTTCTGAGGATAATATGCAGTCAATTCAAATTTGTGGAACAGCCGAGACCCACTCTTTAGAGCTCTCTAATGTTAGTACATTAAGAAAAGTTTGGAATGATTTTAAGATGAAAATTGGATGGACCAATTTTGATCCTTACTATTTGGAACTTAAGCATTTTATAGATTGCTTACGGAGGGATGAACATCCTGTCCCCTCAGGAGAAGATGGACTAACGTCATTACGCATAATATCATCATGTTATGAAAACGCGAATAGAAAGTTTACAAAAACGCACGTTAAAGGGGCATAACCTTGAGCTTGGTAAGTTTTGTATGTGCTAAAGATAGCGGTTATGAAGCATTGAAAGAATCTATAGAGAAATCTTTAGAGCTGATAAATTTCTCTCCAAAAAGAAAGATTCAAAGGGTAGTGGTTAAGCCTAATATGGCTTATTATCTTCATCCTTCAACTGGAGAGATTACTGATCCTTATTTTGTAGGAATTTTAATTGATGCTTTAAGAGAAAAATTTGCCAAAGATTGCGAAATTTTTGTTGTGGAATCAGACGCTACTGCTATGAAGTGTAAACATGCTTTTAAAATGCATGGGTATGATAAGTTATCCAGAGAAAAAGGCTTTAGGCTCGTCAACTTAAGTGAGGAAAGAAGCAAGATTATAGATATAGAGGTAAATAAAGCCAAATTTAAGTTCTATGTGCCTGAACTTTTTTATAATGCGGATCTGGTCGTTAATGTTCCTAAGCCGAAATACATGATGGATGTAAAGATTACATGTGCTTTGAAGAATATGTTCGGGTGCAACGCCTACCCTCGAAAGTTTGTTTATCATCGAGCTTTGAACGAGGCTATTGTTGCAATAAATAAGTTGATTAAAACGGATCTAGTTGTTGTTGACGGCTTGACTGTCAGCGGAAAATATACTAAAAAATTGAATTTGGTAATGTCCAGCATGGATCCTGTTGCCTTAGACGCTGCAGCCTCAAGAATCATGGGAATAAACCCGGAATCTGTTAAACAGATTGTCTTGGCTTCTCGTGAAGGCTTAGGCAGTTTAGACTTTTCGCCTATAGGAGACTTTTCTTATGCGGAAAGGAATTTTCCAAAAAAGAAGTTGAAAGATAACTTAAGAGAGGCTATTGCATCTGTATATCTGCGAGTTATACAGGAGTAATCTTTTAAACTTTGGGTCCACCGGCAATGAAAATCGAAATGGTAAACGATTTTCAAGCTTTAAAAGACTGTTGGGATAATCTACTGAAAATGAACCTTTTAGGAGATAATGTTTTCCTCACGTGGGAGTGGCTTTCCACGTGGTGGAAACATTTCGGTGATAGGAGGAAACTTCTACTTTTGAAGGTTGAAGACTGTGGTGAAGTGGTTGCGATAGCCCCCCTTATGCTTTCAAAGTATAAGCTCCCCTTTTTCGGCAAGATTAAAAAAGTGGAATTTTTGGGGGTTAGACATTCTGATTACAACAATTTTATCATCTTGAAAAAGGAAGTGGAGTGTTTAAGGCTTATTTTAGATTATTTTATGAACGTTGTTACGGATTGGGATTGGATCGAGCTTAAAGAGGTTCCAGAGACAAGCGAGAATGCTGGTTATCTTGGAAAGTTGTTTTCCGATATATCCTCTGAATTAAGGTTAAATCGTCGTGTATGCAATATATGCCCATACATCTTACTGCCAAATTCTTATGCAGTTTTAACTGCTAAATTGAGCAAAAACATGAGGCAAAACATAAACAAGTATCTGAGAAGAGCCAAAGCAAATCATACTGTAGAGTTTAAAAAATATGATGAAGCGGGCTTCTCTGTGGATGAGGCTATGCAAGTTTTTATGAAATTGCACGAGGCAAGATGGGCTATGGAAGGGAAAGATGGAGCTTTCAGTGACGCTGCATTCAGAGCTTTCCATATAGAAATAGCGAAGATATTTGCAAGCAGAGGCTGGCTCGGTCTTTACTTTCTCATGATGGATGGTAAACCCGCCTCAGCACAGTACAATTTTGAGTATGGGGGAAAAATATATTATTACCTTGGAGGTTTTGATCCAAGCTACGCGGAGTATTCTGTTGGAAACCTGACGATAAATTTTGTTTTAGAAAGAGGAATAAAAAATGGGTTTTTAGAATATGACATGTTAAGGGGCGACGAACTTTACAAAAGACTTTGGACAGGCAATTACCGCAGAAACTTCGAGTTTAGACTTGTACCTGAAAACCTGCACAGCCGATTTTACAACTGGTTAACGTGGAGTAATACCATCAATAATTTAGCTGGAAAATTGAAAGTATCTTTGAAAATCACTAGCTAAATGGAATGGTGGTTAGCTGTGTCGAATACAAACATTGATAAAAATAGAAGGATTATAGTTTTCGCGCCCCATCCTGATGATGAAACTCTGGGTTGTGGCGGAACAATAGCCAAAAAATTAGCTGAAGGCTATGAGGTCATTATTGTTGTTCTGACAGATGGAAGATTTTTGCTACTAAAAAGCTTCGGGATAGATGATGATCCTTCACCCGAACAAGTTAAGGAGATTAGACGAGGGGAGGTTTTAAGGGCTACGAAAATTTTAGGCGTGCCGGAGGAAAATGTAATTTTTCTGGATTTTGTTGACGGGACACTTGGAGAAAATGAGGAGGCAGCGGAGGGAAAAGTTACCGAAATATTGGAGAAGTATATGCCATCTGAAGTCTATTTTCCCTTCGAGCGGGATGCTCATCCAGATCATCAAGCGGCAAACCGCATTGTAAGAAGTGCTATTGAAAAGCTTGGTATAAAGCCGATGATGTACCGTTATACAATTATGCATAAGGCTGCCCGTTTCGGCCCACTCGTGGAGTCTCTTGCCAGTATTTTTAAGCGCGATAGAATTTATGTTGACGTTTCAGAGTTTCTCCCATTAAAGAGAGAGGCTGTTAAAGAATTTAAAAGCGAGTTAACAGCGATTTCACCCAAACAAAGCAAGCCCCACACTAAAGACTTTAAGAAATTCTTGAAAAAGAAAGAAACATTTTACATTGACTAGTCTTCCAACTGAAAAGAGATTAGAATGCAGCTTCAAAAACCTTTCAATTTAAAATTTAAAAACTAGGTTGCTTGGGATAGGAACCTATGTTTTTATTAATAATTTTGTGGTTGGTATCTTTCGCCCTTTCCTTCGGGGTTGCATGGTTTATATTCATTACTATGAGTGGAGCCGCGAAAAAGCCTTGGAAATTAAAATTGGATGGTAATTTTAAGCCGAAATTATCAATAATTGTTCCTACATATAACGAGGCGAGTATTATTCGTTTTAAACTTGAGAATCTGGTTAAAGTGAATTACCCTAAAGATTTGATGCAAATAATTGTCGTGGACTCCAATTCTGAGGATCAAACGGTCAACATAGTTTATGAGTTTATTAGGCAACATCCAGAAAGTAACATTCAAGTTCTTAGGCAAAAAGAGCGATTGGGAAAATCAGCTGCATTGAATTTTGCCCTTAAAAATTGTGAAGGAGAAGTTATTGTTGTTTCCGACGCTGATTGTTTCTGGCCTTCAGACATTTTGGAGAAAGCTTTGCCCTTCCTTGCTGATCCTGTTGTTGGGGCAGTTTCCGGACCGAAGATTTTATTAAATCCAAACCAGTCCTGGGTTACAAAGTCAGAAAATGCATACCTTAATTCAATGAATTTGCTAAAGCTTGGCGAATCAAAGGTTGCCTCAACCCTTCTTTTCGAAGGAGGCTTCAGCGCTTATAAAAAAGAAGCCTTAACCTCTTTTGATCCATACAACACTGGTTCAGATGACTGTGGAAGCATAGTATCAATAATCGAAAAGGGTTACAGAGCTATACTCATTCCTGAAGCTTCTTTCTACTCTCCATTTCCCACTTCTTGGAAGGAAAAGATACATATGAAGCTGAGGAGGGCTAATCAGCTTATTCGTGTTATGCATAAACACCTTTACCTACTTTTAAATGGACGTATTAAGGATTCAAAAAGTGTAGTTATTCAAGATATTTTGTTATATCTTGTTAATCCTTTAATGTTCATATTATTAGTAGTGGCAACAATATTTTTGCTATTAAATTTTCCATTTTTCACTATTTTGTTTTCAGTTTTTTTGATTCCTAAAGTTAGAGTTTACTCATTTGAGGCCGTTCAAAACTATCTTTTATTGCTCTTGGCTATGTTTTACGTGGTTTTTGGCAAGAATTTTGTGGTTTGGAGCAAGCCTCAAGATAGAACATTTATTCAAGAGAGTATGCTTCGTACTTTTAAGCTTATTTAAACGTTTAGGATGTCTCCCGATTTTATCTGTTGTGAGGGGGTGTATTTGAATTCTAATGATCCAAAGGAAATTCTACCGCTTATAACTATTGGCGTTTGTGTCCGTAACTCTGCTTCAACCATTCGTGAGGCTATTGAAAGCATCATATCTCAAGACTACCCTCATGAACTTATGGAGGTTATATTCGTCAATGATGGAAGTAAAGATGATACCCTTTCAATAATCAAAGAATATGCATCAAAAATGGATATGAAAGTAAAAATTTTTCACCATAAATGGCGAGGATTAGGATTTTCAAGAAATGTTGTCGTTAATAATGCTTCTGGAAAGTATATTATTTGGGTTGACGGTGACATGATTCTTCCGAAAGATCACGTTAGTAAACAAGTGAAATTTATGGAGAAAAACCCTGAAATAGGGATAGCCAAAGCAAGATACGGAGTATTACCTAATGAGAGTTTAATCGGGTTTTTAGAAAACTGTGCCTTTGTAGCAGCTGACCATATTTATGGTGCTAGACCCACATCTAGAACCTTGGGAACTGGTGGTTCCATCTATCGCGTTGAGGCTATTCGGCAAGCAGGAGGATTTGATGTTAGTTTGAGTGGTGTTGGCGAAGATATGGAGGCAGAAAATAGAGTGAGGAAAAACGGTTGGCTACTTTATTTAGCAAGTCCAGCGGTCTTTTACGAGCAACGTAGAAAATCTTGGCGTTTTATGTGGAGTGAAAACGTGTGGCATGGTCAGGGCGGGTATCGAGTCGTTTGTAGGGACAAACGCTTAATTTCTTTATACAAGATGATACCTCCAGCTGGTTTTCTGGCCGGCGTTTGGTATGCGACAGTTGCGTACAGAATATTGCACAGAAAAATTATTTTTTTACTCCCAATTCATTATGCTTTAAAAAGAACAGCTTGGTGTTTAGGTTTTCTTAAATGTCAATTAGAAGGACACAAGCGGGCTTATTGACTTGAGTATATCTTCTGATTCGGTTTTCAGCCACAGGGAGACAAGTGTTATTTTTAATTTTGTACTGTTTTTGTTCGAAAATTCTGTCATACTGCTGTGATTGCGTCTATCAATGCTTGCCCTACACGGTTAGGCTGATGGTATCCAATGAACCACGGTAGGTCGCTTCTGAACCATTGATACGCTACGTAACCAAGTTGCCATTCATTCAGAACAGCTAAAGTATTTTTGAAATATGTATATTCTGCATCGTCTATTACTCCACCATATGCACCGATTGCGCTTACCCATATTGGGATATTGTAAGTTTCTGTTATGTAGAGGTAAGCTGCTCCATCATAAATTTGGGAGGAGCACTTTCGTGCTAAAAAGTTTCTTATATAATCAATGTCGGTGGGTGCAGATGCATTAAATTCGAATGTTCCGTGAACACGGTATATGTGATTAGAGAAAACAATGTTGTGCAGAGGTCTTCCCTCTTTAACCCACTGTTCCATCCACATACAGCTTCCGCAATAACCAAAATGGATAACTATGAGTTGTTGTGCTCCTGTAGCGCGTATTGCATTTATTGCCTGAGTGGCCATGTTAAACCAGAGAGTAATATCCATCGTAGGCTCGTCGTAAAGTGTGAAAATGACGTTTGGATAATCTTTAAGTTCTGTTGCAACGCTCACCCAGAAGTTTATGAAGTCTTGCTGAGACCATTTATTGGAATAAGGAGCGTATGGTTGTTCCACCCTTCCTTCACTTGTATCTGGTGCCCACAATCGAATTTGGAAATAAAGTCCATAATCTTGTGCTATCCTAATTGCTTCTTTAATGGCAAAGCGGTAATGATGACTTGTCGGGGATCCACCAAGCGTTACTGCTAAATCGTTAATCCACCAATTACCCCAAATGAAGGTGTTGATAACGTTAACGTGCCAAACATCTCTAAGGTTTTTCATGTCCGCTCTAACGTTAGCTTCGTTCCAGTTATAGAAGTCTCCACCCCATGCACCGACACAACTGTCTGCATATTCAGCTAGCCACACTCCTCTTAATAAAACAGTATTATTGAAGATATCTTTGATGTATCTTCCTTCAACATGTAATGGTGAAATGGATACTATTGTTCCCGAACTCTTTATAATTACATTGTTAAACAGCGATGCGATTACGGGGGAGAGGCTGAAAATTCCAACAATCATAACTGAAATCATGAGCATTGCATAAAGTTTTGTGTACTGCACTTCTTTCGTAACCTGTTTAATTATTTGTAGTCTGCGAGTTAAAATATTTCGGTTACATAACATATTGTTCACATGCTCTTCACTTAAACTTTTGTGAAAGGTTTGTAATAAATCTTGTGTCTTACGATAATGTAATTAGCTTAAAGAAAAACGTGTCTATACAGAGCTAGAGATGTTGTTGGATGAATCCTATGCTGGATAAACGGGCTAGATTAAACTTTCTGATAATTCTGGTGTTTTTGCAGTTAATGGTATATGTCACGGTTGTTTTTGATGTTCCAATGGCCAGACAAGTTTTAGGATTTATATATTTCACTTTTCTTCCAGGATTCATTATTCTTAAACTGCTGAAGTTAGAGGAGCTTGACCGAGTGGAAACCTTTCTCTTTTCCGTAGGGCTTAGTGTTGCGTTTTTAATGCTTGCTGGACTTTTAATAAATGAATCTGGTGTTTTATTGGATATTTCACGACCGCTTTCATTGTTGCCTTTAATGATAATTTTGAACGGTTTCATACTTGTAGGTGGAATTCTAGCTTGCTTAAGAAGTGACAGCGTCAAACTGTGGGAGGCTAAGACTCTTGGGTTACATCCGTTAACACTGGTCCTTACAGTTCTTCCCATTTTAAGTATTGTAGGGGCGATGTGGGTAAACGCTTTTGCAAATAACGTAATTTTACTCTTTATGTTAGTAGCAATCGCAGTATTATTTGTGATCACTGTTGTTTCTAAGAAATTGATATCTCCAAAACTTTATCCTTTTGTTCTATTCATAATGGCGATTTCCCTTCTTTACCATTCTTCGCTCATATCCAACTACATAGTTGCTTTTGGGTCTGATGTGCCAGTTGAATATTTTGTTTTCAAAACTACGCAAAATAACGCGTATTGGAGTTCAACTAACCCCTACTTTGGAGATTTAGGGTATGGCAGAATACATTCAATGTTGAGTGTCACGATTCTTCCAACAATTTATTCAAGTTTATTAAATATCGATTCGACGTGGGTATTTAAGATAGTATCTCCACTGATTTTTTCTTTTGTACCTTTAGGTTTGTATCAAGTATGGACTGGTTATGTGGGAAAGAAGCATGCTTTCATTTCGGCTTTTCTCTTCATGGCATATGCAACATTCTACACTGAAATGTTAGGGCTGAACAGACAGATGATTGCTGAACTCTTTTTCGTTTTGTTGCTACTTGTCGTTTTGAACAAGAAAATGAGACAGCCAAGTAAGATGGCGTGTTTCATTATTTTTAGCTTTGGCTTAGTAACATCACATTATGGGATCTCAGAGATATTCCTATTTTTTATCTCTCTAATTTTTGTTTCATTAGTTTTAGTTAAGCGGCCTAGCAGAAATATAACCGCAAGCATGGTTGTGTTCTTTTTTGTTACAATGTTTGCATGGTATATCTATACATCTGGTTCAGCCGTTTTTAATAGCCTATTAGGGTTTGGGGACTATGTCTATAGTCAACTGGGCGAATTTTTCAATCCTGCAACAAGGGGACAAACGGTGTTGAGGGGCCTAGGTTTGGAGAGTCCTCCGACCATTTGGAATGCGATTAGCAGGACATTTGCATACGCTACGCAGTTCTTGATAGTCATCGGCTTTTTTGGTTTGGTCACGAAACGGGTAAAATTTCGCTTGGATAATGAATATTTTGCTTTTAGCTGCGTTGCTATGGCGTTTTTAGCTGCGCTCATACTCGTCCCTGGGTTAGCCAATACGATGAATATGACAAGATTCTATCACGTACTTCTGTTCTTCTTAGCTCCTTTATGTGGAATAGGCGCCGAGTTTATCGTTGAGCTGGTGTCTAAGCGAGAAAAGGAATTTGCTGTTTCAGCTTTATTGTTAATTGTGTTAGTACCTTATTTTCTTTTTCAAACGGGCTTCGTGTATGAGGCGACTGGAAGTGAAAGCTGGTCAATTTCTCTAAGTGGCTACAGGATGGGCCCAAAGCTTTATAGTTATTTCGGAGGTTGCACCGAACAAGAGGTGCTTGGTGCTCAATGGTTATCATCTAATTGTGATTTTAGAACATTTAAAGTACATGTGGACCCGTATGAACGAGCAGCATTGATGATGTACGGTTTGGTATATTTGGGCAGTATGGGTTGGTTATCAAACATCACTGAAGTGAAAACGCATGAGATTGTTTATCTTGGAAAATTGAATAGTGTTTACGAAATGGTCTTGGGGACAGATGTTTGGAATACTACAAGCATATTTGATTATATTCTATGCAATATATCCCTAGTATACTCAAACGGCGAGTGTGAATTATATATAAATGCATTGGATGGTTAACCTATTGTTAAAAGTTATTTTTGCTTGATTTACAGTTTGAGAAGGGTTGAACTAATGGTGGCTATTAGCCGATGGAAGGTAGCTCAAGAAGGTGGGTTATACTTCTGGTTCTGGATTAACAGGATTTTCCCCAAAGAATCTTTGGAACGTTTTCACCAATACCTTTCAATGGTAGGCGGTCAGAATTTGGCTGGAAAAACTATTTTGGATGTGGGGGTCATGTCCGAATGGAGGGATCTTGAACTTCGTTGAGCGTGCCCAACTTTGTGTTGCTATTGATCCGATACTGAAACATAAGCTTTTTAGAGTAAAGAAAAATATCGAGGTGATTGTAGGGCTAGGTGAGAGTTTGCCTTTTCATTCCGGTACCTTTGACGTAATATTTGTAATTAACATGCTGGATCATGTTCACAATCCTTCAGAAGTTCTTAAAGAACTTCGCAGAGTTTTGCATAACCAAAGAATTCTATGTATTATGGTTAACATTTTGAAAACATGGGAGAAAGCGTTAAATCTTACCATTGAACGCCTCTTAGGCTTATGTTCAGGCAGAGGATACCAAAAATATATAATACCCTTTTATGGTAATTAGCCAAACGATGCACAAAATTAGAGTGAATATTTACACAGATGCTGACGGACACCCCTTTTATTTCACTTATAAACAGGTTGAAGAGGTATTACGAAAAATGGTTTCTGTTTTGCCATGTTGAAAATCGTGCAACCTGAAAGCAATTATAAACAAGATTTGTTTGTAATATGTCGCCGGCAATCAAAGACAAAGCCTTTGCACTGAGTCGTAGTTCTCTTACTAATTTTAAGTTGCCCAGATGGTTGTGGAAACTAGAAATGAGAGTTTGTATGATATCTGGTTTCGTCCCTCCCTTTGGAGGCGTCGAAACAGTAGTGAACGAGTTAAGCAAATTTCTAAGTAAAAAAGGAGCTGAAATTACTATATTCGGGAGAAGCGAAAAAAATTCTGTTCAAAAAACTGCGTTCGGCAAAATCGTTGGGCTACGTCCATTTGATTATTTGCCTAAACAATTACATTTCGTACACTATCATAAATATGCCTACAGTTTTGAAGTTTGGCGAAGGCTTCAGCATGAACTACCGTTTGATTTGGTTCACGGGCATGGGGACAATTGTTTTTTCCCTTCCCTTCTTAGAAGCGGCACTCCCTTTATCATGACGTTTCATGGGACTTTGAAAGGAGCATTTTCGCTTCTGTCCAGACTGGGACCAAGAGCTATACCTGCTTTTTATACCGAAAAGGTTGCTGCTATAAAATGCGACATGGCAATTGCATGTTCAGCTGCAGTAAAAAAGGAATTGATAGATTTTTATGGAGTAAATCCAAATAAAATTGTTGTAATTCATAATGGTGTTAATACTGAAAAGTTTTTTCCCTTAGATAAGAATTACGCCAGAAAAAAACTAGGGTTACCTTTAGAAAAGAGATACGGGATTTGGGTTGGGACGAATCCAAGCCTCAAGGGGTTATCAACAGCAATCGAATCTGTTCTAAAATTACAAAACATAAAGCTGATTGTTTTAGGCGTTAAAGGAGATAATGATGAGAAAGTCATTTACTTTGGTCACGTAAGCGACTTAGTTGAAAAAGTATTATTATATAATGCCGCGGATTTCCTGATTTTTCCAACCATGTACGAGGGTTTTCCTGTCGTTCCATTGGAAGCAATGGGATGTGGTGTACCCATAATCGTTTCAAAAGAAGCAAACATGGAAGAAATAATTAAGGATGGTGTTCATGGTTTCATTGTAAAAGACAGAAATCCCAAATCATATAGGGAGAAAATAGAATCAATGTTAAACGACGATAAAAAACTCCATGATATGTCCATTCAATGCCGAAAATTGGCAATGAATTACAACTGGAAAAAACAAGCCAAGAAATACTGGGAAATATACCAAAAAATGGTAAATAAATGTTAATTTCTAAATGTACCCACACATATCATATGTGAATTTAAAGTGAAACGCAATGGAAGTAGATGTAGTTATCGCCACAAAGAATCAAGCACAATCTTTGGAAAAATTACTGAAACAAGTTGTGCACCAAATTCCCTTCAGAAATCTGATCATTGTATATGGCTCATCGCGAGACAACACAAAGAGCATCGCTGAAAAATATACTGATAAAGTATTTTGGGATGAAGACAAAGGTCTGGGAGCGGCCCGAGCGTTAGGCATTGAAAAAGCTACTTCCGAAATTGTCGTAATGATAGACTCGGATGTTATTTTAACGAATGAGTGGTATAATAAGCTAATTAATCATTTTAAAGACCCCAAAGTTGCGGCAGTCAACGGAACTTGCATTTATGGTTACGGTTGCAAACCTTTGGAATCCCTCTGGGAACACATACGTAAAAAGGCAACTGTGAATGTTGGCTGTCATAATACAATGTTTAGACGCAAGGCTGTAC
>Ga0315298_1003746_pt1 | contig 23696 bp, 21 predicted proteins | sample WHS_1_MG_FD_203077 | JGI IMG/M metagenome (GOLD analysis project Ga0315298, IMG submission 203077) | Extremophilic microbial mat communities from Washburn Hot Springs, YNP, Wyoming, USA - WHS_1_MG | ecosystem: Environmental > Aquatic > Thermal springs > Hot (42-90C) | place: USA: Wyoming...
CGCAGCGCGACACCGACCTGCTGGCCGCGCCGTTCTTCGACGCCGCCGCGCATCCGGACATCCGCTTCGTCAGCACCCGCTACGTGCCGCACGGCAAGGACGGCGGCACGCTCTACGGCAATCTCACGCTGCGCGGCGTGACCAAGCCGGTGGCGTTTCACGTGCATCTGGTCGGCGCGGGCGACGTGGCCTACCTGCCCAAGCCGTGGGGCGGATACCTGAGCGGCTTCGTCGCCACCGCGACGATCAACCGCATGGACTTCGGCATGACGGCCTTCGCCGCCGGCCTCAGCCATGAGGTGAAGGTGCGGGTGGAGATCGAAGGCGTGAAAACCGGCGGCTGAACCGTGAACGCCCCCGAGCTGCCCGCGCTGTTCGTCTCCCACGGCTCGCCGATGCTGCCGCTGGAGCCGGGCACGGCCGCGCCGATGCTGCAGGCGCTGGGCGCCAGCCTGCCGCGTCCGCGGGCCATCGTCGCCTTCTCGCCGCACTGGATGGCGCGGCAGCCCACCGTGGGCAGCAGCGCGCAGCCGCCCACATTGCACGACTTCGGCGGCTTCGACCCGGCGCTCTACGCCCTGCGCTACCCGGCGCCGGGAGCGCCCGAGGTCGCCGCGCAGGTGGCCGCGCTGCTGCGCGACGCTGGCTGGACGGTGCACGACGACCCGCATCGCGGGCTGGACCACGGGGTGTGGGTGCCATTGCGGCTGATGTTCCCGCGGGCCGACGTGCCGGTGGTGCCGCTGGCCATGCCCTGGCCGCTCGACGCCGCGGGCGCCTACCGTCTCGGGGCGGCGCTGACTGCGCTGCTGCACCAGGGCGTGCTGCTGCTGGGCAGCGGCAGCCTGACGCACAACCTGTATGAATTCCATCCGGCGGCGCGCACCGACGATCCCCCTGCCGCCTACGTGCAGGCGTTCACCGCGTGGATGCGCGAGCGCATCGACCGCGGCGACATCGCGGCGCTGCTCGACTACCGCCGTCGCGCACCGCACGCCCCTCGCGCGCACCCCAGCGACGAGCATCTGCTGCCGCTATTCTGGGCGCTGGGCGCCGCCGGCCCTGGCGCTGCCACGCAGCACCACAGCGGCGGGGTGCACTACGGTATGTTGAGCATGGACGCCTGGGAATTCCGGCCCCTGGCGGATACCATCGACTGATACGCCGCCCGCCTCGCCGCGGCGCAGGCGTGCACGGCGTCTCAGAAAGCGGCGATGCCGGTGATCGCGCGGCCGAGGATGAGAGCGTGGATGTCGTGCGTGCCCTCGTAGGTGTTGACCACCTCCAGGTTCACCAGATGGCGGGCAATGGCGTATTCGTCGGAGATGCCGTTGCCGCCGAGCATGTCACGCGCGCTGCGGGCGATGTCCAGCGCCTTGCCGCAGTTGTTGCGCTTGAGCAGCGAGGTCACCTCCGGCGCGGCGCTGCCCGCCTCCTTCATCCGTCCCAGGCGCAGCGCGGCCTGCAGGCCAAGGGCGATTTCGGTGGCCATGTCGGCGAGCTTTTTCTGCACCAACTGATTGGCGGCGAGCGGCCGGCCGAACTGCCGGCGGTCGAGCACGTACTGCCGGGCGCGGGCGTAGCAGTCTTCGGCTGCGCCCATCGCGCCCCAGGCGATGCCGTAGCGCGCGCTGTTCAGGCAGGTGAACGGGCCCTTGAGACCGCGCACCGTGGGGAAGGCGTGGTCTTCGGGACAGAACACCCCGTCCATGACGATTTCGCCGGTGATCGACGTGCGCAGCCCGACCTTGCCGTGGATCGCCGGGGCGCTCAGGCCCTTGGCGCCCTTGTCGAGGACGAAGCCGCGGATGTCGCCGGCGTCGTCCTTGGCCCAGACGACGAACACGTCGGCGATCGGGCTGTTGCTGATCCAGGTCTTGCGCCCGCTGAGGGCGTAGCCGCCGGGCACGGCGCGGGCGCGGGTGGTCATGCCCGCCGGGTCGGAGCCGTGGTCGGGCTCGGTCAGGCCGAAACAGCCGATGGCCTCGCCACGCGCCAGCCGTGGCAGGTAGTGCTGCTTCAACGCCTCGCTGCCGAAAGTGAAAATCGGCAGCATCACCAGTGAGCTCTGCACGCTCATCATCGAGCGGTAGCCGGAGTCGATGCGCTCGATTTCGCGGGCGATCAGGCCATACGCCACGTCCCCCAGCCCGGCGCCGCCGTAAGCCGGCGGAATCGTCGGGCCGAGCAGCCCCAGATCCCCCATTTCGCGGAAGACCGCGGGGTCGGCGGTTTCGCCGCGGAAGGCGTCGCGCACGCGCGGCGCCAGCCGGTCGCGGCAAAACGCCTGCGCGGCGTCGCGCACGGCGCGCTCGTCACTGCTGAGTTGCGCGTCGAGCTGCAGGGGGTCGTCCCAGTGGAACGACGGGCGGTTGGGCGTCATCGGGCAGTCTCCGGGGCCGTCACAGCACTGACTGTAGCGGCCCGCGCGCGGCTACGCACGGCCCGGAGCGAAAAAAGGCCGGGGGCGCCCGGCCAAGCCCAGCCAGCCGGCCACCGCGGTCGCCGCGGCCGGCCGCCTCAAGGTTCAGGTTGCTACGTCGGCCAGCGCGACGAGCAGCCGCTGCACCTGCAGCAGCCAGCGCCGCCGGCGCCGGGACGAAACCGTGGGGGATGACATCGCCGGCTCCTGCGCGCCGCTTCAGGCCAGGTCGAAACGGTCCAGGTGCATCACCTTGCTCCAGGCGCGGGCGAAGTCGTGGGCGAACTTGTCTTGCCCGTCCGCAGCGGCGTACACCTCGCAAATGGCGCGCAGTTGCGCGTTCGAGCCGAACACCAGATCGGCGAGCGTGGCAGTCCACCGCAGCGCGCCGGTGCTGCGGTCGCGGCCTTCGAACACGCCTTCGGTCGCGGTGCGCTCCCAGCGCGTGCGCATGTCGAGCAGGTTGACGAAAAAGTCGGTGCTCAGCACCCCCGGACGGTGGGTGAGCACACCGTGCGGCGACTGCCCGGCATTGGCCCCCAGCGCCCGCATGCCGCCGACCAGCACGGTCATTTCCGGCGCGCTGAGGTCGAGCAGTTGCGCGCGGTCCACCAGCAGTTCGGCGGCGTAGGCGGCCATGCCTTTCTGCGCGTAATTGCGAAAGCCGTCGGCCTTGGGTTCGAGCACGGCGAACGACTGCACGTCGGTCTGTTCCTGCGTCGCGTCGGTGCGCCCGGGATGGAACGGCACGCTGACCTCGACCCCGGCCTGGCGCGCAGCGGCCTCGACCGCGGCGCAGCCGCCGAGCACGATCAGGTCGGCCAGAGAAACCTTTTTCCCGCCGCTTGCGCTGGCATTGAAGTCGCGGGCGATGGCTTCGATGCGCGGCAGAATCTGCGCCAGCTCGGCGGGCTGGTTGACGTCCCAGTCTTTTTGCGGCGCCAGCCGCAGCCGCGCGCCGTTGGCGCCGCCGCGTTTGTCGCTGTTGCGGAAGGTGGCTGCCGCGGCCCATGCGGTGCGCACCAACTGCGCCGTGCTCAGCCCGCAGGCCAGCAGCCGGGCCTTGAGCGCGGCGATGTCGTCGGCGTCGATCAGCGGGTGGTCCACTGCCGGTACCGGATCCTGCCAGATCAGCTCTTCCTGCGGCACCAGCTTGCCGAGGTAGCGGCTGCGCGGGCCCATGTCGCGGTGGGTGAGTTTGAACCAGGCGCGGGCGAAGGCGTCGGCGAACTCGTCGGGGTGGGCGAGAAAGTGACGGGCGATTTTTTCGTAGGCCGGGTCGTAACGCAGCGCCATGTCGGCGTCGGTCATGATGATCGGCACTTTTTTGCTTGGATCGTCGGCTGCCGGTGCCATGTTGCCGTCGGTGTGCTGCCTGGGCGTCCACTGGCTGGCGCCTGCCGGGCTGCGGGTGAGCTCCCAGTCGTTGCCGAACAGCATTTCGAGGTAGCTCATGTCCCAGCGGGTGGGCGTGGGCGTCCACGAGCCTTCGAGACCGCTGCCGATCTGGTCTGCACCTTTGCCGCTTTTGTAGCTGCTGATCCAGCCCAGACCCATCTGCTCCACCGGTGCCGCTTCGGGTTCCGGGCCGACGTGCGTGGCCGGGCCGGCGCCGTGGCATTTGCCGAAGGTGTGGCCGCCGGCGGTCAGCGCCACGGTTTCGTAGTCGTTCATCGCCATGCGGGCGAAGGTCTCGCGCACCATTTGCGCCGACACTAGCGGGTCGGACTTGCCGCCGGGCCCTTCGGGGTTGACGTAGATCAGCCCCATCTGCACCGCAGCCAGCGGGTTTTCGAATTCGGCCGCGCGTGTGCCGTGCCGCTGGTCGTCGAGCCACTTGCCCTCGGCGCCCCAGTACACCGATTCGTCGGGTTCCCACTGGTCGGTGCGGCCTCCGGCAAAGCCGAAGGTCTTGAACCCCATGCTTTCGAGCGCGACGTTGCCGGCGAGCACCAGCAGATCGGCCCAGGAGAGTTTGCGGCCGTATTTCTGCTTGATCGGCCAGAGCAGGCGGCGCGCCTTGTCGAGGTTGACGTTGTCCGGCCAGCTGTTGAGCGGGGCGAAACGCTGCTGGCCGTGCCCGGCGCCGCCGCGGCCGTCACCGATGCGGTAGGTGCCTGCGGCGTGCCAGGCCATGCGGATGAACAGCGGGCCGTAGTGCCCATAGTCGGCGGGCCACCAGTCCTGCGAGTCGGTCATCAGCGCCTTGAGGTCGGCGATGACGGCGTCGAGGTCGAGCGTGTTGAATTCCTTGGCGTAGTCGAACGCCTCACCCATCGGGTTGGTCTTGGCCGAATGCTGCTGCAGGATGGCGAGGTTGAGCTGGTTCGGCCACCACTGTTCGTTGCCGCGCGCACCGACGACCGAGCGGGTGGGGGTGTGGTGCGCCACGGGGCACTTCAATTCATTGGACATGGCTGTCTCCTTGAGGGGGATGTCGCCGCCCGAAGCACAGGCGGTAGTGACAGCTTAGAGTCCAATCATAGAAAAGGACAATTGAATGTTGTTATCTGATTGATTGATGAAAACTAGATCGCATCCCCCCGCTTGTGCGGGAAGCGCGGCAGGCGGGCACGGCGTGTTGGTGATTTATTTCCTGTGCGCCCACGCCGGTTTGTGTCAGCATCCGGGCTGTCCCCGGCGGGGTGAGGAAGGCAGGCAGCAAAACCCCTTTGGCCCCGATCCGGGGGGTGTGGCCGCGACACAATCGTAATAGTCTGTAACCGTCAACATGAGCACACACGAGGGCCGGGGCGAACAGCCTAAGGGTTCTGACATGCGCGATTCCCCGTCACCGGCAGCAGGCGCCTGGCGCAGTTACGCGCGCAGTTCGGCGCTGTCGATGGCGCTGAGCAGCGGCATGTCGCACTGGCTGGCGCAGCGTAGGCCGGTGCGGCGCATCCTGATGTTGCACGGCATCGGCGGCGACAAAATGACCCAGGCGGACTTTTATCGCGTCATGTCCTGGCTGAAGCAGCGCTACGCCATCGTGCCGTTGCAGCACATGATCGGCGACATCCTCGGCGGCAGACCCGCACCGTCCGGCGCCGGGCGCAGCCAGCTGGCCATCACCTTCGACGACGGGCTGCGCAATCAATACGCCCTGGCCTACCCGGTGCTCAAGGCGTTGGGGCTGCCGGCGACCATTTTTGTCTGTCCCGGTCTGGTCGAGACCGGGCAGTGGATGTGGAACCACGACGTGCGCGCCCGGCTGCACCGCCTGTCGGACGGCGCGCTGGCCGAATGGGCCGAAGCGGTGCAGGCGCCGGTGGCGCAGGTCGAGGCGGTGGTGGCGTGGATGAAAACCCTGCCGCTGCCCGAGCGGCAGCGCGTGCACGCGCTACTGCGCGACGCCACGCCCGGCTTCGTCCCGACGCCGCAGGAGCGCGCGGCGTACGACCCGATGGACTGGGACGAAGTGCGCGCCTGCGACGCACAGCACATCTGCATCGGCTCGCACACCATGACCCACCCCATCCTGCCCACGCTGTCCCTGCCGGAGATCCAGCATGAGCTGCAACACAGCCGCGACCTGCTGCAGGCGCAGCTGCAGCGCCGCGTGGACATTTTCTGCTACCCCAACGGCTCGAACGACGCGCGCGTGCGCCAGGTGGCGCAGTCGCTGTACCGCGCGGCGCTGACCACCGAGGAAGGCGTGGTCACGGCCAACGTCGATCCGATGGCCATTCCGCGTATCCCGGCCACCGCGCACCTGCCGCTGCTGGCGTGGCGCATGCACCGGCCCTGGGCATGAGCGATTCCCCCTGTTCTGCTCTCGACGGCCTGCCGGCGCTCAGGTCGCAGTGCGCCGCGCCGCCGGCGGCGGCTGCGCAGGCGGCCTCGCAGCCTTCGACCGCGGCGCTGCACATCGAGAGCATCCGCACCGAGCCGCAGTTCGACGCGCTGCAGGCCGACTGGCGCGCGCTGTCGGCGCGCTGCCCGCAAAGCAGCCTGTTTCTCGCCTGGGACTGGCAGCGGCTGTGGTGGCGGTATTACGGCGCGCAGCGGCGGTTGTGCATCCTGGTGGCGCGGCAGGCCGGGCAGGTGGTGGGCATCCTGCCGCTGTACCGCGAGACGCACCGCGTGGCACGGTGGATCGCGGTGCGCAAGCTGCGGCCGATCGGCGCCGGCGGGGACACCGCGCCGGACGACCTGGGGTTGCTGGCGCCGCCGGCGCAGGCGCCGGCGGTGGCCGCGGCCTGCGTCGATTACCTGCTGCACCAGGTGTCGGGCTGGCAGTTGATCGACCTGGTCGATCTGCCGCTGGACGACGCGCTCACCCGGCGGCTGCTCGACCACGCGGCGCAGCATCCGGGGCGGGCACACATCACCGCGCCGCAGTCGCGCACCTGCGGCGAGCTGCCCGCCGACTGGCCGGGCTATTTGCGCAGCCTGAGCAGCAACCGCCGCGAGCTCATCGGCCGCAAGCGGCGCAAATTCGAAAAACTGCCCGGGGCGCGGTTTCACCGCATCGACGACGCCGCCCAGCTCGACGCCGCGTTCGACCGCCTGGCGCAACTGCACCGCCAGCGCTGGCAGGGGCGCAGCGACGACCACGGCTTTTCCTCGCCGGCTTACCTCGGCTTTCACCGTGCGTTGATGCACGCCCTGCTGGCTCAGGGGCAGCTGCGCCTGTACGCCCTGGATGCGCAGGGGCAGACGGTGGCGATGTTCTACGGTTTTCGCCAGGGCGACGCGCTGTGCTACTTCCAGGCGGGCTTCGACCCGGCGCACGCCGCGCTCAGCCCCGGCGAGGTGCTCATGGCCTACGTCATCGAGGCGGCCATCGCCGAAGGCTGCAGGGTGTTCGACATGCTCAAGGGCGATTACGCGCACAAGCGGCATTTTTTCCAGCAGACGCGGCAGACGCTGGACATCCGCCTCTACCGCCCGGGGTTGATCCACCTGCTCTACCGCGTGCAGCACTGGCTGCAGCGACGCAACGGCGCCGGTGCGCCCGCACGCACCGAACGCGCTGCAGCCGCAGCGGAGGCGGGGCGATGAGCGCGGCGGCGTCGCTGGGGCCGGCTGCTGCCGCACCGCTGGTGTCGGTGGCGATTCCGGCGTACAACGCGCAGCACACCATTGCGCAGACGCTGGAGAGCGTGCTGGCGCAGACCCACGCGCCGCTGGACATCGTCGTCGTCGACGACGGCTCGACCGACGGCACCTGGGACGTGCTGCAGCGGTATCGCCAGCAGGTGCGGCTCATCCGCCAGGACAACGCCGGCATCGGCGCGGCGCGCAACGCTAGCGTGCAGGCCGCGCGTGGCGACTTCATCGCCCTGCTCGATGCCGACGATCTCTGCCGCCCCGAGCGCATCGCGGTGCAGCTGCGCTTTCTGCAGACCCACCCCGACGTGCTGCTGTGCAGCTCGGACTTTGCCGCGTTCGACGCCAGCGGGCCGCTGGCGCCGTCGTACTGCGGCGAGTACTACCAGCGCTGCAGCGCGGCGCGCGGCGGGGTGCGGGCGCGCTATCCGCACGCCGGCCGGTTTGCGCTGCTGCCCGACGAAGCCGCACGGCACGCGGGGCGCAACGAGGTCGCGGTGTACTGGGGCGCGGTGTACGACGAGCTGATCCAGGGCAATTTCATCCACCCGCCCACGGTGATGTTCCGCCGCGAGGCGCTGCAGCGCGCCGGCGCGTTCGATCCGCAGATCAGAATCATCTGCGAGTGGGAATGGTTCGTGCGCGTGGCCCGCGCCGGGCCGGTGGCGTTTCTCGACCTGCCGCTGCTCGACTATCGGCGCAGCCCGACGCAGATTTCCTCCACCCCGCACAGCGCGCTCGATGCGCTGGCCGTGGCCAAGGCGATCTACGCGCGCGACACGCCGCCGGGCAAGGGGCTGAGCCGGCAGGCGCTGCGCCATCTGGGCGCGCTCAGCCTGGGCGCTGCCGACATGCTGGCCGAGCTGCAACCCGAACTGGCGCTGAGCCTGCTGGCCGGCAGCGTGTTCGCCTATCACACCGTCAAAGGGCAGACCTGGCGCACATTGTTTAAGATCGCCATGCCTGCCGCGGTGCTCGACCTGTTGCGCCGCGTGCGTTCCTGACCGCCGCCGTGCACCCTGCGTCCCGCGGCGGCCCTGCGCCCGCCTGGCGCCCGTCCTGCCCGATCCACCATGTCAGCCTCTCCGCCCGGTGCGCCCGCGCTCACCACCGACGATTTCGACTTCGCCCTGCCGCCCGAGCTCATCGCCCAGCATCCCACGGCGCAGCGCAGTGCCAGCCGTCTGCTCGACGCCGGCTCGCCGCCGGCGCTGATCGATCGCCAGTTCCGCGATCTGCCCGGTCTGCTGCGTCCGGGGGACGTCGTGGTGTTCAACGACACCCGGGTGATTCCGGCACGGCTGTGGGGGCACAAAACCGGCGCTGCAGACGTCGCTGCGGCCCCGGGCGGTGCCGTGGAAGTGCTGGTCGAGCGCGTGCTCGACGCCCGTCGCGTCTGGGCGCATGTGCGCGCGAGCAAATCGCCCAAGCCCGGGCAACTGCTCCGTCTGGGCCTGCCGCAGCCGCACACGGCGCCGGCCGGCGCGGCAGACGGTTTCGTCGCCCGCACCCTGGGCCGCGGCGGCCCCGACGGCAGCCTGTTCGAGCTCGAATTCCCCGATGAACCGCTGCAACTGCTGCAGCGCTATGGCGCCGTGCCGCTGCCGCCGTACATCACCCACGCTCCCGGCAGCGAAGACGCGCAGCGCTACCAGACGGTGTACGCCCGTCATCCCGGCTCGGTGGCCGCACCCACCGCCGGGCTGCATTTCGACGACGCGGTGCTCGAGCGCATCGACGCGCTGGGCGCGCGCCGGGTGAGCATCACGCTGCACGTCGGCGCCGGCACCTTCCAGCCGGTGCGCGTGACCGACCTGCGCCAGCACACCATGCACAGCGAGTGGTACACCGTGCCGCAGGACACGGCGCAGGCCATCGCCGCAGCGCGCGCCGAGCAGGCCGCCGCGCGCGCCGCGGGCCGCGCGCAGCAGGCGCCGCGGGTGGTCGCCGTGGGCACCACGGCGCTGCGCGCGCTGGAGTCGGCGGCGCTGGCCGCGCTGCAGCAGGGCCAGGCCGACGGCAGCGTGCTCGCCGGGGCGGGCGATACCACGCTGTTCATCACTCCCGGCTATCGCTTTCACGTCGTCGATGCCTTGCTGACCAATTTCCACCTGCCGCGCTCGACCCTGCTGATGCTGGTGTCGGCGTTTTCCGGCATGGACACCATCCGCGCCGCCTATGCCCACGCCATCGCCGGCCGCTACCGCTTTTTCAGCTACGGCGATGCCATGTGGCTGACGCGGCAGGAACCAGCAAACGGCAACTTGCGCTGACGCAAAGCGCAGCAGGCGTGCAGCCCGCACACTACGGGCGGTGTTCCCCGGGGGAAGGCCACGGGCTGGACCGTGGGCGCGCCGAAAGGAGATCAGCCGATGGAACGCATTCTCGACCCGCAGCAGCTGCAGCAGCGCCACGCGCACCGCATGGCACGCATCGCCGCATTGCGCCAGCGCATCGCCGCGCAGGCCTCACAGCCGCTGGATGCCACCGAGGAACACGACCTGCTGCACCAGTGCGAGGAAGAAAAGCTCGCGCGCGACGTCTACCTGCGGCTGGGCGAACGCTGGGGACTGCGGCCGTTTCTGCACATCTCCGGCGCCGAGCAGGCGCATCTGGAGGTGATGCAGGCGCTGCTGGCGCATTACGGCCTGCCCGATCCGGTGCGCGGCCTGGGCATGGGTGAATTCCACACGCCGCAACTGCAGGCGCTGTACGACGCGCTGCTCGCCGACGGTCTGCGCAGCGAACTGGCCGCCGTGCAGACCGGGCTGCACGTCGAGGAGCTGGACATCGACGATCTGCGCAAGGCCGGCAGCCGCACCCGCCAGCCGGAAATCCGCGAGGTTTACGCCGAGCTCGAACGCGGTTCACGCAACCACCTGCGCGCGTTTTTCCGCCACCTGCAGCAGTACGCTGGCGAATACGTGCCGCAGCACCTCAGCCTGAGCGATTTCGAGGCCGTGGCGTGGAGCGAACACGAGCCGTGCTGAGGCGCTCAACCGCCGTCGCCTGCGCCGCCGTGTGCGCCGGCGGCAGCGGCTGACGTGCCCGCCGCCTGCACGGCGCTGCGGGTGTGCTGCACGACGGCGTCCACCGCGCGGTCGAGCAACACCTGCGCCGCCTGCGCAAAGTGCGCGGCGTCGTTCACCGCCACCGGCTCGCTGCCGTCGAACCGCCAGTGCGCCGCCACGCCGCGGCCGTGGCGGTCGGCGAGTTCGCAGGTCAGATCCAGACGCACCGTGCCGCGGCTGCCGTGCACGTCGTGTTCCAGGCGTTGCAGGCTACAGTGCAGCGCCCACGGCGCATCGACCAGCACCGTCTGCTGCTGCACGGCGCTGACCCACGGCTGGCGGCGCAGCGCCGCGGCGATGGCATCGGCGATCAGCCGCGACGGCGGCGCCAGCCAGCGGCTGTCGCGGTACGGCTCCAGTGTCTGCGGGCTGCGGCTGTACATCATCGCCGCCGTCTGGAACCCGGCGGCGGCAGTCACCGGCAACAGTTGCACCACCACCGCCTGCGGCAGCGGCGCGGTGCGCACGTCCGGGGCGTCGAGGCGGTAGCTGTGCTGCAGCGGCGGCCGGCTCACCGGCAGCGCACAGGCGCCCAGCAGCAGGCACGACAGCGGCAGCGCCGCGCGCAGCAGGCGGCGCACGGGTGCGGACAGCATCATTGGCGTTCTCCCGGGCCCGGCGGCGGCGACGGCGGGCCGTAAAGCAGTTGACTCGGGTTGGCGCTGAGGCTTTCGGTCAGCGCGCCGAGCTGGGCGCTGAGTTGCTGCAGGTTGCGCGCCAGCGCATCCACCTCGGGCAGGGTGCGGGTTTGCAGCCGGTTCATCGCCTGCGTGCCCGCGGCGGTGAACGCGGTGGTGGCGTTGCCCGCACGCGCCACGCTGCTGGCGGCGGCGCCGATCTGCGGCATCACCGCGCCCAGCCGCGCGGTCACGTCGTCCAGCCGCTGCACCAGCGCCTGGCTCTGCCGCATCAGCACCTCGCCCTGCGCGCTCATCTGCGCCAGGTTGGCGCTGGTCCGGCGCGCATCGGCCACGGCCTGGTCGATGTCACCACGGTGCGCGGCCAGCGCCGCCGACAACGCCTGCAGATTGCGCAGCGTGGACGCCACGGCCTGCAGATTGGCCGGGCTGAGCAGCGCGTCCACCCGCTGGCTGATGCGCGCCAGGGTGATGGCCGCGTCGTTGATGCCGCCTTCGATCTGCGTGAACACCGACGGTTTGTACGGAATCACCGGGTCGGGCTCTCCCGGCGGCGTGGCCAGCGGCATGGGTGAGGCGCCGCCGATGAGGTTCACCGCCGACAGCCCCGTCACCCCCAGCGGGCTGAGCTGCGCCACGGTGTCGCTGCGCACCGGCACGTTGCGGTCGATGTCCACCTTGATGCGGATGAGCGCGGGGTTGCGCGGGTCGATGGCAATGCTCGCCACCTTGCCCACGGCGACGCCGCGGTACAGCACGTTGCTGTCGGTGCGCAGGCCGTTGACGTTGTCGGTGGCGTAGATCAGGTAAGGTCGTGTGGCCGTCTGCCTGCCGCCGGTGGCCAGCCACCAGCCCAGCGCCAGCAGCAGGGCAACGAGCAGCAGCACGAACGCGCCGACTGCGGTGTAGTTCACTTTGGATTCCATGGCGATGTCGTCCGGGCTTCCTGGAGGTAGGCCGCCGAGCGGCTGCCGCGAAAGTATGCAACCAGTTCCGGCTCGTCGCGTTGCGCCAGCTCGCGCGCCGGGCCGACGGCCAGCACGGTGTTGCGCGCGAGAAAGGCCACGCTGTCGCTGCCGTGCCAGATCGAGTCCAGATCGTGCGTGACCTGCAGTATGGTCAGCCCCAGCAACGCGCGCAGCTCGGCGACGAGCGCGTCGAACGCCGCGGCGGCGATCGGGTCCAGCCCCGATGTGGGTTCGTCGAGCACCAGCAGCTCCGGGTCCAGCGCCAGGGCGCGCGCCAGCGCGGCGCGTTTGACCATGCCGCCGGAGAGCTCGGCGGGGTATTTGTCCGCGGCGTCTGCGGGCAGACCGGCCAGGCCGATTTTGAGCATGCCCAGCTCGGGCAGCAGGCGCGCATCGACCAGCCCCTGCTCGCGCAGCGGCAGCAGCACGTTTTCCAGCACCGTCAGCCCGGTGAACAGCGCGCCGGCCTGGAACAGCACACCGATGCGCTGGCGCAAGGCCTGCCGCTGCGCCTCACTGGCGGCCAGCGCATCCTCGCCGAACAGCCGGAGCGTGCCGCCGCTGGGAGCGCGCAGCAGCAGCAGGGTGCGCACGAGCACCGTCTTGCCCGAGCCGGAGCCGCCGACCAGCGCCATGATGCTGCCGCGCGGCACCGCCAGGTTCAGCCCGTCGTGCACCACCACGTCGCCGAAGCGGTTGACGATGCCGCGGGCGTCGATGACCAGATCGGCGCTTTCTGCCTTCATAGCCGCAACAGGTTGTAGAGCACGGAAAACCCGGCGTCGATGACGATGACCAGAAAAATCGACTGCACCACGCTCACCGTGGTGGCGCGGCCCACCGCCGCCGCGCTGCCTGCCACGCGCAGCCCCTGCATGCAGCCCACCAGCGCGATGACCACGGCGAACACCGGCGCCTTGACCAGCCCGAGCAGCAGGGTTTTCACCCCGACCACCTGTGGAATGCGCGCGATGTATTCGTTCAGCGGCACGCCGTAGCCCAGCGCGGCGACGACACCGCCGCCCGCCAGCCCGAGCACGTCGGCAAACAGCGCCAGCAGCGGCAGGGTGACGAGCAGCGCGACCACCTTGGGCAGCACCAGCATGTCGAACGGCGACAGCCCCAGCGCGCGCAGTGCGTCCACCTCCTCGGTGATGCGCATGGTGCCCAGTTGCGCCGTGTACGACGAACCGGTGCGCCCGGCCACCAGAATGGCGGTGAGCAGCGGACCGAGCTCGCGCAGGGTGATGATGGACACCAGGTTGACGATGAGGATGTTGGCGCCGTAGGTCGCCAGCGTCGCTCCGGCCTGGTAGGCCATGACCATGCCGATGAGAAACGCCAGCAGCCCGATGATGCCCAGGGCGCGCAGTCCGGCGGCGTCGATTTCATGCACCACCTCGCGCCAGCGTAGCCGCCACGGCCGCAGCAGCAGCGGGGCGCCGCGCCACGCCAGCTCGCCGACGAAGGCCAGCAGCGCGCGCAGCTCGGCCAGCGCGTCCAGGCTGGCGCGGCCGATGTCGCCCAGCAGGCCCAGGCGTCGCCGGGGGACGGGCAGGGCCAGCGCGCGCTGCCGCACCAGATCGAGCAGTTGCCGCTGCGCCGCGGACAGGGCGGCCAGATCGACGCGGGCGCCACCGGCCTGCCACTGCGCCAGGCTGCGCGCCAGCAGCAGCGCGCCCGCGGTGTCCAGCGGCGTGTCCCCGGCGTCCAGGCGCACGTGCTCCACACCGGGCGGCAAGCGGGTGTCGGGCTGGCGCTGCAGGCCCTGCGCCGTCCACGCGCCGCGCAGCCGGCAGACGCGGCCGTGCGGCGCGTCGGCGGCGTCCCAGAGGATGGCAGCGGGCTGTGGCGGAGCAGGAAGCGGCGCGGTCATGGCAGCAACAGGGCGGCAACGGCGCTAGGGTAGCCGATCGAGCGCCGCAGGTCGGACGACTCTGGAACAATACCGCGCATGCTGCAATTCACCCTCCACCACACCGCCGGCCAGGCGCGCCGCGGCACCCTCGTGCTGCGCCACGGCCGCATCGACACCCCGCAGTTCATGCCCGTGGGCACTTACGGCACGGTCAAGGGCATGACCCCGGAAGGACTGGAGGCGGTGGGTGCGCAGATCATCCTCGGCAACACCTTTCACCTGTGGCTGCGTCCCGGGCTGGACGTGGTGCGGCAGTTCGGCGGGCTGCACCGTTTCATTGGCTGGGACAGGCCGATTCTCACCGACAGCGGTGGGTTTCAGGTGTGGAGCCTGGGGGCGATGCGCAAGATCAGCGAGGAGGGGGTGAAATTCGCCTCGCCGGTCAACGGCGACAAGCTGTTCCTCACCCCCGAGGTGAGCATGCAGATCCAGACCGTGCTCGACGCCGACATCGTCATGCAGTTCGACGAGTGCACGCCATACGACGTCGAGCGCGACGGCCAGCGTCACATCACCACCGAGGCGCAGGCCCGCGCGTCGATGGAGCTGTCGCTGCGCTGGGCGGCGCGCTGCAAAACCGAGTTCGTCCGGCTGGGCAATCCCAACGCGCTGTTCGGCATCGTCCAGGGAGGCATGTTCGAGCACCTGCGCGATGCGTCGCTGGCCGGGCTGGTCGCGCTCGACCTGCCGGGGTATGCGATCGGCGGCCTGAGCGTCGGCGAGCCGAAAGACGATTTTTTGCGCCTGCTGCGGCACACCGCGCCACGGCTGCCGGAGGACAGACCGCGCTACCTCATGGGCGTGGGCACGCCCGAAGACCTGGTCGAAGGCGTGTGCGCCGGAATCGACCTGTTCGACTGCGTCATGCCCACGCGCAACGCGCGCAACGGCCACCTGTTCACCCGCTACGGCGACCTGCGCATCCGCAACGCGCGGTACAAGCAGGACGAACGTCCGCTGGACGACACCTGCACCTGCCCCACCTGCCGGCGGTTTTCGCGCGCCTACCTGCACCACCTCGACCGCTGCGGCGAAATGCTGTTTTCCATGCTCGCCACCACGCACAACCTGCACTACTACCTGCAGCTCATGCGCGAAATGCGCGCCGCGCTCGACGCCGGAACCTTCGACGCCTTCGTCACCCGGTTTTACGCCGACCGGGCGCGCGGGGTGTGAGGCAGCCGTGGGCGGTCAGGCTTCGATGCGGGCGCCGTAGCCCTCGTCGCTCACGGCCTTGACCAGCGCCTGGGCAGCAGCGCTGGTTTGCACCGTGGCGTGGCCGCTGGCCAGATCGACCTGCACGTCCTGCGTGCCTGGCACGGCCTTGAGCGCCTGAGTCACCGCGGCGACGCAGTGGCCGCAGCTCATGCCGGTGATGTGGAGTTGGACGGTGTTCATCGCGGATCGGCTCCTGTGACAAGTGAGGGGCTGGGGAGGGCGGTCAGGCGGTGTGCTGCAGCGCGTCGCGCGCCTGCATCAGCTTGGCGCAGACTTCCTTGGCGATGGCATGCACTTCGGGTTTGTCGATCAGCCCGAGCACCGCAGTGGGGTTCATGAAATCGACGGCGATCTGCCCGCTGGCGGCATCTTCGCGCACGACCACGTTGCACGGCAGCAGCGCGCCGATGTGCGGGTCCAGATCCAGCGCCTGCAGCGCGTAACCCGGCGCGCAGGCGCCGAGAATGCGGTAGCGCGGCCGCTGCACGCCGAGTTTGTTCTGCAGCGTGGCCGAAACGTCGATGTCGCTGATGATGCCAAAACCCTGCGCCTTGAGCGCTTCGGTGGTGCGGGCGAGCACGTCGTCGAAGCTGCTGGACGACTGCGCGGAAAACACGATCGAGGGCATGATGAATCCTTTCAGGTCGAGTGGGCGGGGGACAGCGCGGGCGCTGCCGCAGCGGCGTGCGCCAGGGGCGCGCGCCAGGGAGAAAACCGGCGCAGCCGCAGGCTGTTGCCGAGCACGAACACCGAGGACAGTGCCATCGCCACCCCGGCGGCCATCGGGTGCAGATGCACGCCCCACGGCGCGGCCACCCCTGCGGCCAGCGGAATGAGCAGCACGTTGTAGCCGAACGCCCAGAACAGATTGCCGTGGATGGTGCGCAGGGTGCGGCGCGCCACGTCGATCGCGGTAGGCAGCGCGGCCAGATCGCCGCGCGTCAGGCTGACGTCGGCGGCTTCGATCGCCACATCGGTGCCGGCCGCCAGCGCCAGCCCGACGTCGGCCTGCGCCAGCGCCGGGCCGTCGTTCAACCCTTCGCCAACGAAGGCCACGCACCGCCCCTGCGCCTGTAGCGCGGTGACGATTTTGGCTTTGTCTGCCGGCAAGGTGTCGGCGTGCACCTCTGCCTCCGCCACGCCGATCTGCCGCGCCACCGCCTGCGCGGTGCGCGCCGCGTCTCCAGTGACCAGACCGACGCGCAGCCCGCGCTGCTGCAGCGCGGCGACCACCGCCGCGGCTTCGGGCTTGACCGGGTCGGCGATGCCGAACGCGGCGATGCACTCGCCGCCCTGGGCAAGCAGCACCACGGTCTGCCCCTGCGCCTCGAGCGCGTCGGCTGCCGCAGCGAATGCGCCGAGCGCCACGCCTTCGCGCTGCAACAGCCGCCGCGCGCCGAGCAGCACAGCGTGGCCGTCGACCGTGCCGCGCACGCCAAAGCCGGGGATCGCGGCAAAGCCGGTGACCGCCGGCAGCGGCAGCGCGCGCTCGGCTGCCGCGGCGCGCAGCGCGCGCGCCAGCGGGTGTTCGGAGTCGGCTTCGAGCGCGGCAGCCAGCGCCAGCGCCGTGTCGGGGTCGACGGCGTGCAGCGCGGTCAGCGCCGGTCGCCCGGCGGTGACCGTGCCGGTTTTGTCGAGCAACACCGTGTCCACCCGCGACAGCGTCTCCAGCGCCTCGCCGCGGCGAAACAGCACGCCCAGTTCCGCTGCGCGGCTGCTGCCGACCAGAATCGCCGCCGGCGTGGCCAGCCCCATCGCGCACGGGCAGGCGACGACCAGCACCGCCACCGCCGCGACCAGCGCCGCCGCAGCATCGCCGGTCGCCAGCATCCACGCGGCAAAGCTCACTGCGGCGACGGCCAGCACGGCCGGGGTGAACACCGCGACGACGCGGTCGGCCACGCGCTGCACCGGCAGCTTGCCGGTCTGCGCGTTCTCCACCAGCCGCACGATCTGCGCCAGCACCGATTCGGCCCCGAGGGCGGTGACTTCGATCACCAGCCGCCCTTCGGCGTTGACCGTGCCGCCGACGACGGCATCGCCCACGGTTCGGCGCACCGGTAGCGGCTCGCCGCTGAGCATCGATTCGTCCACATGGCTTTCGCCCTCGACCACCCGGCCGTCGACCGGCACGCGCTCACCCGGGCGTACCAGCACGCGCTCGCCCAGCCGCAGTGCTGAGACGGGCACCGGCTGCGCGCTGCCGTCGGCCGCAAGGCGCGTGGCCTCCTTGGCCTGCAGCCGCAGCAGGCGGTGGATCGCCGCCGACGCGCGGCCTTTGGCGAGTTCCTCCAGATACTTGCCGGCCAGAATCACCGCGACGACCACCGCCGCCGAGTCGAAATACACATGCCGCGACTCGGCGGCGAACCATTGCGGTGCCAGCAGCACCGCGGCGCTGTACGCCCACGCCGCGCCGGTGCCGGTGGCGACCAGCGAGTTCATGTCCGGCGACAGATGGCGGTAGGCAATCGCGCCGGTGCGGAAAAACCGCCGCCCGGGGCCGAACAGCACCGCGCTGGTCAGCGCGAACTGCACCCAGTCCCAAAAGCGCGGCGCAGGCGCGGCGCTTTGCAGCAGCGCGTCGAACGCCGGCCAAGCCATCGGCAGCATCGCCAGCACCAACACCGGCAGCGCCAGCACGGCGGCGACGATCACCTCGCGCCGCAGCCGCGCCAGACTTTGTGCATGCGCGGCGGCGCTGGCGTCCTCGGCCGCGCTGCTTGCGGCATCGACTGGGCGCGCGGCGTAGCCGGCGGCGGCTACCGCCTGCGCCAGCGCGTCGGCGCTGATGCTCGCCGGCAGGTAGCGCACCTGTGCGCGGTTGGTCGCGAGGTTGACCGTGGCGGCCAGCACCCCGGGCTGCTTGCGCAGCGCACGCTCGACGCGCGCGACGCACGATGCGCAGGTCATGCCCTCGACGTCCAGCGTTGCGTCGGCAGTGAGCGGCGTGTAGCCGGCGGCGGCGACGGCGTCGACCAGCGCCTGCGGCGTGGCCGTCTGCGGATCGAACCGCACCTCGGCCTGCGCAGTCGCCAGGTTCACGCTGGCCTCGGCCACGCCCGGCACCTTGCGCAGCGCGCGCTCGACGCGGGCGCTGCACGACGCGCAGGTCATGCCGTCGACGCCCAGACGCAGGGTTTGCGTCGCCGCGCTGGCCGACGGCGCAGCCGCAGGCGGCGCAGGGCTGGCCGGCTCGACCGGGCAGGCCGTCGGGGTGGACTCAGGCATCGGCGGCCTCCAGCGTCTGCCCCTGCAGCGCGGCGAGGATCGGACAGTCGCTGCTCGGCCCGTGCCCCGGGCAGGCGGCCAGCAGCGCCTGCAGGCCGGCGCGCAGGTGTTGCAGGTCGTGGATTTTGCGGTCGATTTCCGCCAGCCGCTGCGCCGCGATGGCCCGCACCGCGCCCATGTCGGCCTCGGGACGGGCGTGCAGCGCGAGCAGCTCGCCGATGTCGGCGAGCGAAAACCCCAGCGCCTGCGCGCGGCGGATGAAGTCCAGCCGCTGCAGCGCCGCGGTGGTGTACAGCCGGTAGCCGCTGGCACTGCGCGCAGCCGGTTGCAGCAGCCCCAGGCGCTCGTAATGCCGCAGGGTCTCGGCGCCGAGACCGGCGCGCTGTGCCAGCTCGCCGATGGTCAGGCGGGCGGATTCGGTGTGGGGCGGTGTGGGCATGAATGCGGCGAGGAAGAAATGCTCGACTCAGCGCAACTTTACACCTTACTAAAGACTTTAGGGTTGTGCGGGATTTGCCGGCCTGCGTCTGGCCAGCCGCGATCAGTGCGGCGTGGGCTTGCGGCGCAGCAGCCAGCGCACGAAGTGCCGGGCGTAATCCGGCTGCAGCCACATCAGCCAGCCGACCACGGCGGCGTTGCCCAGCGCCACCGTCAGCAACAGCAGCGGCACGCCGCTGCCCAAGGTGAGCAGCGTGGCACAGTAGGCGGCGCAGGCGATCATGAACAGGGCGTTGATGATGTTGTTGGCGGCGATCACCCGCGCGCGATCGGTCTCGGCCACGGCATGCTGCACATGGGCGTACAGCGGCACGCTGTACAGCCCGGCGCTGGCGGAGATGAGCAGCAGGTCGGCCATGATGCGCCAGTGCGCGCGCTGCTGCACGAACAGCGCCAGCGTCTGCAACCGGCCATCGACCGGCAGGTGGCGTGTGGCGAAATACAGGTCCACGCCAAACAGCGTCATGCCCGCCGCGCCCAGCAGCACCAGGCCGATTTCCACCCGGCCATGCGCCAGCCATTCGCACGCCACCGAGCCCAGACCGATGCCCACGGCAAAGATCACCAGCAGCAGCGATGCCACTTCCTCGCTGCCGTGCACCACCTCGCGGGTGAACACCGGAAACTGCGTCAGGTAGGCGACGCCGTAAAACCACATCCACGACACCGCCAGCAGAGCGACGAGCACGCTGCGGTCGGCGGCGGCCAGGCGCAGGCTGCGCAGCGTTTCGCTCAGCGGGTTCCAGTCGATGCGCCGGTCGCGCGCCAGCGGCGGGGTGTGCGGCACGAAGCGCGCCGCGCTCCATCCGGCCAGCGCCACCAACAGGCAGGCGATGCCGGCAAACACCGGGCCCTGCGGATAGGTCATGAGCACGCCGCCCGTCAGGCTGCCGAGCAGGATGGCGACGAATCCGCCCATTTCCGTCATGCCGTTGCCGCCGGTGAGCTCGGCGGTGCGCAGGTGCCGCGGCAGATAGGCGAATTTCACCGGGCCGAACAGCGTCGAGTGCAGCCCCATGCCGAACACGCACACCAGCAACAGCGGCACGTCGACGCTGACGAAACCCCACAGCGCCGCGAGCATGATGGCGATTTCGAAGGTTTTGATGCGGCGGATGAGCACGCCCATGTCCATTTTGTCTGCCAGTTGCCCGGCAGTGGCCGACAGCAGGATGAACGGCAGCACGTACAGCGCGGCGATGAGGTTGACCATCAACCCGGCGGGCACCCCGGTCTGCGCCTGCGCCCGGTACGTCACCAGCATGGTGAAGGCGAACTTCAGCAGGTTGTCGTTGCCCGCGTTGGTGAACTGCGTCCAGAAAAACGGCGCGAAACGGCGCTGGCGCAGCAAGCGGAACTGGTTGACCGGCGGAAAATCGGGCGGGCTGGGCGACGGCATGCGGCGGGCGGGCGGACGCGAAGCCGGCAATGTTCGCACACCGCGGCAGGGCGTGGCGCCCACCAGTCAGCGCCGCCGCGCCCAGGCGAGAAAGCGCTGGCCGTACAGCGGCTGGCGCCAGATCAGCCACAGCGCCGCCAGCGCGTTGAGCAGCGCCACGCTCAGCAGCAGCGCCGGCACGCTCACCCCGGCGGCGAGCAGCGCGGCGCAATAGCCCGCGCACACCACCATGTACAGCGCGTTGAGGATGTTGTTGGCGGCGATGATGCGCGCGCGGTGCGTCACCGGCGTGTGGTGCTGGATCAGTGCGTACAGCGGCACGCTGTAAATCCCGGCGCTGGCCGAGAGCAAAAACAGGTCGAGCATCACCCGCCAGTGCGCCGGGTCGCGCACGAAGGCCATCACCCCCTGCAGCGCGCCGGGGTGCGGCAACTGCTGCACGGCGAGGAACAGATCGACGCCGAACGCCGTCATGCCCAGCGCGCCCAGCGGCACCAGGCCGATTTCCACCCGGCCGCGCGCCAACCCCTCGCACGCCAGTGAACCCAGCGCGATGCCCACGGAAAACACCGCCAGCAGCAGCGAGGCCACGGCCTCGTTGCCGCCGAGCACGTCTTTGGCGAACACCGGAAACTGGGTGAGGAAGGCCACGCCGTAAAACCACATCCACGAAATCGCCAGCAGCGCCTGCAGCACCGTGCGGTCGGCCGCCGCCAGCCGGATGTTGCGCGCGGTCTCGGTGAGCGGGTTCCAGTTGATGCGCAACTGCGCGTCGACCGGCGGCGTGGGCGGAATGAAGCGCGCCGCCGTCCACCCCAGCAGCGCCACCGCCAGGCAGGCCAACCCGGCCAGCAGTGGGCCGCGCTCGAAGGTCATCAGCAGCCCGCCGGCGAGGTTGCCCAGCAGGATGGCGACGAAGGTGCCCATTTCGGTCATGCCGTTGCCGCCGGTGAGTTCGGCCTGATTGAGATGCTGGGGCAGGTAGGCGTATTTGGCCGGGCCGAACAGCGTGGAGTGCAGCCCCATGCCGAAGGCGCAGGCCAGCAGCGCCGGAATGTTCGCCGTGACGAAGCCCCACAGCGCCAAGGCCATGATGGCGATTTCCAGCGTTTTCACCCGGCGCATCAGCACGGCCTTGTCGAACTTGTCGGCGAGCTGGCCGCTGGTGGCCGAAAACAGCACGAAGGGCAGGATGTACAGCGCGGCGATGAGGTTGACCATCAGCCCGGTGGACAACGCCGTCGCGCCCTCGGCGCGGTACGCCACCATCACGGTGAAGGCGAACTTGAACAGGTTGTCGTTGCCCGCGCCGCCGAACTGCGTCCAGAAAAACGGCGCGAAGCGGCGCTGGCCGAGCAGGGCGAACTGGTTGGGGCGGGCGGTGGCGTCTGGCATGGCGGGGTCGGGTCTGCCGTGGGCGCGGGCACGGCGCGGTGCGCAGCGTAGCAAGCCGCGGTGCGCGGCGGCGTTACATGCCCTTGCGCGCCAGGTAAATGCCGCCCAGCACCAGCACCGCGCCCACCCCCTGCAGCGGCGACAGCGCTTCGCCCAGCAGCAGCCAGGCGTACACCACGGCCATGGCCGGCTGAACCAGCAGTCCGACCGACGACAGCACCGGGCTGAGCCGCCGTACCGCGTAGGCGATGACCACTTGCCCGCCGATCTGCACCAGCAGCGCCAGCGCGGCCATCCACACCCAGCCGATGGCCGCAGTCGGCCACATCCGTCCCTCGGCTACGGCGAAGGGCAGCAGCACCAGCGCCGCCAGCGTGGTGACTGCGGCCATCAGCGGCGCCGTCGCCAGGCGCTGGCGCGCCTGCTGCACCCCTACCTGGTACGCGGCGTAGAACACCGCCGACACCAGGCCGCAGACGTCGCCCAGCAGCGCGCGGGTGTGGCCGAGGTTCGGGCCGATCATCAGCGCCGCGCCGCCGACGGCGGCCACCAGCCCGGCAGCGAACACCGGCTGCGGCGCGCGCCGCGTCAGCGCCCAGAAGGCCAGGGTGATGAGCACCGGGGCGAAGTTCGACTCCAGCGTGGCGTTGCCCACCGCCGTCCAGACTACCGCGAGGTGGAAAAACACCAGATCGAGGGCGAACATGGCCGCGGCAAAGCCGGCCAGCGCAGCCGTGCTCCAGCCCGCCAGCGGCGCCGGCGGCGCGGGGCGGCGGCTGAACCATTGCGGCGAACCTGACGCGGCGGGCGCGGCCACTGGCGCGCCGCGGCGGGTGAACACGGCCCAGGCGACGAGCAGCGGCGCGGCCAGCGTCATGCGCCAGAAGGCGCTGGCGAATGGGCCCAGGTGCGCCGTGGTGTCGGCCAGGCGGACGAACACCCCGGCCAGGCCGAGCACGGCGCCGCCGCCGAGCAGAACGAGGAAATCCATGCGGCATTGTCGCTTGCCGCGCGCGCTGCCGCCGGCGGCGTCAGCGCGGCTTGAGCGCGTCTTCCACCGTCTCTCCCGGCTGCCAAGGCCGGCCGAGCTGCGCTTCGATGTACTCGCGGATGAGGCGGCGCACCACCTGCGACGGGGTTTGATCTTCGCGCGCGCAGAGGTGTTCGAACACCGCTTTTTTCTGCGGATCGATCAACACGGTGAGCCGGCTGGTGCGTTGTTCCATTCCAATGCAAATGGGATTAACATTCGATGCATATCTTATGCGAATAAGATGCTGACGCAAACCGGCCATGCCTGACTCCCTGCTGCTTCCCGTCGCCCTGGGCGTGGCTGCTGCCTGGGTCGCCATGGGGCTGGCCGGGTTCGTCCATCCGCGCTCGGTGCGCTGGGTGGCGCGGGTGATTTTTCCGCTGGGCGCGCTGGGCAGCCTGGTGATGGCCGCCGTCGGGCTGCAGGCGTTGTTCGCCCCGGCGCAGCAACTGGTGCTGCCGGTGGGCCTGCCCGAATTGCCGCTGCACCTGCGGCTGGACGCGCTGTCGGGGTTTTTCCTGCTGCTGCTGGGGGCGGCCAGCGCCGGCATTTCGACGTTTGCCGCCGGCTACTTCCGCGAGGGCGAGGGCACGGCGCCGGGGCTGCTGGGCATGCAGTACCACGTGTTTCTCGCCGCGATGAGCCTGGTGCTGCTCGCCGCGGACGCCTACGGCTTCATGCTGGCGTGGGAGGTCATGGCGATGGCCTCGTACTTCCTCGTCGTGTCGCAGCACCGCATCGCCGAAATCCGCAGCGCCGGCTATGTCTACCTGCTGCTGGCGCACCTGGGGGCGATCGCGCTGCTGCTGTGCTTTGGCGTGATGATGCAGGGCGGCGCGGCCGGGCTGACGTT
>Ga0315298_1003749_pt1 | contig 23670 bp, 28 predicted proteins | sample WHS_1_MG_FD_203077 | JGI IMG/M metagenome (GOLD analysis project Ga0315298, IMG submission 203077) | Extremophilic microbial mat communities from Washburn Hot Springs, YNP, Wyoming, USA - WHS_1_MG | ecosystem: Environmental > Aquatic > Thermal springs > Hot (42-90C) | place: USA: Wyoming...
GCACTCGAAGCTCCCATTCCGCGCTTCATCAGTACATCCGCGTCGCGAAAGGCCTGACAGCCCCGGCCCAGGGATGGATTATTTCTGCGCGCCGAGAGCTTCTTCAACGTAGCCACCGAGATCTAGGCCCTGGACTCGGAGCCGGCTTCCGGCCTCAGGGTGATCGACTCCTACGGCGGCCGGGCGCTGCATGAGCAGTCCCATGGCGAGTCCATTGTCGCCCTCATGATGCATCTCTTCGGCGGCAAAGGCATCTACATCCTGGACGAGCCTGGAGCCGCGCTGTCGCCCAGCGGCAACTCGCCGTTCTGTCCCGCATGCACGACCTCGTCTGCGACGACTCGCAATTCATCATCGCCACCTATTCCCCGATTCTCATGGCGGACAAGGACGCCTGGATCTACGCCTGTTCGGAATCCGGGCTGTCCCAGGCCATCCAACTCTTGTGCTTAGCGATCAGCCGCTCCGCAGCACACGAATTGGCCGGCGCGCCCAATCGCCCCGTGAAAGCACCTAGTAAATCATCATTCGCTTATGCGATAGACTGTTCGCATGAAACCGCGCGAGATCAAGGATCATCTTTACGCCCAGGTGGCGCGCATGGGGGCTGCCTTGTCCAGTCCCAAGCGCCTGGAGCTGCTGGAGCTTCTGGCGCAAGGCGAGAAGTCGGTCGAAGCCCTGGCGCAAGGGGCTGACATCGACGTCAAGCTGGCCAGCGCACACCTTCGCGTGCTGCGCGATGCGCAATTGGTGGAGGCCAGGCGCGATGGCAAGAACCGCATCCACCGGCTCAGCGGACCCGATGTGTCGGACTTGTGGGTGAGCCTGCGCGAGCTGGCCGAGTCGCACCTGGCCGAACTGCAGCTTGCCATGGCCCGCCTGGTCGCCGAGCCCGAGCGACTCACGCCCGAGACGGCCCAGTCGTTGCTGGACAAGGTGCGCTCCGGCGACGTGGTGCTGCTGGACGTTCGCCCCGCGGCCGAGTTCCGTGTCGCGCACATCCCTGGCGCGCGATCGGTTCCGCTGGAGGAATTGCAGGCGCGAATTCGGGAATTGCCCCGCGACAAGGACATCGTTGCGTATTGCCGCGGCCCGTTCTGCCTGATGTCGGAGTCCGCCGTGGCTCTGCTGAAAAACCACGGCTTTCGAGCTCGCAAGTCCGCGGAGGGTGTGCCCGAGTGGCGCGCTGCCGGGATGCCCGTGGACTGCGTGGCGGCCTGAACCTGGGAGAGCAGCATGGCCGACGTCTTGTTCATCCTCAACGAAGCTCCATACGGCAGCGAGCGAACCTACAACGCGCTGCGCCTTGCCGTCACGTTGTCGGCGCAGCCGGAGCAGCGCGTGCGCATGTTCCTCATGGGCGACGCCGTGCTGTCGGCCAAGGCTGGACAAAGGGTTCCTGCCGGCTACTACAACGTCGAGACCATGCTCCACAAGGTCGCGCAGCGTGGCGAGGTCGCCTTGTGCGGCACCTGCCTGGAAGCCCGCGGGCTCCAGGACGAAGATCTCCTGGCAGATTGCAGGCGCTCGACCATGGTCGAACTCGGACGCTGGACAAGTGAAGCCGAGAAAGTCCTGGTGTTCTGAACCATCCAACAAGGGCAGCCTCCCATCATGTTCTTCAAGCAACTCCCCACCCGGGACGCCAGCCTGTCGTACCTGTTCGGCTGCGCCGGACTCGGCAAGGCAGTCGCCGTCGACGTGGTCGCCGGCGATGAGGACTGGTTCGTCGAGCAGGCGCAGCAGGCCGGGGCGCGGATCACTCACGTGATCGACACCCACGTGCACGCCGACCACCTCAGTGGCGGCAGGAGCCTCGCGCGCAGGGTGGATGCGCCCTACTGCCTGCACGAGGCGGCGCGCGAGTTCGTGCGCTTCGACTTCGAGGCCCTGCGCGACGAGCAGCTGATCGAGGTCGGCAACGTCAGCGTGCGCGTGCTGCACACTCCCGGGCACACGCCCGACAGCATGTGCCTGCTGGTCACCGACCGTCGCCGCGGCGACGCGCCGTGGTTCGTGCTCACCGGCGACACCCTGTTCGTCGGCGCCGTCGGCCGCCCCGACCTGGCCGGGCGCGAGCGCGAGATGGCGGGCACCCTGTACGACTCGCTGCACGGGCGCCTGCTGAGCCTGCCCGCAGAGCTGGAGATCTACCCCGGGCACCAGGCGGGCAGCGCCTGCGGCGCCGGACTGTCGGGCAAGCCGGCGTCGACCCTGGCCTTCGAGAAACGCTTCAACCCGCTGCTCGGACTGTCACGCACGGCCTTCGTCGAGCAACTGTGCGCCGACATCCCGCCGCGCCCGGCCGACATGGAGCGCATTATCGCGGCGAACGTCTTGCCATGAACGGGCAGGCCACCGCGACCGCATCGCCCCACGACGCCTACCTGCAGGGCATTCGCGTCAACCTGCACCAGTTCGTCTGGCAGGCGGTGCAGGTGTTCCTGGTCGGACTGGTCATCGGCATGGAGCGTACCGTGCTGCCGGTGGTCGCGGCGCGCGACTTCGGCGTGCCCAGGTCCTCGTTTTTGTACCTGCTGAGCTTCGTCATCTCCTTCGGCCTGGTCAAGGGCGCTCTGAACTTCGTCGCCGGGCGGCTGTCCGAGCGCATCGGGCGCAAGACCGTGCTGGTGCTCGGCTGGCTGGCCGCCATCCCCATCCCGCTTCTGATCTTTTCCGCGCAATCGTGGTGGTGGATCGTCGCCGCCAACCTGTTCCTGGGCGTCAACCAGGGATTCGCGTGGAGCATGACCGTCACCAGCAAGGTGGACATCACGCGCGCCGAGCAGCGCGGCCTGGCCACCGGAATCAACGAGTTCGCCGGCTACGCCGCCGTCGGGCTGGCGGGCCTGGCCACCGCCTGGCTGGCGCAGCGCTACGGGCCGCGCGTGGCCTTGCTGGGTTTCGCCAGCGTGGTGATTGCCATCGCGCTGCTGACGGCGCTGCTGTTCGTGCGCGAGACCCTGCCGTGGGCACGGGCCGAACGCCATCGCCATGCCAGCGGCACCCACTCCGGGCCGCGCCCGCGCTTCGCCGACGGCCTGAGCGAGCACCCGAGCTCGCGCCAGGTGTTCGCCTACGTGTCCTTCGGGCACCCGACCTTCTCGGCGCTTTGCCAGGCCGGCGTCGCCAACAAGGTCGCCGACACCCTGCTGTGGGTGCTGTTCCCGCTGTACCTGCACGGCCACGGCCTGAGCCTGGTGCAGGTCGGCTGGGTCACCGGCGTGTACGGGCTGAGCTGGGGCGCCTCGCAGCTGTGGACCGGGCCGCTGTCGGACCGCATCGGCCGCCGCTCGCCGGTGGTGGCCGGCCTGTGGCTGCTCGCCGCCGGCGTGGCCTGCGCGGTGCTGGTGCGGGGCTTCGCGGCCTGGCTGGCCAGCGCCGTGGTCATGGGCGCGGGCATGGCGCTGCTCTACCCGAACCTGATCGCCGCGGTGGCCGACATCGCCCACCCGAGCTGGCGCAGCTCGGCACTGGGCACCTACCGCTACTGGCGTGACACCGGCTACGCCATCGGCGCGTTGGTGCTCGGGCTGGTGGCGCAGGCGCGCGGCGCCATCGAGCCGGCATTCTGGGTCACCACGGTCTGGCTGCTGGCCTCCGGCGCCTGGGTGCTGATGCGCGTGCAGGAAACCCATCCGGGCCACCCTCCGAAGGAACCACGCCCTTGAACTCGATCGTGCAGTTGCTCGCGGGCGGCTTCCTCGTCTCGCTGGTGCTCGGCGGCGCTGCGCAGGCATCGCAGTTCTGTCCACAAGGAGGACTGCGGGAGGCCGTGCTCGAGGGTCGGCCGCAGCGCCTGGCGGCCTACTTCGCCGCCACCGGCTTCGCCCTGCTCGCCGTGGCGGGGCTGCAATGGCTGCTGCACCAAGGTCTGCAGCCCTCGCACCCACCGTATCTGTCGCCGCAGTTCCCCTGGGGGCGCTACGTGCTCGGTGGCTTGCTGTTCGGCTCGGGTATGGTGCTTGCGCGCGGCTGCCCGCTGCGCACGCTCGTGCTCAGCGCGCAAGGCAGTGTGCCGGCCCTGTTGTCGCTGGGCGCGATGAGCGTCGCCGCCTTCGCGATGACCAGCGGCTTCGTGTTCAACGACTGGATCGCGCCTTGGATCCTGCGGCTCAACCTGGACCTGGGCCGCTGGGGATGGCAGAGCCAGGGACTCGATGCGCTGCTGGGCCTGCATGGCTGGCAGGCCCGCGCGCTGCTCGGCCTTGCCCTGGGCGCGCTGGTGCTGGTGCTGGCCGCGCGCGCATCGGCAGGCGAGACGCGTCGCATGCGCTGGGCAGGCTCGGCACTGATCGGCTTGATGGTGGCCGACGGCTACTGGCTGACCGCCGGCCCGCTCGGAACACGCGCGGCGAACGACGCTGCGTTCATGAGCCAGCCTCCGGACGGCATGGGCGTGCAATCCTTCAGCTTCGCCTGCCCCTTGAGTGATCTGGCGCATTTCGCCATGCATGCCCACGCGCAGACTTTCACCTTCGGCGTGGTGCTGGTTCTCGGCACCTTCCTCGGCGCGGCGATCTCGGCCCTCGTGCGCCGGGAATTCCGCGTGCAGCTGCCGCGCGGGCCGCGCGATCTGGCACGGCGTCTGCTGGGCGCCTTGATGACCGGAGCAGGCGCCGTGCTCGGCCTGGGCTGCACGGTCGGCCATGGACTCAGCGGACTGTCCGTGCTGTCGCTGGGCTCGGCGCTCGGACTGGCCTGCATTTTCGCGGGCGCTCTGGGCACGATCTGGATCGAATCGCGCTGTGGCGCCAAGGCCTCGGTCGGGCTTCGTGCGCAATGGGAGAGTTGAGCGTGCTGCGCTGCATCTTGCTGATGAATCTGATGGTCCTTGCCTCCTGGCAAACCGCTGAAGCGGCAACCGCGACCAGCGTCCCGCCGACCTGGCAGAGCCAGGGTGCCCGGTTCAGCGTGCAATTGACGCCGCTGGACGGCGAGCAGGCACAGGCCTTTTTCGAGAACATGGGATACCCCCAAGGCGCGGTACGCGAGGTCGCCACGGTGTGCGTGTTCGGCACGACCATCCGCAATTCCGCGGGGCAGCCCGTGCGCTATGACGTCAGCCGGTGGCGCGCTGTCACGAAGGATGGCAAGCGGCACCGCCTGATCACCAAGACCGATTGGCTGGCGCGCTGGAAGGCCTTCGGCCTCGCCGCGGACTGGTCCATCCTGCCGCCGCGCCAGACCCTGCAACCGGGCGACTGGGCGCAGGGCTTCACCACGGTCGACCTGCCAGCCGGAACCCGTTTCAACCTGAACTACGAGTGGAAGCAAGATGCCATCGAACACCATGCCGTCGTGCGCGGCGCCCAATGCGCACCCCGCAATTCGCGGCCTTGATCGCGTCAGACACCTGGCGGCCGCCGGCCTGGTCGCGCTGGCAGGCTTTGGCGCCTCGGCGCATGCCGCGGCCCCGTTCATGACCCCGGTGGAGCCTGCACGCGCAGCCCCGTCCTTCACGCTGAAGGACATCGACGGCAAGACTCACACCCTGGCCGAATACCGCGGCAAGGTCGTGCTGGTGAACTTCTGGGCCACCTGGTGCCCGCCGTGCCGCGCCGAGATGCCGTCGATCGAGAGGCTCTACGCGTCGATGAAGGGCAAGCCCTTCGTTGTGCTCGCGCTGGACCAGGGCGAAAGCGTTGACAGCGTGTTCGCCTTCATGGGACAACTTTCTCCCTCGCCCACCTTCCCGGTACTGCTGGACGGCAAGAGCCAGGCGGCCCATGCCTTCGGCGTCATGGGGATCCCGTCGACCTACCTGATCGACAAGCAGGGGAACATCGTTGCCCAAGCCATCGGCGGGCGCGACTACGACTCGGCGGCCATGCGCACGCTGCTGGATCGCCTCATGAAGTGAACCATCGGGCCTATCGCGGTGCCCATCGCCCGGGCAGCGTGCCGCCCGGCCGTCGAGCCCACCGCGTTCAGTCGACGATGAATCGCCCGATCATTCCCTGCTGCATATGTCCGGGCATGGTGCAGGCGAACGGCACCGTGCCGGGCTGTCCGAAGCGCCAGATCAGTTCGCCCTGACCCTGCGGCGCCACGGCCACCATGTTGGGCTCCTTGCCATTGGGCATGTCCGGCATCGCGGCCATCATCTTCGCGTGCTCTTCGAGCTCCGACTGGGTGCCGATGGTGAGTTCATGGCGCAAGTGGCCCTGGTTGACGACGACGATGCGAACGGTCTCGCCCGGCTTGACATGCACCACGTCAGGCGAGAAGCGCATCCTGTCGTCGGCCAAGATGCGAATCGTCCGGCTCACCGCGGAGGCCGTGCCCGGCCCACCCACGCTCACCGGGTTCCCGGGAACCGCGGGCTGCGGCATTGCCTGACCCTGGGACATGGAAGCCATGCCGGGCATCGAACCCATGCCCGGCATCGAGGCCATCGGCGCGGCGGCGGGGGTGGACCAGGCGCTGGCGCAAAGGCCGCCAAGCGCCAGCGTCGCCAGGACATTCTTGATCTTGAACATGCAGTGCATCCAGAAGGTGGGTTGAAGGAACATCAGAACCAGAAATGCACACCGGCGACCACGTCGGTGGTGTCGCGGCGCTCGCCTGCCGCCTGGGCGTAGTCACCGGTGCGCCCGAAGCGCCCGCTCCACTCCACGCCGATGTAGGGCGAGAACTGGCGCGAGATGTCATAGCGCAGGCGCAGCCCGGCGGTGGCGTCGGACAGGCCGCTGCCGATGCCGCGCGCCGGATCGTCCTTGCCGTAGGCGTTGAGCTCGAGCTGCGGCTGCAACACCACGCGCTGGGTCAGCAGCAGTTCATAGCTGGCGCTCAGGCGCAAGGCGCTGCGTCCCTGGTCGCCCAGGTAGCCGGTGGCCTCGACGTTGAACCAGTACGGCGCCAGGCCCTGCACGCCGAAGGCCAGCCAGTTGCGGTCGGGGCCTCCGCCGTTGTCGTGGCGCACACCGAGTTGCGAGTCCCAGTACGCGGCGATGGCGTGGCCCCACAGCAGTTCGGTACGCGCATCCTGCAGACGCCCCTGCGAGGCCTGCCCCTCTGCCTTGAGCACCAGGCGGTTGAAGTCGCGCCCGTACCAGGCCTGCACGTCGTAGGTGGTCCAGTTGCCGGAGTCGTGGCTGTAGGCGCGCTCCAGGCGGTCCACCAGCACCGAGCCGAAGCTCTCCTGGTCCGCCAGGCGTGGCGACCTTACACCGGCCGGGATGTACGGCCCGGTGGTGAGCGTGTAGCCGCCCGAATCGGCGTCGGCCGTGCGAGGCGCTGTCTGCGCGGAAGCCGGGGTCGCGCTCGCGGACATCGCCATGCCCGGCATGGCGTTCGACGCCGCCCCCGGGCCGGGCGAGGCCTTTGCGGGGGCCGACGCCGGCTTCGCGGACATGTCCATGCCCTGCATCGCAGTGGAGGCCATCGCAGCGGCGGCGGGGCTGGCCGGCATGGTCATGCCCTGCATGTCCATCGCCTGCGCCGACGCCGGAATCGCGGCCGCGATGGCTGCCGCGAGGAGGCTCGCATGGAAGGTCGTGTGGATCGTCTTGTGCATGTTCGTTCCCTCAGGCCACCAGGATTTCGCGGAACATTCCCGCATCCATGTGCATCATCATGTGGCAATGCCAGGCCCAGCGCCCCACAGCATCGGCCGTGACGAGGTAGCTGACCTGCTGCGCCGGCTGCACTGGCACGGTGTGCTTGCGCACCAGGAACCGGCCCTTCGCGTCCTCGACCTCGCTCCACATGCCGTGCATGTGCATCGGATGGGTCATCATCGTGTCGTTGACCAGCGTGACGCGCAGGCGCTCGCCGTGGTGGAACAGGATCGGCGCGGAGTCGCCGAAGGTCACCCCGTCGATGGACCAGACGTAACGCTCCATGTTGCCGGTGAGGTGGAACTCCAGCGTGCGCCCCGGCTCGCGCGCATCGAGCGGGCCGCCCACGGTGTGCAGGTCGGCCAGCGTGAGCACACGCCGTCCGTTGCCACGCAACCCCACGCCGGGGTCGTCCAGGTTGGTACGCGGATGGTCGACGCGGGCGTCCACGCCGGGACCGTACTCGGTGGGTGCGTGACGCGCCGCGGGCGAGGAACCCATGTCCATGCCCGGCATGGAACCCATTCCCGCCATGCCGGACATCGACGACATACCCATGTCCAGCATGGTCAGGTTCTGGCGCGGATCCATCGCCGGCACAGGGGCGCTCAGCCCCGGGCGGGCCGCCAGCGTGCCGCGTGCGTAGCCGGTACGGTCCATGCTTTGCGCGAAGATCGTGTACGCATCGTCGGTCGGGCGCACCAGCACGTCATAGGTCTCGCCAGGGCCGAAGCGGAATTCGTCCACCGTCACCGGCTCCACGTCCTGGCCGTCGGTGGACACCACGGTGAGTTTCAGGCCCGGGATGCGCACGTCGTAGAAAGTGTTCCCGGCGCCGTTGATGAAGCGCAGGCGCGCCACCTTGCCGGGCTTCACCTGCGCCGTCCAGTTGCCGGCCGGCGTGGTGCCGTTGGCCAGGTAGGTGAGCGTGGCGCCCGACAGATCGGACAGGTCGCCCCAGCTCATGCGCATCTGCTGCCACATGGCGCGCTTGTCCAGCGCTGCGCGCAGGCCGTTGCGCCTGACGTCCTCGAAAAAGTCCCCCGCGGTGGGTTGGTGGTAGTTGTCGAAGCCGCTGTCGGCCTTGAGCTTGGCCAGCACCCGCATGGGATCTGCATCCATCCAGTCCGAAAGCAACACCACGTGGTCGCTGTCGGCCTGTACCGTGTGTCCGTGGGCGGGGTCGATGACGATCGCGCCGTACAGCCCGGTCTGCTCCTGCATGCCAGCGTGCGAGTGGTACCAGAAAGTGCCCGACTGGCGCACGCGGAAACGGTAGACGAAGGTCTGGCCGGGGGCGATGCCGGCGAAGCTCAGGCCCGGGACCCCATCCATCTGGTAGGGCAGCAGCATGCCGTGCCAGTGGATCGACGTCATGCGGGCCATGCGGTTGGTGACGCGAATGCTCACCGTGTCGCCTTCGCGCCAGCGCAGCGTGGGCCCAGGCAGCGAGCCGTTGACGGTGGTGGCCATGCGCGCATGGCCGGTGAAGTTCACCGGGGTCTCGGCGATCACCAGGTCGAATTCGGTGCCGCGAAGCTCCGGGGCGCCGCCCGTGTGCGTGGCTGCGGGGAGGCCCTGCGCATGAGCAGCCAGCGTGGGCAGGCCGAACAGCACGCCGCCGGCGGCCAAGCCCTGGACGAAGCGGCGCCGGGCGATTCCAGCCCCACGAAGCGCATCTGGGTATGAACGTTGCATGGATTCCTCGATTCCTGAGGGAATTCTCCGCGCGGCGGGTTCATGCCGCGCGGACCGTTGTGGAGTGGACGCTGTCCACTCCGAGCAACGCATGCTAGAAACGCCATACTTTCCGGAGCATGACCGTCAGATGACGGTTTTGTCATCTGCGGCCCCACGGATGTCATCCAGCTCGGATCACCCCGCCGGAGGTCTCGCCACGATGGTCGCCGGCGGCAGGCACAAGCCCGAATCCTTGCAGGCTTGCACCCGCACGCGCACTTGCACCGCGCGCAAGTCGGTCAGCCCCGGCAGACCGATCCTCACCCCGTTCTCATAGACCAGGATGGTCTGGCGTGCAATGCGCATACCGATGTCCTGGCCCGGCGGATAGCGAGGAGTGATCGACAGCGCGTGTCCCGCGCGAAAGGCCGTCACGCTGGCCGGGATCAGGTACCGAGTGGAGGGCGGGTTGGAATACACGTGCCACCCTCGCGCGATGTCCAGCGTCACCACGGCCCCTGCCGGCGTCGAGGCCATGCGGGCGCCCACCTCATCCGCCGAGTCGCGCGGTGCGCCGGCGTCGGTGGACACGATCGAGGTGGGCAACTCGTGCAGGCGGCCGATCAACGCGCCAGCGGTGAACAGCCCCGAGAAATGCCCGACCTCCCGGCCCCTGCTGTCGAGTACGGCAAGAAACGGCAGCCCCGCTCCGCCGTAGCGTGTGAGCAGTGTCTGCAATGCCGGGTCGGGGCGGGTCAGGTCGGCCTGAAGCGCGATCGCACCGGACTCACGCACGGCCTTCAACACCTCGGGGTCGCGGTAGACCGTGCGTTCCATGACCCTGCAGTTCAGGCACCATGCCGCGGTGAACTCGACCAGCGCCGGCCTGTGCAGCCCGGAGATCTGCGCCACGGCGTCGGCGTGAAGCGGCTGCCACGGCATACCCTGCCCCACCACGGGCCAGACTCCGGAGCCGAAGTAGGCAAGCACCAATGCCGGCAAGGCCGCGAGCACTGCCGCCCAGCGACTGCGTTGGTCGCGGGCACGCATCGCGACGAACACGACCCACAACGCCAGCGCAGCGAGCCAGACCAGCCACAGCGCGTTGCCGAGCCAGCCTGGCAGCAGGCTTTGCGCGAAGAACAGCGCGGCCGCGAACAGCAGCCAGCCGAAACTTCGCCGAACCACCTCGGTCCACGCTCCGGCCCGCGGCAGGCGCTGCAACCAGGAAGGACGAAGCAGCAAGAGCACGTATGGCAAGGCCATGCCCAGGCCGATGGCGACAAACAGGGTGACGATGTCGAGCGTGGGTCGGGTCAGCGCAAAAACCAGCACGCCCCCCAATAGCGGACCGGTGCATGGCGTCGATAGGATGCCCCCAGCCATGCCCGAAGCGAAGGGCTCGAAATACCGTGCGCCACCCAGCTGTGCAAGGGCGCCGGGGATCGGAAGCGAGCGCCTGCTGAAGCTGGCCGCTGCGAGCAGCACAAGTATCAGGATCAGCCCCGTGAGCACCCAACGCGACTGGAACAGCACGCCCCATTGCAGGTGCGCGAGCGCCGTGAGCAGTCCGAGAGCCGCGAAGAACGAAACCGAACCCAGGGTGAACAAGGTCGCCGACAACGCCCGCGAGCCAGCCGTTTCGCCCGCCTCGCGCAAGATGGTGCGTACCTTGATGGGGACCGCCGGAAGCACGCATGGCGTAAGGTTGAGCAGCGCGCCGGCGAACATTGCAAGCCCGGCCTCGATCAAGAAGGAAGGATTCATCATCATGCTCACGCCGGGCGCGCCAATTCATCGCGGATCAGGGCATCCAGCGTCGCGAAATCCGGACGCCCGAGAATTCGCTTGACCACATGGCCCTGCTTGTCCACCAGGAAGGTCGTGGGGGTCATGCGTACGTCGTAGAACGCCCTAGCGACCTGACCGCTTCCGTCCAATGCGACCTGGAACGGTAGATGCCGCGTGCGGCTGTAATCTGCCACGTAGTTGGCAGGGTCGTAGCTCATCGCCACGGCGATGAAATCAAAGTCCTTGCCACGAAAGCGCTCGTAGGTCTGGATCATCTGCGGCATCTCCGCGATGCACGTGGCACAGCTCGTGGCCCAGAAGTCCACCAAGTAGACCTTGCCACGCAGTTGCCCCGTACTCAGCGTACGCCCGGAGAGCAGGGAAAATGTCGCGCGCGGTGCACGAGGGCTGTCGGTCAGGAAAAAGTAAGACGCGGCTGCAGCCATGGCCACCACCATGACGCCAGCAGCCGCCCAACGCATCGGCATACGCATAGGACCACCTCCATCGGTTGTCGTCCGGGAGCCCGCGGGCGCGGAGTCCCTGGTCATCGGCGATTGGCGATGGGCACAAGGCTCCATCGCCGTGTTCGGGGGAACGCCGATTCAGGCCCTGGGAGGACGATAGAGAGTGTCGATGCGCCCCGCCACCAGCCAACGTACAACGCTTGGGCGCAAGCTACCATCCCCCTTCGGCACGACCAGTCGCATCGGGACGGGCGCGGCGCCCAACGTGAGGGTGCCGGATGCGTGGCACGCGTGCTGCACCACGTCATCCCCCGCAATCCCCGATCTGTGGATGCCGATGCGGGCGCCGGCCTTGAACAGCACCGGACGCTCAGCGCGCGGCGCGAACGTCGCCGCGCTTGGCGCGGCGCCGGCCCGCGGGCAAGCATGTCCTGGTAGGGCAGCCGCTGCGAACGCGCCGCCGCCACCCGTCGACACAGCGACGAGCATCAGGGCCAGCAGGAGGTCACGCAGCAGCTTCATGGGATCAAGGCACACTCGACTGGAATTCTATCCAAGACCGGTGTGGCAGCGAAGGCTTCGTTACACCCTGGGTTCGTCGTGCACAGAGTGCGGCCCCTTGGAACCGGAACCGCCGGCTTTCCGGCCTGTGAGTTCGATACGCCATTGCTGCAGTTCATCGCGCATGGCTGCCACGTCGCAGTGCAAGGCGTGCCGGGCGAGCGATTCCGCCTGGCCCACGAATAGCGCCGCAATTCCGCCCGTGATCAGCGAGAACACGGCGTAGCCGACCACCACGTCGAGCGCGGCCAGGACCTTGGCAGCTGCCCTGGTCGGCACGATGTCGCCTTAGCCGACGGTGGCCGCCGTCGTGAAGGCCAGCCATACGGCTTGTCTATAACTGTGCACGGTAGGTTCGATGCGGCAGAACCCCACTGCTGCCAGCGGCACGGCACCGAGACCCAGCAACGTGGCAAAGGGGATGACGTTCCGGGAGAACGCGGCGCGCACATGCCTGAGCAGCCAGGCGAACACAAGGGCGACGTAGATCAGCTGCAGCAGGTGCGCAACCGGCGTCGCATGAACCCTTGCGCCCCACAGCACCAGGCCCGACGATGCGACGATGAGGAGCTTGAGCCAGTTTGCCAGCAGGTAGCGTGCCGGCTTGCGACACAGTGCCAGCATGAATGCCGTCTCGAGCACGAAGGCGGCGAGAATGAAGCCATCGATGCGGAGCCCCCACAGCGCAGGTGCGGCGCTGCGTTGAAGGTCCTCCAGGTAGAACGAGATCACGGCCAGCAACGCGATGCCTGCCATCCACGGAGCCGTTGCGCGTCCCAGTGCCCGCACCGCCATGCGCTCTCCGGTGGGCACCTCGTTGAATCCGATCCACGAGCGCCGGGCTTTCACGATATCTCTGGGCATGCTATGCCGCCTCACTGTTCGCGCCATTGCGGTGGGTTCGCCTCGCGGGCGCGGGGGCCTTGCCGACAGCAGCTCCGGCCTTCGTTACGGTCGGACCGAACCAGGCCACGAAACTTCGGTCCGGAAGGGCATGGTCGAGGGTGTCGGCGGCAGACGGCACGCGCGCGGCGGGAGCCGCATGCGCAGGGACCGCAGGTACCGCGGGTGCCGTGCGCGCAGGGATCGCGGGTACCGTGGCAGCCATATGGGGCCGGCTAGCGGGCGCCGCACGGCGAGGTATCTTCGGGCGCGTGGTGTCTGGCATGACGAGGGGGCAGCCGGCTTCAGCCAGCCACAACGGACGAGAAGTAGTTGTACAGGGGTCCGAAGATCAGAGCGACGTACCAGCCGTAAGCCAGGCTCTCGAGCACCCCGAGCAGGAAGCTGCTCCAACTGAGCCAGGTAAAGCCCGGCAGCAGCGGCATCCAGACCCTGGCCATGGCTTGGGCGGGAAACAACAGGTCGAAGCCTACGCAGGCCACAAAGGTCAGCACCAGGAACAGCCCGAGGCTCATGCCCAGCCCAATCACGGGCAGGCGTGCAGGCCGTGCAGCATCGCCCCGGGCGCTCGGGCCCGTTGCGCCGAGGGACGCCGCGGGCATGTCGAGCGCCGGATCCTTGCGACTTCGGCCCATCACATGGCCTCCGCAGCCGAAGCGCATGAGCAGCACGAAGATCCCTGCCACCAGCAGGAAATACAACCAGGATTCCATGATGGCCTCACTCCTTTCACGAGACCTCGGCGCGCGCGGGCGTGCAAGGTCTCCAGTACAGCCATGCGCCCGCGGATCCGCACAGCAGCAAAAGCGCGGCCAGCACGAAGGGAGCTTCCGGACGCAACGAAAACAGGCCACCTGAGACGAAGGCCCCGAGCGCCTGCCCAAGGTTGCCCGCAGCGGCCAGGCGTCCGAGCTTGGCGCCCTTCGCGCCGGCGTCATGGTCCAGCAGGGCGTAGGCCAGCGACGGCGCGACCAACCCAATGCTGAGCGCCACGGCCGCGACCGTCATGCCCAGCGACAGCATGTCTGGCGAGCGCGGCGCCGACAGCATGAACCCAGCGCCGAGTGCCAACACCGCGGCCATCCACCGACGCTCGAAGCGCTCGCGCAGCGGGCGCCAGGCAAGCAGCCCCTGGGCCACCAGCATGAAGCCGCTGCACACGACGAACAACAAGGCGATCGCTCCGACGGCTGCCCCCAGGCGTAACGCCCCCAGCAGGTTGAAGGCAGTCTCAAAACTGCCGACCGCGTAGGCGGCCAGGCCTGCCAGGATCATGCTCACCCCTGCGAAGCGCCGGTCGCGGATCGCCGGCATGGCACCGGCATCGTCGATGGCCTGCGGAGCCGGCGCGTGCAGGCTCCATGCCAGCATGGGCAGGAGCATGACCCCTAGCGCGGCCACGACCGCGAGAGGCAGCTTCACCATCCAGGGCATGGCCTGCGTGCTCATGCGCATCACCGGCCCGGCCAGCCAGGTTCCGAGCAGCGGGCCGGTGACGAAACCGATGAAGCTGGCGCTGGCCAGCAGCGCGAATCGGCGGTTGCGTGCGGGACGGTCACTGACGTCGGCCAGATAGGCCTGCGCCGCCGGGATCACCGCGGCGGCGCCGACGCCGGACAAGATGCGAGCCGCGTAGGCCTGCGCCAGGCTCGCGGCCAGGGCGGAGCCGAACATGCCCACGAGATAGGCGGTAAATCCCGCCATCAGCACCAGACGCCGACCATGCCGGTCCGAAAGGCGTCCCCACCATGCAGCGCTGGCGAACAAGGCCAGCGTATAGGCCCCGCTCAGCAGTCCCACGTTGCTTGCAATCTCCGCGGTGCTTCCGGGCGCAACGTAGCTGTGCAGATAAAGGGGCAGTAGCGGCATCCATGCGCTGTATCCGAGCGCCTGCACAAATGCGGCAGCCAGCAGCACGGCCACGGCCCTGCGCGGCGTGCCGTGGCCCGTGGCTTGCCGGGGGGCGCCCTCGGAAGCGGCGCCGGCACGGATCGTAGGGTTTGTCATCGCGGGCCTACTTGCAGCAGCCGTGCCCAGCATGTTCGGCGTGCCTGCATCCGCCCGAGTGCGGGGCCGCAGGCTGCGCCGCCTGCGCGTAGCGTGCAGGATCCTGGCGGAATTTGACGCGGCATGCGGCCGAGCACAGGTAGTAGGTCTGGCCGCCGTGGTTCTCGGCGGCGAAGGCCGCGGCGGAATCGATGTCCATGCCGCAAATCGGATCCTTGGTTTTCATGTTGTACTCCTTGGTGAGTTCATGGATTGCGCCTGCTGGCCGGCGCCCGCCGTGACCCGCCCGGGCGTGCCCGCCGCCTGGCGCAGCTCCCTTCTGATGCCTTAGCAACCGCCGTGGCGGTGAGACTGGGGCTTCTGGGCCTGCGTCAGCGCGAACTGTCCGGGAGCGGCCTCGAAGCGGTCGCGGTTCTCGCGCGATTCAAAGTACACGGGCAGGCCGCGATACACCGTGCTGATTGCGGTGGAAGGGTCCACCCGGCGCCCGCTCACCGGGTCGATAGCCTGCGCCGGCATCGGTGCCTGGCCATGATCGTGCGACGAAGCGCCGTCAGCGCTCCCGCCCTGCCCTCTGCGCATGCCACCGCCCATGCCGCAGCCCATGCCGCCACTGCGCATCATGAAGAAGATCACCCCCGCGCCAAGCAGCACAAAGAGCCAGTTCTGTTCAAGCCATTGCATTTCGACCTCCATCCGGTTCTAGCGTTCTGGACGCACCCGGAGGGCATCCAACGCGTGTCTGACGTTCTTGCGATCCACTCTAGGCCGCGGCTGCGCACACGACGATGACGCGCGAGTTACGTTGCGGTCATCTCCGTCCTCAGCCGCGCTTGGGCGCACGCGGACTCGACGCCGCCCCGCGCGCCCGGCCTCAGTCCACCGTGAACTGCCCCATCATTCCGTTGCCCTCGTGCTCCAGAATGTGGCAGTGGCACATAAAGGGGTGCGCCTCGTCGGCCCGCGGCGTAAAGCGCATGGCCAGGCGCACGCGCTGGTTGATCAGGTTCATTTGCATGAATTGATCGTTGATCGAGAACAGATCCTGTCCGCCAATACCGGGGCTCATGCCGCCCGGGCCCGAGTCGACCAGGGCGCCGCGGTCCGCGTTGCCCAACGCATCATCGAACCCATGCGCATGGCCTACAGCGCGAAGCGCCTCACTCTGGCTGCTGCGAGAGGAACAGGATCTATTTCGACCAGTTTGGCGGGAACACCGGACCTCGCGCAGTTCGGCGCGCCCACGCGCAGTTGCAGCAAGTCAATGGTGCGCCGCTCCCAGGCGTCGGCGTCCATGGGCGATCCGTTGAGGATGTCGATCACTTTGGCGGAACGGCTTTGCAGCACGAGTTGCCTTCCTTGATCGCCGGATAAATCGACGACGATCTCGGCCCGCTCTCCCGGCGCGAGCACCGGGCGGCGGATCGTCGCGGGACGGACCAGCAGTCCTACATCCGACGCGATGACCTGGAAGGCTCGCCCGTCGTCGAAGGCGAAGTTGTAGATGCGGGCGTTCGAGCCGTTGCGCAGGTTCAGGCGAACGTGTTGCGCCGGCGCCGCGGCATAGCGCTGCCCACGCCCGTTGACCAGGAAGCGATCGCCTTTCATTCCCCTCAGGTCGTGCATGCGGGTCATGTAAAGCAGCGTGCCGTCGGTCGCGATGCGGAGGTCCTGAACGATCACCCGGATGTCGTCGATTCCCCAGGTGCGCGTTTCGGGGTGGGGATGAATCTACGGCGTCGCGCCGGGTTGATCGAGCCTGAAGTGAATCCGCCTCGTTCGCCCCGTTGGGATGTTCGATCCGCCTCGGTCCTTGCGGACGCGCGGCGCGCGTGAACAGGGATGAAGCGGCTGGCGTGGCCGATGCCAGCAGCAGCGTGCGGTGCCGTGCATCGAGAATGTCTGCCCGCGGGGCCTGAATACTCGCGCTCCTCGCGCGGCGCACCGATTTCCAGAATTCCATGAGACCAGACCTTTGCGTGCAGGACTGGGATCGTGTCGGTCATGATGCGCGCCGTGCGCAGATCCGACCCGCGAAACCAGCCTACCTATCCGGTGCTGTCGGCTCGATGACGGCTGCGTGAGATTGCTGTCATCTTCAAGCCGCATCCGCGCGGTACCTGCCGCGCCCGCGATTCAACGTGCGACCTGCCAGGCCTCGCTGCTTCCGGGCTGGCAAGGCTCGATCGAGGGCATCAGCGGCGCAGCGACGCGGCCACACGCTGCAACCTGGAACGAACCTCCCGTCCCAGGCTTTCGATCTCCGGCCGGGCGACCATGCCCAGCACGGGCTGCGGGTCCATGAACACGACATGAACCCTGCCATCGGCATCCTCGCGCACGACCACGTTGCAGGGAAGCAGGGCACCGATGTCCGGGTCGGCCTGCAAAGCCTGGTGCGCGAACTGGGGGTTGCAGGCCCCCAGAATCGTGTACGGGCGCTGCTCGACGCCCAGCTTGGCCTTGAGCGTGGCCTGCACGTCGATCGTCGTCAGCACGCCGAAGCCCTCCTGCTTGAGCGCCTCGGTGACGGCCTGCACGGTGGCCTCGAAGCCCTTCGGGCTCTGCACACTGAAAACATACGAACTCATGACTCTCTCCTCGTATGAGTTGGGATGGGCGCATTCATCTTGCCGTTTCGCGACTCGCGCCTCTACACCTTCGCGCGCCGCAGGCGCAGCGCGTTGGCCACCACCGAGACTGAACTAAAGGACATCGCGGCGGCGGCGATCACCGGCGACAGCAGCACGCCGAAGAAGGGGTACAGGATGCCGGCTGCCACCGGAACGCCCAGGCTGTTGTAGACAAAGGCGAAGAACAGGTTCTGGCGGATATTGCCCAGCGTGGCGCGGCTCAGGTGGCGCGCGCGCACGATGCCCCGCAGATCGCCCTGGATCAGAGTCACGCCCGCGCTTTCCATGGCGACGTCGGTGCCGGTGCCCATCGCGATGCCCACCTGCGCCTGGGCCAGCGCCGGCGCGTCGTTGATGCCGTCGCCGGCCATCGCCACGAAACGCCCCTCGGCCTGCAGGCGCTTGACGTGCTGTGCCTTCTGGTCGGGAAGCACGCCGGCGATCACGTCGTCGATGCCCAGGTCACGGGCCACGGCCTTGGCCGTGGTCTCGTTGTCTCCGGTGAGCATGACGATGCGCAAGCCGTCCTCGTGCAATTCGCGGATCGCCTGCGGCGTGGTGGTCTTGACCGGGTCGGCCACCGCCACCAGACCGGCCGGCTGGCCGTCCACGGCCAGGAACATGGCCGTGCGCCCCTGCGTGCGCTGTACCTCGGCCGGCGCGGCCAGCGCCGAGATGCCGATGCCGTGCCCCGACAGCAGCGCGGCGTTGCCCAGCAACACCTCACGCCCGCCGATGCGCCCGCTGACGCCCTTGCCCGCCGCGGCCTGGAAGTCCGTCGGAGCCTCCAACGCGAGCTCGCGCTGCTGCGCGCCCTGCACGATCGCCGCCGCCAGCGGGTGCTCGCTGCCCCGCTCAAGGCTGGCCGCCAGGCGCAGCACCTCGTCGGCGTCCCAGCCCTGGATCGGCACCACCTCCTGCAGGCGCGGCTTGCCTTCGGTGAGGGTTCCGGTCTTGTCCACCACCAGAGTGTCGACCTTGCGCAGGGTCTCGATGGCCTCGGCGTTCTTGAACAGCACGCCCATCGTGGCACCTTTGCCCGTGGCCACCATGATGGACATCGGAGTGGCCAGGCCCAGTGCACAGGGGCAGGCGATGATCAACACAGCCACGGCGTTGATCACGGCATAGGCCATGGAAGGCGCCGGGCCTAGCCACGCCCACAGCGCGAACGTGAGCAGCGCCACCGCGACCACGATGGGCACGAACCAGGCGGCCGCGATGTCGGCCAGGCGCTGGATGGGGGCGCGGCTGCGCGAGGCCTCCGAAACCATGTGGACGATCTGCGCCAGCAGCGTGTCCGCGCCCACGCGCCGGGCCTCGATGACCAGCGAGCCGCTGCCGTTGACGGTCGCGCCCACCACTTTGTCACCGGCCGTTTTTTCGGCCGGAATGGGCTCGCCGGTGATCATCGACTCGTCCACCGACGAAGCGCCTTCCAGCACCACGCCGTCCACCGGGATCTTCTCGCCCGGGCGCACGCGCAGGCGATCGCCCACCTGCACCTGCTCCAGCGGAACGTCCGACTCCGAGCCGTCGGCCACGATGCGCCGAGCCATCTTCGGCGCCATGCCCAGCAGCGCGCGGATCGCCGCGTTGGTGTTGCTGCGCGCGCGCAGTTCCAGAACCTGACCCAGCAGCACCAGGGTCACGATCACCGCGGCCGCCTCGAAATACACGTCCACCGCACCGGTGGCCGGATCGCGGAACGCCGGGGGAAAGATCTGCGGCGCCAGCTGCGCCACCATGCTGTACAGGTAGGCCACGCCGACACCGAGGGCGATCAGCGTGAACATGTTCAGGTTGCGCGTGCGCAGCGAATCCCAGCCCTTAACGAAAAACGGCCAGCCGCCCCACAGCACCACCGGAGACGCCAGCGCGAACTCGGCCCACGAGAATCCCACCTGATGGGGCCCGAGCACGCCCGCCAGACCGGGAACGTCATGGCCCATCGCAAGCGCCAGCACGGGAATGGCGAGCATGAGACTGGCCCAGAAACGCCGGGTCATCGAATCGAGCTCCGGGTTGCGCTCCGGCTCCGTGGCCACGCTGCGCGGCTCCAGCGCCATGCCGCACTTCGGACAGGAACCCGGAGCATCGCGCACGATCTCCGGGTGCATCGGGCACACCCACTGCGTGCGCGACGCCGGTGCCGCCGGCATCACGGGCTCCAGCGCCATGCCGCACTTAGGGCACGCGCCCGGAGAATCGCTGACGACTTCCGGGTGCATCGGGCAGGTGTAGCGCGTGGCGGGCATAGTGCCCGCATGCGCAGCCTGCATCGAGCCAACATCTTCATGCTGGTGTCCGTGTCCGTGCACATGTTGTTGGCCATGATCGTGTTCGTGCGAGCGCACCGGCGCTTGCATTGTCGGCTGCTCGTGCCTTCGGTCGTCCATCGTGCTCCCTCCTGATCGTTATCACGTCGCCCGGCGCCCATCCAAGTGCCGCGAGCACCGCGCTCGCAGGCTCGCGCGAAGCCTCGACTCCTTCGCTGGTCGTTTACAGTTTAGGCATTCATTTGCGTCGAGCACATGACCGCCCAATGACGATCCTGTCATGATTGAGGGCGCGCCGGCTCAGGGTTGGCCTGACATCGATTCCGGCTGCTCCAAGTCAAGGACCCTCCGGTCGACCACAGCTACGGTTTGCTGCGGCGGGCCGATGCCGAACGCCTCACCGAATCGAGAACACAATCATGAATGAACATCCGATACAACGCCTCCTCGCCCTGCTTGCAATGCTTCTCGCGATCGCCGCGGGCTCCACGATTACGCAAGCCGCCGCACCCTTCCAGAAGGGCACGGGCTACAACGAGTTGTCCGCCCGGCAGCCGGTGGGGCACCCAGGCAAGGTCGTGGTCACGGAGTTCTTCTGGTACAACTGCCCGCACTGCAATGCACTCGAGCCCGAACTCGACGCGTGGGTGCGCACGCAGCCGTCCTACGTGGTGGTCGAACGCGTTCCGGTGGCCTTCACGGCGCAGTTCATCCCGCAGCAAAAGCTCTACTACACGCTGCTGGCACTGGGCAAGGTCGACAGCCTGCAGGGCGCCGTTTTCCAGGCCATCCATGAACAGCACATCGCGCTGAACACTCCGGACCAGATGGCCACATGGCTGGCCGCGCACGGCATTGCCAGGCAAACTTTTCTTGCGACCTTCAACTCCTTCGGCGTAGCCATGCAGGCCCGACGCGCCACGCAGATGATGAAGGACTATGGCATCGACGGCGTTCCGACCATGGCGGTAGAAGGCACCTACGAGGTCTCGGGCGATCTTCCGCAGACCCCGACCGACGAACGCATCCTGAAAGCCGTCGATTACCTCGTGGGCCAGGTCCACGCGCAGCAGGCCAGCGCGAGGTAACCTCGGCCGTCGGGCCGCCGGGGCCTCGGCGAGGGGACCGCGCGGCTGCTACGCTGCTTCCGTGCGCGCCGTGATCCATGTGCCTGAAAGGCCCGTAACCGTAACACGCTGCCCCGGTTCGAGGCAGGGATGCTGCATCATCGCGTGGGTATGAACCACCACGATGCGCATGCCGTTGTCAAGGTCGATCCCGTTGTGGCAATGGCTCAGGCCACGAGCGTCGGGCGCGCAGTTCGTGTCGCTGGTCACGGTCCCGCGCAGCGTCGCTCCGCGCGGCAGCGCGATGCCGCCGATGATCTGCAGCAGGGACAGGCCCCCTTGGCCATTGTCGGCCCAGCTTCCTATCGGTGCACCGGCAGGAATGCGAGGCTCACCGGGCACCGCGAACTGCGTGGCGTGAGCATGGGACACCCAGAACAGCGCTCCCCCCACCGTGCCGGCGAGTGCCAACGTAGCGGCGACACGCCGAACCGAGGCGAGGGAAAGGCTTCGTGAGGCTTGCATGGTCGTCGATCTCCGTGCGAATCAGGGATGGGGACAGGCGCGTTGCGCCTGCGTTGCCAACCATGATCGCGCTCCGTTCCCGACACGCCGATGACTGTGCGATGACAATTCCGTCAGGTTCGCGCGGCACCTGCCGTACCGGGCCCGCGCAACCCGCGTGTAGGCGTCACCGGATGATGAACCGGCCGACCATGCCCTTCTCGGCGTGCTCCGGTGTCGGACATACATACCAGTACGTTCCCGGCTCGCCAGCGACGAAGCTGGTGGAAAGCGCCGCGTAGCTTGCAGCCCGCAGACGGCTGTCGCTGCGCCACGGCAGCAAAGGCTCGAGCTGCACCAGCCCCGGTCCGGTCGCCATCATGGCCATGTAGGGATAGGGCGGCGGAACCGCAGTGATGATCAACCCGTGCTCCATGTTGCGGCCGTAGTCCATGTTGACCAGGTCGATGCGCACGGTGGCACCGCGAGGAACCACCAGCGTCGGGTTGGTCAATCCGGCCACCTCGAAGGTCTGGTCCGGGTGGCCGGGCTGCACCGCGACCATCGCGATGCGCACGTCACGGCCGCTGAAGGTCACCGTATGGGTGCGGGCATCCACCCGGGCGCCCTGCGTGCTGCCTGCCAGAAAGTCACGCACCTGCGCGTAATCCAGCACCGCTCCGCCCCAGCCGGGCTCGACGGGACGGTCGGACTGGGCGAAGCCCATCATGCCGCCGCCCATCATGCCTCCCCCCATCATGCCGCCGTAACCTCCGTAGGCTCCGTCGCCTCCACCGGGCATTTGCGCCTGGGCGCTGGGGCCCCAGGCCGCGACCAGCAGGGCCGCCATCACGACGGTGCTACGCGTGCGGCGCCTGATCGTCAGTTTCATCGCATGCTCCTGTTTGGCGAGTTCCGTCACGCGCCCCGAAGGACACCGGGGCTCGACAAGGTTCCGCCGGGCCGGCAGGCGGGGGACCTTGCCCCGTCAGGCGCCGCCCCGGCAGGACAAGGCTCAAGGCGCCTCGACGAGGCTTTCACGCTGCTGCGGCGTCAGCACCGCGTCGACCTGACGGGCCGCCTCCAGGCGATTGCGCAGCATCTGCAGGCGCAAGCTCGACAGCGCGGTGGCCCGCTTCATGATCCCCTCGACATCGAGCTTGTTGCCGGCTGGCGCCCCCCAGGACTCGAACATGACCTTCTGCATGGACTGCATCAGCGGCCACTGCTTGTCGAACAAGGCCTTCTCGATGCCCGCGAACTTCATGCGCTGAGCGTCACTGAGCTGGGGATTCACGCCCCATCCTCCGTAGGCGCCGAAGCCTCCCATCATGCCGGGGCCGAAGCCGCCGTAGCCAGCCATCATCCCCGGACCGAAACCGCCATAGCCTCCCATCATCCCCGGACCGAAGCCGCCATAGCCTCCCATCATGCCGGGACCGTAGCCCCCGTAGCCGCCACGTGCCCAGCCCGGCGCGTGCGCACCCACGGATCCACGCTGCCAGGCACCGCCCGCATAGCCCGGACCATAGCCGCCCATCATGCCCGGGCCCATACCGTAGCCGTAGCCCGGGCCGTAGGCGTCGGACTGGGCCGTCGTCGCTGGAGCGCTGGCCGTGCCTGCCGCCAGGGCAGGAAGCGCAGCCGCGCCGAGGATCATCACGGGCGCGGCCACCAGGCCGAGCGCCAGACGCTTGTTCCACTTGATCATGATTCGCTCCTTTGCGAACAGAAAATCCGATTCAATGCAGGTCCAGGTCGGCGCGCCGGCGTTTGTACTCATCGGCGTCGATCTCGCCCCGCGCATAACGCTCGTCCAGGATGGCCCGCGCGGAGGACCCGGGAGCCCTCGACGCGCCGTGATGTCCACGCATGCCGACGAACACGTCGCGCAGCAGTCCCACCACGAGCGCCACCACCACGATGACCAGCAGCAGCATGAAGACCCATCCGAAGCCGCCCATCATCCCGTAGCCCCATCCACCCGGTTGTCCGTACCACATCATGTCGTTCTCCTTTCGGTCGGTTCGCGTCTCACGGTCGCGGCAAGTCGCCTTGCGCGCAGCCACCGGATGCTTGATACCAACCTTATAGATAAGGCCCAATAAAATATGAACTTTCAGCAAGTTTTTTGATCCATTGATGATGGAAAAGGAAAACGCAAGGAAGCAAACACTGGAGCAACTTCACGAGCGGCGCAAGCAAGTCGTGAGGTT
>Ga0315298_1003750_pt1 | contig 23666 bp, 21 predicted proteins | sample WHS_1_MG_FD_203077 | JGI IMG/M metagenome (GOLD analysis project Ga0315298, IMG submission 203077) | Extremophilic microbial mat communities from Washburn Hot Springs, YNP, Wyoming, USA - WHS_1_MG | ecosystem: Environmental > Aquatic > Thermal springs > Hot (42-90C) | place: USA: Wyoming...
CCGCGGGCCGGGAGGCCCGCGCTCCAAGGAAGGAGTGGGAGCGCGAGGCTCCTGCCTCGCGAGGGGAGGCCGTAGGACTCTCCTATTCCCTCCGCTTACGCGATCCTATGGCGCCTTCGGCGCCCGCGGGCCGGGAGGCCCACTTTGGAGTGCTGAAGCAGCGCTTCAGCACTGCGCAAGGAAACTTGCGCACTCCATATCCTACGAAGCAGCGCTTCAGCACTGCGCAAGTAAACTTGCGCACTCCATATCCTTCGAAGTAGCGCTTCAGCACCGCGCAAGTAAACTTGCGCACTCCATATCCTTCGAAGCAGCGCTTCAGCACCGCGCAAGTAAACTTGCGCACTCCATATCCTTCGAAGTAGCGCTTCAGCAGGCGCCTTCGGCGCCCGCGGGCCGGGAGGCCCGCGCTCCGTGAGGGAGTGCGCTTCCGCGTTGCGCAAGCAAGTTTGCGCACTCCACACTTTGCCTCTACGCCGCCTATTCGCAATGGAAGGGCTGGCTTTGGGCGAAGGCTCGCCAAGCGGCCAAGATGCGATCTGCCTCGCCAGGGGCGCGACCCAAAGAACGGAAGCCGTGCTTTTCTTCCACGCTAAGCGTTGGATCATGCACCGCCGTGCGGCGGCAGTATGCGTAATAATCCATAAACGTCCGCAGGCGCACCTCAAGGCCGTACCGTTCGGGGGTCAGGCTCATGGGCGAGAAGGGGTCCACCGTGTGGGGCTGGCCGAACATCTGGAGAAGGCCGGAGGGATAAAATCGCCCGATCCGTTCGGCGAGATCGAGCGCTTGGGCAAAGGTGTGTTCCGTCTCTCCGGGAAGGTTGAGCGAAAAATAGACGGCGATTGGGATGCGCTCCGCTTTGAGGAGAGATAAAGCGCGCCATAGTTGAGCGTCTGAAAAGGGCTTGCCGTTCAGGCGGCGCACCGCCTCGCCCGAGAGGACCGAGAGCGCAAGTTGGGAGTGCGCTAAATCGGCGGTGCGCCCAAAAGCGCGCACAAAACCAGCCGGCGGGAGCATAAAGCACTCATTATAGAGGCCGATGCGCACGCCTCGCGCGCGCATCTGGGCAAAAAGGGCCTCCCAATAGGCCTGGCCGAACAGGCAAGGGTCAAGCGAGAGAGCCGCTTGATGCACCCCTTGGACCGCGAGGGCCTCGAGATCGCTCACCACGCGCGAGGCGGAACGTGCCACAAGCCCCGCTCGCCCCGCCAAGCGCGCCTGGCAAGCAGCCCCGCCGCCGCAAAAGGCACAATCATAGGTGCAACCCCGACCGATGCTCAGCCAGTGCCCCAATTTGGGCGGCCCTTCAGCCAAGACGTAGGGCCTTGGGTCCCCCGCATACTGCAGGCCGCGATAATACCGCGCGTGCTCGAGGAAAGAGACGTCCACAAAGTCGAGCGCGTCCAAATCTTGAGCGCTTGCCACATAGGTGAGGGAGTTATGGCACACCTCCCACTCGCGGCGGTAACTCAGGTTGGGAATTTCGGCAAGAGGAACGTCTCCTAAAGATTTCCCTTCCAGATACAACGCGCACGCCAAGCGACGCAGGGGTTCCTCCGCATCGCCGCGAACGATGAGATCTATTTCGTGAAAGGCGTACAAGATCTCTTGGGCAAAGCCGCTCGCCGTCAAGCCGCCGAGGGCGATGGGCACCTGCGGGAAGATGCGCTTGCACAGGCGAGCCACCTCCAACGCGCCGTAGGCGTGCTCATACCAGTGGAGATCGATGAGGACGAGGCGCGGGGGGGCCTGCTCCTTGAGCCAGGCTCCCAGGTCAAACGAGAGGTCGAGGAGGCGCTCCAGAGGCTCGTTCAAGCCGCGGACGGCGATCCCCTCGCGCCGTAGGAGGTTCATCAGGCCGATGACCCCTACGGGTAAGAGCACATAGGGCACGTCCGCCACCTGCCGCTCATACGGAAAGCCTACCCCCTGCTTGGCAGGGTGAATGTAGAGCACCTCTGCCGGGCGATGTGCCTCCATAGCCCTCAGTCAACGCGCGTAAAGGTGAACCCGATGCAGGGCGCATTCGCCGTTTGATGGGCAAGGGGCGTAAAGATCGCCTCTTGCACGGCGGCATAGTACTGATTTTGCGTCGTGGCGCGCCATCCGCCGGCGAGGTGATCGTTCAAGAGCGATTGCCACACATAATCGCGCAGGTACACCTGAAAACTAAAGAGCGCCTGGGCGCTATCGGTGTTCAGGTTATCATAACAGGCGTGGCGATCCGGCGTGCAGGCCACCCAGGCCACCCGGTCGCGCACTTGGATGCGCGCGCGCCAGTTCGCCCCGCCGCGGCCGGCGGCCGTCCAAAGGCGCTGGATTTCTTCCCGTGCTGAGGGCGTCGAAAGGAAGCCGAGTTCCGCGCGGTAGCGGTGGCCATCGGGACCATTGACAAAGATAGAAGCCAAGTGCTCCACCCACATTGCCCCTTCGCCAAAAGCGCCGTTGCTCACCGGGATGCTATTCAACACCGTGACGGGGGCTGCAGTCGGCGCGGGCGTGTTCGTGGGGGGCGCCGGCGTCTTGGTGGGTGGGATGGGCGTATTCGTGGGCGGCAAGGGCGTATTCGTCGGCGGGATCGGCGTCTCAGTTGGCGGGATGGGCGTATGGGTCGGCGGGATGGCTGTAGCCGTGGGCGGAATGGGCGTATTCGTCAACGGTTTGGGCGTATTCGTCGGCGGAAGGGACGTTGCCGTGTGAGGTGCGGCTGAGGGCTGCAGAGTGGGGATCAACGTCGCCGTGGCCGGCAAGGCAGCCGGCACAGTAACCGTGGGAGCCAGCGTCGGCGGAACCCGCGTGGGAGCCAACGGGGTTGGCGTGGCACCCCCTCGCCCGATGAGCCGGGCCACTTGCCGGCTCAAGGGCGCATCGGGGTTGAGCGTAGAATAGGCCAAGGCCCCGCCAGCGAGCACCAGGATCACGCCCAAAAGCGCCAAAATGAGGATAAGCGCCACAGGTTTACCGGCCTTGGCCTTGACCGCTGGGGCCGCTGGGCTGACGCTCGGCGGTGGGGGCGGCACGGGCGGCACATAACCCGAAGCAGCGGGCGGAGGCGGTGGGGGCGGCACAGCCGGCCCTTTCGGGGGAACTCCCGGCGCAGCCGGCGCGCCGGAGATCATCGTCGGCTCCAGACCGCCGGGCCGCGCGCTCGGCGGAGGCGGCGGTGCATGGGGCCGAGCCACAAGGGTTGGCTCGGCGATAGGCGCCACCGCTTGGGGCGCTGGAGCGCTCACGGCCCCTAGGGGAGCGCCGCAATAGCCGCAGAATCGCGCCCCTGGCTCGATGGGCTGGCCACATCGTGGGCACGTGGGGGGAGCCGCCGGTTGGGGCATGGGCGCGCCGCAATAGCCGCAGAATCGCGCCCCTGCCTCGACGAGCTGGCCGCACTTTGGGCAGGGGATGAGGTTCTCTTGGGGTGCTTCTTCGGCCACTTCTTGGGCCATGGGCATCTCGATAGGAGCGAGCGCTTGCTCTCCTTCCGCTTCTACAACTGCCCCTTCCTCGGCAGGCTTTTCGGCTTCGGCGATTTCGGGCGCTTCTTCAGCCACTTCAGCGGGGGTGGCCTCTTCCTCAACGGCTTTTTCGGCAACGGGTTCCTCTGCCTGCGCGCCCATCCACGTGGCCTCGATCGCCTCTTGGGGTGGCGGTGCGACGGGTTCTGGCGGTGGGGGCGGTGCTGAGATGGGCGGTTCGGCCTCAACCCAAGCCCCGCCTTGGCTCACATACCACTTGCCCGTGCGTGCGCCGATGGTCCACCAGCGCCCGTCGGTATCGCGGAGCATTAGGCGCTCGACCTGGGCCAAATACTCCTCATCGCTCAAGGCCCCTGAGGCATGCTTTTCCCAAAGGTCCTCGAACTGCGCTCGTAATTCTTGAAAATCCATTGTTCCCCGCTTCCTATCTATGACGCGATCCCTTTTTGCCCGACGCAGTTATTCTAACGGCATCCGCGGCGCCCCGCAAGCCCCAAAAGCAAAAAGGGGAACCCGCACGGCTCCCCTTGAATCTCCGTCCAATCCACCCCATGCGATGGCGCACTAGCTCTTGAATCGGTAGACAATGCGCCCTTTGGTCAGATCATAGGGAGAGAGTTCCACGCGCACGCGATCTCCCAGCAAGATGCGGATATAGTACTTGCGCATCTTGCCCGAGATGTAGGCGAGCACTTCGTGGCCATTATCCAAGCGCACGCGAAACTGGGTATTCGGAAGGGCCTCGATGATGGTGCCCTCCACCGCGATCTTTTCTTGGCTGACCTTGGTCATTCGTCTCCTGAAAAGGTTCTGTAAGCGTGCCTAGGTATGCGTAAACCAAAACCTAGTATACTCCTGCCCTGCTGTTCCGTCAAAGGGGCAATGTTCAAGGAGGTGGAACATTTTCAGGGATTGATCTATGAGGCTTGATGGCAAAATGGGCCTGGGATGTTTTGATTCCACAACAAAACCCATTATGATTATATCGTAGCAAGGATGCCAGAGAGGTGATGAACCGATGCCGATCTACGAATATCGTTGCAATGCATGCGGCCATCGTTTCTCGCGGCTCTCGCGCGTCGTCATCAGCGCCGATGAAGAGACGCCTCCCCTTTGCCCTTCTTGCTCCAGCGCAGAGACGGTGCGCCTCGTCTCCTCGTTTTCCAAAGGTGGGCCACCCGGCCCCGATGCCCAAGAGGTGGCCTACGAACGCCAACAGGAGGAGCGCCTAGCCTCCATCACGCCGCGCGAAAAGATCGAGGAGTGGCGCAAGGCGCGCAAAGATTGATCCTAGGAGACGAGCCGAGAAGGCCTTTGCACTGTGATACGGCCGATCCAACGAAGGAATAGGCTGCGATCGTCCTTGGCCGTCATCGCTTGGTGGGCCTGCAAAAAAAGATCAAACTATCGGCCAGATTCGTGGGCATGAGGGGGGCCAGCAAGGCGCGTACAAATTTGAGGGGGTGCATGGCGAGCCACATAAAATCTGGCCAGGTGCGCGGGAGTTCGCGCTCGTAGCCGATGACGCGCTCTACCAGGAGGCCGTTCCCCTCGAGCAGGCGCGCCCAGGCCTTCCGCGTAGCGTAACGCTGGACGGGCTGGTCATCTATAAAGATATCCCCATGGCGCCAGACGTGCTTCACGTTGCCCACTAGCCCGTAGGCATTGGGCACGAGGATCAGGGCTAACCCGTCGGGCTTGAGGACGCGCGCCATCTCGGCTACGCTCAAGGGAGGGTGCAGGTAATGCTCCAACGAGCCGATATTCGTGACGAAATCGAACGTATGGCTTGCAAAGGGGAGGTGCTCCGCATCGCCGCAGATGGCAGGGGCGCTCGGGGCGCGTTCTCGCGATTCTAGGATGCCCACGAGGGAGAGTTCCAAGCCGAAAGCCTTCAACCCGTGGTCGGCGGCAGCCTTGAGCATATACCCGTTGCCGCTAGAGACATCCAATAACCACTGGCCAGGGCGCGCTTTGAGGAGGCTCAAAAGCCAGAGGTAGCGGGAAGGCACTTGCCCCGTGCGCACGCCCGTGAAGTGGCGGGCATATAGGGCATCATAAGCCCCTTGGCTCTCTTGGGGCGTCTTGACGGGGTCTCGAAAGATCTCGATCATCCCATCCCCTTTCTATGGAAGGTCTTGGTGAAAGCCATCTTTTAGCCCTCGTAGGCGAGCGTGGGCCAAACCCCTCCGGCTCGCTAGCCAATCTTTCCCTATTCTGAACCCTTCTTGAAAAGCGATCAAGGGCAACCCTACCCACCAGAGGGGCTGATGATGTTGGCGATAAAAGCGTATACGGTACCGCGTATGCGCATAGGCGCTTTGCGGCGCCTGGCGCCTGGCGCTTTCGGAGACGCGATGCACCATTTGGGCGGAGGGTTCGACCCAGATGGTGTAACCCGCAGCGATAGCGCGCGCACAGAAATCTGCGTCTTCATAATACATCGCGTAGCGCTCGTCAAAGAGGCCGATGACTTTTAGAACGCCACAACGGATGAGCATCCCGCAGCCCGTAACATAATCTACCGGGAAGGGTTGGCGGGGTGAATCTACCGCGCCCACCTCGCGAGGGAAGGGCCAAAGCCTTCGCCTTCGACTGCCCGCTGCCCAAAGTCGCCCATCGGTGCGGTAAATGGCGGGTGCGACGATGCCCGCCTGAGGGAGCATTTCGGCGGTCTCCACCAGGCGGCTCACCATATCTCGCGCCACCAGCGTATCGTTATTCATCACCAGGGCGTAATCTGCCCCCAGGGCTAGGGCATGCCGCAAGCCGAGGTTCATCCCGCCCGCGAAGAGGAGGTTCCGATCGCTCGCAAGGATCGCTACCTGCGGAAAGCGCTCGTGCAAAATCTCGGCGGAGCCATCTTGCGAGCCATTATCCACGATGGTAACCTGTAGGTTGTCATAATCGCTCGCCAAGAGCGACTCGACGCATTGCGCCGTTACCTCGGGGAGTTCATAGTTCAGCACGATCGCAGCGACAAGGGGCGACCAGGCGCCGGTTGCGGCCATCATCCTCTCCATTCTATAATGCGATGCACCTCAAGGAGGAACCGTGAGGATCTGCCTAGCAAACCTCGATTACACGCCCCTGCGCACCTCGGGCTTGGGGGCCTTTGGCGAAACACTGGCGAACGGCTTGGCATCAGCCGGCCATGATGTGACGATGGTAACGCGCGGGGCGAAGGGCTTGGCCCCTTTTGAGAATATCCAGGGCGTCTCGGTATACCGCATGCCCTTCACGCGCGGTGATTGGCTGGGCTATTCTTGGCAGGTTGGGCCGTTCATCGCACGGCTCCACACCGAGCAGCCGTTCGATATCATCCACTTTCTTGACGTGCATTTCGCTTGGCGCTTTCAAGGGCCTTTTTTGGCGATGCTCAACCAATCCTTCCGTCAACGCCTGACGAGCGACTCAGGCCGGCCCTATCACGCGAACACGCGCGAACTCGTTGTGCGCAGCGTCTATTATCGCGCGGCGCGGTATCTGGCCGAAATCCCTTCTCTCCGCCGGGCGCGCCACTTTACCGCCATGAGCCAAGCCGCTGCCCAGGCCTTTATCGCCGAAGGGCACGTTCGCCCTGATCAGGTTACGGTCATCCCCGCCGGCATCGATTTGGATCGCTTGAGGCGCCGCGATGCCTCGGCGCTCCGTAGCCGGCTTGGGCTGGAGGGCAAGCGCGTGCTCCTCTATGTGGGGTTCGGCACGGCGCGCAAGGGCCTCACGGACCTTGCCCAGGCGATGCAGTATATCCTGCCGGAGGCGCACCTTGTGATGGTGGGCCGTTGGGAAGAGGCCTACCTTCGCCGCTTTGATGAAGCCCTGGGCGATCAGGCCCATCGCGTCCTCAAGGTGGGTTATGTGCCCGATGAGGAACTCCCCTTTTATTACAGCCTGGCAGACCTCTTTGTCTTCCCCACGCTTCTGGAAGGGTTTGGCCTCCCCTTGGCCGAGGCCCTGGCTTGCGGCACTCCGGTCATCACCACCCATGCCCAAGGGGCAAGCGCCGAAACGGCCGGCCCCGGAGCGCTCACCGTGCCCCCCCGCGATGCCCATGCCCTTGCCAGGGCGGTTAACGACCTCCTCACCCATGAGGTGAAACGGCGGCACCTCGCGGAGGAGGGCCAAACGTGGGCGCGCCGCCGCTATGACCAGCGAGCGATGGTCGCTACCTATATTCGCCTTTATGAGGCGCTTCGATTCCGCTAAAGGCGATATTCGGCGATCCTACCGGCGGCTCGTCAGGATGCGCACAGCGGCCACCAGGTTATGCCAACGATGCCGCCAATTGCGCGCATTCGTCAGCCGGTTGATGTTCATGCGGATATTCAGCAGGTTCTCAAGCGATAGTTCCGTATGGCGGCGGAATTTGGTCCAGAGGCGCTGCAGTTCTTCGTCTGGCAAACCGCTGATGTTGTAAAAGATCACGGCTCGCTCGGGGTGATCTGGGTCGGAACTAAAGGCACGGTCCCAATCCAAGGGGGCGCTTTTATCCACATACTGCTCGAAAAAGGCCGTGCCGGGGTAAGGCGTTACGATATTGAGGGAGATGCGCTCCGGCCGGATGCGCCGCGCGAGCGCGATGGATTCATCCACCGTCTGCTCCGTCTCGCCGGGGGCGCCGATCATGAAACAGGCGCAGCGCCGTAAGCCGGCGCGGCGCGTGGCGTCAAAAGCCTGGATGATCTCCTCGACCTGGATGGGCTTGTTGAGCGTCTTGAGAATCTGTGGCGATCCGGATTCCACGCCCATCATGACCATGGAACAGCCAGCCTCCCGCATCATGCGCGCCATCTCGTAATCCATCTGTTTCACGGTAGAGGAGCATACCCAACGGATTTTCTCCAACTTGCGCTTGTGGATGCCCTCGCAAAAGGCCTCCAAGCGGTCACGCCGAACGGTGGTATGTTCATCGGCAAATTCAAACCCATAGATGCCAAACCGCTCTACGACCTCTTGAATCTCATCGAGCATGTTTTCCGCGCTGCGCATCACACAACGGTGCCCACCCCATACGGCGGCGGTGGAGCAGAAAGCACAATTGTTGGGGCAGCCCCGGGCGCTATAGAACATGGTGCGGATGCGGATGTGCGGTGGGAAGGAAAGCCCCGCTTTGTAGATGTGCATCGGCGTCATCAAATCGCGGGCGGGGAAGGGGAGGTCGTCCAAGTTCCAGATGCGCGGAGCCTGCGGAAAGTGGACGATTTGCCCGTCCACCTTTTGCGTGGTGCCCAGGATTCCATCGAGTGGCTCATTCTCCTGCCAGCGACGCATAATCTCGAGGAAGGAGAATTCCCCTTCGTTGCGCACGACAACGTCCACCGCGGGGTGGGAGATGACCTCATCGGGGCAGACGGTGGCATGCACCCCTCCTACGGCGATGCGCACCTTGGGCAAACATGCCTTGGCGGCCGCGGCGATCTTGAGGGCATTTTTGACGCTGGGGGTCATCGTGGTGAGGCCGAGCACGTCGGGCGCGTGCTCGCGGATGGCCCGCACCGTCTCATCTACGGATAGGTTCAACGAACAAGCATCCAAAATGGCCACATCGCGAAATCCCTCCCGCCTGAGCACGGCGGCGAGATACCCAAACCCCAAAGGCTGGGCGGGCGTGTTGGCCATCGGCAGAGGCGGCGCTACGAAAAGGACCTTCATCTAGAACCTTCCCCTGTAGGTAATCTTTTACCGTTTGACGGACGTCTTTTTGACGATGAGATCGGCGAGCAGGCCCATCGCGCCGATTTGGATGCCCGTCAGCACCACCATCACGGTAGAGGGCGCAAAGTGGAAACGATACGCAAAGATATCGTAAATGGCCTTGCCGAACCCCACGGCGAGCAAAAAGAGGCTCAACGGCAGAAAGACGCGAAGCGGGTTGAAATACATAATGGCGCGCACGACGAGCGTGATATAGTTGTACGTATCACGGATCGGATGGAAAGACGATTTCCCAATGCGCTTGTAATAGGGGATGGGAACCCAACGGACGAGGTAGCCGTTCCCCAAGAAGGCCATTGTAATGGTGCTGACCCAGGAATGCGTCTCGGGCAGGATATGCGTAAATTCGAGCACCTTATCGCGTTTCATCACGCGCAAGCCCGAATTGAGATCGGGGATTTTGACGCGAAAGAGGTATGAGGCGAGGAGGCGGATGAATTCTTTGGTTATGGAACGCAGGAGCCGCCAAGTGCCCGCTTCGCGGGTGCGCGCGCCGATGACCATATCGCAGGAGGCGATGGCCTCGAGCATTTGGGGAATGGCCTCGGTGGGGTAGGTGCCATCCGCGTCAATCATCACGATGATGTTACCGCGCGCCGCACGCACGCCGGTGGTGCGCGCCGCGCCCGTGCCGAGGTTCTGCGGGTGCCGGATGAGCCGCACCGCGGGGTATTGCGCACAGACGGCGCAGGTGCCGTCCGTCGAGCCATCATCTACGACGAGGATCTCAAAAGGCACACCCAAGGGCTGCATCGCGCGTAAGATGCCATCCAATACGACGGGGAGCGCCTTCTCTTCATTATAGGCAGGGATAACGACGCTAACCTGTATTTCGCGATCTGCCATGGCCTCCTTGATCTTTGGGGGATAGGGCATTTGGGCTATGCAGGCGGGTTGTGAAAGGCTCGTGCTCTGCGTATAATCAACCCCGTTGGCTCGGCCAAAAGGGAAGATGGCCGTTACTGTGCGAGATTATATACCAAGTCAGGGGATAGGCCAAGCCCTTGGCGCAAGGAGTTCCCGATTGTCGAACGCTGCCCATGCCCATACCCTGCTGCATCTCGCGGAGGTTTACGGCGCGGCTTCCGAGCGGCTTCTTGAGGAGCAGGCGCAGCGCTTGGAAAAGGCGCTGCACCTATTTGAGCGGTTCTACGGCTCGGGGCCGGTGGAGGTCTTTCGGGCGCCGGGGCGGGTAAACCTCATCGGCGAGCATACCGATTATAACCATGGCTATGTGCTGCCCATGGCTTTGGATAAGGATATCCTCCTTTTGGCGCGCCCCAGGGAGGATGCCCTTGTGCACCTGCGGAATGTGGAACCAACCTTTGAGGAACGCGTGTTTGCAGTTGCCCCCGATATTCCCGTGCGCCCGGCTGGAGATTGGGCAAACTATGCCCAGGGCGCGGCACAACTTTTGGCGCGCGAATGGGGCTTCCCTTTGCGGGGGTTTGATGGGTTGGTGGATGGCCGCCCCCCTTGGGGCGTGCCGCGCGGGTCGGGGCTTTCTTCCTCATCGGCCTTGACGGTGGCGGTGGCGACGGCGCTCGTAGCGTTCAATCATCTCCCCTTGAGTGGCCCGCGCCTGGCCGATGCCTGCGGCCGGGCGGAATGGTATGTGGGCACGCGGGGCGGGATCATGGATCAGTTTATCTCCATCTTGGCTCAACGCGACCACGCTTTGTTTCTCGATTGCCGCCCCCTTTCACCGGAGGGCGATTACCATTATGAGCATGTGCCCATCCCGGCGGGGTACCACATCGTGGTGGTAGATAGCCGCACGAAACATCTCAACACGGGGCCGCTCTTTAACCGGCGCGTGGCCGAGGGGCGCATCGGGGTAAGGCTCCTCCAGCGCCACTATGGGCGTATTACGCACCTGCGCGATGTGGGCCATATCCCCTGGCAAGATTTGGAGCCTCTCTTGCCGGAGGTCATCACGGCGGAGGCACTGCGCGCCCAAGGGATTGACCCCGCCACGATTCTCGATGCCGGGCGCGACCCCGAGACGGATATCTTTTTCGTGCGGCGGCGCTGCCGCCACGTGATCACGGAAAACCAACGTGTGCTGGAGAGCGTGCGTGCCCTGCAAAAGGGGGATGCAGCCACCTTTGGCGCGCTGATGTGCGCGGCGCATGCGAGCGCCCGCGATGATTATGAGATCAGCACGCCCCACATTGAGGCCCTCGTGGCTTCCGCGCAAGCCGCACCAGGCTGTTTGGGGGCGCGTATCACGGGGGCAGGGTGGGGAGGCTGTATCGTGGCCCTCGTCGAGGCCGAAGCCGTGGCGGATTTTGAGCGCTCCGTCAAAGCGGCCTACCGTACTCAGACGGGGCTGGAAGCCGAGGCCTTTATTTGCCGGTCCGCGCCCGGGGCGGGCTGCATCCTTTCGACAACCATTTAAAAGAAAGGCACACGGAATGCAATCCTCTACCTTAGAAGCGATCCTCGCCCGTGCGCGGGAAGCCTACCGTGCCAAGTACTATTGATCGGAGGCCGTTGTGCTCGCCGTGGGCGAGCATTACTTGGCCCCTCTGCCGGAGGTCCTCTTGCGGGCCAGCAATCCCTTCGGGGGCGGTGTGGCGGGCTGCCGCCAAGAGTTGTGCGGCGCCCTGAGTGGGAGTATCCTCATCCTCGGTGCCCTATGGGGGCGCACCTCCAGCACGGAAAAGGATGATCACCTTAAGGCGTTGGTCTCTCGCCTGCGCGAGGGGTTCATCGCCCGCTATGGGAGCGCCATCTGCCAGCCGATCCGCGATGTGGCCCGCGATGAGGTCATCGGTTGTTTACCCGTGGTGGAGGCGGCCATCCAGATGCTTGTGCCCCTCATCGAAGAGGAGATCGAGCGCGGCTCTCTGCCGGCTCGAGGGAATGATCTCGAAAGAAAGGAATAGTCATGATGAAAGAGCGTGTGGAACGAGTGCGGGCTGCCCTTGCCGCTCAGGGGTTGGATGCCCTGTTCGTCATCAAGGCAGAAAATCGCCGTTATCTGAGCGGGTTCACGGGGAGTGCCGGTGTGCTCATCATCACGGCGGAAGAGGCCCTTTTGGCCACCGACTTTCGCTATTATGAGCAGGTCAAGTTGCAGGCCCCCGATTTTACCTTGGTGGAGGTTACGGGGCCTGTCGTCAAGACCCTTGCTGAGCAGGTAGAGCGCCTAGGGTTGCGCCGTGTGGGGTTCGAGAGCCAAACTTTGACGGTCGATGCCTATCACGAGTGGCAAACCGAGATGCCCTCAGTGGAGTGGGTGCCCACCAAGAATATTGTCGAATCGCTCCGCATGGTGAAAGACGCTCAAGAGATGGAGGCCATCACCGAGGCCGTGCGCATCGCCGATGAAGCGATGATGCACATTATGGAGTGGCTGCGCCCAGGGGTGACGGAGCGCGAGATTGCCTGGGAACTCGAAGTGTATATGCGCACGCATGGCGCGGAAAAGCCCTCTTTTACGACGATCGTCGGTTCGGGGCCGAATGGGGCCATGTCTCACGCGATCGCCTCCGAGCGCCCCGTGGCCATTGGAGATCCGATCGTGATCGATATGGGGGCCATGGTGTGTGGCTATTGTTCTGATCTGACGCGCTCTTTTTGCTTGGGTGAGGCGAGTGAGGAGTATTTAGCCATTTGGCACACTGTGTTCGAGGCGCAAAAGGCTGCCGAGGCGGCTGTGCGGCCCGGTTTGACGGGCGTTGCGCTGGATGGCGTAGCCCGGCAGGTCATCGAGAAGGCTGGATATGGAGATAAATTCGGCCACGGTTTGGGCCACGGCGTGGGGTTGGAGATTCACGAAAGCCCCAGCGTGGGGCGCCTTTCGGAGGATACGCTTGCCGAAGGGCACGTCGTGACGATCGAACCGGGCATTTATTTGCCGGGCTGGGGTGGCGTGCGCATCGAGGATATGGTCGTCGTTACCGGGGATGGTTGCCGCATCTTGACGCAAAGCCCTAAAATGCCCGTCATCCCTCGTTCGCGCGGCTAACGGCTGCCTATGCTTGCGGGCATACCGGCTGCGTGTTAGAATGGGTTTATGATTCGCCCCGGGCCGCGAGGCCCGACCTCGAAAGCGATGAGGTGAAGGGGAATGGCGATATATGATGTGCGCGGCAGGCTCGGCAGATGGCGCTTGGCGCTTTGGGTGGGCGCGGCGGTGCTCGGCGGCCTGGTGATCGGCCTTCTATTGGGTTGGTTGGTATGGCCCGTGCGCTGGGTGAATACGGATCCGTGTGACCTGCGGCCTGAGCACCAAAAAACTTATGTCCTGATGGTGGCCGATTCCCTCGCCGTGAACGGCGATGCGCACCTGGCCGGCGAACGCCTTTACGAACTCACCGATAAGGATACGGATTGGCAAGATATCGCCGCGTTGGTCGCGACGACGGCGGCCGAGCAGGAGGCCATGGGCGATGCGGCCGCTGCGTTGCGGCTTCGCCGCTTGGCCGAGATCGTCCAACTTCCCCCACCGCCCGCGCCCGTGGTCAAGAAGGCTTGGCCCGGTAAACCCTATCTCCTGTGGGGTGTAGGCACGCTCCTCGTGCTCGCGGGGCTGGGGGCCATCTTATGGCTCGTGATGCGCACGAGTCGCCGCGCCATAATCCCGGCGCGGTCGGCGCCTTCGCCGGCGCAATCTCTCCTCACTTCTCGCCGCCCCGCGGCAAAAGAACGCAAGGGGGCTTGGTATGCCGTCTGGGAAAGGCTCCCGCGCCGTAGGCGCGCTGCACCGGCCAGTGAGCCCGAAGCACCCCTTACCCCTGCAGAGCCGGCGGTTACTCCTTTGGGGGCCTACGATACGGCAGCCATAGGCGACGAGGAGGAAGAACCTCTCGACTTTGAGGAAGCCGATGAGGAGGAGGAAGAGGAGGGCGAGGAGATCCCCCTCGATGAGACGGTGGTACCCCTTCAAGGGCCTACGACAGAAGGGGAATCGCTGGGTACGCGCCCCTTAAAATCGCTCACCAAAGCGAGGCTTGGCCAAGCGTGGAGCGAATTTTCTACCGAGTACCACTTGGGCGATGATGACTTTTATTATGCCTTCACCATCGAATCGCCGGAGCGCGAATTCGTGGGGCAGTGCGGTGTGGTGGTGAGCGACCTTCTGAGCGGTGAACTACCCCAACGCGTGGATGCCTTTGAAGTGTGGCTGTTCGAGACGCAGGGTAACCGCACCGTGACGAGCGTTCTCGCCAGCCCCTTTGCTTACCATGACGAGGCGCGTTTTGCACGCCTGAGCCGCCGAGGGGAAGTGGTGATGGCGCAGCCGGGGACAACGTTGACCCTTGAGGGAGACCATCTTCGCTTGACGGTTACCGTGGCGGATTGCGTCTATGCGCCTTTCCGCCAGGCCCAAGATGCGGCCTTTTCGCAGTTGGCCCTCACCATGCGGGTAGAGCCAATTGCCTCGGATAAGGGAGAGGAAGCGAGGCCGACCTAGGCCCTACGATGAGAAAGGGGCGATATGGCAGAACCCCAACGCTGGATCATCCACGTTGACCTGGATGCCTTTTTCGCCTCGGTTGAGGAACTCTTGCACCCAGAACTGCGCGGCAAGCCCATCGTGGTGGGCGGTTCCCCCTCGTCGCGCGGGGTGGTGGCTTCGGCCTCCTATGCGGCACGCGCCTATGGCATCCGCTCGGCGATGCCGATGGCTCAGGCCTTGCGCCTTTGCCCCGATTTAATCGTCCTCCCCCATCATTTCGACGAGTACGCCAGGCGTTCTGCCGCGGTGATGGCCATCCTCCACGAGATGACCCCTGCCGTCGAGCAAATTTCTATAGACGAAGCCTTTCTCGACGTAACGGGGTGCGAGCGCCTGTGGGGACCTCCTTTGGAGATCGGGCGACTCATCCAGCGTCGCGTTCAAGAGGAGGTTTCATTGCCCGTCTCTCTGGGCATTGCCACGAGCAAACTCGTCGCCAAAATCGCTTGCGACGTTGGCAAACCTCAAGGGCTGGTCTTCGTGCCGCCGGGGACGGAAGCGGATTTCCTTGCGCCCCTCCCCATCGAGCGCCTGTGGGGCGTGGGCAAAGTGACGGGCGCGCGCCTACGGCGCCTGGGCATCCAAACGATCGGCGACCTGGCCCGTTGGGATGTGGAGGACCTCGAACGCCTTCTGGGTAGGGTGGGGCGCGCCCTGCACGCCGCGGCGCTGGGGCAAGATACCTCGCCCGTGGCTGGCCATCGCGAAAGGCATTCCATTAGCCAAGAACGCACCTTTGCCCAAGATCTCGGCGATCCGGAGGCCTTGGGGCGCACCCTTTTGGCGATGAGCGAGGATCTCGCGGCGCGTTTGCGCGATCGGCATATGGTGGCTCAAGAGGTGCGCATCAAGATGCGCTACCCGGATTTTCGCACCATCACCCGTCAGGTGAAACTGCCCCAGCCCACCGACCAAGCGCAGGTCATCCATACCCACGCTGCTGCCCTGTTTCAAAAGCATTGGCGGCCTGGGGAACGCCTACGCCTCCTCGGCTTGGCGGTGGGCGGGTTATTGGAAGGGGGCGGTTACCAACTCGACCTTTTTGCCGATGCTGACCAAAGGCGCATCCGCTTGAGCCGTGCGCTCGATGAAATCCGCCGCCGCTTCGGGCCAGAAGCCATCACGCGCGCCTCCTTGGCTGGCCGGAGGGGCCATCGAGAGGATTGAATGGCATTTCGGAGTTGTTCAGCGCTCCGTGGGGCCTACCCAACGCTAGGGGGATGGAACACGAACCTCCCGGCTTATGCCCTTAGGACGATATGGAGAGGCGCCTCATATTCCCCCAGGTGATCCAGTAAGGGTTGACGCCTCGCGCCAAAAGGGGTATAGTTTTGCCGTACGGGGGTGGATGAGTCCCGGTGGGCTCCGCGGTCTTCAAAACCGTTGAGGGGTGCGCAAGTGGCCCTGGTGGGTTCGACTCCCATCCACTCCCGCTTTTCTTGGAACCATTTCGGCCTCGGCGGGGCGGGGGCTGCATGGCCTTTCGCTTTCGCCCACAAGGGTAAGGAGCAGTCTATGCATACGACGCGCTTGATCTTGCTTTCTTTGTTCTTGGGGGGGATGCTTCTCGGCTGTGGCAAGGCACCCGCAACGCCCTCACCGCAGCCTCTCCCGAGTGCAACAGCGGTGCCCACCGCTCAACCCACGGCCTACCCTGAGCCGAGCGCCTTTACCCCGCCGGCGGCTACCTACACCCCTGTGACGCAAGCCTATCCCGGCCCACAAAATACGCCAGAGCCAACCCCCGTGCGCACGCCCATCAACCCGCACGTTACGCCCGCGCCGGGCAAGGGCAATGCTACGGGGATCATCCTCAACTCTCAGCCGAACCTGGGCACTTATCCCTTGGCTGGGTATCCTCTCTATTTGGCTTCGCTCATGAAGAACGCCGAGGGCGCCTGGACGGGCGTGGCGCGGGTAGATGAGAATAGCGCGCCGGCGGCGATTACGGATGACGAGGGGCGCTTCCTCTTTGTGAATGTGCCCCCGGGGATGTATGCCCTGGTCATCAAGCATCCCTTGCGGCTGATCGCCGTGCTTGATCTCTCGACGCAGGAAAATCCCGTCATCGAGATCAAGCCTGGGGAAATCACCGATGTGGGCACCCTTACCGTAGCGATCGGCGGGTAGGGGCCTCGATCAGGCTCTCAAGGCAACTTCTCAAGATCTGCCCAATGGCCTCTTGGCTGAAACGGCGCGCATACAAAGCGCGCCCGTTTTGTTGAAGGCGCCGCAAAAGTGCAGGGTCGTCGCAGAGAGCGGTAAGGGCTTCTGCCAGGCTTTGAGGAGAGGCCTGTTCGCAGAGATACGCATCTTCGCGGTGCGCAAAGACCTCGCGTGCAGCCGGCGAATCCATCGTAACGAGCGCCTTCTCCATCGCCAGGGCGATAAAGGCCTTCGTCGGGATGACGCGGCGGGCCTTTTCGGAGGCGCCAAAGATGCCCAAACACACATCCGCTTGGGCGATGCGCTCAGCCAAGGCAGCCGGCTCCAGCCACCTCGGCCCCCAGGTTATGTTGTTCAGGCCAAGTTCTTCCGCCAGGGCGCGCATCGCCGCATACGTTTGGCCGCTCCCGATCAACTCGAAATGGATAGGGCGCCCCTTCAGGAGCGCTGCGGCTTGGAGGATCGTCTCTACGCCGTGAAGGGGGATGAACTGCCCGAAGTAAATCACCCTTAGGCCATCTTTGGGCAAAGGGGAGGGGACTTGGGGCTGGTACACTTTGTCATCTGCCCCGACCCATACGGCGGTGATGCGCTCCAAGGGGATGCCAAAGGTGTGGGCCAGATATTCGGCATCCGTTTGGGTATCTATCAAAATATGGTCGGCCAGGTGCAGCGCGAGCCAATCTATAGCCCATAAGAAGCGCGCAAACAGGGCATGCGGCGAGACGAGGCGCCGATCTTCCACCACCGTCTCGTAGAGGGAGAGAAAGGCGTCAAAGATCAAAGGGCGCCGCCTACCCCAGGCCAAAAGACGGGCGAGGAACATATCCAAGTGGCCAGGGTAACACACGAGGAGGGCGTCATAGGGCACAAGGCGCGCGTGTTGACGCACAAGCCGCTTTTGAGCGCGCAGCCATTGCCAGATATGCCGCACCCTGCCTCTGCCACGTTGCACAGCGTGGAGGCGCATTTCGTGAGAGGGCCAGCAATCCGTGCGGCAGGTGAGCACCTCGATGCCCTGCCTTTGCAGGGCGTTATGGAGGACGACGTTGCGCACATAAGCCGGGTCATAAGTTCCGTAAAGGCAAACGCGCATTTGGGCCGACCTCACTCCTTCAGATAGAGCGGGCGCCCTTGGCAGCGGTTACATACCGTCTCGATAAGGGGGGGCTTGGGGCCGCCGCAGGCAAAAGCGCGCCGTGCGCTCACGTAGGCAGGGCTATTCCACGCTTCGCGGAGCGGCTGCTCGAAGGCGTTGCCGAGATCCGTGCTTTTCTGGTGCACCCAGCAACAGGGTGAAAGGCCGCCATCCCAGTTGATGGTCATCGCCTCCCACAGTTCGGCGCAGGCCCAGCGGTTGGTCGGCGCAGAGGTGCTTTCGTAAGCGCTTAGGGCGCGCTCAGTGGGCAACCATTCGGCCACCTGGTTGGCGTCCGTCGTATCCACAAAGATCGGCGCGACCGAAAAGGCATCTGCGCCCAGATCATTGGCTAAGGCACGCACCGCCTCGATCTCTTGCTCGTTGTGGCGCATCACGAGCATGCGCACCAAAATGAAAGGCGTTTTCGAGTGGGCGCGACGTTTGGCCTCCACCAAGAGGCGCACATTCTCGCAGACGCGCGCCAGGTCTCCGCCGCGCCGATAGCGGACATACGTTTCTTGGGTGCTCCCATCGAGGGAAACGATGAGGCGATCCAACCCCGCCTCCACCACGGCTTGGGCCAACTCGGGCGAAAATCGGTTCATATTGCTGCTCAACCGTACGGCAATGCGCCGGCTATGGGCATAGCGGATCATCTCGACGATATCTGGGTGCAGAAAGGGTTCGCCCCAGTTATAGAGTTCCACCGTATAGGCATAAGGGGCGATTTCGTCCACGATGCGCCGAAAGGCTGTCAGATCAAAGTAACCCCTTGGCCTACCCAAGATGCCCAGCCCCGTGGGACACAGGGGGCAATGCAGGTTACAGATATTGATGGGGTCAAGGTAATAGCGGTAGGGCATGCCCCAAACGTGCTCCGTGCGCAGCCACCGTTGGATTTTGACGCGCACGACGTTCCACGCCTTGCATGGCGTGCTGTAACGGAGGGGGAGAAGGTGATAGCCGATAAGCCCCAGGCCGTTTCGCCAACCCAAACGCCGTAATTTTGTGAAAAGTTCCCCCAAGGTCATATCCGATGCTCTCTAAAATAGCCGCCGGCAGCAGCGGCCGCAGGAGGGCATGGTTCCCTTTTGAGCCAGGCGCTTGCGAAAGGCGCGCATGCGCGGCCCATTCCAAATGGCCCGGAGCGTTCCTTCCCCCCATTGGCCGATGACGTGATTCTCACAGGCCACCACAGTGCCCTCCGGCAGGATGCTCATGCGTAGCCAGGGCGAAAGGCAATGTCTCCCCAAGTGGTCGGCCGGTTCCAAATAGTACGTGGGCACCCGCTCCTTTTTGAGATACGGATAAAAGTGGGTGGGCAGGCCCAGGGCGCGAGCGCGCTCTTCGGCGCGCGCCATCTCCTCTAACAGGCGTGGCACCTCGATGCCGTGGGTGGCCAGGTCCGAATCGGGGAACTGGAGGTGGAGGAAGGTGAGCGCCTCCAGGCCTAACGCGTGGGCCATCTCCACGAGCGCGCTCAATTGGTTATAGTTTGCGCCACTAATGGCCGTGGCCATAAAGAGGCGTGGCCGATGGAGGCCGGAGGCCCTTCGCGCTTCCTGAACGCGGCGGATGCCCTCCACGGCCCGGCGATAAACTCCCTTCCCTCGAATACGGTCGTGCAGCGCCTCGTCGCCATCTAATGACACGGTGATGACATCTACGCCGGTGGCCACGAGGCGTTCTGCATCCCGCGCCAAAGTCGTGCCGTTGGTCACGAACGTGCAGCGGAACCCCGCCTGCTTGGCATGTGTGGCGATCTCCAAATAGCCGGCATAGAGCGTCGGCTCGCCGCCGAGGAGATTGATATTGGGCCGGAAGGGGAAAGAGCGCTTGACGTCATCGAGCAGGTGGCACCAATCCGCCGTGGTCAATTCGCGCCCATGGAAAGGGGCAAAGGCGCGCACGTGTTCCTCTTGGCGGAGGTTGCACATTGGGCAAGCCAGGTTGCACCGCCAGGTGAGGACGAGGTCGAGGTGGAGAGGGAAGGGGCTGTACCCTCCCAACCATTGGATGGCCTTTATGGCGCCTTGGTAACGCGCCCACGAACGCGCCGAGATGGAAAAGGATGCCAAGGCGGTTCGCCAGTTCATGGGGTTTCTCCTTGTGCGCTCGAAGCGCTTGCCCCTTCGACGGAAGGCTGACCGAGGCGCGGGCGCCCCGTCGCGGTGATTTCGATGACCGTGCGCACCCATAGTTCATCTACCCCGCCCTGGCCGATGGGGGCACGGTGATCCTGGCGAGAGACGGAGATTTGCGGGGTTTCAGCCCCCGCACGGAGCGCTTGCTCCAGGGCCAATTGGCGGCCAAAGGCCTCCGCGTAGGCTACGGCCCGTTCGAGATCGGCAAATTGTGCCGTACGATCGGGCAAATGGACGTGCAAGCGCCCTTCTTCATCGGGCAAAATGGGGATGTGCAGGCGGCAGACCACGCTCCCTACCACAGCCCCAATGGCGTTGGCCACTTCTGCATGGGGTGGGATCTCGAGGCGCGTGTTCAAAAGGCGCGCTACTTTGGGGAAATACGTGCCCACCGGCGCGCCGATGGCCGTAAGGGTGGGTTTGAGCGTCAGTTGGCATGCGAGGGAATCCTCCTCGCGGGGGGTGAGCGCCCTTTCCAAAAGCCAAGCATCCGCCGCAGGGAGGTCATCTTCCGGAAAGGCCTCGCGCACCAGTTTGCGCACGACTTCGCGGGCGATGAGCGAGGCCGTGCGCTCCACCACTTGGCGGCAAAGGGTTTCTACATCCCAGCCCAAACGCCGGGCCAAGAGTTCGGCGGCCAAACGTGCAGAAGCCGGGTCCCAGGCGGTGTAGAGGCCCAACACGTGGGCCGCATCCGTCGGCGTAAGGCCCGCCCGCAAGATGATGCCTTGCCGCTCCAAGCGCTCAAGATATTTGGCATACAGTTGTGGGTAGCGCATGAGGGCGTGAATATCGCCTAGGGTCAAGGGGCCTTCGAGCAGGCGCTGCTGGAGTTCCTTTTCAAAGGGGGGCGTTTCGCCATCTGGCTCCCAAGCGCCGCGCACTGCGATAAAGAATTCGCCCTGTTCCGCTTCGGGGCCGGCGTGGAGTTGCTCTTCCAGACGTTGGATGATGCCAGGGTAAGAGGCCGAAAGGAGCGAAATGGGCACCACGCGGCGCGGGCCGATCTGCAGCGCGCGATCTTCGGAGAGCCAGACGCGGCTATCTCCGCCCAGGCCCACCGTTTGCACGTCCACCGCCTCGACCATGGTCTGCCAACGGCCAACGGTGGCCCCCCGTGGGTTAAGAGCGGGCCGGCCATGGCGCACGAGGGCGATATCCGTCGTGGTGCCGCCCATATCTACGACGATGGCATGAGGGCTGGAGGCGAGGTGCTGTGCGCCCACCACGCTCGCCGCTGGGCCGGAGAGGATCGTCTCGATGGGGCGCTCTTTGGCCACCTCGGCGCTCATGAGCGAACCATCCCCTTTCACCACCATGAGCGGGGCGCGGATGCCCAGCCGCGCCATGGAGCGCTCCACGGCGGCGATGAGGTCGCACACCAAGGGGATGAGGCTCGCGTTGAGGGCCACCGTGGTGGCGCGGCGCAGGGCGTTCAAGCGGTGGGTCAACTCGTGGCCGCATGTGCAGGGCAGGCCCGTCATCGTTTGCACCAGGCGTTTCACGGCGAGTTCATGGGCAGGGTTGCGCGGTGCAAAATACCCCGAAATGGCAAAGGCCGCCACATGCGGGGCGTGTTGCGCAATGGCTGACCGCACAGCGCGTTCGTCGAGCGCCGTGATCTCTTCGCCAGTGGTGGTGTGCCCACCGCTGAGAAAGACGATGCGGTCGGTGTTCAGTTCGCGCACCCAATCGGCGTGGGTTTGCTCGTCATAACCGATGAGAAGGGCGCAAACGGGCGCCCCTTTGCCCTCCACAAGGGCATTCGTGGCCAAGGTCGTAGAAAGGGAGACGAGGCCGACCTCTCCGGCCTCGCGGATGACGCGGGCCATGGCCTCTTCGATGCCGATGGAGAGATCGTGGCGCGTGGTGAGCGCCTTGGCTGCGCCGAGGACCTCCCCCGATTGGTAGTCGAGGAGGACGGCATCGGTGTAGGTACCGCCAGTATCGATTCCTAGTGCGATGGGCATTTTGTGCGGGCCTTTCTCAATTCGAGTTTATTATAGACGTTACGGTGTGCGCGTCGGCGTAGGCGTGGGCGAGACTTTCGGCCGGCCCACCAAACCCGCCTCTCGCAAAAAACGCCGGGCAATGGTGCGAGGTTTGGCGCCGCGCGCCATTTCGCTTCGCATCCAAGAGACGGCCTCTTGGGTCAGTGCGCGGCTCAAATCGCTCAGGGGCCTTTCCAAAGACGGGTAGGCGATCAGCCGGTTCGTGCGCACAGCCACGGCCAAGTTTGAAGCGTGAAAGAAGGCTCGGTTATCCTCCAGGGCGAGCATTTTACGGCCATCCGCCAGGCTGTATGCATCGGGCACAAGGGCCGCCTGGCAGGTACCTTTCTCTAGGGCAGGGGCAATCTCTTCCTCCGCCGCGATATGCACGCGCCCCGGCGAAGGATCCCAACCGTACACAGCGGCAAAACCGCGCAGGCCTCCGGCAAAGGAGGCGAGGCGTTCCGTGGTGCAGAGGATAACCGAGGCATCCTTTGAGCGAGCATACGTGGCCAGGTCATCCAACGTCTCCAGCCCTTTGCTCTGGGCAAACTCCATGCGGACGACGATGCCCGTGCGCTGTTGGCAAGGCGCGGGCGGGAGCCATGTGATGCCGGCGGGATAATCCTCTTCTCGTAAGCGCAGATACAGTTCTTCCCCCGCGACGATGGGCACATCGTGCCCGAGATACTCTTGCCACACGGTGCCCGTATAATCCCAGGCGATATCCACCGTGCCGGCGAGCAAGGCCTTGCGCAGGGTCGGACCCTCGAAATCCCCTTGGAGGACGACCGAAAACCCCTTTTCTTCAAGCAAGAGGGCGGTGAGTTCGGCCAGGAGGCGTTGTTCCGGCGTATCCTGATGGCCGATGACGAGGGGCGGGCGCTGGGGGCTGCGTGGCTGGCAAGAGGCCAACGCGAGAACGAGGCACACCACGGCCCACCCCAACGCGTTCCTTTTGGATAGGTGCTTTGCGGCCACCGTTTACCCTCCCAAAAGCGGGGCAGCGTACTTTTCCCCGATGGTGCAGGTTCGCAGGATGACGGCCCCGTTCGTCATCTCTCGGAGCATCGCCTCCAAGGCCTCGGCGCGGTCGAACGGCACGGCGAGGGTAAGCGCAACTTGGGCGCCAAAAAGGGTATCCTCCACGTAAACGCCAAAAGAGGGGAGGTGATGCCTTATCGCGCCATAGAGGGCGTAATCCACCTCAAAGCGCACCACGTGGTGCAACAGGCACTCTTGCACGGGAAGCGATTTCAGCGCCTCGCGGAGGCACTGGCTGTAGGCACGCACTAGCCCTCCTGTGCCCAATTTGATGCCCCCAAAATACCGCGTGCCCACGGCCACGATCTCCTCGATCCCGCTCCCTTGGAGCACGGCGAGCATCGGCCGCCCCGCCGTGCCGCCCGGTTCGCCGTCATCGGAAAAGCCGAACAAGCCTTGCGGCCCGCTATGAAGGAAATAAGCCCAGGCATGGTGATGCGCATCGGGATAGGTAGTGCGCACTTGGGCGATGAAGGCTTGGGCGGCCTCCACCGTGGGGGCATGGCCCACCGTGCC
>Ga0315298_1003751_pt1 | contig 23665 bp, 23 predicted proteins | sample WHS_1_MG_FD_203077 | JGI IMG/M metagenome (GOLD analysis project Ga0315298, IMG submission 203077) | Extremophilic microbial mat communities from Washburn Hot Springs, YNP, Wyoming, USA - WHS_1_MG | ecosystem: Environmental > Aquatic > Thermal springs > Hot (42-90C) | place: USA: Wyoming...
AAAAATTTTTTTACAAATCTTCCAAAAGAAGGGATCCACAGGTGTTTTTCTAAGTCCACAGAGCCATCTTCCCTGAAGGTGATCCCTTCGCTCAATAGTAGCTGGTACTGAATGCCTTCTCCAAAAATATGAGGAGGGGCAAGCTGGCCTTGGGAATTCACCACCCTGTGGTAGGGAAGCTCAAGTCCTGAAGGGCCTGACCACAAAGCCCAGACCACGAGGCGTGCCCCTCTGGGGTTCCCTAAAGCCCGGGCGATTGCCCCGTAGGTAGTCACTTTTCCCTCTGGAATTCTGGCCACGATTTCTAAGACCTGGCGCGCAAAATTTCCCATTTTCTCTCTCAATTAAAAAACCTTCGTATAAGAATTTCTATATAAACCCCGGGAAAGATCCAGGATCAACAAACCATAATTTTCAGGACCATTACCATTAGGATAAGAGGGCAAGCTCCCTTATCTTTTTAAAGTTCGGCTCTAAAACACTCCCACAAAAAGCGAGAACTCCTTCTCCGGAGGGCCGCTTTCTCCCGCTTTGACATAGATGAGCTTCAAGGGAGTCTGGCCCGGGGAGACAGGAACGAACTTAAAGTTGAAAACCCCTGGAGCGCCCAGCAATTGGGATTCCGCTTTGAAGGTGGGCTCACCTTCGATCTTGAGAACGGCACCATCGCAGGATTGAATCTCCCAGCTATAACCAGCAGAGGGATTTCCAGGAAGGGAGATTTCCAGCTCGTTTAAGGGCATAATCAAATAAACTGCGCTCCCGGAATCCTCTTCCGAAAAATTGATCTTTCCTTCAGGTTCCAGGATTTTCACTTTCAGGGTAAACTCTTTGAGGGGAGGAACGCTCTCCCATGGCCTGAGGTAGATAAAGTCAAGGGTAGCCTCTCCGGCTTTACCCTGAGTGAGGAAGCTGAAGGTGAATTTCCCTCCCGCACCCACGACATTGGTTGTGGATTGAGTGGTGTAAATTGGCTCTCCCAAAAGTTTAAGAAGGTTCTGATCGAAATCCTTAACTTCCCAGGAGTACCCCGTGGTGGGATTCCCCTCAAGCACTACCGAGAAGAGCTGGAAATCTTTAGAAATAAAGAGCGTCTTTCCTGAGAATTCCTCGTTCAGAGCGAGAGGATCGGCGATGCGCACCTGGTATTTGCTTTGATCCCAGGTAACGTTCTTTCCTAAGGCCTCAGAGATAAAGCGGATGGGAACGAAGGTTCGGCCATCGAAAATAAAGGGTTCGGCATCCGAGGAAATCTGGTTTCCGTTCACCAGAATGGAAATATCCCTGTAGGCTACCTCGATTTGCCTGTTTCCCGTGCTGGCTTCAACTAAGGCGGTGCCCGCAATCACTGCCACCAAAAGAATAATTACGGCTGTCCTTTTAATCATTTTTTCACCTCTTGCGTCAAGTTAACTATTTGACGAGTTTTAAGCCTGATAGTTCCAGCTCGTTGTTCCGAAGGACTTTCAAAGTGATCCTTTATCCTAAGAGTTCCGCCGCCTTCCTCAGGGCAAATTTCACTTGCTCCACACACTGGTAATCGTGAACGGTAGTGAAATACTCTTTTTTATTCCCTTAATCAGAGCCACGCCGGAGACAGACCCGCAAAGAAGGCCGTTCAGACTGACTCCTGCCCATCGCCGTGGCAATTCTGGGAATCAGGTCGGAGCGAACTTCAAAGTATTTTCTTTAACGAAATGGAAGATCCTCCCACCGCTTTCACACCTCCTGTTCTTGTTCTTAGTTTAAGGCTTTGGCGGAAATTGTCATACAAACCCTCGACAGCAGGGGGTGAATGGGGGACAATGAACTAATGGATATAAATCAAATCATTAAAGATTTACTCTCAAGTTCTTCGCCCTCTATTCGCTACCGGTTACGCAAGGAAGTCTTAGGGCTCGATTCCTCATGCGAGGAGATGCAGGAGCTTCAAAAGGAAATCCTTAAAGAACCCTCTGTAGCCAGAACTCTGGAACTTTTTCACCCGGAGGGATTCTCTGGCTCCCATTACCACTCTAACGGTTTGAATCCGGGGGAGGAAGCCCTAGAGGTATGCTTGCGATTTCTCTTGGAGAAAGGGGTTGAACCCGATCATCCAAGGGTGGAAAAAGCTCTATGTGACCTCGAGGAAGGTCCACCATTCTACGACCGGGAAATCCACCGCATTGGCGGATTTTTGGATAAAAGTGGCCTGGGGGGTTCCTCCTTGATCCGCACCTATCTCCTCGCTCGAGGAGGAAAAGAAGAGTCTCCCATTGTCCAGGAAGAAATCGGGAACGCGCTGGAGGTCTTCCGTTGGGTAAGAGGGGTACACAGCATCAAAGAGGTGGCGGAAGAATACAGGGACAGGTTGGTCTTCCGTCCCAGAGCCCTCTGGCCCGGGATCTACCATTTTCGCCTTCTAGCCTACAGCTCCAGCTGGCGAAAGGAAGAAAACTGCGCCCTGGTGGCCGAAGCTGTGGAGAACTTGGTCCAGCTTTCCCCGCTTCCTTTCATCTATTTAAAGGTGGGATCCCAGTTCGTAGCTCCTGCTACAGTCTTCGCTCTGGATTTCCTCTGCGATTTAAGCAAGCTCGACGAGCCAGGCTGGGCGCACTGGTTTGAGCGAAGCGAACTTCTTTCCCGAATAGGAGTTTTCGACATCATTCCTCAATTGAAAGAGCAAAAAGAGGAACTTCTCAAGATTATCTCCACGGGATACGAGGTCTTCCAGAATTTTCGATCTCATCGCTCCTGGACGGTCTGGTCAGCTTACAGCGGGCTTGCGCTGGAACCGGACTGGCGCTCAAAAGAGGCCAGGACAAGGGATGCCCTTCTGAGAAGTCTTCTCGTGCTTCACTTTTTCGAATCGGCCAAAAGGGAAAAAAATTAAAACCGTTGCTTTGATCTCCCTCTCGAGTTACACTCAGAAGCTTATATAGAACATTCCGAATTAATGGAAATGGAATAGCCTTCCCTTCACTGCCCCGTTTTTCTTAAAATGACAAAAATTGGAGGCGATAGAATGAGGAAAATAATCATTGAGGATCAGGTTTTCCAAATGTTCCCTAATTTCAAAAGGGGATTGGTGATCGTGGAGGATATGCAAAATCACGGCTCCCACGCTGAGATCGAGGAAATGCTGGAAAATCAAAGAGCTCTTAGACAGAACTGTCCTTTAGACCATGACTTCATTATGGCCTGGGAGGAAATGCACAGGAAATTCGGTTCCAATCCCAACAAGTTTCCTCCTTCCATAAAGTCCCTGATTAAAAGAGCGCAGAGAGGCGACAGGATACCCTTCATCAATTCCGCTGTAGCGCTTTTCAATTACATCTCGCTGAAATACTTGCTTCCCTGCGGAGGAGACGACGTAGATACCATAAAGGGCAACCTCCGATTGGGTATGGCACGGGGGAATGAGGTGTTTATCCCCCTGGGGGGATCGGAAAGCGAGCATCCGGCTCCGGGAGAGATCATCTACTATGACGATCAGACCCAAAACGTGATGTGCCGCAAATGGAACTGGCGCAACGGGGACTTCTCCAAAATTCTGGAAAGCACCAGAAAAGTAGTAATCAATGTGGATGGGGCAGAAAGGGTTCCTGAAAGCACAGTGGTGGAAGCCCGGGATGAACTGGCTAATCTGCTTGGCCAGAAATGCAACGCCAAATTAAGTGTTAGCCTCTTAAACTTTGAGAGGAGAGCATTAGAGATAGAGATCTAGCTCTCTCTGAGGCTCAGTGATTTTCCGCTTTTAAGAGGCCGATTGTTTGAACCTAAAATTTAATCCGTCCCAAATTTTTTCTCTTCAACTGGAGTTGCATGGTAAGCACTCGATCAGAGGAGAAAATTCGGGCTGCGAGAAAAACCATAATAGCGAAAACCACCAACATGTAGATTATCCCGTAAAAAACTGGAAGATAATTCCCCAAGAGGATATTTTGAAACGCCAGGAAAGGATGAGAGAAGGGAATGATCCACAGGAGAATTTTCACCGGCAAGGAAAGTGAATTGAAATCCGAGAAAAGCGAGATGAGGTAAGGAATCAAGGTCAGGAAAACAATGGGCATTAAAAGCCCTTGAGCGGATTTCAGGTCCTTAGCTAATACTCCCAATATAATGGCCATAGCCAAGCCGCAAAGGATAGCTAAAAAGAGGGAAACCCCCAGAACCAGGTATCCCTGAGGAGTAAAGGCCAGCCCTAATTTCTGCACAACTGTGTCTATCTGCCCCGAGGTGGGAACATTACCCCTAAAACCGCCCATGTAGAACCGGAACCCTACCATGTAAATCCCGGCAGTGATCAGTCCCACAATACCCGAGGAGAGCATCTTCGCCACCACGATGTAATTTCTGTTGATGGGCACGGTCAAAAGGGTTTCCAGGGTCTTGTTTTCTTTCTCCATAGCTACCGCAGAGATCACCATCTGAGAGGAATAAACGATGATCAGCATCAAAATGATGGGCAGAAAAGTGGATTGGGAAAGGATGAAGCTGGAAACTTCTGCTGGTGAACCCTCTGCGATTCTGTCTTTGACGATCACATAATCCTTGTTTTTAACGGGGTTTTTGAGCTCTTCAGGGTCAATTCCGGGAATTTTTTCCTTAATGTAAGAATTGGAAACGTAATCGTTCACCGTGGCAATTACAGATTTCACCATACCGGAAGCGCTGGTGGCCGAAACGGAGAAACCCCGGATGAAATAAAAAGTATCAAGGGACATAGAATTCAATTCCAGAACTGACTTTTCAAATCCATTGGGAATGATCAGAAGAAGGCTGACGTTACTTGCCCCAGCCTTTTCAATAGCTTCCTGCCTGTCTCTGGCAGTGAGGGAGATAATTTGAAAATTAGCAGAGGAAAGACCTTTTAAAATACCGAGGGAGAGGTCTGAAGAATCCAGATCCCAGACGGCGATTTCCTGAGGAGCTGCTGCCTTTGCCATCTCACCGTGAACCAGGGTTCCCATGAGGTAAAAAAGGAAGAAGGTGAAAATCAGGGAGATGATTAACTGGGTATTAATCAGTTCCTTAGTCTCTTTTTTTAGCAAATTCCAGAATTTCCTCAAATCACTGCCCTCCTGAAGACTTCTTCCAGGTTCTCCGCCCCGTATTTTTCTTTGAGCTCCTTAGGAGTCCCGGAATCCAGAATTACCCCATTGTCGATCAGGGCCACTCTGTCCGATAGGAACTCGATCTCCAGCATATTGTGGGAGGAAAGGAGAACAGTGGTCCCCTGCTTCGCGTATTCCCTGATGATTCCCCTGATTTCCAAAGAATTTATCACATCCAACCCGGAAGTGGGTTCGTCCAGGATAGCCAGCTGGGGACTGGTCATTAAGGCTCGTGCCAGAAGGAGCTTCCGCACCATGCCTTTACTGTATGTCCCTACTTTGTCGTAAAGGCGCTCCCCCAAATCGGCGATCTGAGCTCCCTTTTTCACGAATTCTTCAATGGTGTGGGGTTCTGATGCATAGAAGGTGGCCATAAATCTGAGGTATTCAATCCCGCTCTGGTTGCGATAAGCACCCGCCTCCTCAGGAAGGTAGCTGATCCTCTCCCTGATTTTTTCCGCATTCTTTTTCAGATTAAAACCAAGGACTTCTACCTCTCCGGAGGTGGGAGAAAGGAGAGTAGCTATAATCCTTAAAGCGGTGGACTTCCCCGCCCCATTCGGCCCAATCAGCGCAAAAATTTCCTCTTTTTGAATTTCAAAGCTGATACCCTTTAAGGCCTGGAGATTACCGTAATTCTTTCTCAGCTTCTCTACTTTTAATACCGTGTCCACTAATCCTCCACCTTTTCCAAAGAAATTCTCCAACCTATAATTTGATTCCCCAGACTCTCGAAAAGTTGAACTGGGGGGTAACCTTTTTGATTTTACCTTAAAAGCAGGGGGGGAGTATCTACCCCGTGGCTTTTCCCACTGTAGAAAACATTTTTAACCTTTTAAGAGTAGAATAAAAGATGGAGTGAAAACCCAAAATAAAGTGATTTCATGGCTCCTTGAAGGACCCCCCTGGGTTCAATACAGGACAAGGTTAGACTTGTTACATCAAGAAGAAAAAGACCCTGAAGTGATTGAGGCTCGCCAAGAGATGCTTAAACACCCACAAGTACAGAGATTATTGGCGGAATTGGCTCAATGGCCCGGCTCTATCTTGTCGAGTCACAAGAGCGCCGGGCACCCGCTTCATAAACTGACCTTCGTTGCTGATCTGGGGCTCAAAGCAACTGACCCCGGGATAAGGCAGATTATTGAGCGAATTTGTGAACATCAAGCGCCAGGGGGTTCATTTCAAGTACTTATGAATATCCCTCCCCGATATGGCGGTACGGGAAAAGATCAATGGGCCTGGGCGTTATGCGATGCACCCCTCATCCTCTACGCCTTAGTAAAATTTGGTTTAGGGAAGGACGAGCGCATTCAGAAAGCAAGTACCCATCTTGTAAGCCTGATTAGGGGAAATGGATGGCCTTGCGCCGTTTCAGAGGAACTGGGAAAATTGCGGGGACCGGGGCGTAAGGAGGATCCCTGCCCATATGCTAACCTCGTTATGCTCAAAGCCCTTGCGCAAAAGTCAGAGTGGAGAGATAGCCTGGAATGTCACATTGGTGCGGAGACCTTGCTTGCTCTCTGGGGGAAACGCGAGGCATGCCATCCCTACATGTTCTTCATGGGGACTGATTTTTGCAAGCTCAAGGCGCCCTTCGTCTGGTACGACATCCTGCACGTGGCAGATGTCCTGACCCAGTTTCCCTGGTTGCGCACAGACGCTCGTTTAAAAGCCATGATCGGGATAATCAAAAGGAAAGCAAACGAAGAGGGGCACTTCATCCCCGAATCCATCTGGGAGGCTTGGAAAGAATGGGATTTTGGGCAAAAGCGTGTTCCATCACCCTGGCTGACGCTTGCAGCTCAAAGGGTACTGCAGCGAATGCAGGTTCAAGGTGAATGATGGTCATTTGATGAAGAACCTGCAGTCAATTTTTAAATTCTTAATCACCTGGTTGATGCCCAATTCCTGCTCCAGGCGTTAAATCTCTTCTAGGATCTCTCCCAAGTCCACTTCCAGGCCGTCTTTCAACTTTCTGTAATAGATAATTCTTACCCCGATACGCTCGGATAACATAGCTTTAACATCGTAAGTATGAGGCTTTATGGACACAGGAAGATCTCCAATATAGCCGTCGATTCCTTTGGATTCCTCGTCGGGCCCGGCTAAGCAATAGCTTGTTCCCTTTATCTCAGCACCTTTCTTTAGGATTGCTTCCTGGAATTTTAAGCCGATAAAAGTCTTAACAACCACCAGATCTCGAACCCATTGCTCCACTAACCCTTTGTCAATACTGTTCAAGGTATCTTTAAAATTTTGAAGCATCTCCATAATTTTCTCTGTGGCAACCCTGATGGCATCAGGTTTTTGCTCCAGGTACCATCGCTCCCACTCTTCTAACGTTCTCCCGGTGAATTCCTGGATAAGCTCGCTCATCTGCCCCACAATTTTTGGTCTGGTCCCCTGGGCATATTGATTGGCCAAATTAATAATGGGAGCCGTATACCTGGGAAATTCCAAGGGCTCGATTTCCAGGTATTTCCTCAGTTCCTCCAGGCTGATTTTTATTTTCATAAAATTTGATCTTCTTTAGCGGACCTTTTCAGGCCGAGAAATTTAGCTTTATACCTATACTCCAGGGTAGCATCCACGTCCACCAATCCGCTTTTTATGAGATGAGCATTTATGAATGTCTTATTCCACAAATAGAGGTAGCACAATAAATTCTCATCTTTGTCATATTTGAGGTCGTCAAAACGCAAAAACACCTTTTGGCCTTTGAGCCTCTCAGAAAGAAATCGCATTGCCTTGCCGTTTTCCTCGATTTTCGCCTTCACGCCTATGAGTCTTATCTTCAACCCGTTATCCAAAATTAAAACTTCGGGCGATAGCACCTCCTTAACCCTGTAATATCTTTCCCTCTGATGGTCAGATTGATCGATCTTTGAACCAAATCTTAATTTTTTGGGGTCTATTTTTCTTTCAAACTTGACCGGGTCTTGAAAAATGTAAGGGAGCTTATTAATTTCTTTCCGGTAATCAATCTCCCTTTCCTCTTGCTTAAGAATTTCAAAAGTTGCATTCTCAAAAATCGCTCCCTGAGTGAGCCCTAGCTTGCTTTGAATTACGGGCAAAAACTCTTCATTTATCTCATATCCGATAGAGTTCCTGTCCAGATTCCTTGAAGCTAAGGAGGTAGTTCCACTCCCCAAAAAGGGGTCGAGCACAATATCTCCAACAAAACTGAACATCTTGATAAGTCGCCTGGGAAGCTCTTCAGGAAACATGGCAAGATGCTTGTCCTGTTTCTCCCCCGGAAAATTCCAGTGACCGGAGAAGTATTGATTCCACTCTTCCTGGCTTAATCTGGATTTCTCCTTGATTTCCTTGCTCACTCTGGGAGGGTCCCCGTATTTTCTGAAAATGAGGATAAATTCATAATCCAACTTGATAATTCCGTTTCGGGGATAAGGGAAAGAACCCATTACTGTGGCTCCGCCAGTTGTATTACAGGTAGTCACCTTTTGCCAGATAATTGCTCCCATGTAATCGAAACCCGCGCTCTCACAGAACTTGATGATCTCTGTCCTGATAGGAATCACTTTGTATCTTCCGTAGTAAACTGAGCGAGCGAACTGGTCCCCAATATTGATGCACAGGCGACACCCTTTATGCAGAACCCTATGGCATTCATTCCAGACCAGATTGAGATTGTTAATGTAATCTTCATATGAATCATTGAAGCCTATTTGTTTCCCATTTCCGTAATCCTTGAGCTGCCAGTAAGGAGGGGAGGTAATGATCAGGTGCACGGACTCATCAGGAACCTCCTTCATGCACCTTGAATCACCTATAATGATCTTGTGCCAGGTCTTCATCTCAAATTTATTTTATCATTCAGGGATGAGGGCCTTCAAAATATTCTGGATTAAATGGGAAGGTCCTCTTTTTCTGAGGTGGATAAGGAAAGCTGATTTTGCTCTGCTTTAATTGCATACGCACGCAAGCCTGAAGAGCCTGAAGCGCAGCAAAGGCAGGATCAATCACGGGAACATCATAACCCTGAGACCTGAGTTGCTTCTGAACTTCTGAAGCCAGGCCAGCCATACCCGTGCAGCCCAAGACAAAGACATCCGCTTTCTCCTCCTTTATTCCTAGAAGGCACTCCTGGGACGCCAAACCAGCAACCTGGGGATTTCCCTCTATTTCAAGCACGGGAAGTTCAATGGATCTTATAGAAGCCAAATATTGTTCAAAGCCGTGCTCTCTCGCCATTCTGTACAAATTGGGAATTAAACTGGAAAGGATGGTAACGATTCCGATTCTCTGTCCCAAAAGGGAAGCGAAAGCCATAGCTGGTTGAAAGGCTCCTACAACGGGAATATCAGTGATTTCCCTTGCCGCCTTCACCGCAGGATCGCCGAAACAGTCAATGAAAATCCCATCAACTTTCTCCTCCTTGGCTTTCTCCACTTTTTGTAAGATAAAGGGGGCAGCATAAGCCAAATCAAAATCACTTTCGATGGAAGAGGGGCCAAATTCTATTTTTTCCAGCTCCAATTTGACATCTGGATTCACGCATGTTTTCAAAATCTCGAGGGCCTGATCCCAATTCCAGGGTCCAATTATGGGTTCAATAACCTTCAGTCTCATGTTTCCTCCTTTTTAAAAATGTGGAGATTTTCCTTATGTTATCAGGAAGCTGTAACTTGACAAAGCCGGAAGGGAATGAAATCTTTTAAACTATAATTCCAAGCCCCAAAGGAGGTAGCATGAGGGATTTTCTCTATGAATTTGAATTAGGTAAAGCGGCGGATATTTTATGCCGGGAACTTTTTAAGCTGAAACCCGGGGAGACCATAGCCATCACTGCCGACACGGAAACTGATATGAGAGTGGTTAACGCTACTGCCAGAGCAGCTTTTTCCTGCGGAGCAAAGCCCTTTGTGTGCATTAATGCCTCTCCTCTAGGAGTAAGCAAAGCAGCTGATCCCGATCTCCCTCTTGAGCCCCTGACCGCGGTCTTAAAAACGGTGGATGCCTGGGCAGAGTTCAACAACAAATGGCTTCTCTACTCCACACCCTATGAAATTGCCCTGAAAGAAAATTCTAAGCTGAGGCACTTAGCTTTGGCAGGGATGAACGTGGATATGATGGTCCGCTGCATCGGAAGGATAAATTACCCTGTTTTAAAAGAATTTCAGACAAGAGTAGCTGAATTAACCTCCAAAGCTAAACGCGTACGCATCACCACTCCTGGAGGAACCGATGTGGAATTTGAAAACTATCCTCAGCAAAAGATAGTTACGGAATATGGCTATGCTGATACTCCTGGCTCCCACATGCTTTCCGGTCAGATTGGCTGGATGCCCCAACTCGAAACCGTCAACGGAGTGATTGTGTTCGATGGTTCCCTTACTCCGCTTGGTCTATTGAGAGAACCTGTGCGTTTAACCATCAGAAAAGGGGAGATTACAAAGATAGAAGGGGGGGCGGAAGCCAAGGAATACGAGCGCTGGTTAAAAAGCTTCAATCATCCTCAGATGCTACGTTTGGCTCACATAGATTACGGATTCAATCCCGGAGCCATTTTAACTGGTAACTGCGTGGAGGATGAAAGGGTCTGGGGGGTTACTGAATGGGGCATTGGCTACATTGGACAATTTTTTGTGCCAGAAGGAGTGGACGCGCCTTCCCATTCAGACGGTATTTGCCTAAACAGTTCAGTCTGGCTGGACCAGAATCAAATTCTATCCAAGGGAGAGGTCCTTGATCCAGAATTAAAAAGGCTAGCCAGGGAATTGGGTAAATAAAACCGAACTTTTAGGCGCCAAAATTTATTTTTTTCTTTGTGTCAAGTTTTTGAAAATTGTGTTAATATTTGCAAAATTTTTACTCCAAGGGGAACAGGAGGTTTAAATGAAAAAAATTAGGATAGTAACAACTTTGGTTGTCGGGCTTACAGCCCTGGCTTTGCTGGTTACGTCCTGTGGTCCTGGTGCTTCTCCTTCACCAACGAGCACGGGCTCGCCTTCCACTTCCGCTTCTACCCCTTCTACACCTCAGGTGGCCGTAGTAGCCCTTTTGTCCATTCCAGTGACGGATTGGGACCCTGCTGTGGAATTTTCCAATGGAGTGATGATTCTCCACAACGTTTACGAGACCCTGCTGCGCTATGAGCCCCTAGAAGACAAGTTCACTCCAGTTTTGGCCACAGATTATTCTCACAGCGAAGATGGCCTGACTTGGACATTCCACATCAGGCAAGGGGTAAAATTCCACGATGGCACAGACCTCAACGCTGAGGCCGTCAAATTCTCCATCGAGCGGACGATGAAGATAGGCAAGGGAGCGGCCTTTATCTGGGATCCAGTAAAAAGCATTGAAACCCCGGATGCTTACACCGTGGTCTTCCAGCTTAAATATGCAGCGCCCATGGACTTGATTGTCTCCTCTGCCTATGCGGCTTTTATCGTCTCCCCTACCGCTGCTCAGAACCATCCGGATGATTGGTTCACCCAGGGAAACGAGTGCGGAACAGGTCCTTATAAACTTGAAAGCCAAAAGATGGGCGAGGAAGTCATCTTAACCAAATTCGATGACTACTGGAAGGGATGGCAGGGCAAACACTTCGATAAGATTTATTACAAGAAAGTCCCCGAGGAAGCCTCGCGCCGTCAAATGTTAGAAAAGGGTGACGCCGATTGGACTATGGAATTGACCAGCGAGGATGTTGAAGCCCTCAAGGCTAACCCAAATATCGTAGTGGAGGCCAATCCTTCCTTCGAGAACCTCCTGGGGTTCTTTAACACTCAAAAGGAGCCCCTCAACAACAAGCTCGTGCGTCAGGCCCTCTCTTATGCGTTCCCCTACCAAGACGTGGTGAAATATGCGATGGGAGGATATGCAGAACAGTCCCGGGGTCCGGTTCCTAAAGGGCTGTGGGGCCATGGAGATGACCTCTTCCAGTACACTTACGATATCGAGAAAGCTAAGGAGCTTCTAACTCAGGCTGGATATCCCAATGGAGGGATAAAACTCCTGGCCACTTACAACTCCGGGGATGAAACGGAGAAAAAGGTCTGCGAGCTCTACAAGTCTGAGCTGGCTAAAATTAACGTGGACCTGGAAATTCGAGGCATGCCCTGGGAATCCCAGTGGGAATTAGCAAAAGCTACAAACCCTAACGATCGTCAAGATATTTTCTTCATGTACTGGTGGCCTGATGTGACCACTCCCTACACTTACCTTTTTAACCTTTACCATAGCCAGCCTGAAATCGTGTTCAACTTCAATTACATCAACGATCCTGAGTTAGACAAGCAAATCGACGATGCAAACATTCAGGCTGGAATCGACCGCAACAAGGCTACTCAAATGTTCATTGACGCTCAAAAGAAAATCATCGATGAGGCCTACGGACTCTTCGTCTACGACAAGAAGTATGTGCGCACCTACAACAAGAGCTTGAAGGGCTATAAGGATAATCCTTCCTATCCCCACGTAATTTTCTTCTACGATTGCTATCGAGAGTAAGCAACGAATGCCCGACGGGAGCTTAAGCTCCCGTCGGGCAAGAAAGCAACGAGATCATGATCAAGTTTATTCTTCGCAGATTAGCTTTAGGAATATTAGTAATTCTAGGGGTAGTGATCGTAACCTTCATCATGACCAGGGTGGTTCCCTCTAACCCCGCAGCTCAATGGGTCGGTCCCAGGGCTACCCCGGAACAGATTCAAGCTGCCAAAAAGGAACTGGGCTTAGATCAGCCTCTCTACGTGCAATTGGGCATCTACGTCAAAAACCTTTTCACCGGCAATTTAGGAAAGTCTTTAAAGACGCATCAGCCTGTGATACTGGAGCTGGAAAATTACCTGCCAGCTACTATTGAACTGGTTCTTCTCTCCACATTCGTCGCCGCCTTGATCGGATTGCCCTTAGGAGTTATTTCAGCAAAGCAGAAAGATCGCTGGTTAGATCATTTTTCCAGATTTTTTTCCGTGGGCGCTGTTTCTCTGCCCACTTTCTGGGTAGGACTGTTCCTGCAATTGATCTTTTACCGGTGGCTAGGGGTGCTACCCTTAGGAGGAGAACTGAGCACAAATATCAAGTTAGCGTATCAAATCCCCCACATCACCGGCTTTCTCCTTCTGGACAGTTTGATCACCGGGAACATGGTGGTATTCAAGGACGCTCTTCTCCATTTCATACTGCCCGGAATAACCGTGGCTTTATACCCAATTGGCCTCGTAGCCAGAATGACACGTTCGGCTTTGCTGGAAATTTTAGGAGAGGACTACATTCGAGCAGCCCGCTCTTATGGTTTGCCAGAGAGGACCGTTCTCTGGTCTTACGCCCTGAAGAACTCCCTGGGGCCCACGATCACTGTCCTCACCCTTTCCATCGGTTATACGCTCACCAATACCTTCCTAATTGAGGCCATATTTAGTTGGCCAGGAATCGGTTCTTACATCGCAAATTCAATTCTCAGCCTGGATTACCCCGCTATTATGGGAGTGACAATTTTTGCCGCTTTAGCCTATGTCTTGTTGAACCTGATCGCTGACATCATCATCGCCCTCGATCCCAGGGTGCGTCTATGAAAGGAAAAATTCCATGAGGAAATTGTTGCCAGCAGAAACCCTGGAAGCCATAAAACCCAGGCTCAAAGAATTCAAATTAACCTTTTACCTTTTAAACCGCAATAGACTGACGATGATAGCCGTGATAATTGTTTTCCTTTTAGCGATTGTAGCCATTCTGGCCCCCTTTATCGTCCCCTACAAAAGCGATGTCTTTTCAGGAACGAACCCTCAGGAAAAACTTCTTCCTCCTTCGATTGAGCATCCATTCGGCACTGATGAGCTGGGTCGGGATATTTTCTCCAGAGTTTTGTACGGAACCAGAATTTCACTGGAGACCGCTCTGGCTGCAGTAGGACTGGCACTTTTGATTGGAGTACCTCTGGGGGCTATTGCGGGAGCTACAGGAGGAACTGTAGACGAGGTCATAATGCGCATTACCGATGTATTTTTGAGCTTTCCCCCGTTACTCTTAGCCATCCTCATTGCTGCCTTTTTAGGGCCCAGTTTGACAAACGCAATGTTAGCAATTGCTGTGGCCTGGTGGCCCTGGTACACGCGTTTAATCAGGGGGCAGGCAGTTTCCATGAGAGAAAGGCAGTTCGTCCGAGCTGCCAGAGCAATAGGAACTCCCCATCTCAAGATAGTTTTCGGGCATATCGTTCCTAACACCATTGCCCCGGTCATCGTTCAGGCTTCCATGGATTTAGGAGGTGTGATCCTGACCGCTGCTTCCTTAAGCTTTCTGGGATTAGGAGCACAGCCGCCCACTCCTGAGTGGGGGCTGATGGTGAGCACTAGCCGCAACTACTTTCTCAACGCCTGGTGGTACAGTATTTTTCCTGGATTAGCAATTTTTATCACCGTTCTGGTCTTCAACTTAGTGGGAGATGGACTGCGGGAAGTCCTGGATCCTCGAACGCGCAAATATTAAGGGATATTGAAATGGAAGAGCTTCTGAAAATTGAAAATCTGAAAGTAAACTTTCGCACTTTCGAAGGAGTTAAAAACGTCCTTAACCTGGAATCGCTCTCCATTTACAAGGGAGAATCTTTTGGATTGGTGGGAGAGAGCGGAGCAGGAAAAAGTACCCTGGCTTATACCCTCATCAAATTGCTGCCCATTCCTCCTGCTTTTGTGGAGTCAGGGAAAATCTTATTTGAAGGCAAAAACCTTCTTGAAAAAAGGGAGGCAGAAATCAAAAGGATTAGGGGCAAAAAAATCTCCATGATTTTTCAGGACCCCATGTCTTCCCTGAACCCGGTTTTCACTGTGGGACAACAAATAACTCGAGTTCTGCAGCACAGCCATAATCTCTCAAAAAGGGAGGCTAGAAGAAAGGCCCTGGAATTAATGGACCTCGTTAAGCTTCCTGACCCTGAGCAGATCTTATCAAAATATCCTCACGAGCTCAGTGGAGGACAAAGGCAGAGGATCATTATCGCCCTGGCCTTTTCCTGCGGCGCTGAATTTCTCATTGCGGATGAACCCACGAGGAACCTCGATGTAACTATTCAGGCAGGAATATTAAAGCTCATTGCTGACCTTATAAGGGAAACTAAAGTCACTGTACTCTTTATCGCCAACAGCCTGGAATTGGTGTCCCTGATCTGCAATCGGGTGGGCATCTTACACAGGGGAGAGATTGTGGAATCGGGAATGGTGGAAGAGGTAGTTCAAGATCCCCGACATCCATATACGCTCACCCTTCTCAGAGCCATACCCAGGAAAAAGGAAGAAAAAATAGACCTCACGCAGATCCAGCTGAGGGCGGAAGAAAAATTGTCAGCTTTAGGTTGCCCCTACGCTTCGCGCTGCCTAAATAAAAATGGGGTTTGTCTGGAAAAAAAGCCCTCTATGGTTCAAGTCTCCTCAACTCATTTTGTTTCCTGCCATCTGGCCCAAAGCAGGAGGAATGCGTCATGAGTGAAGTTATTCTCAGGGTTAACGATCTAATTAAGTATTTTCCCGTCCGTAGCGGAGAGATTTTCGCTCGGCGTCAATGGGTCAAAGCTGTGGATAAGGTAACCTTCACCATAAAAAAGGGGGAGGTTTTGGGGCTGGTAGGGGAATCGGGGTGCGGAAAGACCACCTTGGTAAATGTGCTTTTAAAACTGGAAGAACCAACTTCGGGAGAGGTCTATTTCGAGAACGTTAACCTCTTCCGAGCCAAGGGAAAGGAGCTCAGGAAGTTAAGAAGCAATATTCAGATTGTCTTTCAGGATCCATTTTGGTCTTTGAATCCAAGATGGCTCATCAGAAATATTGTAGGTGAGCCATTGCAGGTGCATTTAAAGCCTTCCCTTCCCCAGCTGGTGAAAATGGTAGGAGATCTGCTGGAGCTCGTGGGTTTACCTCGGGAAGCTGTTTTTCAATACCCGCATGAATTTTCTGGAGGACAAAGGCAGCGTATCGCCATCGCAAGGGCCCTAGCCTTGAAGCCCAAGTTAGTGGTCCTGGATGAACCCACCTCCTCCATCGACGCTCTATCTCAGGCTCAGATTCTCGCCCTTTTAACGGACCTAAAAAAGAAGATGGAATTGACCTACATTTTGGTATCCCATGACCTCAGGGTGGTAAATTACATGGCGGATAAAATTGCGGTGATGTATCTGGGCAAATTCGTGGAATACGGTGATGCAGAAGCGATCTTCAGTCAGCCCGCTCATCCTTACACTCAGGCTCTTTTTAAATCCGCTCCCACTGTAGGCGTAAAAGGGGTGGAATCGCTTTACGTTCTTCCGGGAAATGTGCCCAGCGCAATTAACCCCCCTTCTGGGTGTCGCTTTCACACCAGGTGCTCTCAGGCCAAAGAAATTTGCTCTCGGGAAGAACCACCTTTAATCCCCATTGGCAATGAGAGATTAGTAGCTTGTCATTTTGTGAAATAAAAGGAGAAGGACTAATGATCAAGATATTAGTAATTGACCCGATTGTTTCCCCGACTTTCAGCGGGATTACGCAAAAATATCTCGGGGATTTTCAGCGCACCGAATTAGAATTTGAGGTCTGCCAGGTTCAGAAGGGACCCAGTTCCATTGAGACTTTTTTCGACGAAGCCTTTGCTCTACCAGAAATTCTGCGGATAGTTCAGGAAAAAGAAAGGGAGGCCGATGCTATAGTGATCAATTGCTTTGCCGAGCCCGCACTTCATGCTGCCAGGGAATTGGCTGATATACCTGTAGTGGGACCAGCAGAGGCATCTATTTCCCTGGCTCTGATGCTGGGACACAAATTCGCCATTATCTCCACTTTAAGAAATTCAGGGCCCTGGAGTGAGATGCAAGTAAGGAGTATAGGGCTTGAAAGCAGGTTAGCTGGAGCAGTGGGAATCGATATCCCAGTTCTGGAATTAAACAGCGAGCCGGAAAAGACAGCCCAACGTTTAGAAGAAGCGGCGAAAGACTTAATAAGAAGAGGTGCGGAGGTTATCATTTTGGGCTGCACGGGAATGGCAATGGTCTCCAGGCTTTTACGAAAAAAACTCTCGGTTCCAGTTATAGAGCCCCTGGCTGCTGCCATCTCCGTTGCCGAATCCCTGGTCAGGTTGAAACTCGTCCATTTCAAGGGAGGAATTTACATGTCCCCCCGTCCGGAAACTATTAAAGGATATTATTGGGGGTAGAATTGCTCTTCCAGTTCACGCTCACCGTGCCTGAGGCCAAAAAAGTAATCGCCTTAGGGGCAAAGGAGCTCCCGGAGATTAGACACGCCCTTCAAAAGGGAAAGATCGTCCTTAAGGGTGGTTCTACTGTATCTTCTCTGGCTGAGGAGTTAATTGGCCAAAAGCTTGCTCTGTGCGGCAGAGTCACTCCCTTAGGGACTAAAGGCCCTATTCGCTGGCCCCTTGATGCTCCTCATAGTGTTTTAATCGAAGGGGGAAAGGTAACTCCCATCGATGACCGTGAGGAAGAAGCGATTATGGGATTGAAAAGGGAAGATGTTTTCGTGATTGGAGCCAATGCCCTGGACAGTCAGGGCGTAGCGCTGATGATGGCAGGGAGCTTTCTTGGCGGTTCTCCAGGCAAGCTGCTGGGCGGTCTCCTGGCAGAAGGCGTCCAGATTGTCATCCTTGTCGGTTTAGAGAAACTGATTCCTGGAAAAGCTCAAGAGGCACTGGAGGCTTGCGGCAGAAAAAGGGCTGACCTATCCATGGGTATGGCAGTGGGTCTCATTCCTATTTATGGAAAGGTAATCACCGAACAGAAGGCGGTGGAGCTCTTAGCCAATGTAAAATGCACGGTAATTGGAAAGGGAGGCCTCTGCGGAGCAGAAGGTGCTACTACTCTGGTAGCTGAGGGCTCCAAGGAGGAAATTAAAAAATTATTCGATAACATCAGAAAAATAAAAGGGAGCAAAACCAGCGCTTCCCCGGAAAGCCTTCAAGAGTGTAAACCAGGAAAAGATTGTCCAGGAGACGATTTAGCCTGCATGTATAAAAACCCGTTCGTTTCTTCTTTTTAAATTAGATTTTATGCTGGAAGAAAGGAGTTGACAAAAAGATGAAATTACTGGAGCGAGAAGACCTTTTGGATATCCTCTACGGGTGCACTATCCTGGGAACTGGAGGAGGAGGTGCTTTAGAAAAGGGAATAAGAAGAATAGAAGAAGCGCTCAATTTAGGTAAGCAATTCAAACTGGCAAGCCTGGAAGAAATTCCTCCAAACTCCTACATAGCCTGTCCATATTACTGCGGGGCTATTTCTCCCCTGACACCGGAGGTAGAAGCGAGATATTCAAATTTGCCCAAAGTTAAGGAAGAGCCAGCGCTTTTAGCCTTCAAAGCCCTTGAGGATTATATGGGAAAGGAGTTCTACGGGACAATATCTACAGAGTTAGGAGGAGCAAACACGGCAATTGCCTTTTACGTGGCCAGCATGTTGGGAAAATGCATCGTGGATGCCGACCCTGCGGGCAGGTCAGTCCCGGAACTCCAGCATACCACTTTCTATATTAACAATGTCCCCATTACCCCCATGGCGGTTGTAAATGAATTTGGGGAAACCGCTATCCTGCTCAAAGTGGTAGACGATTTCCGGGCGGAGACGCTGGTCCGCTCTTTAGCCATTGCTTCCAGAAACTCGGTAGCCGTTGCTGACCACCCATTAGAAGCAAAAAAATTAAAAGGAGCTGTTATCCCCAATGCCATCAGCTTTGCCTGGCAAATGGGGAAATCCTTTAGAAAAGCAACCCGAGAAAAAGGGAACAAAGGGGAAGCGGTAGCCAGAGCGGGAAATGGTCATATCCTGTTCCAAGGCCTAGTGAAAGAGGTGAAATGGTCCACAGAAGAGGGATTCACAGTGGGAGATACTTTCATTAAGAGCAAAGATGGCAAAGAGGAGTACCATATCTGGTTCAAAAATGAGAACATCGTGGCTTGGAGGAATGGGATAGTAGATGTTACGGTTCCAGATTTAATCTGTGTTATCGTCGAAGATGCGGAGGTGCCAGTAACCAATCCTTACCTAGAAGCGGGAATGAGAGTAACAGTGGTGGGATTACCGGCACCAGAGGAATGGAAGAGCGAAAAAGCACTGAAGGTCTTTGGTCCTAAAAGTTTTGGCTTCGATTTTGACTATAAGCCTTTGCCCCATAAATAGAGAGCAACTACGGCTTTGGGCTTAAGGCTCTAAGGCCATCTTATGCCCCATTTTAGGCGCTCATCCGGAGGCGGTGGCTCATAAGCATACTGCTTGCTGGCCTTCCAATGGAAATTGGTGGCTACCTCTACGAGGTATTCGCAATGCTTTAAAGCTGCTATAGCTACATCGATCACTGGAACCCCTAGGATATTCTGAAGCTTTGAATAAAACCCATATTGAGCAGTACAACCCAAAATTAGAACCTCGGCTCCATCTTCTTTTATGGCTTTCTCTCCTTCTCGAACGAGCAAATTTTGAGTGGCATCCGGGTCCCTGTGAAAATCCAGAACTCCTAATCCTATAGCTCTTATAGAAGCCAGGCGTCTTTCCAAACCATACTTTAAAATGTTTTCCTCCACCTGAGGTATCCACTTCCTTCTACCTACCAGGATGGAGAACTTATGACCAAGGGATGAGGCTAAAAGCAGAGAGGACTCACAGGGTGCAGTAACGGCCATCTCCTTTAAGATTTCCCGAGCCTCGGTGAGCCCAGGATCGTAGAAGCAGCCGATGATCGTTCCCTCAAAACCATCATCTTCTGCTCTCGCTATAATCCCCAATAATTCCGGGAGAATCAGGGCTTCGTAAAGCCTATATTCCAAATGCTCTGGACCTTCTTTTAAGGACTGAAAAGCGAGCTCCGTTTCCTTTCCTTTAGCCTTGTTTAAATAGGCTTTGAATTCCTCCTCCACAGGAACTCCCACAGGGTCAACGAATAAGATTCTAGCCATCTTTCTCCTTTTAAAGGGTTACTTCTTTGTTAAACCCGGGAAGGGGAAAAGCTCTTTTACTTTGAGCGAGTCCCAGCTCTATTAAGCTTTCGCAAAGCTTCAAGGCAACTCTCCCCGGAACAATGACAGGAACCTGGAGAACAGCACTTAGTCTTTTTTCCAAGCCAAGCAGGACTCCACATCCCAGCACCAGGACGTCAGCTCCCCTTTTCACCATTTCTTTGCCCGCTTGAATAAGCTTTTCCAGCACAGCTTCCCTATCCCTTTCCAGGTCCAAAACCGGTATTTCCAAAGGTTTAAGGCCTACACACTGCTTTTCTAATCCGTAAACCTTTATGTTATCAACCTCCGGGCCCACATCGAAAGGAAGGGAAGGCCCGGGACTGAGTATGGCAAATCTCTTTCCCAAATAGGCAGCCAAAAAGAAGGCTGCTTCACCTATTCCCACAACAGGAATCCGCAGGGCCTCCTTGCACGCCAGCAGGGCAGGGTCAGCTGTGCAATAAATCAATGCTCCATGGCAGCCTTCTTCCTCTGCTTTTAGGGCCTCCTCCAGTGTGAAGGGGATCACCCAGGCCTCATCAAAATGGGTTTCTACAGAAGGGATACCTTTCTTTAAATTCACCACCTCCAAACTTGTTTCCGGGGATTTAAAGGAATCCAAATCCTGAAGGACCGCCTGATTCCAGATGGGAGTATTAACAGGAATAATAACCCGGATTCTCTTTAGCATTTCATTCTCCGCAATACTCTTTGAAAAGATTTTGAATTAGCTTCACAGCCTTTATCATTTCAGAAATAGGGACATACTCTTCTGCAGAGTGTTCCCTTTGAACCCCCACCCCTAAAACCACCGTTTGAATTCCCTTTTCATTGTAAATGGAAGCATCGGTTCCCCCCACTATAGGGAAAATTTTGGGAGTCAAGCCCAACTCTTCAATGGCTTTTTTAGCAATTTGTACTACCTCTGAATCCGGAGGAATCATTGAAGCTTTGGTTTCTAAATCCAAATGCACGTTTACCTTAGCCTCAAAGACTTTCCCCACCGCTTCAAAAGTTTCTTTGATCTTCTGGCTCTCCTTGAGGCATTTTTCATGATTGAGACTCCGGCACTCAGCATTTATGGTCACTTTCTCAGGAACGCCGTTCCTGATCTCCCCTCCCCTTATAATCCCAATATTGGATGTGGTCTCCTGATCAATGCGGCCATCCCTCAACATAGAAATAGCATGGCTGGCAACTTTGATGGCGGAAATTCCCTTTTCCGGTTCCATACCAGCATGGGCCGCTTTGCCAATAATTTCAATATCGATGTTCATGTAGGAGGGGCCCCCAATAACTATTTCGTCCAAGTTCGAGGAATCCAGAACGAATCCAATTTTGGACTTTAATCCCTCAGTATCAATGTGTCTCGCTCCTCTGAGACCCAGCTCCTCTTCCCGGGTTATCAGAATTTCTAAAGGAGGAAAACTCTCTGCAGAGGAAATCGCTTCCATTAATTCAGCGATTCCGGCTTTATCATCACCCCCCAGTATGGTGTTCCCCCTGGGCCTAATCACCCCATCCACAATTTGCGGTTCAACACCCCTGCCAGGCTTAACCGTATCGGCGTGCATTCCAAAAAGAATGGGGGCCCTCTCTGAGCAACCACGTCCTGCAAACTTAACAATAAGATTATGATAGGAATCAACCTCACATTTACCTCCCAGCTTTTCAAATTCTAACTCTAAAAATCGGATAAACTCATCCTCTTCTCCCGATTCGCTGGGAATTCTTACCATCTGCATAAAATTTTCAATTAATCTCTTCTCGTCCATAGTTTCCTCCACATAGCTCATTTACCCATTTTTTGGGCAAGGTCCTTAAGTTCTTCGTCAAGCACTTGGCCATTCTCCATAATCTGACGCCCATCCAGCCAGACCGAGGAATTTAAACATATTCCATCCGTATGGGAGGGTGCTGGTCTTGCACCTCCCGGGATAAGAAGTTCGCCCACGTGACCAATTCCCCACTCTGTGCATCCCCAAACTCTTTCATCTTCTAAAACATTCCCGGAAAGCCTGGCTCCCGGGTTGAAACCATAGCAGAAATGTGCCATACGCAACATTTGAGGGTGGTTGAAGCTTTTGAGCCACTTTTCAAAAATTAAAGCCTCTTGTCCGCCCTTAATGTTTATAATCTCTCCACCTTTGACCTCCAACTTTATGGGCTCTTTCAGCAGTCCCAAAGGAGGATTTACCGACCCATCAAAGACAATGGTCCCCGATATGGATTCCAGGTCGGGTGCATATCCAATCTGCCCTCCCATCATGTGCGATCCCGGGGTATCGGCATAGCCTGCATCCATATCAACGCTCCTCCCAGGAAAATTATCGAACTCGACGTCTGTTCCTGCGGGGGTCGTGATCCTGATGTGCCTGGCTTCCTGAGTTAATTGAGTCACTCTTTTCAAGAATTGAACCAATAAGGGATAATTAATCCTTCCTATACACCTGACCATCATGTCCACGTTCATTCCGACTAAACAGAGGTGGCGTAACCTCTTATTGCTCTCCATGACTTCGTCATAGGCTGAAGAATAGAGAAGCCACTGATTATTAAGTTCCACCCAGGCATCCGCTTCTCTTAAAGCTGCGGCCAGGGCCTTTCCAGGAAGCATGGGGTCAGCCGCTCTGGCCACACCCAGAGGGGAAGCGCACCAAATCAACATGGGCTTGGCATCTACAGAAAAGGCTGCCCGGGCAATGGCATGGGCTACCCTCTCGTCGCTTTCCGTATCGCAGGTAATCACAAAAGTCTCCCCCGGTTTAAGTTTAAAAAGCTCCCTCACCAAAATGTCAGCCGCTTTGCCCAGTTCAAACTCATAGAGACCCAACATAGCATCCTCCTTAAGAATGGATTTTGTCTATTTTCCTAAACTAGCTTCAATTTATCAAGATAGAGAGCCTTTTTGTTGTTCCATAAAGAGAAAGCAGATTGAATGAGAACTAGGGACTTCTAAGGTGGGCTTAAAGGCATTAAATTTAGCTGGCGGAGAGACCGGGATTCGAACCCGGGAGCCGGGTTTACCCCGGCCACTCGCTTAGCAGGCGAGTGCCTTCAGCCTCTCGGCCATCTCTCCATTCCAGGTTATCTTATCATATTTGAAGGAAATTGGGGCAGCGAGACTTACCCATCTCGTTCTCTTCTTCCCAGAGAAGAAAACCAGAAGAGAACGAGCTTCAAAAGTAGAGGGAAGCTGCCTATAAGAAGCAGGAGAAGAACCTCCTTCCGTATTACGCGTTATTGAAATCCGGACACAGGAGGCAAGATCTAAGCCTGTGGTCACAACGGCAATCTGAACTTCATGATAAATCGAGACACTGTTAGCGGCTGAAGCACAGTAAAAGGGAAAAAGTTGAGGTCTGAGAAAAACATCTGAGGAGATCAACTCAAGTTAAGGCTCCATTGCTTGGAAAATCAAAAATAAGAAGAAACTCCGGTAGAACACCGGGCCTCTTAATTTTCCTTCAGGGCCTTCCATTTGTAATTGTGTCAGTCTATACCATATACTACTAAACAAGTGCTGCCATTTGAAAAACTCAGGAGGCTTACGATGAGTATTGAATACCCTATTTTCTTTTTCTATTACGAAGATTTAGAGAGGGCTCTGAATTTTTACAGAGGGGTTC
>Ga0315298_1003755_pt1 | contig 23625 bp, 22 predicted proteins | sample WHS_1_MG_FD_203077 | JGI IMG/M metagenome (GOLD analysis project Ga0315298, IMG submission 203077) | Extremophilic microbial mat communities from Washburn Hot Springs, YNP, Wyoming, USA - WHS_1_MG | ecosystem: Environmental > Aquatic > Thermal springs > Hot (42-90C) | place: USA: Wyoming...
CGCGGAACGTCCTTAACATGCTTAGGGAGAACCGTGGTTTCAAGGAGAGAGACATTACGTTCATACAGTCCTGCATTTCTCGTAGACTATCGGAGATGATTGCTGGATGTAGCTCGAACACAGAGTGTCAGATTTTCAAAGAAGCACTATCCTCAACACAAGTATTTGGATTCTTGGCTTACGGCGAGTTGTCGTTCACCCATCTTCTGCAAGAGCCTTTTGTCTACAACTTCAGCTGTTGGGGGATGACTCTTCGCTCCGTGGCTGGAAAAGAAGATAAACTGCAGGGCGTAGAGATTGCACCAGCGGAAAAACTGACTTCTCAGGCTTCGCTTGTTTTCAAGTTCAACACGGAGGCTGCACGCTTGGTTTTTGACTATTTGGTCAATGCTTTCGTTGAAGACTACATGAAGCGAAGGCTTTTCATCGAGGAAGCTGGCTGGAGAAGTCTTGTGCAAATAGCCAAGGGTGCACACGTTTCTCTCAGAAGCATGTACGGCGATGAAAGGCGACGCGGATCAGCCATATCTGAGCTTGAGAGGCGTGGATTCATAGAAATCCGAACTTTCACAGGCAAACGAGGACGCGGGGGAAGAATCACTAAAGCAAGAATATCATACGAGAAAGAAACGATGAAAAGATACGTTGACGCCGAAGTTGCCCGCAGCTGATAAAAATGGACAAGGCCATTCTGAACAGTATTCTGATAAATCCATTCTTGATGACGCCTTTTCAGCTTTTGAACAATTTTTTCAGTCACAATTATTAATATGTCACACGAGTAGGCAATGTTTTTAGTTTACTCTCCAAATTGAGGATAGATTTCCGTGAAAAATGCCTAGGTACTTTTACCGTTACATTATCGCTAGATGAAAAATGAAGGAGGTACAAAATGAGAAAAATATTGTTACCTATGGTCACTCTACTCGTATTATCCGTGATGTTAATAGCTCCAACGATGGCAAAGACCGAAGTACCGTACAGCTCTCACATCGAAAGTGCCTTGGTCGATCCTGGCAAGCAATGGGTCACCGAGGACGGCATTCTACACATTCGGGATTCTTACTGGAAGGGCACAGAGGTAGGCACACTTGGCAGCGGCACCTTTGAGGATTGGTTATCTCTTAACATCAATGTGGCAACTGGTGAAGGAACCTTCAGCAGTCATTGGTTATTAACCTACGAGGGGCGCGGCACAATTTCGGGGAGCGCAAGAGGCACAATCTCAATGGGATACTTAATCAATGGAACGTTCATTGGCACACACGGCACCGGCGAGTTCGAGCATGTACAGAAAAAGGGTTCTCTGAACGGAATGCTGGTGGATCCAACGCATTTTGTGATAGACTGTGTAGGCACAGTATATTATCCATAGAAACAAGGAGCATTAAATACAACTAAGACAAACCAAGACCCTTCTTTTTTTCCTAAACTTGTCAATCAGGTTTGCAAGAGAGTAATGACTTGAATAATGATGTTTGCGCAATAGGCAGAGGCCTTGGATAAGCTTCCAATGGATTTCCTAGAACAGCATCGGGCATTGAAATACTAATCCTAAGTTTTCAAGGGTAAACTAAAGAATGCCAATAGAACCAAATATTACCTTGCGAACACATTTGGGCTAGGACACATTTTACTGGTAATTTTGTCTGAAATTTCAGTCCCCGCCAACAACCCCTTAATTTTTTTTTGTTAAGCTTATTTTTAGTGCGGGGGGTGGGATTTGAACCCACGAACCCCTATGGGATAGCCGCCTCAGGGCTACGCCTTTGGCCAGGCTTGGCAACCCCCGCTTGATGGTTTACCCTTCCTATTTTCTAATTTGTGGTTGAAATTAAATCTTGCTTTGATCAGGGCGCGCGGTTTAGATTATGCGGAAATCTTCTTTAATTGTGGTTAGCACTATGTGGGTGTTTGTTCTTTCTACGTATGGTAGTGACAACAAGCGTTTCGTGAATTTGCTTAGTTCTTGGCGGTTTTTGAATTTTGCAATTATTACTGCGTCTATTAGTCCCGTCACGTCGTATACGCAGCAGACGTTTGGAAGCCTTGCAATTTCATTTTCAACCTCTAAAAGTCTGCCTTTCGAAACTGTTATTTCGCTTACAACGGTTAATTCATAACCGAGCTTTTCATGGTCAAGCAGAACTGAGTAGCCCTGTATGATCCCGTCTTTTTCCATCCCTTTTATTCGTGACAATACCGTGCCGATGGAAGCCCCACATTGGTTTGCGATTTGCCTCGACGAAAGCCTCGCATCAGAAGTTAACATCTTTAGGATTTTAACATCTGTCTCATCTAATGCCATGGGCCCACCTCCCATAATGCACAATTGTTTAATATGTATCGTTTTATATTTAACGTTTGCTCTCAATTTTTGAGAGAAACTTTTTATATTTATAGAATTACTTTTCTTTGCTTGTAAATTCGTTTATGAAGGAATGAGCATGCCAAACGTCATGGAAAAAAGCTCTAGAAATCTCGAGTTATACATTAAACTTTTGAGAAATGCTGATTACGTTCTCTTGCATTTTACAGATCTCCTTGGGTATCTTAAAGGCAGAACAATACCAGTTGAAGAAGCAGAAAATGCATTAAAAGAAGGCGTGGGATTCGATGGTTCATCAATGGTTGGTGGTGTGGGCATAGAAGAAAGCGACATGATTATGAAGCCTGACCCATCAACCTTTACGGTTTGCCCCCACTACTTTTACGAAAAAAGCGTTGCGAGCTTCATCTGCGACATTCACCGCCCAGACAGTAAACGCTTCGAGGGGGATTCGCGATATATATGCCAAAAAACGATGGAGAAAGCGTTAAACGAAGGCTATAAGCCAACAGCTGCAGCAGAAATAGAATTTTATCTCGTGAATAAAGGTGAAAAAGGCGAAATATACCCTGTTGAAAATCATCTTATTGATAAGCAGAGATACTTTGATATAGCTCCAAGCCGGGACCTTACAGAGCCATACCGCATGGACTTGTCCAATGCCCTAAGCATAATGGGAATAACCGTCGAACGCCAACACCACGAAGTGGGCTCAGCCCAGAACGAAATCACATTCAGATATTCAGATCCGCTGACTACCGCTGACAACATAATGCGCTACAAGTTTGCAGCAAAAGCCGTAGCCGAGAAGAAGTATGGGTGGACAGCAACGTTCATGCCGAAACCGTGGACTGGAAAACCTGGAAGCGGCATGCACGTCCACATTGGAATTTTTAACCCTAAAACTGGAGTAAACATGTTCTACGATGATGGAGGCTACGCGAACATTTCGCAAAAATGCAGATACTTTATAGGCGGCTTGCTTGAACATGCAAAAGCATTATGCGCTGTTGTGGCCCCAACAGTTAACAGTTACAAGAGGCTAGTACCCGGCTACGAGGCACCAGTGTATATAACGTGGAGCAAAAGAAACCGCTCATCACTGATAAGAGTTCCAGAGTATTTCCCCGGAAAGGAGCATGAAGCAAGAATAGAGTTTAGATGCCCAGACCCACTTTGCAACCCATATCTGGCATACGCAGTTATTTTGGAGGCAGGAATGGATGGAATCAAAAGAAAAATTGACCCTGGAGAACCGGTTGAAGCTAATGTTTACCGCCTAAGCGAGTCTAAAAGAAAAGAGTTGGGCATAAGGGTCTTGCCAACATCACTTAAAGAGGCACTAGAAGAGTGGAAAAGCGACGAAATTTGTATACGGGCCTTGGGCAGAGAAAACGCCGAAAAATATATCGCGTTGAAAATGCAGGAATGGGAAGAGTATGAAAAGCACGCGCTTAAAAGCGGAGACCAAGTAACGACCTGGGAACTACAAAAATATCTTTATGCTTAAGTATAAGGGCAAGTTCGTAATGTGAAAGCGATGCCGAATGAAGTATGACACTATACTCGTCCTCGACTTTGGAGGGCAATACTGCCACCTTATAGGGAGACGCATAAGGGAAAATGGAGTTTACTCAGAAATCGTCGCTCACGACGTAAAGCCAGAAGAAATAGAAATTTTAAAACAAAAATTCAACATAAAGGGGCTGATCTTATCAGGCGGTCCAGCAAGTGTTTACGCACTGAACGCGCCAAAAATAGACAAACGCGTCCTGAATTTAGGGTTGCCAGTTCTGGGTTTATGTTATGGACATCAACTCATAGCCCAAATTGTTGGAGGCGATGTTAAGGAGGCAGAAAACAAGGAGTACGGGGTATCCTATGTAACTATTGATAAACCCGTAGATGTCTTAAAGGGATTAGATGGAAAAGAAAAAGTTTGGATGAGCCACGGCGACACCGTTTTTGCTTTGCCGCCAGAGTTTGAAGTTTTGGCACATACGGAAAATTGTCCAGTTGCAGCTTTTAAGCATAAGGAAAAGCCGATTTACGGTTTGCAGTGGCATCCAGAAGTTGTCCACACGGAAAAAGGAATGCAAATGCTCCGAAACTTCATATTCGAAGTCTGTAAATGCGAAGCAAACTGGAAGATGGAAGACCTAATTGAAAAGATGGTGAAGGAAATAAAAGTGGAAGTCGGCGAAGGAAAAGCGGTAATAGCATTAAGCGGAGGCATAGACTCAAGCGTGGCAACAGCACTTGCAGCAAAAGCTATCGGTAACAGACTAACAGCGGTTTTCGTTGACCACGGCTTCATGCGGGAGGGCGAACCAGAATTCGTTAAAAACGTCTTTGAAAAATTCAAGATAAATCTATTAATAGCTAACGCGCAAGAAAGATTTTTAGCAAGGCTTAAGGGAGTAAAAGACCCCGAAAAGAAGAGGAAAATCATAGGCGAAGAATTCATAAGAGTTTTTGAGGAAATAGCGGAAAGAACAGGCGCTGACTATCTAATTCAGGGAACAATTTACCCTGACAGAATTGAATCTGGATTTAGAAAATTCTCAGACAAGATAAAGACGCATCATAACGTTGCTGGTTTGCCAACAAAAATAAAATTCAGAAAAATTGTAGAGCCACTACGCGACCTGTACAAAGACGAAGTTAGAAAGGTGGCAAACATACTTGGACTGCCAAAGGAAATAGTTTTTAGACAACCATTTCCAGGACCAGGCTTGGCTGTTAGAATAATTGGCGAGTTAACAAGGGAAAAAGTTGAGATTGCAAAGAAGGCCGACAAAATCGTGGTTGAAGAAATCGAAAAGAGTGGGCTAGCAGAAAACTTATGGCAGTATTTCGCCGTTCTAACAGATACTAAGGCAACTGGCGTGAAGGGAGACGCAAGAGCATACGGTCAAGTCGTCGCCATACGCATCGTGGAAAGTCGAGAAGCAATGACTGCAAGCTTCTCGAAAATTCCATACGAAGTTTTGGAGAAAATCTCAACGAGGATAACGAACGAAATTCCAGAGGTTACACGCGTTGTCTATGATGTAACCCATAAGCCGCCAGCAACAATAGAATGGGAATAAACCTGCGCCTTAAGGCTTTAAAGGGAAAGTTTGTTTTCAGCCCTTAAAATCAAAATGCCAGTGGTCGCCTGACAGCCAGAGCACATCAAGAATAACGGTTCAAAACCAAATTTGCTCACTATTACCACGGAGAAAACGGCGGCAAAGGCTTCAGTAAAATCGTAAATAGACTCAAACATCCCTAGGAACAGCCCCTTTCTACTAGAGCTACTAACCTCAAACATAAGAGCTAGCAAAGCAGGACGCTGAAGAGCATAAGAAAATCCATAGAAAAATTCGATAAGGTAAAGCTGAAGTAGATTTGAAGCAAAGATGTAGGAAAGCGAGCATAGAGCGCCAACCGCAACCCCGGCAAAGAAAACCTTGCTTTTGCCAATAACATCCACAAGTTTTCCTGCAAGCACTTTAAAGATGGCTGTTGTCAGGCAAAAAAGCGCATAAAGTACGCCCAAATCAACAGCGGAGGCTGAAAACCGGTTAATTATGAATATGGGATAAACAGGACCTAGCAAGCCAACTCCCAAAGTGCTCAAAGTACTTAACGTGGTAACGAACAGTATTGACGATTTCTGCATACGCACTCCCTCCATTGAAAGATGGGATGCGTGCGCTACGCGTTTTAAGGCTAGACATTATGGAGTCGGCTTGCCTCCATTAAAAGCAGAAATTCAACTTACAAGGATAAAAATAAATTTTTCGCGGCTAGAACCATTCGTTTAAACTTTGGGCTTCTGCATCAAATCTTCAGTTCTGGCTTTCTTAAGCGCTTTAATATGTCTCGACAGTTCTTCAACGACTGCTTCAAAGACCTTTCTTCCTTTTTCAGCCAATGCAGTAGTTGACTTGCCAAAAACACCTGAAGCTGTGTAATCCGCGGTGTCGAATGGAAGCGATATACCCTCTGCTTGCAATGCGCTTTCCTGCGGCACTTCATCAACAGCTCTGTCTGCATTTACAATTTTTGGGTTAAGAGCCAAGTTCATGGATGTTTCCTCAGCGCAGGCATGCCTCCTTTCTTCTGGCGTAAAAAGGTCCGGCAAAAGCTTGCTTGCAGCTGGCCACCACTGAAAAACTGACACGAACATTCCTTTTTCTCTAAGCTTTCTAGCCAAGTCAGTAAGCGCGTTTAGGTTGCCGCCGTGCCCATTAACTATAACAATTTTTCTGACGCCATAATAGTTTAGCGATAGGCAAACGTCCTTCACATACTCTTGAAGTGTTTCGGGTTTTATGAAGATTGTTCCCCAAAACTGTTTATGATGCGAGCTTACACCGAAAGGAATCACTTGGACACATACAACTCCTGTTCGTTTGGCAGCTTCTTCGGCTAATGCCTTCGCTATCATATGGTCTGTTCCCAGCGGGTTTTGGGGTCCATGCTGCTCGTTTGAACCAACAGGAATGATTGCGACATCATTATTTTCAAAATACTCTTTAGCTTCAACCCAACTCATTTCATGAAGCAAAACCTTCACTGTTACACGCCCCCAACTTTAAGAATTGTTTATATTACGACCCTTGCGAATATAAATCTACGGTTCGAGAGCGGTGAAAAAATTGAAGGCACTAATTCTCGCTGGGGGCTTCGGCACGAGGCTTAGACCACTAAGCTGCACAAGACCAAAAATTCTTTTCCCAATACTTAACAAGCCGCTTTTACAGTGGACACTTGAAAGACTCGCAAAAAATGGCGTGAAAGAGGTGATACTGGCAGTTAACAAGCAAACAGAAATCATGATAAAACAGCACAGAATTAGAAAATACGGGCTGCAAATAACCTATTCGCTAGATCCCCCAAGAAGACCTCTTGGAACTGGCGGACCGATAAAAAAGGCTGAAAAACTCATAGGCCTTGATTCACCGTTTCTAGTGTTAAATGGCGACATATTTGCAGACGTAAAGTACGCAGAGATTTTGAAGGAGCACGAGGAAAACGGGGCTGTTGCAACAATAGCCCTTCATGAAGTTGAAGACCCAACTAGATATGGGGTTGCAGAGCTAACGAAGGGAAATTGCATAAGAAGGTTTATTGAAAAACCGCAGAGTAGGGATACTCGTACCAGTTTAATAAATGCTGGCGTTTATGCTCTTAGCCCAAAAATATTTGATTACATACCAAGTGGATGTGCAGTTTCCCTTGAGCGTGAGGTTTTTCCAAAACTTGCGGATGAAGGCAAACTTTATGGATACGTTTTTAATGGCTTGTGGGCTGATATGGGTAAACCTGAAGATTACTTTAAAGTAAATAAAGTTTTGTTAAACGCGCTTTCAGACAAAAATGAGTGCAAAATCAAATGTAAAGGAGAAATTAAAAAGCCTGTAGCACTTGATGATGGAGTTTCTGTAGGTGAAAAATCAGCCGTCGGACCATATGCAATTTTAGGAAAAAACGTTAACGTTGGAAAAAACGTGAGAATAGAGAATGCGATAATTTTTCCAGAAGCCGCAGTGTCCGACTTCACTTCAATCAGTAACGCAATAATCGGAGAACGTGCGATTATTGGAAAAAGAGTCAAAATTGAAGGGGGATGCATTCTAGGCGACTATGTTAAAGTGAAAGACGACGTTTCTCTCACAGGAAAGGTTTCTGTTTGCCCAGCGAAAGAAGTTTCGGCTGACACGGCAACATGTCAATGCATCATTTAAGGCATTTAAAGGAGTGAAATGTTATGCTAAGCGAAAGAAAACTTTTCGGAACGAATGGCATTCGTGGAGTAGTTAACAAAGAGTTAACTCCTGAAAAAGCGGCAAAAGTAGGAGGCGCAATAGGCACCTTCTTTAAACAAGGGAAATTAGTAGTTGGGCATGACGCTAGAACAAGCGGTCCAATGCTTACAAACGCGGTTATTGCTGGTTTAAACGCTACCGGCTGCGAGGTGCTTTTTGTAGGGATGGCGCCTACTCCAGCATTGCAGTATGCAACGAAAAATCACAAGATGGATGGTGGAGTAATAATAACAGCGTCGCATAACCCACCAGAATATAATGGAATAAAGGTCTTATGGAATGATGGTATAGAACTTTCACGTGAACAAGAAATTGAAGTTGAAATCATATTTTTTGATGAAAAAATGCGCTACACAGAATGGAGCAATATAGGAAAAATGAGCGTTATCAGCGGAATAATCGATGAGTATGTTGAAGCTGTAAAAAGGCACGTGAACACAGACAAGATTACACAGAGGCATTATCACGTAGTGGTTGACGCCGCAAACAGTGTTGGCAACTTAGCAGTACCACACCTACTCCGAGATTTAGGATGCAAGGTTACAACCATAAACGGAGACATAGATGGGACGTTTCCTGGAAGACCGCCAGAGCCAAGACAGGAAAATCTAGGAGAACTAGCCCTAACCGTAAAAGCTGTTAGAGCGGATTTAGGCGTAGCCTTCGATGGCGACGCTGACCGTTCAATATTCGTCGACGAAAATGGAGAAATCCACTGGGGAGACAAGACATTCGCCCTAGTTGAGAAACATTTTTTAAGAAGCAATCCGGGCGAGAAAATCGTTACACCGGTAAGTTCCTCAACGTTAATCAAGGACGTAGCTGAAGCTTATGGTGGAGAACTCGTCCTAACCAAAGTGGGCAGCGTAACTGTTTCCCAAACAATGAAGAAGTTGAAAGCAAAGCTGGGAGGAGAAGAAAATGGCGGAATCTTCTATGGACCCCACCAATCTGTTAGGGATGGAGCAATGGCAACAGCTTTAATCCTAAACATTATGGCTGAAACTGAAGAAAAACTATCGAAACTGCTTGGGGAACTGCCACAATATTACATCGAAAAAGGCAAAGTTGAATGCCCAGAAAATCTAAAGGCAAAAACGCTGGAGAAATTAATTGAGCAAGTTAAGGGGCTAAATACTAGCACCATAGATGGTATAAAAATATGGTTCGAAGACAAAAGTGCCATTTTAGTGAGACCGAGCGGAACAGAACCAATTTACAGATTATATGCAGAAGCAAAAGACAGAAAAAAGGCAATAAAGCTGGTAAATGAATACGCATCAAAACTTAAAAAGATAATTAACAGCTTAAAAGCTTAAACGGTCTTTCTAAAACTAGCGCGGGAAAAGCAAATGTCTTCAGCACTACAAATAAAACCCGAGGATATAGACACTCCGGAAAAACGTGAAAGATACACTATTGGCATCGTAGGATGCGGACAAGTAGGTATTTTCCACGCATGGCTCTCCGCCGAAAAGGGATTCAAAATTTACTGTGCAGACACAGACAGGACGATGATAAGTAACATTGCAAAAGGCAAAATACCCTTCATGCAACGTGAAATCGCATTAAAATTAAGGAACCACGTAAAAAATGGTCTGCTAAACATAACAACCGATGTTAAGTTTGCCGCATCGCAAAGCCACATAATTGTCATAACAGTCCCAGCAGATGTAGACAACAAGAAAAAGATCGACTATTCCAAAATAGAAAATGCATGCAAACATGTAGGGTTAGGCCTTCACCATGGCTCTTTAATAATTATCACAAGTGTCGTTGGCGTTGGCGCCACACAATCTTTAAGGGAAAATTTAGAAAATTCTTCCGGAATTAAATGCGGCGCCGATTTTGGACTAGCCTATAGCCCAGTGCAATCTTCAAATGGGCAAACTTTAGAAACAATAGAAAAATGCGACAGAATCGTTGCAGCACTCGATGAAAATAGCTTGAATGCCGCCTCAACATTTTTAGAAACAATCATTAAAGGCAATGTGAAAAAAACTTTAAACGTGAAGATGGCGGAAGCCGTAACGCTTTTTGAAGCTGTGCAAAATGACGTGAATTATGCCCTCGCTAGGGAATTTGCAATTTTCTGCGAAAAGGCGGGAGTGGACTACGTAGAGGCAGCTAAGCTTAAAGGAAAAGATGCCAGAATTAACGAGTTGTCTCCCACGCTTTTTAATGATACACCGTTTAGAGAGCCGTACATCCTCATAGAGGATTCTGAAAACCTTAACTTAAAAGCTAGAATACCGAAAGTTGCAAGAGAAATCAACATGATGATTGCTAAACATGCCACCAATTTAATTAAGGACGCGTTAAAAAACTGTTCAAAGACTCTGCGGAGAGCAAGAATAACATTGCTTGGAGTCACAAACACAAAGAATACGAAGTCTCCACCCAAAAGCATCGCCATCGAACTAATCGGGATGTTGACCGCGAAAGGCGTTAGACTTAGCGTTTACGACCCTTACATTTCTTTGGATGAAGCTTCTGAGATTCCAAATTTTAAGAAGAATTTAGTAGATGCCCTCGAGGGGGCTGACTGCGTGGCAATATTGACGGGACATGACGAGTTTAAGCATCTAAACCTTAAAGAATTAAAGGTTGTCATGAAGATGCCAGCTGCCGTTGTGGATTTTGATGGAATAATGGAGCCATTTGAAGTTGAAAGGGAAGGATTCATATATCGCGGGTTAGGAAGAGGCGTGTGAACAGAATGAAAAAAGTTGGAGTAGCCGTAATAGGAACAGGTTTTTGGGGCAAAAACCACGCGAGAGTCTATAAAGAATTAACTGAAACAGAGTTGCTGGCTGTCTGCGACATTGATTCCGAGAGAGCAAAGGTGATAGCAAGACAGTTTGGAGTTAAACCCTATACAAGCACCGAGAAAATGTTAAAAATAGACGGCATAGAGGCTGTTAGCATCTGCACATGGTCAACTAGCCTAGCGAAGGAGGCTATGAAAGCCATAAAAGCTGGAAAACATGTTCTAGTCGAGAAGCCGATGGCAACCAATGTTAAACAAGCAAAAAAATTGATGGACGCTGCAGAGGAAGAACATGTGCATCTCTCAGTTGGTTTTCTGATGCGCTTCATCCCCGGAATTCAACATATCAAAAAAGCCATAGAAAATAAAGCAATAGGCGAACTCGTTTGCGCAACAGCAAAGAGGGTTTCCGAGTGGCCTGAAAGAATAGGAGATGTTGGCGTTGTCAAAGATACGGCAATTCATGACATAGATATAATGCGATATCTTTTCGGAGAAGAACCCATAGCTGTTTTTGCAAAAACTGGAAGCATGAGACATAAAAAATTTGAGGATTACGCTCAGATAATGCTAACCTTTGAGGGGGGAAGAAGCGCCTTTATAGAGTCAAACTGGCTGACGCCCTATAAGACACGCACACTTACTGTAACTGGAAGCTCAGCAATAATGAAGCTTGACTACATAACTCAAGAATTAACAGTTGAAGACGCAAAAGAAACAGTGCAGCCGCGTTACGTATGGCAAGAACCCCTAAAACTTGAGCTGCAACACTTTGCTAAATGCATCTTAGGAGAAGAGAAACCGCTAATGACTGGCATGGACGGACTAAAAGCCTTGGAAATAGCTGAGGCTGCGTTAAAGTCTTCAGCTAAAGGCAGAGTAATAAGGTTGAAGGCATAAAGTTAGGCTTTCTTTGAAAGTTCGTTTTTAAGGTTAAAGGGTTTACCTTCAAGCAAAATTTTTTCCGGAATTCTATCTTTCCAATTTTTTAAGAATGGTAAATCCTCGCTTTCTTTTCTAAGCTCGTCAGGCAGCATCTCTGGAATTTCATCGCGTATTGGATACCACCTTAAACATTTGGGACAAACAATCAAACCTTCAATGATCTCCTCTTTCTCTTCAAATATGTAAAGTTCCAGAGGGTAGTACTTATCAATTGGGCACGCAAGGATTTCCATGAGTTTCCTCTTCATACATCATCACCCCTTCACTATTTTCGCTTAAACCTATAAAACGTTTTACGCAGTGTTTGATGTTTACTGATTATCTATTTTGATGTCTAAGGCGATTTGATACCAGTTTGGACCCGTGGTTCTCACAATGCGCCCAAATGGAACCTCAAAATTTGCGCCTAGCTCTTTAAGTCTTTTAGCAACTTTCACTTTTACTTTTTCGATGGCATTTTCGTTTTTATTTGCATGTTCAAAATCGTAATAGTGAAGCCATCCGCCGGACTTCTTGAGAGCCGATAGGGCGTAAGGCAAGTATTCAAGGGCTTTTTCTGGTAGAGGCATTAAAACACGGTCGGCAACACGCTGCAAGTTTCTTTCGAGGATTTCTTTTGCATTGCCAAGCAGTGGCACAACTTTTCCGTAAAGCTTGTTTAACCTTACGTTTTCCCTCATGTAATTAAATGCTATGGGATTAATGTCGATGGAATATACTTTTGCAGCGCCTGAATGTTTGGCAATAATAATGGAGAAGCAGCCGACACCAGCGAACATGTTCACGACAACTTCCCCCCTTTTAACTTGATTTGCAATTCGCATCCTTTCAAAAAGCAGTCTAGGAGAAAAATAGCAGTCCTTAACATCCACATGAAAAATGCAGCTCGACTCCTTATGGAATGTAACTGTTTTGTTTTCGCCAGCGATGTGCTCTAATTTGCGCAACCTAAAGTCTCCGGCAACCGGTCCTGTTTGCGCCAAAACGGTTCGCACATTTTTATGAACCTCCATCACTGTTTTAGCGATAACCCCGCTATGCTTTCTTAACTGATCTGTTAAGCGTATGATAGCTATGTCGCCTACAATGTCGTATGAGCTATACAGGCATGTCAACTCGTTTAGAGAGAGAACTTCTGACAAAGCAATTTTTAGACGCTTTCTCAAGCTGTTCATCCTTCACTAGATTATTTTTCGTTCGGAAACATTTAAAAGCAAAACGCCTTCCTTTGTAGAAGGGAAAGGCATGGAGAAAAGACAAACTGGAATAGTATACGAATGCGTAAGATGCGGAGCAAAAGTTTCATCTGAAGAACTAGAACTTCGCGGAGGAGAAATAAAATGCACCACTTGCGGTTACAGAATCTTAAAGAAAATAAAGCCTCCAGTTGTTAAGCGAATCCAAGCAAGATAAAAAAGAGAGCGAAAAGCGCCCTTTAACGCGTGTCAAAAGATCTCTTTCTCGCCGATTTTGCGAAGCGCTCTTCCGCGAAGTTTTATTGCAGGACCTACAACCTCTTCTGGTGGTTTCTCAACAGTTTTCCTTTTCACCGTTTCCCCGCATATTCCCCCGGGAAGCAGGCGCCTTCTCACGCAGATGGCATATTTACAGTTTGCGACGTCGCAGATGTCATCAGTCCATCTGCACCATACACTATCGCGCCTGTAAACTGCAGCGTTTTGAGTGCATCTGAAGGCTTGACATGTTGGAGAACAAGTTTTTCCTTGCGCCAACACACGCACAACCCTTATCATTGTTTACAAAACTTTTGCATCAACAATTCCAAAATATTTCTTTGTAAAGGCTGATATTAAACTTTTTTCCCTATTGCTCTTTATTTTGGCTCAGCTTTTGAACCTCTTCACGTTTGAAGCGTCTTCTTCGGTAAACTTCGATGAAAATTATGAATAAGGCCGTTAATACGATTATTATTGCGGTGGCTAGTTGACTTGCCTCAACCAAGAACCCTGCAAGAGCAATGTATCTGACTATTCTAACCGTAAGAGTGGCCGAGTTCCCAACGTAAGCAGTTGTGTTAACATAAGAATCCGATTGCCCTGGTAGATAAACTGTCATCCAGATCCCACCGCCGACGACGTTAGAGAATGTGGCTATTCCGTTCGAATCTGTCTGGTTTGACCAATGCAATGTGTCGCGCTGCAGTTTTACGTTAGCCCCAGATATTGGTTGCCCAAAGTAGTCAACAACCTTCACAGCGACGTCTAAATCGTAGAGCTGGCACTTTATCGTCACATTAACATCGATGTCGTTTAAAGTCAAATCAAATACGGTTTCGTTCAAAAGTATTTCACCGAAGAAGACACTAACGGAATATTTTCCGAAAGTGCAGTTTAATGTGACGTTTCCGTCAACCAATGTACCTTCAACAAACAGCCCCACCGTTAACTCTTGTGCCCTCACAGTTGCGGACGGGACCCGCTGGTCCTTTGCATCAAAAACTTGAATGTTAAGCCTTCTTGTCGGACATAAGATAGTTGCATTCACATAATCGGCAACCGGCAAATCAGCGATAGTGTTGTTGCCGACGTTGAAAACTGCACCATAAAGAGAAGCATTCACCAGGTAGGTAACATTGGGAAGCATAGCGGAGAACAGTAATGTCCCATCAATGTCTGTCTGACCAGATTCCTCACCTGTTTCATTTTTTGTGGTGCCATAGTTTGTGGTGTAATTGTAAGCCACGTTTATGGTCACGTTAGGAATGTGAACGCCCCCTTCACTTTCAACAATTATGATTAAACTCGTCAATTGACAACTAACGTTTAAAGACGTTTCTCCCGTGACGTTAAATTGTAAGCCATCGCCTACCTTCACGTCTTTAAAGTAGGCTTCAGCCGCGTAATTACCTTTCTCAAGCTTGAAGAAAGCGTATCCGTTTATGCCGCTTGAGCTTGTATAATAAGTGCTTGCAGACTCATCATACAATTTAACTAAAACGTTAGACACTGTTTTTCCCGCGAGGTTTTGCGTGTATATCGTTACATTGAATCCGGGAATTTCAAATGCTTGAGTATCGCTGAAATTTTTGGCGCTTGGAACAGGCGTTATAGTTACGTTGTATGTATGGGTTGAATTGCTTAGAAGCGAATTGTTTGGAACAGTCCAATCATAGTTTACTGTTCCATCAGTCGCGTTATAAGTATATGTGTGAATTGTTGTGTTTCCAAAAGTTACTGTAATAGTGGCATTCTCATTAACTGGGTAATTCACCGCTTTAATGTTAACGACGTCTCCTCTATGATAGGCACTTGCATTTGTAAGCCCGACAAAGAATTGGCCCACTACAGTTTCGTTGAAGAATAATTTATAGTACCCTGTGAAGTTTGTGTTTGCACCCGTCGAGAAATTATCAGGATATGTTACATTAATGAGACAAGCCCCATAAGCGTCTGTGGTTATGTTAAAGTTATCTAGCGTGGTATAGTTCAAATCTACTCGTGGGGTCTGAACCTTAAGTTTTGGATACGTGTAATGGGCTAAGCTCCCAGTAATATTCACCGCAATTGTTACGCTTGCGCCTTCTTGAATTTGCGTTGGATACGCTGGAACTTGAGGGGTGAATAATTGGGACGGCATAATGGTAAAGCTTGTTGTGTCGTTTTCTCCCGCCGCGTCGATAATGGTGACATTATGCGCACCTTGTGGCGCAGGTGGAATGATGAGGCTTGTTGTTATGTTATGTTCTGTGGCATTTTCGCTTAAAATCTCATTTTCATCAAAAAGTATGCGATACAAACCCAAATTGCTTACATTAGCCGCTAATGTGACGTTTGCACCAACATTTCCAGAAATGGGATTTATGGATATTATCTTTGTTTCCGCTTTTACTAAGGGAAAAAATGAAATGGTTAATGTTGTTGACAACAATAATAATGATAAAAGTGTGAACGTCTTAATTCTTGTTAACGTGTTTACTTTCAAATATGTTCCCTCTTGATTTTATGCGAGATGTGAACACTTCTAATACTAGGGAGCATTTTAACTTTACTTTTAGCATTCCCTTCAAAACCTATTTTGCATGATAGTTTGATGGGAAAAATACAGAAAAGTAAATGTGCAATTAACAAATTAATCTCACGTTTGCGGTGGTTAAATTGATTGAGGAAATTTTGGGAACAGTTAAGCAACATGAAGAGTGGCGTGGAAATCAATGTTTAAACCTTATTCCGTCAGAGAACATTATGAGCCCATCTGTTCGGAAACTTCTTTCCACGGAACTTGGGAACCGCTACACTGCTAGAGACCGCTTTTACATGGGAACAAAATTTCTAGACGAGATGGAAGCGTATGGCGAAAAGCTTGCAAAAGAGGTTTTTAAGGCCGACGTTGCTGACTTGCGCCCACTTTCTGGGCATATCGCGGACTTGATTTTCATCGCTACTTTCGCAAAACCAAATGACACGCTCATGTGCGTTTCACCAGACTGCGGGGGCTACCCTAGAATGTGGAAAGATGGATTAGTTTGGCTTCTAAAACTTAATGGAGTGGCCTTCCCATTTTCCAAACAGGATATGAGCATAAAAGTGGAAGAAGCAAAGGAGGCTGTGAAGCGTTTTAAGCCAAAAATCGTTGTTTTCGGTGCAAGTGTAATTGTTTTCCCACAACCAGTAAAAGAAATAGCTGAAACTGCAAAGGAAAACGGTGCTATATTGGGATTTGACGGTTCACACGTTATGGGACTGATTGCCGGCGGAGAGTTTCAAGACCCGCTAAGAGAAGGAGCACATGCGCTTTTCGGTTCGACGCACAAAACACTCTTCGGTCCGCAAGGCGGAATTATTTTGGCAGACAAGGAGCACGGCGAAATAATCAAGGAGCACGTTTATCCAGCCTTTGTTGACAATGCGCATTGGAATCGAATTGCAGCATTAACACTAGCTTTGGCTGAAATGAAGAAGTTCGGTAAAGCCTACGCAAGGCAAGTTGTGCGCAATGCACAAACGCTGGCAAGGGCGCTGCATGATTATGGGCTTCCAGTTGCATGCAAGCACTTAGGCTTTACAAAGTCGCATCAGGTTTTGCTTGATTATGGAGATTATGAAAAGGGAAGAGTGAAGGCAGAGAAACTCCAGCGCGCAAACATAATTGCGGACTGCGTTATTAGAGTTGGCACATGCGAAGTTACAAGGCGCGGAATGAAGGAGGCAGAAATGCTGAAAGTAGCTGAATTGATTAAAAGAGTGCTTGTTGATGAAGAAAAACCTGAAAATGTTAAGAAGGATGTTTCCAAGCTTTGTGCAGAGTTCCAAAATATAGAATACTGCTTTGACAGGTGAAAACTGTTTTTATTGGTGACATGTCATCAATATTTTGTGCAAGTGAGAACTTTGGAAACACTGGTTCCACAATCACTCATACAAACTTTAAAAAAACAAAAATATCATTTGGTAGGTAGACACTCAGCCGTAAAAAGATGCAGATGGTTCTACGAAACACTAATACACGACAGACCATGCTACAAACAGAAGTTTTATGGAATAAAGACCCACCAATGCATACAAATGACCCCAGCGCTATTCTACTGCACACAACAATGCCTATTCTGTTGGAGAGCCCAAAGTGGCGATCTAAAAATCAGATGGAACGAAACAAAACTGCCAGAATGGGATCCGCCTGAACTGATCGTGGAAGGAAGCATTAAAGCGCAACTCAAAATTTTAAGCGGCTATAAGGGCAATCCAAAAGCGAACAAGCAAAAGTTTAAGGAAGCTTCTCATCCACGGCACGTCGCAATAAGTTTGACCGGTGAACCGACATTGTATGAGCCTATAAGCGACTTGATTAAAGCATTCCATAGAAAGGGTTTTACAACGTTTCTTGTCTCTAACGGAACATTGCCCACGGTTCTGGCAAAACTTGAAGAGGAACCTACACAGCTTTACATTTCCGTTTGCGCTCCAGATAAAGAAACCTTCAAAGAAGTTTGCCGTCCACAAATTCCAGAAGCATGGGAAAAACTAAACGAAACCTTAGAGTTGTTACCCAGCTTTAAATGCCCAACAGTAATCAGGATAACTTCCGTAAAAGGGCTGAACATGAAAAGTTTCGAGAGCTATGCAAAACTGATTGAGAAGGCAAGTCCAACTTATGTTGAGCCGAAGGCGTATATGCATGTTGGATTTTCTAGGCTTCGCTTGGGATTTGAAGATATGCCGAGCCACCAGGAAATTCGCGGTTTTGCACAGAAAATTGCTGAAGAAACTGGCTACAACATTTTGGATGAGGCGCCTGAAAGCAGAGTTGTACTTTTAAGTAAAATGAAGCAAGCTATCAAATTTGGGTATCGGTAATACTTCTAGCACATAATCCATTTTTATGGATGCCCTATGATGGAAATAACTGTTTTTATGAATTGACTGAGAATAAGATTTATATAAAACACTTTAATGTTCTTTTTGAACTTTAAATTTAATTGAGGTGATGCACCAATGGTCAACGAAGGAAGAGGTCGACTGTTCAGAAGAAAAGATGGGAAATACTTGATTTACATACCGAAAGACTTGGCGGAAGACAGCATGTTTCCATTCAAAGGCGCAGAGTCGGTATTCGTAAAAGTAAGCTTCAAAGTAGGCGGAGAAGAAAAGCTCATCGTAGAACGCTGGAAGGAACCGCCGCAAAAGCAGTAACGCGAAACTGCTTTCCCATCTTGTTATCTTCACCCTTTTACTTTTGATTACGAAAATTATTAAGCATCAATAATTCTAGATATAAAGCAAGGCGAGAAGGCATGCCATCATTAAAGACTGTTTTGGAAAATATCCGACAAGAACTGAGAGAAAAGGAGAAAATTCGAGAGAACGCCCAGAACGAGATGCGGAAAGCGGCAAGCCTCTCAAAACAAGCGATACTCTTAATTCACCAGAAAAGGTTAAAAGAGGCAAAAAAGTTTGTTAAAAAAGCAAGTGAAATTATTCTAAAATTAAATAATGCTTCTGTTACCTATCCAGACATTGTTTATAGCGGATTATTTGACGCAGCACTTCAAGAGTATTCAGAAGCAAACATATTCCTAAAACTAGTTGAAGGGGAGCAATTCGTAACACCAAAGGAAATTGGCGTGCCATCAGTAGACTACGTACTTGGGTTAGCAGACGTTATAGGAGAGTATAGGCGTTTAGCGCTTGACGCGCTGCGAGAAGGTGACGTGCAAAAAAGTGAGAAATGTTTGCAGATTATGGATGCGATTTACATTGAGCTCATGGCTATGGATGAAGCGTATATGCTTGTTCCAGGTTTGAGAAGAAAATGCGACACCGCGCGGAAAATTATTGAAACCACGCGGGGAGATGTAACTCAAGAGATTAGAAGGAGTACTCTGGAAAAGTATCTCAAAAATCTAGAGCGCAGCTTAAGGGAAAAATAGGATTATGCGCAAGGCGAACAAGAAATTTTCAGTGGAAAAGGCTCATAAAGCACAGCTCAGTTTGTCTAAAAAGATAATTTTTAAAGATGAACTGCCGAGAAAAATACGCTACGTTGCGGGCGTTGATGTCGCGTACACAAAAAACTTGTCGATAGGCGCAGTAGCAGTTCTGGATTACAATGCGCTTAAGCTTCTGGAGTGCAAAACAGCCATTTGCGAGACGCGCTTTCCATACATACCTACATTGTTATCGTTTAGGGAAATCCCACCAGCAGTATCCAGCATAAAAAAGCTACAGATTTGCCCAGATGTCTTGCTTGTTGATGGACACGGTTTTGCTCACCCTTATCATTGCGGTTTTGCGAGTCATCTGGGGCTAGTTTTGCGAAAACCGACTATTGGTGTAGCAAAGGGTAGGCTGTTTGGCGAAGCAGAGAAATGTGCTTCTGGTGAAATGGTTTCTTTTCTAAAGCACAACGGAAAAGTTATTGGTGCAACACTCATTGCTAAAAGGGGCTTCAAGCCCGTTTATGTGAGTGTTGGACACATGGTTTCATTAGAGACTGCTATTAAAATCGTTCAGCACTGCACGTTGGCGAGTAGAATCCCAGAGCCCATTTTAAAAGCTCACGAGATAGCCACACTAGAAAAACGAAAAATCAATATGCGTATAACTATTAACGAATGATAAGTGAGAAATGTTGCTTAACCCAGAAATTGAGGCAATAGCAAACAAGATTCGCGATGAAAAACTGCGGAAGAAAGTCATTGCGTTTTTGGAAAACCCAAAATTTGAAGTCTGTGGAAAAACCTATGTTGGCATGCCACTTGAAGTTTCCCCCGCAGGCTTATCACATCACCACTGTTACGCTGGAGGCTATATTGAACACGTGGTTTCAACTGCCAAAATAGCGCTTGCAATATGTGACTGCGTGGAGAAAGTCTATCATGGAAAGGTAAACCGCGACTTTGTTTTGGCAGGAGTGTTACTTCATGATATTTTTAAGCCTCTAACATACGCTGTTAAGGAGAACGGAAGCTACACCACAACAAGCTTGGCAGATTACATGGACCACCTATCAATAGTAATCGCTGAGCTTGTCAGAAGAGAATTCCCATTAGAGGTAATTCATGTAGTTTCCGCCCACCACGGCGAATACGGACCAATAAGACCGCATACAGTTGAAGCCTTGATATGCCACTTAGCAGACTTAATAGACTCACGATTAAATGGAGAAGTTTTAAACGCCGCCGCATACCTAACGCGAAAAGCGGTCGGCGAAGAGTTAACAGTGTTAACATCAAAGGAAGCTTTTGAAATAGTTCACTCAAAAGCCACTCAAGGCTGGGAGGGCGTGACAAAAGCAGTAGAAAAGATAAAGCGTAAAAGAAAATCGCAAAAACTTAATAGCGGCTAACGTTAAAAATGTGAAAGGGACGGTGAAAGAATGGAAATATCCTTTGAAGAATTTCAGAAACTGGACATGCGCATCGGAAAAATTTTAGAGGCAAATCAAATTCCAGGCTCGCGAAATCTGATTAGAATGATTGTTGATTTTGGAACAGAAAAGCGGCAAGCAGTTGCTGGCTTATTACAGTGGTACAAACCTGAAAACCTTGTTGGCAAAAAATGCGCCTTCATATTAAACCTTCAGAGAAGGAAATTTATGGGCGTAGAATCACAATGCATGATTTTAGCCGCAGAAGATGACGAAGGCAACGTGGTTGCGCTACAACCAGAAAAAGATATCGCAGAAGGAAGCAAAATACATTGAAAATTCAATTCCTTCCTTTCAACTCACAAGTTTAGCAATGGCATCCGCGTTTTTCTTGTCTTCAGCCAGATACTCTATCATTTCTTCGTCTAGGTCGAGCCATTTTGCAATTCCAGCAGCCATATCCACATTGTTCTTAAATATTATCCTAATGTAGGGCAAAATTTCCTTGGACGCTCTATTAGCAGATATGTGACATTTACGCTTAATTTTCTGTCCTATGCTTAGTTGAATTGCACGCTCAGCCTTTGACCTAGACAGCATTTGTATCCGCGTTGGAAACTTGAAGGGTATCCATCCGTGAGCCTTCGTGTTTTGCCTAGCCATGGCGACTCCAGCAGTTATATAATCAATGACATAACGTGTAAAGCTCCAATCCTGTGTGGCGCGTATTCTGCCGCGATAAACGTCCGCCGTTGAAAGCGCGTCCATAGCCCTTGCCAAATCATGTGGATCTGTTAGATGCGCTGGAACATTTTCATATAACCATTCAAAAAGCATGTCAATGTCCACATCAGCCATATCAACTGCTTGTTTTGCACTGTTACATGTTCGCGCATAAATTATCATTCTCAAAACGTTAAAGATCGTGTCTTGCCTATCCCTATAACCAAGCCATGAAACATCATTGTACGTCAGCCTTTTCTTACCTTGGGCTAAAGCTTGAAGGTCGTTGACTGCTGAGCGGACATCGCCCTCTGAACGTTGCGCAATAAATTTCAAGGCATCATCGTCAGCTTGTATCCCTTCACTGATACATATCCGCTTCAGATGCTTCATAACCTCGCTGGCTGGCGGCTTCTTAAACTCTATTAGTAAGCAGTAGTTGCGTAAGTTGGTAAACCGCGGATCATAAGCGTTGTTTGCAATTAAGACTATTGGGCATTGAGCAACCTTAACGATGTCTGTTATGGCTTTTATACCGCCCTTATCTGCAGTTCCAGTAAGCCCATCAAGCTCATCCAACAAAATTACCCTTTTACCACCGAAAAGTGAACCGTACTGCGAGGCTAAACCAGCAAAGCGATTAATTGCCTCTTCTGTCCTGTAATCGCTTGCGTTCTTCTCCACAAGCTCCACATCAAAATCAGCGGCTAGAACCTCCACCGTCAACGTTTTTCCAATTCCAGGGGGACCAAAAATGAATACTGCACGTTTTTTTGGTATGCTCTTATCCCATGATTTTATCCATTCAACAAGCTTTTGAATAGCCTCTTTGTTTCCGACAACCTCACCTAAGGATTTTGGCTTGTGTCTAATTGTCCATGCAGCGTACAAAATCTTTGCACCTAACTTGCCTTTCTAATTTCATATCCAGCTTCCACTAGTCTTGCTAACAAGGCGCTTAGTTGAACTTCTTCATCTGCACCTTCAACAAGTCTATAATCTATGTCGCCAATGACGTCTGCCAACTTTATTTTCCACTGCTCTGGAATATCCGCCCTAAATATCTCGGTGTGAATCTGCCTAATTATGTCGCTTCCAGCCACACCATACTTCTGAATCATATCCCGTAGCTGTTTCCTCGCTTCCAAAAAATCGCCCTTCATCGCAGTTTCTATCATCTTCTGCACATCCGACGGATGCGCCCTACCAGTAATCGAATAAACAACCTTGGCGTCTATAGGTTTGTTAAGTGAGGCAGCCGCTTGGAGAGTATTTATTGCTTTCCGCAGGTCTCCACCGCAAACGTCGAAAATTGCTTCCAACCCATCCTTTAGCAGTTTTACGCCTTCATTTTCGGCTATATGCTTTAAATATTTGTCTTGCTCCTCTCGTGGCAAAAAGGTGAAACGGAATGGGGCGCATCGGGATTGGATTGGCTCTATTATTTTTCCACTATAGTTGGCACAGAGAATGAAACGGCAAGTTTCTGTATAACGCTCCATAGTCCGCCTTAAAGCTTGCTGTGCATCAGAAGTCATATTGTCAGCCTCGTCCAAAATCATTATTTTGAAGGGAACCTCACCAATAGAGCGAACCCTAGCAAAAGTTTTCACAGTTTCCCTAACAACATCAATTCCCCTCTCATCACTCGCATTTAACTCCATAATATGCTCTCGGTAAGCGTCCCCGTAAAGGTCCCTAGCCAAACAAAGAGCAGCCGTGGTTTTTCCAGTTCCCGGCGGTCCAGCAAAAATGCAATGAGGGACGTTTCTCGATTTTACAAAGCTTTTTAGGCGTTCAACTATTTCCTTTTGATTAACCATATCGTCTAACGTTTTTGGCCGGTATTTTTCAGCCCACATTTCAAAACTCAAAGAGCTTCACTCCTCTTTCAGAAGATATTTACAGAATTGCTAATAAATGCTACCAAAGAAAAAGCGGATTATGTGGAAACTACAATTTTGTCTACGATAATTGATGGGCAAGTGGAGTTTTCAAAGTTTTTCGAATCATTTCCAATTGCTATAACATGATTTAATGCTTCGTATAAGTTTCCAGCAATAGTACATGGCTTGAGTGGGAATGCAACCTCTCCATTTTCTATTTTGAAGGCATTATCAGCAGTCACGGAGAAATCGCCAGTTATAACGTTTGAATGCAACGCTCCTATTAGAGAACCTTTCACTAGTACACCATCCTTTAATTCACTTATCAAA
>Ga0315298_1003756_pt1 | contig 23624 bp, 19 predicted proteins | sample WHS_1_MG_FD_203077 | JGI IMG/M metagenome (GOLD analysis project Ga0315298, IMG submission 203077) | Extremophilic microbial mat communities from Washburn Hot Springs, YNP, Wyoming, USA - WHS_1_MG | ecosystem: Environmental > Aquatic > Thermal springs > Hot (42-90C) | place: USA: Wyoming...
ACAACAATGGCACGGCGGCCTTACATAGTGCCCTTTTTGGCATAGGGATCCGTAAGGGAGATGAAGTGATATGTCCCAGCATCACTTACTGGGCTTCATGCTTACCCGTTTATTCTTTGGGTGGTACTGTTGTATTTGCGGATATAGATCCTGAGACCCTATGCTTAGATCCGAAGGATGTTGAATCAAGGATTACACCAAGAACGAAGGCAATAATAGTGGTCCATTATCTTGGAATGCCCGCCGATATGGATGATATTATGGATATTGCCGGAAGATATAAGCTTAGGGTTATCGAGGACTGCTCCCATGCCCATGGAGCCTTATACAAGGGCAAAATGGTAGGGACCTTCGGGGATGTTGCTTGTTTCTCATTAATGTCTGGAAAATCCTTGGCTTGCGGAGAAGGCGGAATGCTCGCAACAAACGATAGGCGGATTTACGAGCGGGCCATCGCCTTCGGTCACTATGAGCGGCACAATCGCCTGACATTCGAAGATCTGAAATATGGGGCTGGATTGCCTTGGGGCGGGTACAAGTATCGTATGCACCAGCTTACCTCGGCCTTAGGGCTTGTGATGCTGAGGCATTATCCAGAAACGATGGCAGAAATCGACAAGGCGATGAACTACTTCTGGGACCTTCTTGAAGGTCTTCCGCTTGGGTCCCATAGACCGAAGAAGGGCTCGGGAACGACTAAGGGTGGATGGTATGCGCCCCATGGGCTTTACTATCCAGAGAGGCTTGGGGGACTTTCCGTTCGTCGATTCTGCGAGGCCTTGAGGGCGGAGGGCGTCCCCAGCCATCCAGGATGCAACTTCCCCCTACATCTTCATCCCCTCTTCAACACAATCGATGTTTATGGCGATGGCAAGCCCACTCGCGTAGCCAACTCTCCTCCAGGCGTGGATGTGAGACAACCGCCAGGAAGCCTACCAGTTTCTGAGAGGATCCAGGAAAGGGTTTTCAGCGTTCCATGGTTTAAGCGATATAAGCCGGAAATCATCGAAGAATATGCGAATGCCTTCAAAAAAGTTGTCGAGAATTACAGGGATTTGCTCCCTAGGGAATCCCCTTGATTTCAAATTTTGAAAACCCTGCAGCCTTATAGGAGAAGGTTGAAAAGGCGGGATCATCTTGGAGAAAGTCTGTTCGAAAAATAAAGCGAAGATGATCGATTGCCATACCCATGTTGGAAATTTTATGGGAATAAACAATCCACTATCAGCCTGGGATAAAGTGACCCTTGAAATTCTACTATCATTCCTCGATGGGATGGGCGCTGCAAAGGCCGTAGTCTTATCGGTTTATAGCTGGAATAATGCGGCTATCACAATGCCCACGCCCTACGTAGTGGAGGCTTGTAGAAGAAGCCCCGATAGGCTTATTCCTTTCTGTTCCCTAGATGTAAGGGAGCCCTTTTTCGAAGAGGAAGTCCGCCTTTATATCGACATGGGATGCGAAGGCTTTGGGGAGTATACATGTAAGGTTCCGATAAAACATAGAGTAAATCTAAAACTTTTCAATATATGTGCTAAGCTCGAAATACCCCTGTTAATTCATCTAGCCACCTTAGAGAGCGATCCTTATGGGGCATTGGATCCGGATCTGAGCGGACTGGAAAAAATTGCGAAAAAATTCGATGACGTAAATTTCATAATGCATGGGCCTGGATGGTGGAGGCATATATCATCTGAGGTCCCACCGAGCGTTGGCTATCCCCAAGGATCGATAAAGGAGCCTGGTAGAGCGGTATTCCTACTAGAGAATTATCCGAATATCTACGGGGATCTTTCAGCCTTTTCAGGATACAATGCGATCCAAAGGGATCTGGACTTCGGTAAGAATTTCTTAGAGAAATTAAACAAAAAGCTTCTTTATGGGACGGATCTGGAGCCGTTCTTTTCACCCCAGCATTCGCTTATCGACCTATTGATGAGCATGAAACTGAGGAATGAAATATACGAAAATATTCTTTATAAAAATCTGGAAGGATTGCTTCATTTCAGCTAGCGGAATAAGTATTCATTAGGAAGATCATAGAAGGAAAATAAAGCTTTAGAAGCTTTTGGTTCTTTATAAAAATTTTCTTCTTTTCTTTCTCTCAAGTTTATCTTCTCTAAAATCTTTGCATGATCTTTGTCAAGGATTCATAATCGATCTGGATGATTGATCTGTATAGATATTCTAGCAGTTTCTAAGTAGCTAATCAATTCTTTCCAGAAGATCATTTGCGATAAATCGGGAGGCTCTCCATAACTTTCCCAAATGCATGGGAGGCTAAGGCCATGTCTTTCTGAGGGATGTTCTATATATTTTAAGGTTAAGGGAACCAAGATGCTGAACCCTTATTCAAGATCTTTACTTATTCGTATGTAACCTTTGCATTAAGTAGTTCTATTAGATCGTTTGATCTGACTTTACCCGTTCTTGAGGGCTTTCCATCCTCTGTTGGACGAAGTTTTTTCACCATCTCGTAAGGGGGACTGATCCAGAACGGTCGAATTTCATCTTTTCTTTTTAAAGCCCTTTTTGCCCTTTCCTTTATAATTTCGCATGCTTTTTGGGAGGAAAGATGTATAGCGGCCCCATTGAAGATTTTATTTTCTTCGGCCGTAAGTCCAGATGCCATCCCACGTTTTATTCCTTCCTTCACGGGAGCCACTTCCAAGTTAGGGACCAGATTCAATGCCTCTTCGCATGCAGCCTTATCGCCACTTACCAATATGGTTGGAACTTTGAAGTAGGAGGCAAAGAGCATGTTGCAGCCAAGCTCCCCTAAAGAAATGCCGTTGATGGATAAGTCTTCGACTTCAAAGGATCCGGTGTGGCATAAATGACCTCCATCGGTGTTGGATTTGGCATGTTGCCCTATGATGATGGCGCAATCGAATGTTCCATCGCAACCGAAGGGATATTCCAGGGGCCTTCCGGCAAGAAGCTTCGCCGACGGATGCAGAATCGATGGGTTTATTCCTCCATAGCCATGGCCGTCAACAACTAAAAATTCATCAGCCCCTGCCTCTATCAATCCCTCGATAGCCGCATTAACTTCTTCTGTAAGCAACCCTCTGGCGACTTCGTAGTATCGGCCCTCAGGAGTGCAGAAATCGTCAAAGTTGATAACTCCCGCTACTCCTTCTAAATCAGTCATTACGTAAACTTTCATTGTTTCAGCTTCACCTCGAAATGAGGTACGATGCGCTAGAACATTTTAAGGTTTCTTTGGATTTAACGCTCTTAATCAGGGAATTTGTTGGCTATGGAAAAAGCCTCCATGCGTTTCATGGGCACCAACAACTTTTATGATTAAGAGCGGGATTTAATTTATTTTGTAGAGGGCTTCGGTCTTCCTCCATTGGGAAACGAAAAAGAAATCGAGTCATCTTCAAATCTCATAAGCCATTGATAAAATACAACAAATATTACATGAACATGATCTCAGGGAATCGGGCTTCGGGTATCTTACTTGGCTTCAACCCTCCCGATTTCGGAAACGCAGAATCAAAGCATCCATTAGGAAGAAGGCGTCTTTCCTAATGGGTTTTTAGAAACGTAATTATCAGGGACTTTTTGAGACATCAACCCTTCTTAAAGCTTATAAAAGGGTCCATGGTTAATAGGCTACTCATGCCTAAGGCGAAAGGCGCTTAGATCGCCTAAAAATGGGAGGAGATATCGTGGATTTGCCCGGCTTCGTGGCAGAACGAATGGGTCTTATAGGCACGGAGACAGCCTTCGAGGTCCTAGCAAGGGCTAGGGAGCTCGAAGCCAGGGGTATGAAGGTTATCCATCTCGAGCTTGGGGAGCCCGACTTCGATACTCCGGAGCACATCAAAGAGGCTGCCATAAGGGCCCTTAAGGATGGCTATACCCACTACACTTCATCAAGGGGCATCCAGGAGCTTAGGGAAGCCATTGCCGAACGCCTTAAGATCGATTATGGCGTCGATGTGGATCCTAGGACGCAGATCATCGTCATGCCTGGAGCCAAGCCCTGCATATACAGCGCCATCATGGCTACCGTAAACCCCGGTGACGAAGTCGTCATACCGAGCCCCGCCTTTCCGATCTATGAGTCCATCGTAAGGTTCCTTGGAGCCAAACCAGTCCTCGTACCCCTAAGGGAAGAAAGGGGCTTCCGTTTGGATGTGGAGGAGGTCTCAAAGCTCATCACGAATCGGACGAAGATGATCGTCCTCAATTCCCCGAACAATCCATGCGGCTCCATGCTGGATCCTAAGGATGTCCGTGCCATAGCCGAGCTTGCAAAGGATAGGAGGCTCCTCATCCTCTCCGATGAGGTTTACTCCCACATAACCTATGAGGCTAAGCATCACACGATCCTTATGGAATCCGGCATCGAGGATCAAGCCATAATGATAGATGGCTTCTCCAAGACCTATGCCATGACGGGTTGGAGGCTAGGCTATGCCGTATCGAGGAAAGAGATCATCGATCAGATGGAAAGGCTACAGATAAACATAACCAGCTGCCCCACCTCCTTCGTTCAAAGGGCTGCCATAGCTGCCCTTAGGGGACCTCAGGAGCCCGTGGAGGCTATGGTTAGGGAGTTCAAAGCCCGCAGGGACCTCATCGTCCAGGGGCTCAACGATATCGAAGGTATAACCTGCACGAAGCCCGCCGGCGCCTTCTACGCCTTTCCCAATGTGAAGGAATTCAGGGCTTCCTCGAAGGAGCTTGCAAGACTCCTTCTGGAGAAGGCAGGGGTAGCAGTCCTCGATGGTGAGGCCTTCGGACAATATGGAAAGGGATACCTAAGGCTTAGCTATGCCACTTCGAGGGAGAATATCCAAGAAGGAATCCGCAGGATGAAGGAATTCCTAGAGAGGGTCGAAAAGAGGAGATAGAGGCTAGCCTGAGCCTTTTTCCTTCCATGTTTATGGAATCTGAGACTTCCATAGGGGGCTATTAGGGCTTTTCGCCTTTCCCCTTTCTCTTTTTTTCCTAAACCATGAAAAGGTTAGAAGCTGATTTTCGGCTTCCAATACCTTTAATTCGACATAGATGGAATGTGAAGAAATGAAATGTAGCAGTAGCGGAGGGGAGGCTTTGAAGACCTGCATCAATGGTGCTACGACCATGCCTCATCCCTTGGAAGCCGACCTGAAGGCTGCGGTTGAAGCAGGATATCAAGGAATCGAGATTTGGAAGAGCAAGCTTGATGCCTTCCTCCAGAAGAATGGCATAAGGGAGCTGAAAGCCTCCCTCAGAGATTGTGGCTTAGAGGTGGCTTCCCTCTGCCCCTTTGGGGGCTATGTTTTTTGTTCCGAGGAAGAGTTCGAAAGAAGGATTGGAGAGCTAAAACCATATCTTGAGCTTGCCCATGAGATTGAATGCCCCACCTTCGTCGTCTGTGCCGAGAATCCCTACGAAAAGGAAGGGGGATTAAGGGAAGCCCTCATAGCCCATTCCAACCGTCTTTCGAGACTAGCAGCTTTGGCGGAGGTTTATGGCATAACTATAGCCATGGAGTGGTTCTGGAATCTGAAGGATGCCTTTGAGGTCCTTGCTAGGGCTTCCGAAGAGAGCCTTGGCATGATCCTTGACACTTTCCATTGGTACAGGGGGGATGGAAGACTTGACCATGTGGACTTGATACCGTACAAAAGGCTTATCCTCGTTCATGTGAACGACTGTGAGAATCTTCCGAGGGAGGTACTCACAGATAAGAATAGGGTTTACTGTGGTCTAGGAGTTATACCCCTTTCCCAAATCCTCAGGAAGCTCAAGGGTCTGGGGTATAGGGGCTATCTTTCCGTAGAGATCTTCCGAGATGAGTATTGGCGAAGGGATGCCCTTACGATTGCCAAGGAGTCGTTGGCTCATCTCAGAAAGGTTGGGATGGAGGCCTCGGTCCTGTGAGGAATGGGCGAAGCTATCCGAAGGTATCATGAGAAGACTTGGGGAAAAGAGGAGACCTTATTCTAGGCTAGGATAGTAGGGCTAGGATTCTTGATGCGTTTTATGGAAAGGGGGGTCCCGAATTCCTTCTATAGCTAAGTTCTAGAAGAAAACCTGTTTCAGGAAGCCCAATAGCCCATTCCAATTCATGTCAATTCCTTCCATTCCATTCAATTCCAGCTTCTAAGATAAGCTCGAAAGGGCTTGGCAATCTTCCACGATGCTCTCTATCTCATCTTATTTTGATCTTAAACTTAGCTTCCTTCTATCACGCACTTCCTTTGCGTTGGGTCCTTTGATGTTCTATCCCTTAGGAAAGCTTTATAGGTTCTGGCATTAGAGCGCCCTTTTGGCGATGGAAATGAAGGTCGTGGTCTTCGAATACGATCTTTCTGAAGACAGAATCAAATGGGCATCCCAGATAGGGGCTGATGGATTTGACATCCACAATGCCCTCAATGTGCCGGGGGTGAGGGAGCAGGGATATCCTGATTTGAAGAAGCTTATGAAGCTGAAAAGAGCCCTAGGAGCCGAAGGCCTTGGGATCTACAGGGTCAGCCTTCCCCAGGCTCCGAAGTTCTTCTTCGGCGAAGAGGGCGGGGATGAGGAAGTCGAAAAGGTCTGCAAAACCATTCAATGCTTAGGGGAGGCAGGCATACCGATTGCGAGGCCGATGCTTCCCCAAGAATCCCTTCCTATAGGCACTACCCATATGGCTGAGCATAGAGGCGGCTACAGGATGAGGGGCTTCAGCCTCGATTTAAGGGAAAAAATGCTTGCTGAGAAGCCAGAAGAAGGAAGGCTAAGGATAGAGCCCGGCGAATACTGGCACCGATGCCTTGAGTTCTACAGGACAATCGTTCCTATAGCCGAGGAATCGGATGTGAAGCTCGCCTTGCATCCCTCAGATCCACCTTTGCCAGGGGCACCCTTCTCATCCCTAGGATGGCGAAGGATTATCGAAGCCGTTCCCAGCGATTACAACGGACTTCTTTACTGCGTCGGGACTAGATACGAGGAGGGGGGAACCAGGCTTGTCCTGGATGAGATCCGATACTATGGAAGGAAGGGTAAAATCTTCGAGGTCCACTTCCGGAATGTGCGTGGGAGCCTCGCGACTGCCAAAGGATTTGAGGAGGTTGCCTTGGATGATGGGGATATGAATATGTTCGAGATCCTCAGAGCCCTTGAGGAAGTGGGTTTCGATGGACCCCTGAACCCGGATCATGTCCCCCACCTTTTGGGGGATACGCCGGATCAAAGGATTGCCTGGGCCTATGCCGTTGGATACATAAAGGCCCTTCTTGCCGCCCTTGAGGCCCAAAGGTAGCGAAGGATCCCTTTAGGCCTATGCCTATGCACATCCCCCATGCCTATGCCCTTTCTCCGGAGCTAAGGAAAGCCTCGCAAGAGCCCGATCGATGGATAGATTTTTCGCCCTTCGCTACATGCGATCGTATGTACGAAACCTACGAAATCTCTGCCATTCTGCTGCCTCGATCCTCAGCCTTTCCCTTCCACCATCCTCGCTTCATAGAAGAATCCAATCCTTAAGGGGATGGATGAATGGCGGTGAAATTCATTTAAAAATGAACTTCATGCTATAAAATTACCATGGAGCTGGCTAGAAAAGGTATCGTATCCATAAGTGAAAAAGGGGAATTAGAGTTATGCGGTTGCTCATGTTTACGAAGATGCTGAAGAATAAGGGAAATCTATCCCTCCATGAGGCAGGGGATTACATAGCCCGGATGGGTTTCGACGGTGCCGACCTTACAGTCAGGGAGGGAGGATACGTCCCTCCTGAGGAGGCTTCAAGGATGCTTCCCGAAGCCATCGAGATCCTCAAATCGAAGGGCTTAGAGGTTCCTATGATAACGACCAACGTGACAGATGCCAAGAAGGATTGGGTGGAAGAGATCTTTAAAACGGCCTCTGAATGCGGCGTCGAGTACGTTAAGCTAGGCTATTGGAAGTACAAGGGTTTCGGAAAGATTGTTGAGGGGATAGAGGAAGCGAGGGAGAAGATCAGGGGCCTCTATGCCCTCTGCAAGGAATATGACATTACGGCAGCGATCCATACCCATGCAGGTCCTTATCTGAGCGCCGATCCTGGGCTTCTATTCATGCTTTTAAGGGATTATGACCCAGAGTGGATGGCAGCCTACATCGATCCCGGGCATATGTTTGCCGAGGCAGGTCCCCTGGTCTGGGAGATGGCCATAGACCTTCTTGCACCCTACATCCGTCTCGTAGCCGTCAAGAACTACCGTTGGATTAGAGGCTTCGAAGGAGAAGGCAAAGCTGGAAGCGGAGGCGCAGGCGGAGGCGAAGACAAAGGAAAGGGAGCTAAGCGATGGGTGCTTCGCATGATGCCCTTGAGGGAGGAAATCGTGCCGTGGCCGGAGGTTTTCAGATGCCTTAGGGCCATAGGCTTCGATGGTTGCGTTTCCCTCCATAGCGAATATGAGCACCTGAGCTTTGAGGATCTGACGAAACAGACGCAGGACGATCTAAGGTACCTTAAGGAAGTTGTCTTAAAGGTAACTCGATAGCCAGAGCTGGGATGGTGCATCCATCGGATGGACTCGAACATACGCATAATGGGGCTTGAGCCCTTCTTCAGGACCGATAAACTGAGATGCCCCTTGAAGTTTGGAGGAGTTGTTGTTGAGGAATCTACATCGATGATTGTGAAGGCATCTGTCGAGAACAGAAGGGGCGAGGTTGCTGAGGGCTTTGGATCCATGCCCCTCATAGACCAATGGGCCTTTCCCGAAGCCTCCGTATCCCATGAAAGGAAGCTGGAAGCCATGAAGCTCATAGGTGAAAGGGCATGCAAGCTCCTCGAGGATCGATGGTCCGAAAAGTTTGCCCATCCTATGGACATTATGCTTGGATCGAGGCAAGAAATCCTTAGGCTTGGAGAAAGGGTTGGGAAGGAAGCTGGGCTCGAAGTCAGAATGCCAGTCCTAGGAGTCCTTGTTGCAACCTCCCCAATCGATGCTGCGATTCATGATGCCTTCGGCCGCGTTAACGGAATTTGTTCCTATGAGGGTTATGGACCCAGGTTTATGGAGCATGACTTGGGCTTCTACCTAGGGAGCGAATTCCGAGGAAAGTATATTTCAGATTACCTCAGGCCCCGCTATGCTGAGGCCATCCCGGTCTTCCATCTTGTAGGAGCCCTGGACAAGCTTAGGAGGGAAGAGGTCGATGCCAGGGATCCGAGGGACGGGCTTCCAATAAGCCTTGAGGAATGGATCGAAAGGGATGGAGTCTTCTGCTTTAAGGTGAAGCTAAGCGGGACAGACATCGATTGGGATGTGAGGAGGACAAAGGCCGTCGCCGAGGTAGCCAAAGAAGTCCTTGAAAGAAGGGGCACGTCTACGTTCTACCTATCCGCCGATGCCAACGAGATGAACCCAGATCCGGGGGCAACCCTGGAGTATCTTAGAAGGCTTAGGGAAGCCTCCCCCATGGCCTTCGATAGGCTTCTTTACCTCGAGCAACCCACGGAGAGGGACCTAGCCAAGCGAAGGTTCTCCATGAAGGATGTGGCGGGGCTTAAGCCCGTGTTTGCCGATGAGGGGGTAACGGACCTTGAAACCCTCGACTTGGCCCTTAGCCTTGGTTGGTCTGGAGTCGCCGTGAAGGTTTGCAAGTGGCATTCCTCGAGCCTTCTGTACATCGCCAAGATGGAGCATCATGGAATCCCTTACTCCATACAGGACCTTACCTGTACGGGCCTGGCCCTCGTCCACTCGGCGGGGCTGGCGGCGAGGGCTAAGCCCCTTATGGGATTCGAATACAACGCCAGGCAATACCTTCCCTTCGCCTTCAAGGAAGTCCAGAAGAGGCATGAAAGCCTCTTCCTCGTTAAGGATGGTTTTGTCAGGACAGACTCCCTATCGCCTCTGGGTCTCGGCTTTTCGGTTGAGAAGCTAGATGATCTGATCTAGGCTCCTTAGATCCCTTCTTCTTTTTCTTTTCTTTTTCCTTTTCTTTTTTTCCTTTTTTCCTTTTTCCTTTTTCCTTTTTTCCTTTTTTCCTCTTCCTTTTCCTTTTTTTGCTGTTTGCTATGAATAGGAGCCTTTATAGATCAGATCGATCAACTCCATCGTTTTTACAGCATCTTTAAAGCATGTTTCCGGCTCTTCATCCCTTAGGATACAATCGATAAAGTGTTTATTTTCTTGATAGAATCCATAATATACGAAAAAATCCTTGCTTCCTCCCGCAGCCTCATAGGTGGATATTATCTTAGGCTCTGGTTTGTTATCGGCATAGATAAGGGCCTCCTTGTTCGGGTTCACGAAGGCAGAGATGCCCTTTCCATGCATCTCGAAGGTATGGATCCTGGACCCCGCAACCCAATTGCTCATAAGGAAGCCCACAGCGCCCCCCTCGAAGCAAACGAGGGCATTAAAACTGTTATCATAATCCTTGAAGATCCTTCTTACAGATCCATAAACCCTCCTTACTTCCCCTCCTCCCATCCACCTCAGTGTATCGACGGCATGGATCACATCCGATGTCAGGACGTCCACGGCACCTCTGTAGTAGGGAGGCTCCTCAGAAGGAATGTTCTTGTAGAAAGCGGAAACGCATTGGTTTATCGGACCCCTTTCTTCCACGAGCCCCTTGCATAGTCTCATAAGAGGGATGAACCTCCTGTTGAAGCCAACCATGGTTCTGCAGCCATGCTTGGCGGCATGCCAGGCTAGGGAGCGGGTCTGGTGGACACTGACACCCGGGGGCTTTTCTATGAAGAGGTTAAGCCCCAAGTCTAGACAGTCGACGGCTATATCGTATAGCTGATGCGGTGGCATGATGACATAGACGGCGTCTAGCTCTTCCTTTTCAAGCATCTTCCCGTAATCCAAGTAGCGATTTTTTATCCCATATTTCTCGGAAGTCGTATGAAGTCTGCTTGGGTTTATGTCGCATATGGCGATGACCTCAGCCTCTTGGATGGAGGCGATGGAAGGATAATGGACAGCATTAGCATGGGAACCTGCTCCTATGAAGGCTATCCTTGCTTTGCGCATGAAAACACCTGCATCATACCGAAGGATTTCTCTATAAAAAATAAAATAAAATAAAAAAAATAAAGGAAAGGAAAGACATTTCCTTTACCCTTCCAGAAAACAGAAAAACAGAAAAACCTTGAAACCTCTAACCTCTACCAGAACCTTCCTTTGAGCCCATTAATCGATGGGAGTGGGGAAGGCGTTTTTCTAATCCTTTTCGAAGGGTGAAAACTGAGGCGAGGGGATGGTCTGTCGAACCCTAGCCCTCCTTAGCCAAGGTTCAAGCCTTCCTTCTTTCCTTCCTTCCTTAACTTAACCTTTCGCTATGCCATATGCTCCATGATGACCTTGCTAAGGGAAGACCTTAGGTCTTGGGTTACTCCGTCTATAACGGCTAGGATCCTCGGGTCTGCAATGGAATAGAATCTCCTATTCCCTGAGCCCCTTACCCTGACTAAGCCCCCTTCCTTCAGGATCCTCAGATGCCTCGAGACGATGGGTTGGGCTATCCTTAGCCTTGGAACGAGTTCGCAGACGCATTTCTCGCCTTCGCGGAGGATCTCCAGAATCTCCAGCCTTGTGGGATCCGAGAGGGCTTTGAAGAACCTTGCCCTGAAGCGGTTTTGATCCTCTCCCATAATTAGGATTATGATGTAAAATCTAAAAAATGTTTGCGATTATTCCCAGGAATATAAGATAAGAGCGACAGGATTGAGGCTTCGGAACGCAATTCCATGATGCCTCTTGTTGTTTATTCCGTTTCTGTGGAGCATACGTCTTCTCTTCGAATTCGGATTCGGATTCGAATTCGAATCGGATCGAATCGAATTAGGCTATTCCAGTGAAGGCAGAGATGCCTTTATTAAAGGTTTAGGCTAAGTTTATAGCCTCTCTGAAGGCTTATGGAGAGTTTAGTTGAAGAAGGATAGGAGATGAGCATATTGAGCGAGGAAAAGATTCCGGTTTCAGAGGCACTTAAACCCCTTGATGCCAAGACTATATATAAAACGAATCGATGGTGGTGCTCTGTCGTTCTCCTCGAATCCTTTGGAAGGAGGCAAGTAGCTCTATACCTATGGCGCAAGTCAGGCGACCGATGGAAGAGACAGCAGAAGTTTATCGTCCACGACAAAGGGGAGTGGGAGAAGGTCAAAGAGGCTGTGGAGGGCTTTCTCAGGAGAATCGAGGGAATCTAAAGCCCCTTAAGCTCATTGGATTGGCCTGCTTCAACCATGCTTTATCGTTGAATAGTAAGGAACCCTCATGATCCTTTTCGAAGTTTTGTGGGATCTTCCTAGCCAAAAAAGAATCAGGTTTGAAACGGGCACAGGTGAAGATGCCTTTCACTTGAAGCAGTCTAAACAATTTTATTCCCTCTTTTGAGCCCCATAAAGCCTAAATTATTCATCTTGTATGCGAGGGGAGATAGGCCCTTCTGGGGACTTATGGCTGGGATCTTCTAATGGGTAAGGAAGACCGAGGGGAATCCAAGGAAGGGAATGCTCCTTCATCTTCATCTTCATCTTCATCTTCATCTTCATCTTCATCTTCATCGGTCAAGCGCAACCTTTTCATGCTTTTCATGCTGAATGCTGGGGTATCGCTTTGCATGGAATCCGTAAACGCCCTCTTTCCCCTCTATGTCCAGAGCCTTGGAGCCTCTATTTTAGAGGTCGGCCTTCTCCTATCGGCTTCGGGCCTTCTATCGACAGCCCTCATGCTCCCGAGCGGATGGATGTGTGATAAGTTTGGAAGAAGGTTAATGCTTATTCTAAGCGTTGTCCTATCAACCTTCCCTCCCCTCCTCTATACACTATCAAAGGATTGGAGACAACTCATCCCATGGGCAATGATATTCTCTTCCAGCTTCGCCATCTTCATACCGGCTCGGATGGTCTACATCGCCGACCTAACGGAATCGAAAGAAAGGGCTAGGATTTATGGATTCATGAACCTGGCATGGCCGATCGGGAGCCTCTTCGGTCCTACTGTTGCTGGCCTTCTAGCCGAGGTTTCGGGTTTCCATTATCCCTTCTACTTCGCGACGATAGTTTCCCTCCTCTCCTTCCTTCCTGCCCTTCTTCTTTCAGAAAGACCATCCTTAGAAGCCAAGGAATTCATGAAGGCAAGTACGAACGATAGAGGCATCAGCACAGGCATTTCATCCCGCATCCTTCATACCCTGCTTCTCCTAACCCTCTACCAGCTCCTCGTCTCGGCAGGGATAGGCACGACCCATTCGCTCCTATCCATCTATGTAACGGAAGCCTTTCACCTAGACAAGCTTCAGGTGGGCCTCTTCCTCTCCCTGATAGGAGCTTCCCTCTTCTTAAGTCAGCTTTTGGGGGGTTGGGCCAGCTCGAGGCTAGGCCTCAAGAGGACCATGGTCCTTTGCCTGGCATTCATTCCTCCGCTTTACATTCTTTGTGCCCTCTCCCGAAACTACGAAACCTTCGTCATATTATACGTGGGGCTCTATACTGCCTATAGCATGACATGGCCGGCCTCCGTCGCCATGCTCATGGACCTTGTGGATAGGTCTAGGTGGGGGCTTGCGACGGGAATAAGGCAGACGGGCGTGAGGCTGGGCTTCACCATCGGACCAGCCCTTGGAGGCGCCCTCTGGGAAGCCTATGGAGCCCTAGCTCCCTTCTACGCCTCCTCCCTACTCATAGCCCTCTCCATTCTATGCCTTATATTTATCGAAACGAAGGAATAGGCTTTTAGATGGAGAATCCAGCTCCTCGATCGCTATAAGCCAATGTCAGCTTAGCTTTCTTTCCCGAAACTTTTCTCAAGGAATGGAAAAGGGAAAGTAAAAGGATAGGACTGAACGAAGGTTAGGAAAGAACAACCAACCAAATTTTAAAAGATCTCAACAGATCTAAAAATCGTAACGATTATCGATAGCCTTGGGAGGGGAAGTCCAGCATTGAGGGTTCTGGAAGATGTCCATTACGTGGAATGCCCGCTCTACGAGGACTTCACGGGCGTTGGCATCATCCTAGGGGATCGAGGCATCGTTCTTGTGGATGCAGGAACGAGGGGATCCCTCAAGGACTTTGTCTTCCCATATTTGAAAGGCTTAGGAAGGCGCCCCGAGGAGATAGAGCTTGTCATCATAACCCACGAGCATGGGGATCACTTTGAGGGACTTCAAGAACTAAGGGAATTCTCTTCCGCTAAAGTGGCGGCCCATGAGGTTGCCTCAAGGCATATTGGGGAAAGCGTTGAAATAATCCTGAAGGATGGTGAAAGGCTTGTGGCTGGAAACCTTCAACTCGAGGTCCTTCACACACCAGGACATTCGGAGGGCTCCATATGCCTCTATGAGCCGAAATTAAGGCTTATATTTACTGGAGACTCCGTCCAAGGGAATGGAACGATCATTCAGGGCATCGCTATTTACACGGACTGGGATGCTTACCTCCGCTCTATGGAAAGATTAAGCCAACTTCCCATCGAGATCCTCATCTCCGCCCACAGGTACAGGCCTATGGAGAAGGCGATCTTGAAAGGCGAAGAAGCCAGAGAATTCATTGTCGAAAGCATCCGTCAGGTTGGAAGGTATGAGGAAGCCCTAAAAAGCCTTTTAGCCGAAAGGAAAACGCCCCTATCCATCGAAGAGCTGAATGAAAGGATGTGCTCCCTTTTCGCTCCCGGTTCTTCAAGACCCCAGTATGGAGCATCAACTATAAGGGCATACCTTGCGAAGAAGAGAGGAAGTATGGGGAATGTTGTTGAGAATGCCTGAAAAGCTAGGCATTCCGCTAAGAGGCCTTTCCAAGCTTTAAGGGCAATGGGGATGATGTGCCCATCTGGGTTTCGTAGAGCCTTGCGTAGAGTCCCCCGTTCCTAAGGAGCTCCTCATGCCTTCCTTCCTCCACTATCCTTCCGTTATCCAGGACTACGATCCTGTCGGCGAACTTTACGGTGGATAGGCGATGGGCTATGACGATGCATGTGCGCCCTTGCATGAGCTTCTTGAGGGCTTCCTGGATCACGGCTTCCGTGAAGGAATCTAGACTACTCGTAGCCTCATCCAGGATGAGGATCCTAGGATCCTTAAGCATAGCCCTGGCGAAGCTTATGAGCTGCCTCTGTCCAACGGATAGGTTACCTCCGCCGGGGCTGACGAGGGTTTTCAAGCCATGGGGAAGCCCTTCCATGAGCCTTTCCAAGCCTAAAGCCTTCACGATCGCTTCCACATCCTCATCCCTAGCCCCTGGGCTTCCCAGCCTTATGTTTTCTAAGACAGTGTCGTTGAAAAGAATTGGCTCCTGGGGAACTAAGGCTATCTGGCTTCTCAGGGACCTTAGGGTGAAATCCCTCAGGTCCCTCCCGTCTATGAGGATCCTTCCTTCCTTTGGATCATAGAGCCTTTGGATGAGGTTTGCAAAGGTCGTCTTACCAGCACCAGTAGGACCTACGACTGCAAGGATTTCCTTCGGTCTTATGCGAAGGCTCAGATCCTTGAAGACCTCGTTCCCATCGTAGCCAAAGCTGAGGTTCTCGAGGATGATCTCCCCCTTTGCTATCTTAATATCCTCGGCCCCCTCCCTTTCCGTTACGTTTGGCTTCGCCTTGAGGAAGCTGTAAATCCTTTCAGCAGCCGCCAGGGCTGATTGGATGGTGTTGTAGAACATCATCATCATGAAGACTGGGCTGAAGAACATATCCGTATAGCCGTAGAAGGCTATGAGGCTTCCGATCGTGAGCTGCCCTGAAGCTATGAGGCTTCCTCCATAGCCTATGAGGATGGCGTAGGAGATGGCCCTAACAACGTTAAGCGAGGGATTTACGGCGGCGAACATAATGGTAGCCCTAATCCTTGCCCTCATCGTTTCCCCGCTTACCCTTTCGAAGGACCTTAGGTCTAAGCTCCTACGCTCCGTAAAGGCTTGGGAAACCCTGGCTCCTGAGACGCTCTGCTCCACGTTGCTCGTAAGCTGGCTGATCTTCGACCTCATTTCCCTGAAGGCCTCCCTTGTCTTTCTGGCGAAGAAAAGGGCTATGAAAGCCATGATCGGAAGAATCGCCAGGACGGCCAGCGTGAGGTGAAGGCTTATGCTGAGCATCACGTAGATGGCCCCGGCGATCGTTAAGGAGTTCGTAAGCATATCTATGGACCCAGAGGTGACGACGTCTCCTATGGCTGGTATGTCGTTTGTGACGAGGGAAACCATCCTACCTGTAGGCTTATTCAGAACGCTCTGAACATCCATATCGCCGATATGCCTGAAGACTCGGGTCCTCAATTCATAAAGAAGCTTTTGATTCAGAAGCCCCGTCAGATACCGTCGGCTTATGTTCAAGGCCCAGTTACTGGCGGAGGCGAGGATGAGGAGGAGGACTAGGAAGCCTAGAGCCTCCATGTTTGCCTTCATAATCCCTTCATCGAGGATGAGCTTACCCAGGTATGGAGTCGCCATCTGCACCCCCAGCGAGGCAAAGGTGAGAATGAGGAGGAGAGCGAGCTTCCTTTTCATAGGCTTCAGGAGCCCTAGAAGCCACTTGAGCAGAACGGAGGTCGTAACCTCTGTGGGCTTCTCCTCCCTTTCCAAGTAGGGCCTGAGGAAGGGTGGCGGTGGAGCTCCCATCCTATTGGGTCAATCCTCCCCCCGATTTTTGCCGGGCTTCGATTCAGACTTTGACTCCGATTCCGATTCCGATTCCAACTTCGATTCCGATTGCGATTCTACTCCTAAGCCCAAGCCCATGTATTGGGACCTGTAAAGTCTTGCGTAGACTCCCTCCTTGGCTATGAGTTCTTCATGGGTTCCAGACTCTACTACCCGCCCCTCCTCGAGAACCACGATCCTCTCCGCCAGCCGAAGGGTTGAGAGCCTCTGGGTAATGATGAAGACTGTTCTGTTCTTTACAAGCTCCTTAAGGGCTTCATAGATCTCCCTTTCCGTTTCTGAGTCGACACTCGATGTAGAATCGTCGAGGATGAGGATCCTAGGATCTACGATGAGGGCCCTGGCTATGGCGATACGTTGCCTTTGTCCTCCCGATAGGGTTACTCCCCTCTCACCAACAAGGGTATCGTAACCCATGGGAAGCGATGCGATGAAATCGTGGATCCTTGCCACTTTGGCAGCTCTTTCAATTTCTTCCATGGAGGCATTACTCTTTCCATAGGCAATGTTTTCCTTTATAGTGGTAGGGAAGAGAAATATGTCCTGATGGACGATTCCTATCTGGCGCCTCAGGGATTCTATCCTTACATCCCTAAGGTCGTATCCATCGATGGTTATCCTTCCCTTCTGGGGATCGTAGAAGCGGGGGATGAGCTTTATTAAGGTGCTCTTGCCCGAGCCCGTTGCCCCTACGATGGCAACCTTCTCCCCAGGCTTTACCTCGAAGCTTACGCCTTTGAGAATGGGCTTCGAAGGATCGTAGCCGAAGTAAACGTCTTCGAAGGATATCCTACCCTCGATAGGGGGAAGCTCTATGGCATCCGTCTTCTCCTTAACTTCTGGCTCGGCATCGAGGACCTCGAAGATCCTTCGGGCCGAAACCATGGCGTTCTGGTAGCCCGCAAGGACCATGCCAAAGGATGTTACGGGCCATATGAGCATGGCACTGTACATTGCGAAGGCTAAGAGGTCCCCGATCTTGAGGATCCCTCCAAAGACCTCATAGCCCCCATACCAATAGATTAGGGCTGTGGCAAGGCCCGCTATGAGGCCCATGGTCGACCAGGTGGTTGCCATGAGCTTTGTAGCCCTCAGCCCTAGATCGAAGACCCTTCGGCTCCTTTCGTCGAACTTCCTGAAGAGATTCCCCTCCGCACCAAGGGCCTTCACGATCCTAAAGCCTGAAATCGTTTCCTGGACGATGGTGTTAAGGGCGCTTATTTCAACCCAGTTGCGCTCGAATAAGGGTCTTACGAACTTGTTGAAGGAAAGGGAAACTAGGGATACGGGAGGCACGATGGTTAAGGCAGTCACGAGCGTCAGCTTCGGGTTCAGGCTTAGGAGAATGGAGATAGCCAAGGCTAATGTAACGCTGGAGCCCATGATCGTCATGAGGTCTAAGCTCAGGAACCTTCCGATGCCATCCATATCGCTGGTAATGCGGGTTATGATCTGACCTACATCGGTTCTATCGTAGAAGCTGTATGACAGGTCTTGAAGATGCCTGTAAAGATCGATCCTCATTTTGTAGACGATCTTCTGCGCCATAAGCTCCGAGAGATAGCTCCTGAAGAAGGATAGGATCCCTCCAAGGATCATAAAACCGACTAGGGCTAGGGCATAAAGCCAAAGGTTTACAGCCACTCCGCTTATCAGATTATTTATCACATCCCTCGCTATGAGGGGGGTTACCAGCTCAACAAAGCTCGCCGCTATGATGATCGATGCCAATCCCAGCAGGTATGCCTTGTAAGCCAATAGATAACGGGCTAGCCTTCTAAGGAGTCCCCTAGGCCTTCGGGTCATGGTTCGACATCATACAGGCGGCTAATTGTAAAAAACTTATCTTGCCAGTTATGCCTTCTTGTAAGGGAAAAGTTTTCAGATTCGCTTAAAAAGAATGCCTAAACAACGCTTTTTAAATAAAAGCCTTCTCAAATTAGTTGGGCGATGCTATGACTATACGGAAGGTTTTCATTGGTGACATGACTAGGGAAGAATTCAGGAAGATGATGGAGACGTCCAAGGTTGCCATCATCCCAACAGGGAGCACGGAGCAACATGGTCCCCATTTGCCCCTCAAAACGGACTTAGCCCTCGTTACTCACATTGTATCAAAGGCTGCCGAAGAGCTCTATCCAAGAGTGATGGTAGCTCCGCCCATAGCTATTGGCTATTCCCCATACCATATGTGCTATCCTGGAACGATAAGCCTGAGATATGAAACCCTTATTGAAACCATCATGGACATCTGTCGATGCCTGAAGTATCATGGGTTTCGTAAAATTGCCATCGTGAATGGCCATGGAGGGAATGAGGGCCCAAGCCAGCTAGCCGCCCGAAGGGCTAGGGAGGAGCTAGGTCTAAAGATGCTCGTTATATCCTACTGGTCCCTCATCCCCAAGCAGGTTCTTGATACCATTCTTGAGACAAAGATCGTTCCTGGTCATGCATGCGAGTTTGAGACTTCCTTGGGCTATGTCATCTTTCCGGAGCTTATATCCGGGGAGATACCGAGGCGCCTCAAGGCACCAGCTATCCTTCCTGGCTTTGTATGGAACATGGATGAGCTGACGGCTGCAGGATATGAAGGAGATCCTTCCATGGCGACAAGGGAGAAGGGAGAAAGGCTCCTCGAGGCCGCCGTTGAAGGCCTCAAAACCCTCCTCAAAGGCTTCATCGATTTTTAGAAGGGATAGAGGATAGAAAAACCAGGATGAGAGGCTTATTGGCTTTTGGAACAGCCCAATAAGCTTTTAGGCTCTAAGAAGGGAAATAAAGTGGTGATTCTATGGCGAAGGTGGAGAAGGCTTCTGTATATTTCATGGAGCCTGGACCTGATAACACGGACGATGTGGTAGAGGCTGTCCTTAGGAGGCTTGAGGAAGGCGATATAGGGACGGTCATCGTTGCCAGCACGTCTGGAAGGACTGGTCTAAAATTTGCAAAGGCCCTTAAGGGTAAGGCAAAGTTAATCGCGGTATCGCATGAAAGGATGGAGCCTGGGCTTAAGGAAGAGATAGCGAAGCTTGGAGGCTTGGCTATAGACGGAACCCATCTCCCCCTCCATGGAAAGGGAATGGGTGATATAAGAAATGCATTCTATAATCTCGGTCAAGGGTTCAAGGTTGCCGTTGAGGTCATCCTTATAGCCACGGATAAGAAACTGGTGGAGCCCTATAAGGATGTCATAGGCGTGGCTGGAAGCGGTGAGGGAAGCGATACTGCCATAGTAGCCAGGGCAACGACGACTGATGAGATTTTTAGCAAAGACAAGAGCAAAAGGCTTGAGGTAAGGGAGATCATAGCCATGCCTCTGAGGAAGATGTGGTGGTGATTGTAAACTAGAGGAGCGTATGGAAGGGCGTGTTCGAAAACCCTATGGAATTTGCCTTCATCAAGAAAAAGAAAAATCTCATCTGCCATGCGATGGTATGATACGAAGAATGCGAGGCCCCGCCCGATAGGAAGTAGGGGATTCTTAGCCACCCGCTTATGAGGCTTCAGCTTGCTGCCCCTGCCCTATATAACTTCATGTTCCTTCCTAACTCTTCGAGGTCTATATGAAGGAGATAGTCCCAGTTTCATGACATAGGTCGCTACGACTGCATGCCACGAAAAAGTTATCTGTCCCCTTCAACCTTCTAGCCATACGATGATCGACGAAGAACTAGAATCCATAAAGAGGCGCAAGTACATAGAGCTGCAACAGGCACTTCTCAGAAAAGCTGAAGAGGCTCAAAAGGTTCAAAAGGCTCAAAAGGAAGAGGAGGATCCCGAGGAAATTTTACGAAAGTGGCTCTATGCCCAAGGGGATAAGGTTCTTGATGCCTTTAAGTTCCAGTATCCTGAGGCAGCCAAGGTTTTGATTCCCGCCCTTGCCAAGACAATAAAAAATGGCAGGATAAGGGAACCTATTGATGGAGGTTCCCTCCTACAATTTCTCAGAAATCTAGGCTTCATGGTAAGGCTCGAGACAAAGATTTTCGTCGAGAAGAAGGGAAAGATTCTGGAGTTTGGCGAGTACCTGAAAGAAAAGGAGCTATAGTCAAATCAAGTATGGCTGCAAAGGCCTATATGCGAAAACCCATAAGATGAAAGGCTCCCATGGTATTGGATCCTTAGCAAAATTTAAACCTCAAAGTTGGCATGGGAGGTTTATGGAGCTGTCCTCTTCCATAGGACCTTCACTAGTCGCCTTCTTCCTGAGTTCCATAAGCACCTTTGTCCTTATACCTCCTACTGCCAGCTTTCTTCGAAGGAAAGGAATTGTTGGTATAGATGTCCATAAAGCATCGAAACCAGAGATCCCTGAGATGGTTGGCATCACATTTCCTATCTGTTTGGCGCTATCCCTTTTAGGAGCCCTTTTTCTCGCCCCTCAGGAAGCCTTCCGATGCATGCTTTCTTTTTATCTCACAGTCCTTATCGTTGCCCTCGTTGGGATTCTCGACGACCTTAAGGGCTTAGGCCCAAAGGCGAAACCCCTTCTCACAGCCTTAGGGGGTCTACCCATCCTATTTCTTGGATACAATCCTAGGCCCATACTTCCTTTTGTAGGAGCTACGAGACTCCATTATGTCTATCCTCTAGCCATACCATTGGCGATTGCTGTAACCTCCAATGCCATGAACATGGCGGATCCTGTGAACGGTTGTATGAGCGGATCATCCTCGATCATCTTTCTCACACTGGCATTGGCATCCTTAGCCTTGGGAAGGGAAGATGCCCTCCTCCTCGCCTGTGCATCCCTGGGCTATGCATTAGTCCTCTTCTACTATAATCGCTATCCAGCCAGAGTTTTCACAGGGGATGTCGGAAGCCTATCGATAGGAGCGGCCATCGGGGCCATAGCCATCCTAGGTCGGATGGAAATCGTAGCCATCGTGGCTATGATGCCTCAAATAATGAATGCCTTCACGATCCTAACGAGTGTTGGAAGGCTTTTTGAGCGAAAGGAGCTTTCTGAAAGGCCCACAAGGCTTTCGAGTGACAATCGGATCTATGCATCCACGAGCCGAAGGGCACCCATTACCCTTACGCGGATGATCCTTGCCGCTAAGCCCATGGAAGAAAGGGAATTAGCCCTAGAGTTCTTCAAGCTTACAGCCTTCTCCTCGATCCTCGCCCTTCTTACAGCCCTACTAATGGAGGCCTAATCTTGTCGAAAGCCCTCCTAGGAATCTACGGAATCCTCCTCCTTGTCTGGGCAACCATGCTCATCCTCCTCCTCGTAGCTGGTAGGTTCATCGTTCCCCTCGAGCTTCCAGTTCCTGGAACCTTTGGTACTGTACTTAGCTCCATCATTAGGACAATTTTGGGGATCGCCTTAGCCCTTGCTTGGCTTTATGGATGGAAGAAGCTTTATGAAGCGTACTTTTGGAGGCTTATTGAAGCCCTAGAGAGGCAAAAAGAGAGGTAAAACCCTTAAGGCTCGGAGCCAGGAATTTCTAAAATTCTTCCCTTTCTAATCCATAAAAGGCTTCTTTTAGAGGTTCCTTTGGAAAACTTCCTTGGCAGCCGAGACTCCGCTTTCCTTCGGCTTGAAGCCTTGGAGTCTTAAGGCATCTTCTATCGCCTCCAGCGTGGGAAGGATGAACTCAGGGTTTGCCGTAAGGCCCATATGGCCAATCCTGACGATTTTACCCTGGAGTCTTCCCAGCCCTCCTCCAACAAGGATGCCGTGGCGTTCTTCCATCGATCTTCTAAGCCTTACATCATCGATGCCTTCCGGAATCCAGAAGGACGTAACGGTCGGGGAGGCAAAGGAATCCTCAGCAACCAGTCTAAGACCTATAGCCTTAAGGCCCGACCTAAGAGCCTTAGCGGCTTTCTCATGCCTCCTAAACCTGTTCTCTAAGCCCTCCTTCAAGGCAATTTCCAAAGCTTTTTTCAAACCCAAAATAAGGGGAGTTGAGGTCGAGGTTGGATAGGGATGTCCCCAAGACCCCCACTTCTCCGCATACCTTCTCCAGACCATGGGATTCAAGTAAAACCCCTGTATTGGATGCTTCCTCTTCTCCATGATGCTCCATGCTTCCTGGCTGATGGCTACCAGCCCCAGAACAGGGGGGGCTCCCAAGGCCTTCGGAGAACTTGCAAAGGCAAGGCTTAGGCCCCACCCATCCATATCGACTTCTACGCCCCCTAAGGCCGAGACGGCATCGACGATGAGAGGGACTCCGAATTCCCTAACAATCGCTGCAATATCCTTGAGGGGATTGAGGACTCCGGTAGAGGTCTCGTTGTAGACCATACAGACAGCCTTTACTTTGTTCTTGTCCTTGTCCTTGCCTTTGCCTTTGCCTTCCTTTTCCAAGGCTTCTCGAACGAGGTTTGGAAGCAGAGGCTTTCCATAGTCCTCGGAAACCACGATGGGCTTTCCACCATAGCTTATGATAATTTCTTGAAAGCGCTCACCGAAGAAGCCGTTTGTAAGGTTCAGGATTCTATCGCCGGGTTCGACGATGCCAGCTATACACATTTCCATGGCAGAGGTTCCCGAGCCTGTGATGATGAATACGTCTCCCGTGGTTTTGAAGAGCTTCTTTAGGTTCTCGCAGGTTTCTCGATAGGTTTCTCCCCACTCACGGCCATAATGGGGTTGGGTCGGTTCTGCCATGACTGCAATGGCTTCAGGATAGGTTTCACTCGGACCTGGAATCATGAGGATCTTCCTTCGAGACATGGACTCCATAACCTCTCGGACTTAGTTCTCGTAAGCTGAAATGCCTGAATATGGCATCCAGGCTAAAAAAGTCTTATGGTATCAGGACGATATTTGGAATTTGTTGGCTTTACCCTTTTCTCTTCTTTTTCTTTTCTTTTCTTTTCTTTTTCAGAGCCGCGCCAGCGAGGGAATGGTCTTCGATCTGAAATGTGCCTATTCGGTCGCAGATCTCGTTTCCCGAAATTATTTCACTAGTTATCATAAAGGATTCATGGTTAAGCTTAACGACCGTAAGGTGCGTTGGATCATCCAGCAGAAGCTTAGGGGAATGGGTTCTGGTGAGATAGCTTTGAT
>Ga0315298_1003758_pt1 | contig 23621 bp, 19 predicted proteins | sample WHS_1_MG_FD_203077 | JGI IMG/M metagenome (GOLD analysis project Ga0315298, IMG submission 203077) | Extremophilic microbial mat communities from Washburn Hot Springs, YNP, Wyoming, USA - WHS_1_MG | ecosystem: Environmental > Aquatic > Thermal springs > Hot (42-90C) | place: USA: Wyoming...
TGAAAGAGAGAAAACTCCTGCCGTCTTTCAAGCCAACAATAGATGTTTATGTAATAATTGAAGACGAAACACTTCGTTTCGAATCGCTTAAGCTGGTGCAAAATCTTCGTGATGCAGGTTTTTCAGTGGAATATCCGCTGTCGCCGGTAAAGGGCGATAAACAATTTAAGAGGGCAATAGAATTAAACTGCCTTTGTACGTTTAACCTCAGGAAAGACGATTCAGGCAATCTTATTGTCCGCGCCAAGAATCTTCGCACAAAAGAAGAGATCAATATAAATCCTTCAGATACGGTCGGCTTTGCCAAAAAAGTTAAAAACGGGTAACAGGAGAAACCGGCTCTTAAAAAGATTTTTTATCACTGAAAATTAAACGATTCTTAATACTGTCCGTCGCTTTCCGGAGCGGTATCGCTATGAAGGGTCTGAATTATTTTGACACCTTTAGACGTGCCAATTCTGTTTGCTCCGGCTTCTATCATTGCAATGGCTGTTTTTGCGTCGCCAATGCCGCCAGCGGCTTTCACTCCGAATTTTTCTCCAACAGCTTTTCTCAATAATTTCACATCTTCGATTGTGGCTCCGCCGCTATTGAAGCCAGTCGAGGTCTTCACGAACTTTGCTCCTGAATCGAGGATTATTTCGCAAGCCCGGATCTTTTCCTCTTCAGTTAGGAGGCAGGTTTCTATAATCACTTTTACTATGCGGTCGTCTGCGGCTTCAACAATATCGCGGAGCTCGCGAAGGACTTTCTGGTTTTCTCCATCTTTTAGCAATCCAATGTTCATTACTACATCAATTTCATGAGCACCCTCGTCAACAGCGACTTCGGTTTCGTACCGCTTAGCATCGCCATCCATTGCTCCAAGCGGAAAACCAACAACACTGCAAACTTTTACGTCGGAGTCTTCGAGGAAAAAACGGGCGAGTTCAACTCGGCAACTATTCACACATACCGAATAGAATCCGTACTGACGGGCTTCCTGACAAAGACGTTCAATGTCATTTTTTGTCGCCTCTGGTTTCAAAAGTGTGTGGTCAATATACTTTGCAAGTTCCTGTGGTGTTAAAATGAGACTCATATTTATCAATATTTTTGATTTGTTAAATGGACAATGTTTTTTAATCCAGCTACCATCCTCCTTCTGCAATGGCAGAAACAACTTTTCTGGCAATATCTTCGGCAATAATTGGCAGACTTTGACGTTCGCTTGACGATAAATCGTTTCCAGCATTCAAAACAGTTCGTCCGGTTACGGTTTTATTGCATATAACCTTACCTGTTAAACGTTCTACGGCTGTAATCTCCACTTTCATCTCAACATAATAATCGCGGACACTTATCAAATCATTCGGCTGGAAACTCGCTGGAGACCGATTGTATTGTGTAATTACGCCATTTAGAATAATATCGGCAGTTCCACCAGTACTAAGTTTAAAAGTCCCGTCTGTTTGAATACGTTTTCTGACAGCGCTTGTAACGGCTTCGCCAAGACGCGGTTCAATTGTCTGGTTAACAAAAGGATTTACCTGAACGGATTTTTCGCCAGCGATTGCCCCACCGACAGGTCCCAGTTTATATCCGGCGCATCCGCTCACAAAACCAACTGTAAAAACAATTAGTAATGCAATTTTTAAAAAACCACAGTATTGTTTTAAGGCTTTTCCCATTATATTAATCATCATTTATTATTCTGCGTGGCAGTAGATGTTGTTTGCTCGGGCTGCTTTTGTGTTTCAGTTGCCGGTTTTGATTCCTCTTCCAATATGCCTTTTTCTTTAAGTTGCTCGAGCCGTTTGCGCGCTTGTGCGGCATAGGACGATGTGGGGTCTTTCTGGATTGCTTCGTTATAATAAATTTCAGCAGCCTTCCAGCGATGGCGTTTCTCATAGAACTGAGCGACCTGAAATGCCCCTCGCGCCTGTTCAGTCTTTAGGGCAGTGATGTATTTTTTGGCTTCAGCCACCCGTTGGTCATTTGGATAAAGTGCTATAAAATCCGTGAAAGTTGATATTGCCTGCGCAGCTGCATTTTGGTCATATTCGGCTTTTAAAGCCTGTTTATAATAAGCGATTCCAGCTTTAAACAGGGCGTCGGCGGCAATCTGTGGTCTGTCGAAATATTTATCAGCTGCCGTTTCATAAACTTTTACTGCCTCCGGATAATCTTTCTTCTTCTCCTTTGCCTGTCCCATTTTCAATTGAGCCTGAGGCGCAACTTCGCTGTAAGGTCCGTTTTTAACGATTTTTTCAAACATCTGAGCGGTCTTTTCCATTGAAGGATAAAGCGGTATTACTCCAAAGAGTCTGAACCACTTACCCGCGAGATATTTGTTAGCAATTTCATACTGACGCGCAAGAACTTCTTCACGTTTTGAAAACTTTGGATATTTTTCGAGAAGTTTCTGGTATTCCTTGAATGCCTTTTCGTCGTTACCTTTTGCTTCGTAGCACTTGCCCACAAGGAATTGCGCCTCCGGCGCGTAGTCAGATAGTGGCCACATTGATACAGTCCGACGGGCAGCCCGCAATGCAATCTTATAATCTTTTTTCTCAAAGGCTTCCAGTGCGACATCCAATTGGTCTTTTGCGCGGGAACGCATCCATTCTCCTTTTGAGCCGACAGGTTCATAAATCCAACCTTCCCCGGCGCGGTAAATAAGCGGGGCAGGCAATGGATAAGTAATTCCAATAAGGCAAACAGTCAGCAATAATATTCGTATCAAACGACAATTCATGGTATTAATCCTATTTTAAGGAAAGTATTAAGTCAAGGAATGGATATTCGCTTTCCGAAAGTAATCTTCAATATAATTTCCTAATTAATCAGGATTCTTTATCCATACCATTCGCGGTCGCGATTCTGTGCTGCCTTGACTGCCTGAACGGTTAATTCTGCGTCTTCGGCAACCTGAAAATCAAACATCCCAACCACACAGAAATCCGCTCCGTTTTCAAAGGCGTATTTTAATCCAACTTGAGGGTGTATCGCGCCGGCAGCGAGCACTTTATAAGCAAACCACGGTCTTTTAACCTGATACATATAGCGGATTGTCGCTTCCGGATCCATACACCAATAGTTATCCACAGCGTAATTATCTATTACCTCTTTATTTTGGTCAGGACGTCGTTTCGACCAGTAGTTTTCGCTGTGGAGAGTTTTCATATAGAAATCTGGTTTTATTCCTGCCTCTTCGACAGCCTTGATTGTCCTTATCTCATGACCGGCAACACCAGAAATAATTCCCTGAGATTTTACAATATCAATAAATTTTGCTATGAGGTCTATTTTGTTCTCGCGTGTCCATGCGTCGCCATAATTCCCAACCAGCAACGCCCCGACTGCTCCGGTATCGACAGCTTCTTTTATGTTTTTTGAAAGGTCTGAAGGATTAGGGTCAAGTTGGGCTATATACTGTATTTTTCCTCCATTACTGCGATATTTTTTATAAACAGCCACTGCATGCGGGTCGTGCGGATTAAATATCATTGTGTTAATCCCGTATTGTTCACACAGAGCCCATGTTTCCATGATTTTTTCATCTGTGAAATACGCCTTTAACAATCTGGAAACATAAATCAAATCACGGCTGTGGGCATAGCCGCTGATGAGATTTCCGCCGCAGATAATCCGGCTTATTTTAACCTTGCCGATTTGCCCCATTGGCATATCGACCTTTGGCTGGGAGGAAGCGGATTGCGATTGGCTAGTTGATTGTGTTGATGTCTGCGCAAGGAGATGCCGTTCCTCAAAACTTGCCGCTAGCGGTGCTCCAATTCCGACAGCAATCGATTTCTTTAAAAATTCCCGCCGGCTTGTATTTGCATCTTTTTTCATAAATGTGGCTTTTTTAGTGGAATTTAAATTTAGGTTTTCTTTCCGTCAAGGTTTTTAAGACATAGCCTGATTATTTGCTCCATTTTAAATTTTTGCGAAATACGTGATTTTCATTTTGAAAGTTTCGCATCATCTGACCACAAGCCATAGTGGAATTCTTCAGGCAATGAGTTTAGCCATGGTTTTTCAGAATGCGCCTGCTGGAATCCAAAATCGAATAACGAACGCATGTATTTGTTGTCGAACATCTTTTTTGACTTAGTTGGGAAACTCTCGGGGATAAATTGCAGATGAAAATTACCGCCAAGCGACCTTACTATGGTTGATATTCTGAATATATCCGCTGCTGCATCGTATTTTGTAATTGTTGAGGATGAACGGATTGCAATTTTTGTTAGCGAAGGAGATACTATTTTGGGGTCAGGACCCAGTTTCCCATTGCGTATAACATAAACATTAAGTTTCCTGCCGTCTTTTTCTATTCGGTTTTTTATTTCCTTTAAATCAAGGACACCACCGGTTACAAATACCTGACTTGCCACGCCACCATCCACGTGCATTTCTGGAAACATTACAGGAAATGGCTCGGATGAACCCATATTTCCATTAGTGTAAAACTGCATTGGAATATACACCGGCGGGAAAAACACTGGGATTGAAGCCGAAGCAAGCATTACCTCTTTAATCAAATCAATGGCGTACTCCATATTCGTGCACGAAATTTCTGATTTACAGACTGCATTTGTGGCAATAGCGCCAATGTCCCAAATTACCGGCCTTTGAGCATCAAGACTTGTAGTCTGAATATACAATCTGCGACCCTTGAGGTGTTCCCTTGCAATTTTTCGTATCACATTTTCGGACACATATTTATCAAGGAGTTTTTTGAGAGGTCTTGTCTCAGCAACGGAATCTGTTCTGAACAGTTTGAATGGACTTTTAAAACGAAAAATACTTTGGGGCGTTACGCCAGTATATGAATTACTTAGAATCTGGAAACACTCATCGTCCCCTATGAAAGCGTATGGTGCAATCAAGGCGCCTGTGCTAACACCTGTTACAAGTTTGAATTTAGGAAGTTTATTCTGCACATGTAAACCGCACAAAAATCCTGCTCCGTATGCGCCATCATCGCCACCGCCGGATAGGGCAAGCGCATTGACTTCTTTTGAAAATTCTCCGCTTCGGATTTCCTCATCAAACGAGTCCATTATGCTTTTTTGAAACATATCATTTTTAATATTTCCCCATGCACGGACAAAAGGCAGTCCTGGTGGATGAACCGGCAGTGACGGGTTAGTTATTGCGGTCTCAAAAGTACGGGCTATGCTGGTGTTCATTAACGGGCGCCGAGCTGCGCACCCGCAAAAGAATAATCCGATAATAATGAGCGTAAATACAAAGGACTTTCCTGAATTATATAAAAAATCCGAGCCCTTTTTCACGGACGCAAAGTCTCTAAAAATTCTATAGCTATTTATTATAAACCGAAACAATTCCATTAATATGTTTTAAGAATACCAGATCCTGAAAATTTATAAAGGCAAAATTAATTTTCTTTCTTACTGGATTAATTTTCTTTTTTACCAGATAGGAGTTTTAAGACCAGGCTGAGGTAATTATTAAAATAAACAAAGGCAAAAAGTTTGCAGAAATAAATGGAGTTTGTTAACATTTTGCTATGAAAAATCCAGAGAAATATAAAACAATCGAGGAAGTTTTTACAAAAGGTGTTGATTTATTTTGCCGCACCATGAACACACTAAGGCTATATACCATATTAATTGCATTACTTTTAAATACATTAACAAGTACAAGCGCGTTTTCTGCTGAAACTGTATGGCTGGATAGTCTTGATTTATCGAAAATGCGGCAGGGTTGGGGCAAACCGCAAATTAACCGTTCAATCAGGGAGAAACAACTTTCTATTGGTGGAAAAACGTTTGAACGAGGAGTTGGAACTCACGCAAAGAGCATCCTCTGGCTTAATTTGGACGGTAAGGCAGAAAGGTTCATCTCCTACGTTGGGGTTGATGACGCAGCGAATGGTCCGGGAAGCGTAGTCTTTAAAATTTACGGTGATGGGAAAAAGCTGTTCGATTCCGGATTAATGAAACCGGGAAATCCGGCAAAGGAAGTTAATGTTCCGCTTTCTGGTATAAAGACATTATTGCTACTGGTTGAAGACGGGGGAGATAATAATAGTTTTGACCATGCTAACTGGGCAGAGGCGCGCTTTATAATGACTGAGGGGAAACCGGTACCGGTTAATGCGCCACCGGAAGAAAAGATTATCCTGACTCCCAAGCCGTCGCCATCGCCAAGAATTAACCCGCCACGTGTTTACGGTTGTCGTCCTGGTAATCCTTTTATTTTCAGAATTCCGACCACGGGTGAACGTCCAATCAATTTCGAAGCAGATGGGCTTCCGGTGGGTTTAAAACTCGATACAAACACAGGCATAATTACAGGCACTGCGCCGGCACGCGGGGAATACAAAGTCAGGATAGCCGCCAAAAACAAACATGGAACGGCAACAAGCATTTTAAAGATTGTTAGCGGAGATAAACTTGCGTTAACACCGCCAATGGGATGGAACCATTGGTATGCTCATTATAACAGAGTAACAGATAAGATAATGAGAGAAGCAGCGGATGTGATGGTTTCAAGCGGTATGGCAGATGTCGGATATATGTATGTAAGCATTGATGATTGCTGGATGAATGCTGAAAGAAATCCCGACCCAATGCGGGTTGGACCATTGCGTGATGAAAAGGGAAATATTCTCCCGAATAAACATTTTCCGGATATGAAGGCGCTTACAGATTACATCCATTCAAAAGGCTTAAAGGCTGGAATTTATACATCACCAGGACCAAGAACCTGCGCCGGTTTTTGCGGCAGTTATCAACATGAAGAACAGGATGCAAAACAGTTTGCGGAATGGGGATTTGATTTTCTTAAATATGATTGGTGTTCATACGGCAATGTTGTCAAAGGTGACCGAAGCCTTGAAGCACTTAAAAAACCTTACCGCTTAATGGGCGATATCCTTAAAAAACTGAATCGCGACATTGTATTTAATCTTTGCCAGTACGGGATGGGCAACGTCTGGGAATGGGGTGCCGAAGTCGGCGGACATTGTTGGCGGACAGGAGGCGATCTTGGTTTTGAACTGGATAGGATTTTTGAGGTTGCATTAAAAAACGCTTCAATAGGAAAATTCTCAAAACCGGGCGGGTGGAATGACCCAGATTATATTCAAATCGGTTACATCGGTGATGCACGTACAACTGGCAATCCGCAGCCATGCAAACTCACACCAAACGAACAGTACTCGTTCATGTCTTTATGGTGTCTATTGGCGGCTCCGCTCTTTTATAGCGGTGATATGAGTAAACTTGACGATTTCACAATTAATATTCTGACAAATCCCGAAGTTATTGAGGTTGATCAAGATCCGCTTGGAGAATGCGCTACGGTAGTTCATAAGTCAGATGATACTTTCCTGATGATTAAAAAACTTGAAAACGGCGATAAAGCGGTTGGACTTTTCAATAAAGGCGAGTTTGAAACAAATGTAACAATGACATGGGAAGATGCCGGTCTGAATGGGAAACAACTCATACGTGATTTATGGCGGCAGAAAGACCTCGGGGAATTTGATAAAGAATTTACAGCGTCAGTGCCACGCCGAGGTGTCGTAATGATTAGGGTAAAATCTCTATAATAGGGTTAAGTTATGATTCCAACAGCAGTTACACCCTCGCAAGAGGTTAAAGCAGAGTATAATCTCTGGTATGTCTGGCTGATTTCAATTGCAGCCGCCCTTGGGGGATTACTCTTTGGATACGACTGGGTGGTTATCGGCGGCGCAAAACCATTCTTCGAAAGGTTTTTTGAACTGAAAGAATCTTACCTTGTCGGATGGGCAAATAGCTGCGCATTGATAGGTTGCCTTGTTGGCGCACTGATAGCAGGCGCTCTAAGCGACAGATTCGGCAGAAAACGACTTCTGATTTTCTCGGCGATCCTGTTTGCGATAACATCCATTGGCAACGGAACTGCCTCGAACTTTAATCTGTTCATTTTCTGGCGGATGCTTGGGGGCGTGGCTATAGGATTAGCATCGAATTTGTCCCCGATGTATATCGCGGAGATAGCGCCTGCCGGGATGCGGGGAAAACTCGTCTCCATAAACCAGTTAACAATTGTAATCGGTATTCTTCTGGCTCAATTTATAAACTGGATGATTGCCCGAGGTTTGCCACAAGGCGCCACAGACGAGTTCATTAAAAATTCATGGTTCGGACAATATGGATGGCGCTGGATGTTTATTGCCACGGCGGCACCTGCACTTCTGTTTTTTGTAAGCATGTTTTTTGTTCCCGAGAGTCCTCGCTGGCTTGCCAAAAACGGACAGTTCGAAAAAGCAAAGGAGATTCTGGCTAAAATCGGTGGCATGGCTTACGCAGAAGCCGCGATCCGTGAAATAGAAGAAACTCTGAGAAACGAAGTTAAAAAGGTAGATTTCAGAGAACTGTTCCAGCCTGGGGTAAGAAAGGCAATCGCGCTTGGCGTTACGCTCGCTGTATTCCAGCAATGGTGCGGTATAAACGTTATTTTTAATTACGCGGAAGAAATTTTCCGGGCAGCAAAGTATGATATATCAGATGTTCTTAAAAATATTGCATGGACTGGTTCTGTGAACATGGCTTTTACGTTTGTGGCTCTTGGGGTTGTTGACCGGGCGGGGAGAAAACCGTTAATGCTCATCGGCGCAGGCGGTCTTGCCGTTATTTATGCAATTCTTGGGTATGGATATCTGACAAACACACAGGGACTACCAATGTTGATATTAGTGCTTGCGGCTATTGGCTGTTACGCAATGTCTTTAGCCCCGGTTACTTGGGTAATCATCTCGGAAATTTTCCCAAACAGAATCCGCGGCGCTGCAATGGCTATAGCGGTTACATCGCTGTGGATAGCCTGTTTCATTCTTACATTCACTTTTCCAATTTTAAACCGTAACCTTGGCGCCGCATACACTTTCTGGATCTATGCGGCAATTTGCCTCGTCGGTTTTGTCTATATCTTTTACCGTCTCCCTGAAACCAAAGGAAAAACACTTGAACAGATAGAAAAGGAAATATTTAAATGAGAAATATGAAATCGATGCTGACTGTCATTTTAGGCGCATTGTTTATTTCTATAAACTGCGCACGAGTAAATGCAGACGAAATCTCTCTTGCGGGACGCTGGAGGTTTAGTCTTGATCGCTCGGATGTTGGAATAAAAGAAGAGTGGTTTAATCGCCAATTGCCGCAAAGTGTTACCCTCCCGGGTTCGCTGCCCGCTCAAGGGATTGGCGACGATATTACGGTAGATACAAAATGGACAGGCACTATTGTTGACCGCTCATGGTTTACTGCGCCTGAATATGAAAAATACCGTAAACCTGGCAATATAAAAGTCCCGTTCTGGCTTCAACCGGATAAATATTATGTTGGCGCAGCATGGTATCAGCGGGAAGTCCGGATTCCAGAATCATGGCGCGGAAAACAGATTGTTCTTTCGCTCGAGCGTCCGCATTGGGAAACTCGGGTTTGGCTCGACGGAAAGTTTATAGGCTCAAACAATGCGCTTTCGACCCCGCATGTGTTCGATTTAGGCAGAAACGTTGAACCAGCGAAACATACTCTGACAATCCGTGTTGATAACCGGATGATCGTAAATGTTGGCAGAGATGCCCATAGTGTAAGCGACCACACTCAAGGCAACTGGAATGGAATTGTAGGCAAAATGACACTTTCTGCCACAGACCCAGTCTGGATCGATGATATAAGAATTTTTCCGAATGTCCGTAACCGTTCTATCAAAGTAAAAGGGGAAATTGGCAATTTATCTGGCGGCGACTCGCGCAGTTCACTATGGCTTGCTGTATATCCGGTGATTCAGGGAGGGTTTATTGATAGCAAACCGGTTGCAGAGAAAAACCTTGATATTCGGTGGACATCGCAAGGCGGGAATTTCGAGACTGAAATTGCGCTTGGCGAATCCGCAAAACTCTGGGATGAATTTTCTCCAAACCTCTATCAGTTAAAAGCGTCAATCCGCGGTTATGACACAACAAACAGCGTTATGTTTGGATTAAGAGAGGTCGGTACAGAAGGCACACAATTTACAATCAATGGTGTAAAGACATTCATCCGGGGCACGCTCGACTGTTGTATATACCCAAATACAGGACATCCGCCGCTTGATGTAGAATCGTGGAAAAAAGTTATCCGTACAGCGAAATCGCATGGATTAAATCTAATCCGGTTCCACTCATGGTGTCCGCCCGAAGCCGCTTTTATTGCAGCTGATGAACTTGGATTCTACTTCCATGTTGAATGCGCGGTCTGGACTACAGTAGGTGATGGTGGACCGGTTGACCAGTGGCTTTATGATGAGGCTAATCGAATAATTAAAGCCTATGGTAATCATCCGTCGTTTGTTTTCATGTTGCACGGAAATGAACCGAGCGGAAAAAACCATCGTCAGTATCTGAGCAGGTGGGTTTCCTATTTCAAAGAGCGCGACCCGCGTCGTTTGTATTCGAGCGGCGCCGGCTGGCCACAGATTCCCGAAAATCAGTTTCATGTTACCCCAGACCCAAGAATCCAGGCATGGGGAGGCGGGTTGAAATCGCGCATAAATGCAAAACCGCCTGAGACTGTTACCGATTACCGCGATTATATCAATGCTCGGACAGTGCCAGTGATAAGCCATGAGATCGGGCAGTGGTGTGTTTATCCTAATTTTGATGAAATTAAAAAGTATAAGGGCTATCTCAAACCCAAAAACTTTGAAATTTTCCGCGACACCTTGAACGCAAATCACATGGGCGACCTTGCGCGGAAATTCCTCATGGCTTCAGGCAAACTTCAGACACTGTGTTATAAAGAAGATATAGAATCTGCGCTACGAACGCCGGGAATGGGCGGGTTCGAACTGCTCGACCTCCACGATTTTCCGGGTCAGGGCACAGCCCTTGTTGGCGTTCTCGATCCATTCTGGGAGCCTAAAGGATATGTAACAGCTCAAGAATATAGCCGTTTTTGTAATCGTATTGTGCCGCTTGCGCGTTTGCCAAAACGCGTGTTTACGCCGGATGAAAACCTCGAAGCTAAATTAGAAATTGCAAATTTTGGCGGTTCTCCCCTCACAAATTCAGTCCTTTATTGGCGGATTACCGATGAACAGGGAAACATTATTTCCGCTGATCGGATTACAATTCCTGTCCTGAAAATCGGCAACGACAATCATATTGCGGATATTTCGGTCAATCTGTCAAAATGCAAACCCCCGCGCAAATATAAGTTGATTGCCGGCATTGAAAATTCAAAATTTGAAAATGACTGGGACATTTGGGTATATCCAAAGGAGGTTGATACTAACCCTCCGAAAGATGTTCTTTGTGTTAATGAGATAAATGATGAAGCAGTTGCTACGTTAAAGAAAGGGGGCAAGGTTATTCTTTTCATTCAGCCGTCGCAACTGCGGGGCGACAAATACGGCAAAGTCGGCCTTGGATTCTCCAGCATCTTCTGGAATACAGCATGGACAAGGCGTCAGCCACCGCATACGCTTGGAATTCTTTGCGATCCTGAACATCCGTTATTCTCTGAATTTCCGACAGAGTACCACAGCAACTGGCAATGGTGGTATATCATAAGCATTTCCGGAGCAATGATTTTAAATGACATGCCGCCGCAATTGCGTCCGGTGATTCAGGTTATTGACGACTGGTTCACAAACCGTCGTTTGGGCATAGCCTTTGAAGCAAGATGCTTGAACGGTTCAATCTTTGTATGCAGCTCAGATTTGCCAGACTGTCAGAAAGATAATATTGTCGCACGACAATTACTGCATTGTATTTACAGATATGTTTCAGGAAAAGACTTCAAACCGAAGACAGAAGTCTCCGTGGAACAAATCAAGAACCTGTTTTCAGCACCGTCAGATGCTCAAAAACTTGGTGCGCGTGTGATTCGCTCTACACCTTTTGAACCGGATTATGAACCGGAAAACATTTTTGATAATAATGTAAATACAATGTGGCATTCTAAATGGAATGGGACACCAGCAGATTTTCCCCATGAACTTGTAATCGAGTTAAAGGAACCTGTAAAATTGCGTGGTATTACATTAACCCCCAGACAAGACGGAAATCCCAACGGATGGTTTAAAGAGATAGAAATCTACGGCTCTCCGGATAAACTTGAGAACGCCGGATTATTGATAAAAACCGAACTTGCTCCGACACCGGATACCAAAACTGTTAATTTTAAATCTCCTGTAATAATTCGGTATCTCCGTGTGAAAATCCTCTCTGCCCATTCAAAAGGACCATACGCATCGTTGGCGGAGATGGGATTTATAAAAGATTAGTTCAGTTACCTCTGCGGCTTAATATTTGAGCATCCGTCATTATTATGCGTTGGTGGAAACCCTTTCGCATGTGTTAAAGTTAAACCAATGTCGGGTCTTATTGCAGATACTGCATACTGATAACATAACAGGAACTTCGACAAGTACGCCTACCACACATGCAAGGGCAGCAGGACTATCCGGCCCGAATAATGTAATTGCCACAGCAACAGCAAGTTCAAAAAGTTGCTCGCACCGATTAGCGCTCCTGGCGCAGCAACATTATGCGGCACTTTAAATAATTTCATCAGGAAATATGTCAGCGACGAGTTAAAATAAACCTGCACAAGGATGGGAACAACAAGGAGTATAACACTGAACCATTTTCTGGTTAAATTGTCAGATTGGAAAGCAAAAATAAGAACAAGAGTCAGTAACAATGCCACTACTGTTACAGGATGGAATTTAGGCAAAAACTGTTTTTCGAACCATTCCTGACCACGAAGTTTAATCAAATACGGACGTGTCAGTAGTCCTGCCGAAAGTGGTATTACAATAAAAACAACAACCGAAGTTATCAAGACCTTTGCGGGGATTACGACATTTGCCACACCGCATAGGAACATAACGATAGGCGCAAATGCGAATAGCATGATAAGGTCATTTACAGCAACCTGAACAAGTGTGTATGCAGGGTCGCCATCGGTAAGGTAACTCCACACAAAAACCATGGCTGTGCATGGCGCAGCGGCTAAGATGATTAACCCAGCGGTATAACTCCGCGCTGTTTCGGGGTCTATAAAACTTGAGAAAATATTTTGAATAAATAGCCATGCAAAAAATGCCATGCTGAACGGCTTAACCAGCCAATTTACAAACAGCGTAATAAACAGTCCTTTTGGCTTTTTGGCAATTCCGGTAATGGCACGGAAATCTATTTTAAGCATCATCGGATAAATCATAAGCCATATAAGGACGGCAATCGGGACATTTACCTGCGAACCTTCATAAAACTCGAATTTGCTTAGCTTTGATATTGTTTCCGGGAATGTTTTACCTACCCCGACCCCCACAACCATACATAACAGTACCCAAAGTGAGAGGTACCGTTCAAAAAAATTTAACCTTTTCGGTTGAATCGTATTCCCCATAAGCCTGATTATTTTGACTTTATAGAATTATTTTAACTTTATAGAATTATTTGGATTTACTGACTTTTGCCTGATCGCGGCGTCCTGCCGCATACGCCTCGAAAACCATCTTTATCTGATCTCTGACTCTGCGGAAAACCGCAAGTTTCTCCTCCTCTGAACCTGTTGCTTTTGCCGGGTCTTCAAATGACCAGTGGTGGCGGTTAACCTGACCTGGGAAAAAAGGACAATTTTCATTCGCATTATCACACACTGTAATTACAGTTTCGATTTGCGTATTTAAAAATTCTTTCAGATGTTTGGAGCGGTGATTTGATATATCAATGCCGATTTCTTTCATAACCTGAATGGCAAGAGGATGCACGTAACCGGCTGGGTTTGAGCCGGCGCTGTGCACTTCAAGCATGTCTCCAGCCGCATTCCTTAAAATGCCTTCGGCGATGTGGCTTCTGCACGAGTTGCCCGTGCAGAGGATGAGCACCTTCGGTTTTTCACTCGTGTTTTGCATAAATCTTTAATGTCCTTTTTGATTATCTGTTTGAGCTGTTTGGTTAAATTTTCCGAAACCGGCGACCGGTTTATTTCCCCTAACACCCAGTCAATAGCGGATTTAACTGTAGGCGACTTGTTATCGGTTGCCAGACGATAGTAGACCCAACGTTCAGTTTTACGGGAATCAATAAGTCCAGCCTGTTTCAAAATCCAGAGATGTTTAGATACAGTGGACGGAGCAAGTTTTAAAAATTCTGTAATCTGGCAAACACACAATTCGCCTTGTTGAAGCGCAAAAAGGATTTTGAGCCGATTTTCATCGGCGAGCGCATTGGTTATGGCAAGTAATTCACGCATTCGATTTTATATTTCGTCAATTAACGAAATATCAAAACAATAATACATCACAAAAAATCTGTGTCAAGGGTCTCTATATTTTTTAGGTTAAAAATCAGATTTTTTTTAATTTTGGGACTCCTGACTAAAATTTCCATGACTTAATCGGAAAAATCTGATATATAGATTTATATGACTCGCCATTGTTTTAAATGCGGTTGGGAATATCCATTGTCAGGACAACCGGGACGCTCGGAAACCTGTCCACGGTGCGGCTCAGATCTTAAAGTCTGCTTAAATTGTGTCCATTACGACCCGCACGCAGCCTATCAATGCAGGGAAAAACGGGCAGAACCTGTTCAGGAAAAACATCTTGCAAACTTTTGCGAATATTTCGAGTTTGCAAAACGTGAATTTAGACCGAACACAGAAGAATTTAAACGCGAACAGGCTGCAAGGGAACAGTTGCGGAAACTACTCGGAGACTAATTAACTCGATAAAAATGAAACAGCGCTTAAAACCAAAAGTTAGTAACGTTCTTAATTTAGTATTCATTATTGTCCTGTTAATTATACCGGCAAAATCTTTATTTTCTGAGGAAGAAATAAGGATTACACATTTTGACCGGACTGGCGCTATTTATTTAGAGAATCCGTTCCAATGCGCTGTCATTACAGTTCAATATAAAGATAAATTACCGCAATCGTGGCAAACAGGCTCAAATTATTTTTCCACTAACCGGCAGGATTCAATTTCGGTAGGTTTAGATTATTCCAACCGGTTCTTCAGAATCGCGGCGGTTGATATTTCCACAAATTCTCCGAATCACTTCACAAATCTGCTATATGCATACGGAACAATTGAGACAATCGCCGGGAAATACACTCCATCTGGTGGAAAGGACGGTGTTAATTACTGGAAACCTGAATTCGAAGACGGTCCGGCAACCAACGCAAGTCTATCGCGTCCTCATATCGCATTCGCAGATCCTTACAACAATATAATTCTCGTGGATGAAGGCAGTGATTCAATTCTTAAAATCACTACCAATGGGACAATTCATACCTATGCAGGAACGCATGTCCGTGGGTTTAATGGCGATGGACCCGATGCTGCCACAAACCTTAACCTGTATCTGCCAAACGGTGGCTGGATGCTCGATAATGGCACGTTTTTTATACTCGACAGGTATAACAAAAAAGTGCGTCGCGTGGACACAAATGGCATTATGACAACCGTATTTACAACAACGGTTGCGATTAACCGGGGTTTGTGGGTTAAAAGCGATGAGTCAGAAGTCTATTTTTCCGCTACAACAACAGTTTATAAGTGGACGCCAACCGGAGGCGTTGTGTTAGTTCGGAGCGGGTTTTCAGACCTTGCAAATTTATTAGGAGATGAAAAAACCGGAAACCTTTACATTTGCGACCGTGGAACTCACAGAATTTACAAACTAACTCCTGATGGTAATTTAACCGCGATAGCCGGTAATGGCACAACTTCCGGTGGCGGGGATGGATACCCGGCAACCCAAACAGGACTGAACCGCCCACGTATGGTGTGGTTTCTTCCAAATAACGGGTTTCTGATCTGTGAACATGACCCTGGCAACCGAATCTGGTATGTTGATCCAGCTGGGATTATCCACCTGTGGGTCAATGGCGACGGTTCTAACGCGCCGGGTCGAGGAGATGGAGAATGGTTTTACAATAGTCCTTCAACGCCAAAGGTTTCAAAAGTCCGCTCAGTAAGTTTAGATAAAAAAGGCAATATAATCATAGTTGAAAGCGACATGGGTTATGTCCGCCGGATTAATTTTTCGCGCCTTTTTTATAACTGATTATTATCGGATACTAAACGGTTGGTTTTGCCGCCTACCGTAAAAAACGTAATAAAGAAAGCATTTAATTTTTAAAACAGAGAATCTTAATTACAAATTACTTACTCAAAATTTTCTACTCTAATCATTACAGGTTTAGCTTTTACAACAGGCAGTTTCTCGATTTTCTTCAATGCTTTTATCATGGCGTCATTTGGTGCCTTATGAATCATCATGATAAGAGGCACAGTGCCGCCTTCGCGAGCCTCCGGCTGGATGACAGAAGCAATGCTTATATTACTGTTGCCGAAGATTGCGGAAATCTTTGCAAGCACGCCGGGTTTATCAATTACGCTTAACCGAATATAATATTGGGATTCGATTTTGCCTATCGGCAGAACCTTGCCGTTTTTTTCATGTGGAACAAATGGTCGAAGTCTTGAACCGCCATTTTTAATATCAAGCGCCGCATCTGCAATATCGCTTAAAACTGCACTTGCTGTGGCGTCTTTGCCTGCGCCACGTCCATAAAATAGTGTATCGCCGACAATATCACCGCGGACAAACACAGCGTTGAACACATCGTTTATACTCGCAAGCACATGCAAATCCGGAACAAGCGCCGGATACACAGAAACCTGTACCTGAGAACCATTTAATTTTCCGGAGGACTCCTTCCCATCTGTTTCAAACCGTTTAACAATTCCAAGCAGTTTTATTGTGTAACCAAGTTGCGAGGCGAATTTTATGTCCAGTTTCGAAATGTTTCTTATACCCTCGACGTAAATTTTTTCCGGAGCAACCCAGAATCCATGTGCAAGCGAAGCGAGGATCCCGATTTTATGCATTGAATCCCAGCCATCCACATCAAGCGATGGTTCAGCTTCGGCATAACCGTGTTTTTGCGCCTGCGCAAGGACTTCAGCAAAATCGGCGCCTTCCTGTTTCATCTTCGTAAGGATATAATTGCATGTGCCGTTAACTATGCCGTAAATATGAGTTATCTTGTTACCGACGAACGCCTCGCGCACAGCCTTTATAATGGGAATTCCCCCTGCAACGCTTGCTTCATAATAGATGTTGGTATTGTATTTTGCGGCAGTTGAAAATAACTCTTGACCGTAAGCAGAGAGGAGAGCCTTATTTGCCGTGATGACAGGTTTTCCAAGTTTAAGGGCGGTAAGCACCATCTCCCGCGCTATTGTTGTCCCCCCTACAAGTTCTATCACAACCTGAATTTGCGGGTCTTCGACAATTTCACGCCAGTTTGTTGTCATTATTTCGCGGGGAATCGGATACGGACGCGGTTCATCGAACTCTTTTACCGCAATTTTGAGGAGGTTGATTTTTATACCAATACGGGACTCCATTAAAGAACGGTTAAGCTGCAGGGCGTGATACACACCGCTCCCTACAGTTCCGCCACCAATCATCCCAAAGTTTACATTAAGCATAATAATTACCTATTACCATATCCACGAATTTAGTCGTTTCGCAAGTGGATTTAATTTCTCAATTTTATATTTGTACACTCCCATCCGGTATATTCCGAAATTTTTTTTTCGGACAAATTTATATTCTTGCCCTGAAAGCCGTCTATCCTGATATACTTTTTCTCATGAAAAATATCAGGACAAATATTGTTAAGACTACGCTTACCATTATCATCACACTCTCTACAATTATTCCAACTGCGGTATATACGGCAACATTTGAACCAAAATGGGAATCATTGGATAAACGAAAAATTCCAGAATGGTTCCTCGATGCAAAATTCGGGATTTTCATACATTGGGGCGTTTATTCTGTGCCGTCGTGGGGAGCGCCAAAACAATACGCTGAATGGTACTGGCATAACATTTCAAATAAAAAGGATGATAATCCATGGTGGCAACATCATAAAAAGTTCTATGGCGAAAACTTTGAGTATTATCAGTTTGCCGAAATGTTTAAAGCCGAATTCTTCGACCCTGAACAATGGGCTGATATTTTTTACCGTTCCGGCGCAAAATATGTAGTCCCGACATCAAAACATCACGACGGATTTTGTCTGTGGAACAGTCAGGAAGCCAATAAAACATGGGGACGTTCATGGAATGCTGTCTCAACCGGGCCAAAACGCGACCTTTTGGGGGAACTGGCAACTGCTGTAAGGAAACGCGGACTTAAATTCGGTTTCTATTATTCACTCTATGAATGGTTCAATCCGCTGTGGTTAACCGATAAACAAAAATACATAAACGAACACATGATACCGCAATTCAAGGATGTAGTCACAAAATACAGTCCATCTATAATCTTCTCCGATGGTGAGTGGGATCTTCCATCCTCAGCATGGAAAAGCGAGGAACTTCTGGCGTGGTTATTCAATGAGTCGCCATGCAAGGATGAGGTTGTTGTCAACGACCGATGGGGTAAAGATTGCCGTCATAAACACGGCGATTATTATACTACAGAATATGGCGCAGGTCTTGGCAATGATGCCCATCCTTGGGAAGAAAATCGCGGAATGGGATATTCCTATGGGTTTAACAGGGCAGAAAATATTAATGACTACCGCACAGCGCGCGAACTCATCATTATGCTTTGCGATCTTGTGAGCCGTGGCGGGAATCTTCTGTTAAACATTGGTCCGACAGGTGACGGCAGAATACCGGTAATAATGCAGGACCGTCTTATTGAAATGGGCAAGTGGTTGAAAGTTAACGGCGAGGCTATTTACGGAACCCGTTACGCAGGTCGTTCGTGTCAGTGGTCGGATGGAGAACGCCCGAAACAGGAATATGGCGAGTATAAAGTAAAATATGATGTCATGCAAATTATAGGTACGGAACCCAAAGACGGAAAGGCGGTAAAACAGGTGTTCTTCACCAAAAAAGGCGATACTGTTTATGCAATCACACCATATTTCCCGCCGCAAAAACTGGTTATCAAAAAAATAAGGACATCACCGGACACCGAAGTAACCATGCTCGGGTATGATCAGAAGTTAAAATTCACAGCGAAAGGATTCGATCTTGAAATCGAAGTGCCATGGTTAACAGGTGATAAACTCCCATGTCTTTATGCTTATTCATTCAAAATTACCAAGGCACTTCTCCTACCCGAAAACGAGTAATCCACAATATTGACGAATAACATCTGGAAAATTTATCTTCTTACTATGAACGGTTGGACACTAAAAGATCAATGGGTATTAATCACAGGCGCATCAAGCGGGATTGGCGCGGCATCCGCAAAGGCATTTGCCCGAGAAGGTGCACGACTCCTGCTTGGGGCAAGAAGAATTGAACGATTAAAAGCGGTCGCAGAAGAATGCGTTAACCTCGGTTCTCCGCAGGCTGAATATAATTTCCTTGATGTTTCAAAGACCGAAAGTGTTAATAAGTTCGTTGAGTGGTCAAAAGGATTTACTGAGAAACTCGGTGTCTTACTTAATAACGCAGGCGGTGCAAAAGGATTGGATACAGTTGCTGAAGGAAAGGACGAAGACTGGGAGTTCATGCTGCAAACCAATGTACTTGGTATTCTGAGAATGTGCAGGGCATGTATCCCTATGCTCGTTAAAAATCCGGGTTCGCTGATTATCAACATCGGTTCAATTGCAGGAAGGACTGCTTACGAAGGAGGTTCTGTCTATTGCGCCGCAAAGGCAGGGGAACTACAGATTACTCGTGCGCTGCGGTTAGAACTTTGCGGAACTGGCGTCCGGGTTTGCACTGTTGATCCGGGTTTTGCAGAAACCGAATTTTCGCTTGTCCGCTTCAACTGGGACAAAGAACGCGCGGCAAAAGTCTACGAAGGTATGATTCCGCTTACTGCTGAGGATATTGCTGACGCAATACTTTACGTTGCAAGCCGTCCGGCTCATGTCTGTATAGACGAACTCGTAATCAAACCAACTGACCAGGCGGCGTTGCATAAGATACACAGAAGAAAATAGATTCCGATAAATTCCTGAAAATTGGCTATTTAGATTTTTATAATGGTTAACCGGCATAAAAGGGAGAGAGGCCCTGCTTTTTACACATCCCTTTCCAGACAATCAAGCATGATTGCTTTGGCAAGTCGTTTCTCACCATCCGGAAAAAGCTCGCAGTTTTTATTCTCTGGTAATCTCTTTGCGCAGGTCGTAGCAGTGGTTGAATCATTGCCGCCAGCACACAAACTGCGAACCTTATTTATTGCAATGTTCACGCATTGTATAATTGCCTCTGAATTTGCCCGCCTGAATTTTATAAATATTGACGGATCAGGAAACGTTTTTGCTGATAGATACCTTAAAGCGGTATCCGTTCTTATTCCCTCCGATATTTCCGAGGAATTGTAACGACAGGTAAGGTATCCGTAGCAGGTCATACTCAAAAGCGACGCCGGCGTAAACCATTTCGGAATATTGTAAACCGGTTTCACGATTCCTTTGTCCATGACTTCAGTCGTCGCTTCGAGGACAATCTTTATCAACGTTGCATCATCCACAATTTCGAGGAGGTTCACCGGTGCCCCTCCCCTGTTCGCACAGCCTTTTCGGTTGTCTTTGTTTCTATCCATATCTTCTATTTTTCTCTCGTTGAGTTCGTCTAACTTGTTATTCATTTTCACCTAAAATAAAACACACGAATGTGACAATTCTGTTACAGCGATGTAAAAGTTTGGTTTCATTAATAAAGGCGGAAACATAACATTTTTAAGGGTTAGGCTATGCAAAATCACAAGGATTTAAAAAAAACAAATACCAATAAAAATTACTTGTATTCTAAAAATTTATTGATAAACTTTTTTTGTTCTTTGACAGGAGACCGGTTTTAATTACCGGTTTTAACCATGACTGAATGAACGGGAACTCCGTGAAAATCGGAGACGGTTGCGCCACTGTAACGGGCTACGAACCTCCTGATAAGCCACTGCGCGTAAGACTTGCGCGGGAAGGCGGAGGTAAGGTCTGATGCCCGAAGTCAGGAGACCGGTTCAGTCATGCTCGTCTGGTTCCGGATTTGCCGGAGCCACTTCTCCGTCATAGAGAAGGATGAGACCTGTCCGCTGACTGGTTTTCAGCGGGATATGTTGAATGCCTTCATTCAACCGATTGGCGGAGAATGAAGGTTTTTTTGTTTCTATATACCTTCATTCAACCGCTCTGGTCTCACAAAGGATAAACAATATTTCACATAATACGTGAAACATAACTAAAAAAGTCCTGACCAAAAGGACATAAACACCGGAAAAACTAAAATGCTGAAAACCAAATTAATTATTGTCGGTGCGGCATTAGCCGCAATTGCAATAGCAAAATCTGCTGAATTCACGGAAACATTCGACTCCAATCCCGCTGAATCTGGATGGAGTGTTTTCGGTAATCAAAACCTCTTCACATGGAACAGCGCAGACAAAAACCTGAAGGTTGAATGGGATTCCTCTAAACCAAACAGTTATTTCTACAAACCACTCGGAACAACACTTACCCGCGATTACTATTTTGAATTCGGATTTGACGTAAAACTCAACTCTATTGCGGCTGGAACAACACCGGGAAAACCCTTTGCGTTCCAGATCGCAATCGGACTCATTAATTTCACAAACGCAACAAACCCGAATTTCTTCAGAGGCACAGGAATGGATTCGCCGAACATTGTTGAGTTCGATTACTTTCCGGACACAGGTTTCGGCGCGACAATCTCGCCTGTTATAATCTCTGCAAGCAACAAGTTCGCGGTAAGTTTCAATTTCCCAATTGAAATGACAACAGGTGTTGTATATCACGTGGACATGGTTTTCATTCCTGAATCAGGAGTCCTGAAAACAGTCATGAAAAGCAATAATCTGCCATTTGTTCCTATTCAGGATGCTGTATTATCGTCGGACTTCGACGGGTTTTTTGTGGACACACTTGCAATTTGCAGTTACAGCGACGAAGGACAGGATCCTTTATGGGGTGGTTCGGTTCATGCGGATGGCATTGTGGATAATATTTACATAAGGTGGCAAAATCCGTATGCCCCAACGCTCGCCGGTACACTTAAAGCGGGTGGTTATCAGGTGAGAATTAATTCACATCAAATGTGGTGGTATACACTTGAACGGTCTGAGAACTTAAAGATATGGACTGCAGTTTTACCAGCGACACCCGGAACAGGCGGAGAACTCATTTTGAGCGACTCCAATCCGCCTTCTGATAAAGCATTCTATCGCGTCAGGGCAGAAAAGATGCCTTCAAATTAAACAATGCATATTTTTATGGCAGAATTTATTGCCAAGCCGGTAGTAAAATCAGTTAAAAATCAGGCATTTACGCTGATTGAACTACTGGTTTCGATTGCAATAATTGCCATCCTTGCAGGGCTTGTGGCGGCGGCTCTGGCAAAAGCCAAGACCTCCGCCGCAAGCATTAAATGTGTCTCGAATTTGCGTCAACTTGGTCTCGCAGGACTGATGTACCTCGAAGACAATCAGGGACGGTTTTTTAGATTTGGTCCAACGGCAGAAAACAACGGTAAACTTTACTGGTTTGGTTGGTTAAGTGACGGGGCTGAAGGGTCGCGCGAATTTGATATTACACGAGGCGTTCTGTACCCATACATAGTCGGGAAAGGCGTCGAGATTTGTCCGTCGTTGGATTATTCGATGAAAAAGTTCAAGTTGAAGGCAAAAAATACCTCCTATGGATATGGCTATAACCTCTGCCTGTCTGCGCCGTTAAATCGTCCCCCCGTTGCGTTCGCAGAATTAACTATGCCATCGCATACCTGTTTTCTTGCTGACTCCGCTCAGGTTAATACATTTCAGCCCCCTGCCTCGCCCAAAAATCCGATGCTTGAAGAGTTTTATTACGTCAGCACCAACAGAAACGAAGCCACGGCGCACTTTCGTCATAAAAAACGGGCTAATGTTGTATTTTGCGACGGACATGTGGAAGCTGAAAACCCGGAACCGGGTTCACTCGATTTGAGGATCGAAGGTGAAATCCTCGGAAGACTCCCATACGCTGTTCTCAAAATCAGATAGTCCACTCTTAAAAAACCCGTAAACGATTTTTTGAATTATTGTCAGAACCGAGGATTTATGTGTCAAATGATTGTTTTTGGTTAAATTTTTCTCTCCCCTGCAAAATCAAAAGAATTCTAATAATTGACATTAAAAACTTTTTTGATAATGTTTAAAAGATTTAAATAAATATGGCAAAGAATCTACATGTTGCTATTGTGGGCGCCACTGGCGCTGTTGGTGTCGAAATGATTAAAACCCTCGAGCGGCGCAATTTTCCTGTCGGAAAATTAACCCTGCTCGCCTCAGCCCGTTCTGTTGGTAAAACATTGAAATTCAAGGGCGAGGACATACCTGTTCAGGAACTTAAAAAAGACAGTTTTAAAGGCATAAACGTTGCGCTTTTCAGCGCTGGAAGCAGCATCTCAAAGGAATATGCCCCCATTGCAGCAAAGGAAGGTTGTGTGGTTGTGGACAATTCAAGCGCCTTCCGCATGGACGATAATGTACCTCTTGTTGTACCCGAGATTAACGGCGAAGACGTGAAATGGCATAAAGGTATCATTGCAAATCCGAACTGCACAACAGC
>Ga0315298_1003761_pt1 | contig 23611 bp, 20 predicted proteins | sample WHS_1_MG_FD_203077 | JGI IMG/M metagenome (GOLD analysis project Ga0315298, IMG submission 203077) | Extremophilic microbial mat communities from Washburn Hot Springs, YNP, Wyoming, USA - WHS_1_MG | ecosystem: Environmental > Aquatic > Thermal springs > Hot (42-90C) | place: USA: Wyoming...
TATTCGGCAAGTTGAATCCCGTTCTTATCGATCACCTGTTTAAAAAATCCGTTTTTGTATAAAAGTCCAACGCCCACAAGGGGGATGTTTAGGTCACTGGCCGTCTTCAGATGGTCACCAGAGAGGGTACCCAGACCGCCTGAATAGATGGGGAGTATCTCATGGAGACCGTATTCCGTAGAGAAATAGGCCACGGGTGAGGAGCATTTGATTTCGAGGGAAGAGAGATTACAAGCCGTCTCTCTGATTTCTTCCATGTATTCGTCAAACTGTTTGAGGATTTGCTCATACAAGGCAAGGTAACTGGTGCTTTCCGATGCTTCCTCGAGTCTCTGGGGTGAAACGGACTCCAGCATTTTTACGGGATTTTTCCCCGTTTCCTCCCAGAGTCGGGGATCCAACGTGGCAAAGAGGTCAAGCGCCCGGGGATTCCAGGACCACCATAAATTGTAGGCAAGTTCCCTCAAGCGGGCTATGTTTTTGGGCAAATCCACCACCGCCGTAAAGTTACGAAAATGGGGCTGGGTGGAGACGGCACCGGCAAAAATGCGTTTTCGCTCCTCGGCAACGGCCCTCTTTTTACGGCGTTCTTCGGCAGCGGTGAGGGACTTCTCATAAGCTTCCTGATATTTTGGAAAAAATTCTCTCCAGTTGGCCAGGGTAGCTATCTCACGGGCAGTAGCCCTCCTTTCGAGGAGTTCCTTTTCGGACCAATGGAGAAAATCAGAAAGAATACGGTAAAAATCCTCTTCAATCTGGGCCATGGGGCGCTGTTTCCGCGGCAGGATGATAATTCCCTTAGCCCCACCTTTACTTTGCACCCAGAGACCGAAACCGGCCTGGTCGGTGGTGATGGTGGGGACAGCGTAAGCGGCACTTTCGAGGGGGGTATAACCCCAGGGTTCGTAATAGGAAGGGAAAACCCCCAAGTCGCAACCCGAGAGGGCTTCGTAATAGGGCATGTTAATGATACCATCATGACCGTTCAAGTAGGCCGGCATGAAGATGACAAAAACCTTGTTGTCTGGGGTATTTCTTAGCCCTAAGCGGCTGCAGGTTTGAAGGATAGGGTCCGAAGCTTCGTAATGGAGGCGATGGGTAGCAATGGGAGGGGGGGCGGTGTCTAAACGGGCATAGTTACAGTATAGAGAAGGTTGGTCACACTGGAGAGCGGGGATGAGGTCCGTGTGTCCTGCCAGAACAAAGAGGAAGGCGAGCACGGTCTGGTTTCCCTTGATCGTTTTGTCCAGTCGACCGAGGGTATTGAGAAAGAGGTCTATGCCTTTATTGTGGAATTCGTAACGACCGGAGATGGCCATAAGGCGCGTCTCTGGACCAAAATCCCTTCTCAGAAAACGGGAGGCGGCATCGAGAAGTTTCTCCCGGGCCTTAATTGCCGGTTCCCGGTTACTAATGAGATCGGGGATATGTTCCATGTCGAGGCCGTTAAAGGCAATAACGTCCGGTTTGCGACCTAAGAAACTTTTTGCTTCCTGGGCGGTGATTTCGCTTACCGTAGTGAAGCAATCCGCCTCCCGGCTCGCAGCCACTTCCATAGAGTATTTGGCCACAATCCCATGGTTGTTTGCCTCCCGCTGGGGGGAGATACTCTCCATCTCGAGGTAAATATCCATGCCGGCCCCTGCCAGCGTTCTCCCTAAAATGGTGGCATGGGTGGTAAAGGTGGTCCCTATTTCAGGCACCATCTGCTTGATGCCCAGAAGTCCGGCACCGCACATCCACTCATGGAAATGGGCGACGGCCGTCTTCCCTTCGGGTTTTACATAGAGGTTGTAAATGGTTTCGATTACCTCGGCGCAGGCATAGCTGAACAACACCGGTTCCACATAATCCCAACCGCCGGTAATAGAGTCCACACCGTAGCTTTCCCAGAGCCGATAAAGGATCTGGTCTTTATTGTACTTCTTCGGGATACCGACGAGAATCACCTTCGGATTGCCGGGAATCCGCCAGCGGCCAAAGCGGCAGGGGATATCCCTGATGGCGGTACCTTCCCGCATCTTTGCCCAATCGTCTTCCTCTGTTTCTTCAAAATCGAAATTGCTTTTCAGGTCGGGTCCTAAGAGGTAATAGTTTTCTCCGTAGTGACGAAGTGCCTCCCTGACCTTACTGGAGATAACGGTGTATATACCACCTACCTTGTTACAAACTTCCCAGCTTACTTCGAAGAGATAACCGTTTTTGTTTTCGTTCATTTAATCTATCTCCCTCTTTTGATTTTTCAAATCCAGACGCCGGGAAAAATCTTCGAGAATATTCATAAAATTGATGCAGGCCTCGTAAGGTGAATCGTAGTGATTGAAATACTTATGCACATCCCCGTCGGCAAACCACTTGGTACACATATAATAGAAATGGTCCGAGGTCTGGAGTCTTCGCCACGTAGCAAGGAGACTCTCATCCCCTGTCTTTAAAACGGTGTCCTCGAAGGAATACAGGGTATTCAGAGCATCCTTCTGCATGGCATTGCCCAACCAAGCGCTCGTATCCCTTTCCGTATCGGCCCAGGAAATGGGTTCCTCTATGTTGAGAGTTGCCACCGGCTCGTATTTTCTTGCCACCTCCCGGGGTGTTTGGAAACAAAAATCGGGATGTTTGGTTACTTCCTGTGGAAGGGCCTTCAAAAATTCGAATATACCCGTCTCGGACCACTGGTGTTCCCCGAAGGTCTCGTAATCCATAAAGAGGTTTATCACCTGCCCTTTCCCCGCAAGCTGGTGCAACCAATGGGCGAATTTGTCCGCCATAAGAGGATATTCACACCAGTGGGTGTCAGAAAACCTGAAAGCAATGTCATCAGAAAGACGGTAATTTTTCAAGAGTAATTTTATCTTTTTCGTTCCCTCCGGTCTATAAACAAAATTGGGACTCCGCCAACCTAAAATCTTATCGGCTCCCTCGGCCAGGATTGCCTCGTAGCCCATCTCCTCGGCAACACGGGCAAGCTTGTTTTGGTAGATAAGCTCCGTATTGCGGAACGTGGTACCCTCTTCACCAAAGAGGTCGTAGATTTTTTTTCGGTGCAGAAGCACCTGTTCCCTGAATTCCCTCAGAGAAAAAAGGAAGGCCAGTGAATGATAGTATGTTTCGTTTAAAAATTCTACGGCTCCCGTCTGGGCCAGTTTCTGGAAACTGGCCAAGGCATCGGGCCGGTACCTTTCTAACTGCTCCAAAAGGGTACCAGTAAGGGAAAAGGCAAGGCGGAATTCACCCCGGTATTCTTCGATTAAGGAATGGAGCAAGCTATTGGTAGGAAGATAACATTTATCGGCCACTTTATCCAAAATTTTTCGGTTAGTTTCTTCATCTTCGTAAACGTGGGATACACCGATGTCGAAGAAGGAGTAGCGTCTTAATCGCCAGGGCTGGTGAACCTGGAAATAAAGGCATACACCGGGCATTTTCTATACTTCCTTTCTCTGCAAGAGGTAATAGAGTCTTATTATTTCCGCCACACTCCAGGCTTGGGCAGGGCAACCACGGGGGGTGTGGGGGGGATCACCATCGAAAATCTCCGAAAGGGAACCGATACCCGCTGCCGGCAGGTGCCGACTTAGGAAGTTTCTAAGATAATCAAAGAGGAATTCTTTTGCCCTTGCCTTATCTTCGGCAAATTTCAGATAAGCCTCGCCGAAAGGACCGATGAGCCAGGGCCAGACCGTACCTTGATGGTAGGCACGGTTCCTCTCTATTTCGTTCCCCTCGTAGCGACCTTTGTATCCTGCCGCCTGGGGTGACAAGGTTCTTATGCCGTAGGGCGTAAGGAGATGCTCCTGAACAACGGCAAGAACCCTCTTTGCTTTATCGTTATCGAGGAGGGGGTAGGGTAGGGAGAGGGCGAAGAGCTGATTGGGTCTGATATCTTTGTCAGGCCTTCCTTCCTGGGATAGGTCCGCCAGATAGCCTTCCTTCTCCAGCCAAAAAGTGGTGAGAAAGGAGGTGCGTAACCGCGCGATAAGTTCTTGGGCTACAGGTGGCTCGTCGGAAAGGAGAGGGGCCAGTTCTTGAGTAAAACAGAGGGCATTATACCAGAGAGCATTTATCTCCACGGCAAATCCCCAGCGGGGGGTAACGGGTGTGTCATCAATCCTGGCATCCATCCAGGTAAGGTTTGTATTAGGGTCTCCCGCATGAAGGAGCCCCTCAGCAGTCATATAGATGTTAAACAGGGTCCCTTTTTGGAAATGGGTGATGATTTTTTTTATGAGCGGCCAGAGTTGTTCCTTTATAATTTTTAAGTTGCCCGTAAAATCATAGGCCTGTTTTGTCGCTATGATATACCAGAGCGATGAGTCCACACTGTTGTAAGCAAGATCCTCTCCGTTGTGACCGAAAAAATTGGGAAGTAGACCCTCTTTTTCGTATTTTCCCATACCGGTAAGGATGGCCCAGCCTTCCTTCGTCCGTCCCCTGAGAAAGGTAAGACCCATGAGGGAAATAAGGGTATCCCTGCCCCAGGTGCCGAACCAGGGATAACCGGCAATAATGGTCGGCTGCCCGTCCGGTTGTTTAATTAAAAACTGGTCGGCAGCCCGAAAGAGCTGATAAAAAATATCTTCGTCTCCGGTAGGCGGCAGAAAGGCAAAGATTTTTCTCTTTCTTCTCTTTGCTTCTTTGAACCAGAGGTAATTTTCCTTCTCCCTAATCTCCTCTAAGGAGGCCGTGAAATATAAGGACTTTCCTTTTTTCGGCGTAATCTCGAATAATCCGAAAGTAAATAGATCTTCGTGCCAGTCGTAACCCCGATTTTTTTCCTCCTCGTATTCAAAATTATAGTACCAGAGGGGTTCATATCGGAAGCGAAAGACTTGATCCGTTTGCAGATAGAGACCTGGTAAATCAATGTAAGGTTTGAAAAACACGCCTTTTTCTAATATTTCTGGCTCTCCCTTTAGAGCAGGATCGGCCTTTTTTAAGGCATGGAAATCCCGAAAGGCAAAAAACGGTCTTATCTGTAATGTAAGGGAAGGCGGGGCATGCTTGATTTCGTATCGTACCATCACGGTATTTCTTTGGTATAGGAGTAAAAGGGACTTGACAACGGTAAGTTCGCCTATCCGGTAGGTGAAGATGGGATAGGCCCGGGTCGCAAAGTTCTCGAGGCAGATTTGAGGTCCGGGGAAGAAAAGGCCGGGATACTTATGGCAGGAGAGGAAATACTCCTTGTCTTCTATTCGGAGAGAGTCTTCCAGCTTGGAGAGGAGGACGTACCTCCCCCTTTTGCCTCCCAAATTGGCTACAAGTAGTCCATGGTATCTCCGGGTATGACAATTTACAATCGTACTTGCGGCATAGCTTCCCATGCCGTTCGTTTCCAGCCATTCCTGCGTCAGGGAAATTTGGGGGAGGGTACAGATGTGTTGGTCTAAAATTAACCCTTCATTTTTAACGGGCATGGATGACCTCCACACCTTTGGGAGGCATAAAGCTAAAAAAATTATCGTCTATCCTATTGTTTACCTTCATCTCGCGGAAGGTTAGAGTTGTGGCATTGCCAAAACTGTCGGCAAAGGAAAGTCTATGGATGAGAAAGCTTTCCTTCTCTATGGCAAGGATAAGTTCCTCTAGACCTAAGTTGCGTTCCTTTGGGATGAGACTAAGGATATAATGGTTGCCCCTTTCTTTATCAGTGTTGGCGAAGCTTGCCGTAAAATCTTCCTTTATGTTGCCCATCCCAGCAAAAAAACGGGCCGCAATTCTCGTTTTTAAAAGATTATCGGTATCCTGGACATAGACCAGTTTCTCTTCAGGAAGATATAGCCAAGACTTTTGAGGATTGATGATTATTTTTTTTGCTTTCGGTTTCTGATAGTCCCAGACCATCCGCCGTGGCTTCTTATAGTAAAAAATACCTTCCTCCCTTTCCTTTTTGTTTTTGGACCTGATAAAGGTCTCCTGCTGGAAAAGGGCCTTCATATCTTCCGTAGTTTCGTAAGTGTACTGGATACGGGTCAGTATCTCCCCTAAGGTTGTAGTCCCTCCGGAGGCGGGATTAGAGAACAAAAGGAGAAGAAAAAGAACCAACCCTTTTTTCAAAAGGATGAGGTATAAGCGATTGTAATGAATGTTATTTTCCAACAGATTCCTTTGAGCCCTGTCTAAGTAACTTACGTGAAATTTAAGCGGAGAGGCAAAAATTGTCTCCCCGGCTCATCAATATAGGGATTCCCCTAAGGATAGATTTTTATCCGCCAACCGAAGGGGTCTTCCCTTTCTCCGTACTGAATACCCAAGAGTTCATAGTAAAGCCTTTCCGTGAGCGGTCCCGTGCGTCCACCGTTTACGGGATGCTCTTTTCCCTTATAGAAAAAATGCCCGATAGGGGAGATAATGGCGGCCGTACCGGAGGCGAAGGCTTCCCGGAGCCTTCCTTTGGCGGCACCTTCAATAACCTCGTCGATGGTAAGTGGTCTTTCGTAAACCTTGACCCCCCAGCTTTGAGCAAGCTTGATCACCGAATCGCGGGTAATACCTCCTAAGATGGCCCCGCTGGTAAGCGGTGGGGTCAAAAGTTCATCGTCGAAGACGAAGAAGACATTGCTCGTTCCTACCTCTTCCACGTATCTCCTTTCAATGGCATCCAACCAGAGCACCTGGGTGTAACCCATTTCACTTGCTATTCTGCTTGCGTAGAGACTTGCGGCGTAGTTTCCCGCGGCTTTACAGGAGCCCGTTCCTCCCCGCACCGATCTTACATACTCTTCACTTACAAAAATCTTTGTCGGGCCGAATCCCTCTGGATAATAGGCTCCTACCGGACCAACAACAATAAAGAAGAGATACTCCCGGGAAGGATGTACTCCTAAGGCGGCCTCAGTGGCAATCATGGTAGGACGGATGTAAAGGGAAGTCCCTTCCCCGTGGGGGATCCAATCCTTTTCGAGAAGGACCAGTTTTTTCACCGCCTCTACAAAAACATCGGGCTCGATCTCGGGCATACACATCCTTCTTGCGGACCTGTTTAATCTTTCGGCATTTTCATAAGGACGGAAGAGATAGATGGAACCATCTTTTCCGCGGTAGGCCTTCATGCCTTCGAAGATCTCCTGGGCATAGTGGAGACATAAGGCGGTAGGCTCCAAACAGAGGGGGTGATAGGGTTCTATCCTCGCTTCATACCAACCCCTTCCTTCTTCGTAACGCATGGTAAACATGTGGTCGGTAAAAACCTTGCCGAATCCCAATTTTGCCTCATCCGTTGGCTTTGGCTTTCTCTTCTCCGGCGGGCATAAGTCGATTTCGATTTCCATCTCTTATTTCCTCTTGTTCCATTTAATTTTTCACCTTCCCGGTGAAATTTATTCTTTTTTACCACTAAATTATCCGCCTATCAAGACTTCTTAATTTCACTCCTCGAGGAGCGACTTGAATCAACAAAAATATTGGCAATTTTGTAAAATAGTATTATTAAAACCGCCTATTAAGGAAGAAGGTGGTCCCATGAGGTTTGATATTGCAAAAAGCGGCAGTGGCCTTATCTATGAGATAAGGCATATCGTAGCGGTGGCGAGCAAGTTGGAAGAGTATGGAGTTGAACTCTACTGGGAGAACATTGGTGATCCCGTCCAGAAGGGGGAGAAGATACCCCAATGGATGAAGGAAGTCATCATAGAGGTGTTAAACGAAGACTTATCCTTTGCTTATTCGCCCACAAAGGGGATAGCCTCCACACGGGAATTCCTTGCCAAGAGGGTTAATGAAAGGGGGGGTGTGCAGATTACCCCCGAGGATATTATCTTTTTTAACGGTCTGGGTGATGCCATTGCCCGTTCCTACAGCTCAATTCATGTCGATGCCCGGGTAATTATGCCGGAGCCCACTTACTCTACCCATCTCCTGGCAGAGGTGCTTCACGCTTCTTTCCCGCCAAACACTTACCGCCTCAATCCTTACAGTAATTGGCAGCCCGACCTGCGGGAATTGGAGCAGAAGGTGAAAAGTCATCGGGCCATTGTGGGCATCCTAGTGATCAATCCTGACAACCCCACGGGTTATGTTTATCCCGAAGAGACACTTCGGCAGATTATCGAGATCGCCAAGAAATACGATTTGTTCGTCGTTTTCGATGAAACTTACCATAACATCGTTTACAATGGAAAGACGACCGTTTGGTTATCGGATATCATCGGCGATCTTCCTGGAATCAGCATGAAAGGGATCTCCAAGGAATTTCCCTGGCCGGGGGCCCGATGTGGGTGGATGGAGATTTACAATGCCGATAAAGACCACAGATTCGCCCGCTATATCGATGCCATTCTCAACCAGAAGATGTCCGAAGTTTGTTCCACCACTCTGCCCCAAATGGTGATCCCTAAGGTTTACTCCCATCCGGAATACGAAAACTACTTGCGGGAGCGGGTGAAACATTACGAAAAACTCTCTAACATCGCTTACAACATCTTGAAGGACGTGCCCTATCTCATTGTGAACAGGACGAACGGTGCCTTCTATATGACGGCCGTCTTTAATGAAGCGGTCTTAAACGGAAGGCAAACGCTTCCGATCAAGCATCCCGATGTGCGACAGTACATTGAAAAATTGGTGGATGATAATATCGAGTATGATAAGCGTTTTGTCTATTATCTTTTAGGAAGCACGGGCATATGTGTTATTCCCCTTACCTCTTTCTTCACCTCTCTCCCCGGTTTTCGCATGACCCTCCTCGATAAGGATGAGGGTAAATTTGAATACGTCGTAAAGACCATTGCCGAAAAGATTGTGGAGTACATAGAGTCGGCAAAATAGGGTCTATACTCTCAGGGAGAGGAAGAGAAAGGCGCTGCCGACCAGAAAACAATAATAGGCAAAAAGGTTAAGACTTCCCTTCTTTATAATCCAAAACAGGAATCGCAGTGAAAGAAAGCCCGTAACAGCCGCGGCAAGGAAGCCTCCCCCTAAAATTTCTATCTCCCCGAGGGAGGGGGGAGAGATGGCCCGTGCTTCGAGCATAAAGGCACCTAATATCGCGGGAATGGAGAGGAGAAAAGAGAATCGGGCTGCCGCTTCTCTCTTGAGACCGCGAAAGATACCCATGGAAATAGTGGCACCGGAGCGTGAAATGCCGGGCAACACGGCGATTCCCTGGGCAAGACCGATAAGGAAGCTATCGAGAGCGTTTAGGTCCTTTTCCCTTCGCTCGTTTTTTTTTATGCGCGAGGCCATCCAAAGTAGAATACCCGTGACAAGGAGTAATGCCGAGGCTATCGCTGGACTGGAAAAAAGTTTCTCTACTTTGCTTTTGAGGGTAAAGCCAATAAGGCCGGTAACAAAAGTAGCCTCTATGATCGCAACGATGATTTTTTGTCCCTCTTTACGTTTGTTGTAGTCCATCTTTCTTAAATTGTAAGGGGCTAGGCAAAAAAGAAGCTGAACAACCTCTCTTCTTAAAAAGAAGGTGACGGCGGCAAGGGTACCTAAATGGAGAAAAAGGTCAAAGAGGAGGGGGGAAATAAAAAATTGGGGGAGCAATGATTGCGCTATGACCAAGTGGGCAGAGCTGCTTATGGGAAGAAACTCGGTGAGACCCTGAAGGATACCCAGAAGGATGGCCGCAAGTAGATTCATAAAAATTCCTCTTTTGATTGTTTGGTCAGATGGGAGGCAATGATGTTGCGAACCCTGATGAGTAGCTCATCACAACCGTCGACGGTAGTCTCTTTTGTAGGGATGGCCCGGTCAAAGATTATGGTGATCTTCCCCGGTGTAATCTTAAGTGAGCCTTTGGGGAGAACTAAGTTGCTCCCTATGATAGTTGTAGGTAAGATAGGCATGCCCGTTTCGATGGCGAGGTAAAACATCCCTTTCTTGAAAGGGAGGAGCTTACCATCTTCGCTTCTCGTTCCTTCGGGGAAGCTCACCAGTGATATCCCCTTTTGTAATTGCGAAGCTGCCCTTTTGAGACCCTGTAGGGCCCTTAAATAGTTTCTCCGATCGATGGGGATATAACCCCCGATCTTCAGAGCCTGTCCGAAGAGGGGAATGAAAAAGAGCTCTTTTTTTGCCACCCAGAGAAAATCAACGGGAATTGCTGTAAGCAAGGCGGGTATATCGTAGATACCTTGGTGGTTGGCCACGAACAGTTGAGGGGCGTCTTTTATGATATTCTCCCTACCCTCCACGGTTAAAGTGACACCGGAAATTTGGAGGATTAATTTTGCCCAGAGAGGAGCCAGCTTTCTTACGGTTGCGGTAGGGATAAAAATAAGCCGGGCCACCAGTGCAAGGAGACAAAAGATGAGGGTTACAAAAATACCACAAGTGATTGTAAAAAAGGTACGGATTATTTTCATCGTGTCTTCCATAACTAAACACTTGCTTACTGTCAATGTTTAATAGAATTGCTATGATGGGTATTTTTGTGTTACCCTAATAAAAATTAAAATGTCCTGTGGGAAAAATGCTTTTTTTCTATAATGTGCTTCTTATCCTTGCTCTTTTCGTACTTGTTCCTCTCTATGGCTTACGCATGCTGAGGACGGGGAAGTATCGGGCAAGCTTAGCTAAACGATTAGGTAATTACCCATCCCGTTTTTTTTCTGTGGCATCATCGGGGCCGCGTTTTTGGGTCCATGCCGTCTCCGTTGGAGAGGTTACCGCTGCCGCACCTATTATTTCTGCTCTGAGGGAACGTATGCCCCGGGCGGTCATTTTTCTTTCTACGGCAACGGAAACAGGCCAAGAGATGGCAAGGAGTGTCGTTGAGGGAGCCGATGTCCTTTTTTATTATCCCCTCGATTTTCCCCTGACGGTAAGGAAAATGCTCGGCCTGGTGCAGCCCCATGTATTTATCCCCGTGGAAACGGAGGTATGGCCCAACTTTTTTTATTTCTGTCGTCGCTTTGGGATTCCCATTATCATGGCGAACGGTCGTCTTTCTCTTCGTTCCTACAGGCGGTATTCAGCTTCCCGTTTTTTTTGGAAAAGTATCTTTTCCCAGCTTGAGGGATTAGGGGCTATTGCGGAGGGTGACGCCCGGCGCTTTGCCCAACTGGGGGTACCGGAGGAGAGGATTGCCGTTTTGGGTAATGCCAAATACGATGGCCTTGCTGCGAAAACCTCTGGCGAAATTGCCGAAGAAATCCGGGAGATTCTCCGTATTCCCGCAGGAAGTAAGGTTTTTTTGGCGGGAAGTACCCATGCCGGTGAAGAAGAGGCAGTAATCGGGGTATATTTGCGTCTCCTGAAAAAATATCCCGATTGTTACCTTATCGTCGTACCTCGGCATGTGGAACGGGTGAAAAATGTCCTTGCTTTATTAGATGAGCGGGGAATTGCCAGAGATACCCTATCGGAGATCTTAAATCAGAAAAAAGGCATGAGACGGCGGGTCCTCGTCGTGGATGGTATCGGATGGTTGTTTAAATTATACAGTGTGGCCACCGTGGTTTTTTGTGGGGGGAGCCTCGTTCCAAAGGGGGGTCAAAATATCCTTGAGGCTGCCGCCTGGGGTAAGGTGGTCTTTTACGGTCCCTTTATGGACGATTTCCGGGAAGAGAGCGAACTCTTGGAAAGGGTGGGAGCGGGAATGAAGATTAAGGATACGGAAGAATTGCTTACGGGCATCCTTGATTTACTGCTAAATCCACGGAAACTCGAGATTAAGGGTAAAGCGGCAAGGGCAGTCGTCGAAGCAAACAGGGGAGCCTCGGGCCGTCATGCTGACTTTATTTTAGGGAGGTTGGCTGCAATTGGTGATGGACAAGGGAAAGGAAATTTGATAAGGGCATAAGCCACTTAAATCAAGAAGGCGGGATCGGTAAATGGTGGAATTTTATAAGATGAGTGGAAGCGGAAATGATTTCATCCTCATTGATAACCGCGATGGGAGTCTTGTTCTCTCCGACCCTGTTAGATTCGTTCGGATTCTTTGCGAACGTAAAGGCTCTGTAGGTGCCGATGGGGTAATCCTTATCGAGAATTCCCCGCGGGCCGACTTTCGTTGGCGTTTTTTCAACGCCGACGGAAGTGAAGCCGAAATGTGCGGTAACGGTGGCCGCTGTGCAGCCCGCTTTGCCTTTCTTATGGGTATCGCTCCCGAAAGGATGACCTTTGAGACGTTAGCGGGAATAATCGATGCGGAAGTGAAGGGCCCCTGGGTAAAACTCCGTCTAACGGACCCTAAAGGATTGTCTTATGTGGATAGATTGTCTACCTCCGTGGGGGATTTTTCACTCTATACCATCGATACGGGGGTGCCCCATGCGGTTTGTTTTGTGGAGGAACTCGATAGTTTTGATGTTCTCACGGCAGGTAGAGCGATCCGCTTTCATGACTATTTCCAGCCCGCTGGAACGAATGCCGACTTTGTAAAAATCCATGATACCCATAGCCTTAAGATCAGAACCTATGAGAGAGGGGTTGAGGATGAGACCCTTGCCTGCGGCACCGGTTCGGTAGCGGCTGCGCTGGTTGCCGCACATAAAAAATTGGTTTTGCCGCCGGTGGAGGTGCTTGTAAGAAGTGGGGAAAAACTGAAGATCTATTTTGAAGAGAAAGAGGGTTTCTTCCGTAATGTCTATCTTGAAGGGTCGACGAAGGTGGTCTATCAAGGCAAACTCTGGGAAGAAGCTTTACGATAAAAACCAAGGAGGAGTAGAACATTGCAAATTGCCGAACGTTTGACAAAAATACCCCCTTACCTTTTTATGGAGCTTAGGAAAAAAATTGCCAAGGCTAAGGCAGACGGCATTGATGTCATCAGTTTGGCCATTGGTGACCCTGTGGAACCCACGCCGGATGCTGTAGTGGAAGAGTTATGCCGACGGGCCAAGGAGCCAGAAAATCACCGCTATCCCACCGATGAAGAGAAGGGGATGTTGGCCTTTCGCCGGGCCGTATCCCGATGGTATGAGAGACGTTACGGTGTAGCCTTAGATCCGGAAAATGAGGTTTTAGGGTTGATTGGTTCCAAAGAGGGATGTCATCATTTTGTTTTAGCTTGCGTCAATCCCGGGGATGTGGTCTTGATGACCGACCCCGGCTATCCGGCCTATCGTTCCAGTATCTTTATTGGCGGAGGGGTTCCCTACCATATGCCGATTAAGGAAGAAAACCACTATTTACCCGATTTCGGAAAGATTCCTTCCGATGTGCTTTCCCGGGCAAAGGCCATGTTTCTCAACTATCCCAATAATCCCACAGGGGCCTGTGCCACGAGAGAATTTTTGGCGGAGGTCGTCTCTTTTGCAAAAAAGCACGGAATTTTGGTCTGTTATGATAATCCTTACAGTGAAGTCGTTTTCGATGGAGAAGAGAGACTAAGTTTCCTGATGGTACCGGGGGCGAAGGAGGTGGGCGTGGAACTCAACTCCCTCTCCAAGCCTTACAACATGACCGGTTGGCGTATTGGGATGGCCGTGGGAAATAGGGAAATTATTGCTGCCATGAGCAAAGTGAAGGAAAATACCGACTCCGGTATCTTCAATCCTATCCAGTACGCCGCTATATACGCTCTAAGCAACGAAGATGAGAATATAAAAAAGATGCTTGCCCTCTATGCCCGCAGACGTTCACTGGTAATGGCTACCCTGGCAAAGATCGGTATCGTTTTTCAGCCTCCCAGAGGAACCTTTTATCTCTGGGTCCCCGTACCCCAAGGTATGACTTCTTTAGAATTTACCGATCTCCTCTTTGAGAAAACCGCCGTAGTGGTCGCAGCAGGTACCGCCTATGGCCAGTACGGAGAGGGTTATATCCGCATCTCCCTTACGGTACCCGACCGACGATTGGAGGAGGCGATGATTCGTATCGAGAGGGCCTTTACCCGTTAGTTTCTTGAAAAGGCAAGGTAATTAGGCAAGTTGCCTCTAATTTCTACCAATGGTCCGTCCTCTATAGGGACGATGCCTGGTGGATCCTCCCTGTTATCGCAAACCCAGAAAAAGAGTCTTTGGGCATCTTTGAGTACTGGTTTTTCCGGAACTTTATAGACACGCTTTTGCATTTCCTCGTCGTAGATACCGATACAGCCGTGGGAGGCTGGACGTCCCGGCATATCCCGAGCGTGGATCCAGTAGGTTACATACTTTTCATCGACAAAAAAACGCAGGGCGTAATCCATAGGATACTGAGCATCACCTTTGGCGGTTTTATACAGGGAGGAGGTATGCTTCCTGTGGCGGGCGTCAATCTTAAACATACCCAAAGGCGTAAGGTGCCCCTCGATCCCGGTGATGGCAGGCATGGAAAAGCGAAGTTTCCCGTATTCGTAGGTACCCAACCACTGTTCGGTGACATCAATGAGAATATATTTGGAATGGTCTTTTGCCGGTCCGTAGAATAGGGGGAGGGGTTCGTAGTTTCTTGCTTCCCTCAGGTTCAGGGGTACCTTGATGGTTACACCGGGGTAAGCGTGACGACGGTCCAGACGGTTGAAGCGGGCCACATAAACCCAATCATCACCGAAGAGACGTTCCAGGGATTCATGGGGCATGAGAAAATGGGCCTGCCATTTTATGCTCCTCTGACTGGGGTAATCGAAGCGGCTTAAGTCTTCTTTAGCCCGGTCTTCCGGTGAAGCGGCCGGATTGGAGGTGGAGGCAGGTTTCCAGAGAATAATAGAGAGGCCAAAAATTACGGCCAGAAAGAGGGCAATAAAACGATGAAGCATAGGAAGTTGTTTGGCCTCCGCGAACCTTAAAATTTGATTACTTACTTGCCTCCGTGACAATTGCGGTTGGTTGTCTGAGGATATAAACTTTATACATTATTCTTATGGTACTTTTTAAGGTATTTCCGCCAGTAGTAACTCCAGAGCATGGTGAGCTGTATGGGGCTATAGTTGTGGATCCCTAAACGTTTGGCCAGGGATAGAGGGATTCCATCAGGCTTCCCAAAGACGGAGGCTTCGAGATGTTCCCGGGCGGCTTTTTCAAAGTGAAGACTTAAAATTACCGCCTCTTCGAGGGATGACCCCACGACGGTGATACCGTGATTTTTCATCAAGATGACTGATTTGTTCCCCAGCAGGGTTGTAAGTTTTGCTGCTTGTTCCGGAGTATGGATGAGGGCAGCCGTGTCGTAGAAAGGAATCGAGCCGATAAAACGGACACCATGCTGGCTTACCGTTTTTATTTTCCCCCGAAAAACGGAAGAGAGGATGATGGCATAGAAGGGGTGAAGGTGTGTAATAGCCTTCACATCCCTTCTCCGACGATAGATTTCCAAATGGAGAGGCATTTCAGAATGGGCCCTACCTTCCCCCCGGAGGATATTTCCCTTTAGGTCCATTTCAAGAAAGTCCTCTTCCTCCACCTCTTCGAAGCCGACACCCCAGCGCTTGACGTAAATGTGTCCCTCTTCATCCCTCACGGAAATATGCCCCCTACTGGCATCTTCGGCAAGTCCTTCCATATAAATGATTCTGTGTGCCTGGCGTAGCTTTTCCTTTATCTGAGACATGAGATATCGACCGTCCTTTTTTTGTTACGCTATTTCAGGAGAAAATAACTGTCAAGGCAAAACAATTAAACCTCCGTTCTCATACCTTTTTCTTTGACCATTTTGAGGAAATTACTTAATGAACGGTTATAGGTCCTTTCGTAGTCTAAATGGAAGAAACAGGCAGGCATTTCACCCATGCTCCTATGATACTTAAGACAGAGACAACATTTCCCTTTTTTATCGCAAAATGAGTAAGAACAATTGCAGTCTTTTGCGTTCTTTGCTTCCAGGCATTCCATGGGAAATCCTCCTACTTCTGAAGTAATAAAAATCTACTGAAGAGGGTTGACCGTTCTGCCACCCTTAGGGCCCCCATTTTTTCAAACAGGCTTGCTGTTCTTTCCATTTTGGCGGCGGAAACCTCGATAGTAGGTTCGAAGATACTGATATAACCTCCCCTTTTCACCGCTCTCAGTATAACCTTTGCTGCCTCTTCTTTTTTTACAATTTCGTGAAAAGAAAAGTAAAGGAAAGCCACATCGAAAAAATCGGGGAGCAACTCCACTTGGGCTATGTCTCCTTGAATTACGTGGACTTTCCCCTTTACCTTGATCAACCGCCTCTTTAGTTTTTGCACCATTCCCCTCTGCAGCTCAACGGCCAGCACATAAGCGGCTTGCTGCGCGAGGACCTCGGTAAAAAATCCGTTTCCTGCTCCAATCTCCAGGACAAGGGTCGATGGTCCGATATGGGAAACCGCAAGGACGTCTTGTCGATCGGTTAGGGCAAGGCGCAAGGGGTTATAAAGAATGAAAGAGAGAAAGGGTGGTATTATCATGGTATTACCCGATGTGCAGGGTATTTAAAGTTTTTTCTCTGAAATTGTCAATAGTTATTTGGTGTATATAGGGATTATACAAAGGGCTTGACAAGGCGGGTAATTTGGCTAACAATATATATTATCCCTTTAGGAATGGCAAAAAAAAACATAAAAGGAGGGTATCCGAGTCCTGTCATTCAGTCCTTGGGGAGGGTGAGAGGAGTCGGTTTAGGTTTTTGCCGTGACCATTATCGAAATCCGTAACCTCACCAAAAATTACGTCGTAAACTCAGCCCGATGTCCGCAAGTGGTTGCTGCTGTGAAGGAAGTAAACCTTTCCATCAGACAGGGCGAATTTCTTGCCATTATCGGGCCCAGTGGTTGTGGAAAATCAACGTTACTTAATATGATCGGTGGTCTAATATCCCCTTCCGCCGGTGAGATCATGGTGGAAGGGGAATGTCTTAAAGGACCCCATCCCAAAATTACCATGGTTTTTCAGGAAATGTCTGTATTCCCCTGGCGTACCGTTTTGGAGAATGTGGAATTTGGTCTGGAGGTACGTGGTATTGATAAAAAGGTGAGACGCCGGAAATGCCAGGAGGTTATTAACCTTGTGGGACTGAAAGGGTTTGAAGACCGCTATCCCCACGAATTGTCGGGAGGGATGAACCAGAGGGTAGCTATCGCCCGGGCCCTGGCTTTGGAGCCTCATATTCTTCTCATGGATGAACCTTTTGGGGCCTTGGATGAACAGACACGCCTCATTTTGGGGGAGGAGTTACTGCGTATCTGGGGAGAGCTGGGACAGACAATCATTTTTATCACCCATAATATCAATGAGGCGGTACAACTGGCTGATCGGGTTGTGGTCATGAGTGCAAGACCCGGTATGGTGAAGAAAGAAGTCATCGTGGATCTACCCCGTCCCCGGGATACCTCGGTTATTACGCGACCGGAGTTTACGGCCTTGGTGGGGAAGGTGTGGGCAGAACTGAAGGAAGAGTCTCTCAAGGCGCTCTTTTACGAATACATCGAAGGATAGGGGGTGCCGAGACCATATCAGAGAATGGAGGAGGGTAAACGATGGAGCAGAGATTTTGGGGGAAGATTGCGGCATTCGGTTTTTTATTCCTTTTTATTTCCGAAACGCTTTTGGCGCAAGAATTAAAAACAGTACGGGTCACAGTGGGACAACGGGGGAATTGGGATACGACGATGGCCTTTGTGACGGGGGAGAAGTTGGGATTCTTTGCCCAGGAGGGAATTAAATTGGATATCTTTTTTACCCGGGGTGGGGCAGAGACCCTGCAACCAGTGAGTACGGGCAACGCCGATTTCGGTTGGGCAAATGGTACCTTCGGTGTTTTGGGAGCCTATGAAAAGGGAGCAAGGATAAAAATCGTTTCTGCCAACTATACGGGAAGTGACGCCTTCTGGTATGTAAAGGCCGATTCTCCTTATAAAAACTTCAAGGACCTTGCCGGCAAGAAGGTAGGGTTCAGTAGCCCCGGTTCTTCTACCCATCTGGTGCTCTTGCGTCTTGCCGAGATTACGCAGACGAAGGTGGAAGCGGTACCCATTGGTGGTATTCCCGAAAATTACACTGCTGTGATGACGGGGCAGATTGCTGCAGGCTGGTCCGTCCCACCTCAACGGCTTGCCGAAAGCAAACAGGGAACCATTCGTATCGTGGCCCGCGGTTTTGACTATCCCGAACTAGAGAAGGTTACGTTGCGGGTAAACATAGGCAATGCCGACTTTTTGAAGAAGAATCTGGGTCTTGCTAAGGCTTTTTTCCGGGCCTACAAGCGGGCAATGGATTATAACTATGCCCATCTCAAAGAGGTTCTACCCGAATTTGCCAAGATGAACAAAACACCGTTAGAGATTGCGGAGGAGGCGTTAAAATTCTTTCCTCCTAAGGCACTCGCCCTTTCCCCTGTGCGGGGGCTCGATTATCAGGTGGAGAAGGCCTTGGAATTCGGTTTTCTGAAGAAAAAGCTCGACCGAAAGCAGCTCGAGGATTTGGTGGATCTGAGTTATCTTCCCCAATAAAAGGATGTTGAAGCTGCTATGAATCTTAAAAAACATCATGTCATTGCCGTAAGGGGACTTACGGTTTTTCTTTTCTTCCTGGTTTTGGAGATAGCCGTAGCGAAAGGAACGATAAATCCCCTTATCATTGCCCGTCCCACGGCCATGATTCTTTCCCTCTATGGGAATATCGTCCAGGGTGAGATACCGAAACTTTTTCTTACGACCATGACGGAAGTCTCGGCAGCTTTTGGGCTTGCTGCACTCATCGGCTTTCTTTTGGGGTATTTCCTTTGGCGATACGAATACCTCGGTTTAGCTTACGAAACCCTTTTAGGGGCCCTTTTTGCCTCTCCGCTCGTTCTTGTTTATCCTATTTTTCTGGTAATTTTCGGTCGGAGTCCCGCTGCCGTAGTGGCCATGGGGACCTTGGCGGGTTTTATTCCCATCACCTTGGGAGTGAGGGACGGTTTGGCCCAGGTAAACCGTACTTTTATCCGGGTAGGAAAGAGTCTAAACTTAAGTAATAGGGCTATTTTTTGGCGGATACAGTTACCAGCCGCAACGCCCACGATTTTTTCGGGACTGCGTTTGGGTTTCACCTATACACTGGTAAACGTTATCGGGGTGGAATTCTTGGCAGAAATCGGGGGGTTGGGGAAGCTGGTTTCGGCCGCCTATTTCCGTTTCCAGATTGACACCATGTACGGGGGGATACTCACCATCATTATCTTGACAGGGATTTTCATCTATCTAACGTACCGTATCCAGGGGAAGGTGAAATGAGGAAAAGCTTTGCCTTCAGGATTTCTCCTACGGTTACCATCCAGGGGTTGAGTATCATTGCCTTTATTTTCGCCTGGGAAGGAATCAGCCGCTCGGGACTGATTTTCAAGGATTTGGTACCCCCCTTTTTTACGGTACTGAGGCAGATTACGATTTTGCTCTTAAGTCACGATTTTTGGGGTCACTTAAAAATTTCCCTCTATGAGATAGGTATGGGCTTTCTGCTTGCTGCCCTAATAGGGGTGTCTTTGGGGCTTTTTTTAGGGGTAAGACTCTTTTGGGGCGAGGTCTTCGAGCCTATCATCCTCTATCTTGCTGCTACGCCTAAAATTATTTTTTTCCCCGTATGTATCATGCTCTTTGGGCTGGATGCAGGTTCTAAGGTTGCCATCGGCGCCCTTTCGGGTTTCTTTCCCATCGTCATCTCCATCCTCACGGGAGCGAGGGAATTGAATCCTATCTACCTTAAGGTTGCCCGTTCCTTTAAGGCCAGTCCCTTTATGACTTATTTCAAAGTTTATTTTCCTGCAATCTTGCGTCACCTCTTTTCAGGTCTGCGTTTGGGTTTGGGGGTGACCGTGATCGGGACCTTTTTAGGAGAAATCAAACTCTCCCGGGGTGGACTGGGTTTTATGGCGATAAATTTTTACAACCAATTCGATCTTCCCAGTATGTATGGGATTATCATCGTGATTTTTGCCTTGGCAGGGTTGGTAAATGCCTTGATGGGTATAATTCTTGCGACTTTCAGCCGGTACCGTCATACCTTAACAACTTAAAAGGAGGAAGCGATGACAACGGAGGAGAAGCTCGCCCAGGTGAGAAAGAAGGTTGCCCACATCCTTCCAAAAAGGCGGCAACTCTACTATGGGGGGAAATGGCATGAGCCGCAGGGTGGATACTTAGAGACGATGAATCCGGCAACGGGGGACTCCCTGGGGAATTCGGCTGAGGCCAATGCCTCTGATGTAGATGCGGCAGTCCAGGAAGCCTACCGTGCTTTCCTCGAATGGCGGAGGGTGAAGCCTTTGGAACGTGCTTCTTTGTTGCAGAAAGTAGCCTCGGTAATTAGAGAGCACGGTGAAGAGCTGGCTCTTCTTGATGCGGCAAACGGCGGTAATCCTGTAAGAGAAATGCTAAAGGACGTTCAGGTTGCGGCAAAGCAGATAGAGTTTTTTGCCGGTTTAGTTACGGAATTGAAAGGAGACACGGTGCCCATGGGTGAAGGTGTGGTAAACATCTCCGTGCGGGAACCTTTTGGGGTGTGTGGGCGCATCGTGGCTTACAATCATCCCCTGATGTTTACCGCCGGTAAAATGGCGCCGGCTTTGGCAGCAGGAAATACGGTAATCATGAAGCCACCCTATCAGGCCCCTCTTTCTGCCTATCGCTTGGCCGAACTTATCGATGGAATTCTTCCTCCCGGTGTCTTTAATATCCTTACGGCAGGACGTGAAGGCAGTGAAGCCCTCGTTTCCCATCCCCTTGTGCCTCGTATTTCCCTCATCGGTAGTGTTCCCACCGGAAGGGCCGTCCTAAAGGCGGCATCCGAGCGATTAAAGCAGGTGACCCTCGAATTGGGGGGTAAAAATGCCTGTATCATCTATCCCGATGCCGAATTAAAGAAGGCCGTTTACGGGGCCGTCAAGGGGATGAATTTTACCTGGTGCGGGCAGTCCTGCGGTTCTACCTCCCGTCTTTTTGTCCACGAATCGGTCTTAGATGAGGTTTTGGGAGGGATTTTGCAGGAAGTACGCATCTATGTACCAGGGATACCTACGGAGATGGAAACAACGATGGGAGCCATTATCTCCCGGGCTCAGCACGAAAAAATCATGCGTTATATTGAAATAGGGCAGAAAGAAGGGGCAAAACTCATCTACGGGGGAAAGGTCCCCGATAACCCCCTTCTTGCCCGGGGGTGGTTTGTGGAACCCACGATTTTTACTGACGTTAGGCAAACAATGCAGATTGCCCGGGAGGAGATTTTTGGCCCCGTGCTTGCCGTCATCCCTTGGAAAGAGGAAGAAGAGATGCTATCCCAAGTGAATCAGGTGGAGTATGGTCTTACCTGTTCGATCTGGACTACGAATTTGAGAAATGCTTTGCATGCTGCTGCCAGCGTCGAAGCAGGTTATATCTGGATAAACAATGCCAGTGACCATTTCTTGGGTGTAGATTTTGGGGGTTACAAACAGTCGGGTATCGGCCGTGAGGAGGGGCTTGAGGAACTTCTTTCCTACAGCCAGATAAAGAATATAAACATTACCCTTTAGTTACGGCCCATTTTGTGTAGGGATTCCTGACAAGATTTATGTTTAGATAGCGGGGGTCTTCCGTAACCTCCTTGCCCACCCAGGGAGGAAGGGGTAATTTGTCCTTTTCATTTGTCACTTCCACTTCGGCGATGATGAGCCCGGCATTTTCACCGAGAAATTCGTCTATTTCCCATACGCTGTCCCGATAGAGGATACGATAGCGATATTTTTCAATAAGGGGTTTTTCACAGAACTCATCGAGGAGTTCCTCGGCCTCGGCCAGGGGTATTTCGTATTCGTATTCCTTCCTCAGTAGTCCTTCCCCTTTCCCTTTGATGGTAAGGAAGCCTTTATCTCCTGCCGTCCTAATGCGGACCACTATTCCTTTACCGCAAGGCAGATAGCCTTGACGATATTTTATGCCGGTGGCCAGAGCCTTCCAGCTATCATCGGTAATAAGAAATTTCCTTTCGCTTTCCCTTCCCACTATATGAACCTAATTTTTGTGGAGGATGATTTCTTTTATACTGGATAGAGCCTGCTCTAATTTTTCCCCGTGTGGTCCTCCTGCCTGGGCCATGTCTGCCCTTCCCCCACCACTTCCCCCAACCAGCGGTGCAATTTCCTTGATGAGCATACCGGCATGATAGCGATTCGTCAAATCCCCCGTAACGAGGCATAGAAGCATGGCTTTACCGTCCATTTTGCTTCCCAGGAGAATTATGCCGGAGCGCAGTTTGTCCCTCAGTTTATCGCCTAGTTCGCGCAGTGATTTGGCATCTCTGGCATCTACGATGGCCGTCAAGACGCGAATTCCTTTCAATTCCACAGTTTTTTCGATTAACTTATCCGATTGAAAATTGCTGATCACCCCTTTTAAGCGTTCCACCTCTTTTTCCAGTTCCCGTTGATATTTCAGATTTTTCTCCAGCCTATCTACCGTATCCAGGGGGGGAGATTTTAAAAGATTGGCGGCATTCTTCAATTCTTCTTCGATCTTTTGGAGGAAACGGAGGGATTCTCTACCTGTAATTGCTTCGATGCGGCGTATCCCTGCGGCAACTGAGGATTCGTGTACGATTTTGAGAAGACCGATTTCGCCCGTGTGGTTTACGTGGGTTCCACCGCAAAGTTCCTTACTTACCTCACCAATACAGACGACCCGGACGATATCTTCGTAACGCTCATCAAAGACGGCCGTTGCGCCCCGATTTAGGGCCTCTTTTATAGGAAGAATTTCCGTACGGACAGGAAGGTCCATGAGAATAATTTCGTTTGCCCTTTCTTCAATTTGTTTAAGTTCCTCTGGTGAAAGGGATGCAAAATGGGTGAAATCGAAGCGAAGTCGCCTCGGTTCCACCAGGGAACCTGCCTGTTTGATGTGGTCTCCCAGGATGTCCCTAATGGCCCTTTGGAGGATATGGGTAGCCGAATGATTGGCCTGTATCGCCCTTCGCTCTTCCTTATTGACCCGAAGATAAACTTCATCTCCTACCTTAAGTTTTCCTGCCTTTAGTTTGCCAATGTGAACGGTAAGGTCCTTTATGGGGTGCTTGGTCTCTTCCACCTCAAAAAGGGTTTCTCCCTGTCCCGTGATAATACCCCTATCCCCGACCTGTCCACCCCTTTCACCATAGAAGGGTGTTTGGGCACATATTACTTCCCCTTTTTCCCCGGCGTGGATTTCTTCCGTCTCTTCGCCGTTTTTCAGGAGGGCAAGGACGATTGATTTCCCTTCCGTTATACCTTCATAACCGATGAAGATTGAATTTATTCCCCGAGAACTGATTTTGCGGTAGGCTTGGGCAATTTCTTCTTCACCACTTCCCTTCCAGGATTCCCGCGCTCGTTCCCGCTGCATGGCCATCGCTTCATGAAAAGTTGCCTCATCGATAGAAAAGCCCTCCTTCCGGACAATATCTGCGGTAAGATCCACAGGGAACCCATAGGTATCGTAAAGTTTGAACACCGTATTGCCGGGAATGACCTTTATCCCCTGGTTCTTGAGATTCTCCACCTCTTCCGCAAGGACTTTAAGACCGCTATCTAAGGTTTCCATAAAGCGACGCTCCTCGCTTTCCACTACCTTACTGATATAGGTACCTTTGTCGGCAAGTTCGGGATAGGCTTCTTCCATCACCCCTCTTACTACGTGGGAGATCTCATGGAGAAACGGTTCCTCCAGTCCTAAAAGTTTCCCATGACGAGCGGCACGCCTGATGATTCTCCTTAAAACATAGCCTCTTCCTTCATTAGCGGGGAGGACGCCGTCGGCGATGAGAAAGGTAATGGCCCGGCTATGGTCGGC
>Ga0315298_1003765_pt1 | contig 23591 bp, 16 predicted proteins | sample WHS_1_MG_FD_203077 | JGI IMG/M metagenome (GOLD analysis project Ga0315298, IMG submission 203077) | Extremophilic microbial mat communities from Washburn Hot Springs, YNP, Wyoming, USA - WHS_1_MG | ecosystem: Environmental > Aquatic > Thermal springs > Hot (42-90C) | place: USA: Wyoming...
AGCCGCGCTGGGAGACGGGGAGACAGGGCGACGGGGCGACGGGCCGACATGGTGGCCACGGCACCCATGACTCATCACTCAGCACTCATCACTCCCCGTCCACTCATCACTCCGTTCACGAGTCGCCCTGGGTGATGGCGGGGCCGCTGGTCATCTTGGCGGTGCCCAGCATCCTGAGCGGCTTCTGGGGCTCGCCCCTCTTGGGTAACGGCTTCGCGGCCTTCCTGGAGGGCGCTCATGCCGAGGCGGCACCGCTGAACCTGGCGGTGATGGGCTCGTCCATGGTGGTGGCCCTGGCAGGCATCTACCTGGCGTGGCTGATGTACGGGGCCAGATCCCTGGCGCCGGAGAAGGTATCGGCGCTCTTCGGCCCCGCCTATCAGGTGCTGTACCACAAGTACTGGTTCGATGAGGTCTACAACGGCTTCGTTCGGATAGTGGTCCTGGGAGTCGCCCATCTGCTCCGCCTGTTTGATACGTACGTTATCGATGGTATCGTGAATGGGATAGCCACTCTGACTCGCTCAGCCGGCGCAACCCTTCGGCAGGTCCAGACAGGCCGCCTCCAGAACTACGGGTGGGCCATGTACGCCGGAGTGATCGTCATCGCGGTGGTGAGTCTGGTGATGCAGTTCGCGAGATAGCCGACGGCTACCAGCCGTCGGCCATCGCTTCGCCCATCCCCCAAGGGAGCGGGAGAAGGCTGGACCGGCGGGTGGAAAGAAGACCGAATGCGAGTAGAGTAAAGGAGCTGAAAGCTGATGCTGATTGCTGACGGCTGAAAGCTGACAGCTAGGGGAGTGAAGATGCCGTACTTGAGTCTGATAGTCTTCCTGCCGTTGGCCGCGGCCCTGGCCATCATGATTCTGCCTACGCCATGGGGCCGGTGGATAGCGGGGGCCGTCTCTCTGGGCGTTTTCGCCCTCTGTGTAGCGGCTTTTGCCGTCTTCGACCGCTCGGCTTCGGGCTACCAACTGGTGGAGAAGGTTGTCTGGATTCCCCAGTGGGGGGTCAGCTACTTTCTCGGTGTCGATGGCATCAGCCTCCCCATGGTGGTGCTCACCGGACTTCTCACCTTCATCGCCGTACTGGCCTCCTGGAGGCTGGAGTTGCGCCCGAAGGAATACTTCGCCCTCATGATGCTGCTGGAGACGGCCATGATGGGGGTCTTCGTATCCCTAGACCTGCTGCTCTTCTTCCTCTTCTGGGAGCTGGAACTGGCGCCCATGTACCTGCTGATCGGGGTCTGGGGAGGTCCGCGGCGGGAGTACGCCGCCATGAAGTTCATCCTGTACACCGTGGCGGGCAGCGTCTTCATGTTGGTCGGGATCTTCGCCCTCTACTTCGCCTCGGGCAAGGGCACCTTCGACATGACGGTCCTGGGCGCGCAGCAGTACGCCCCGGCCTTCGGCCTGGCGGTCTTCGTCCTGCTGGCCATCGGTTTTGCGGTGAAGATACCGGTGTTTCCCTTCCACACCTGGCTGCCCGACGCGCACACCGAGGCTCCCACGGCCATCAGCGTGCTACTGGCTGGGGTGCTGCTGAAGATGGGCGGCTACGGCCTGATCCGGATCCCCATGGGGTTGCTGCCCGAGGCGGCCCGGGAGCTGGCGCCCTGGATTGCGCTGCTGGCGGTGATCAACGTCCTTTACGGAGCGGCCTGCTCCATGGTGCAGGAAGACCTGAAGAGGCTAATCGCCTTCTCCAGCGTGAGCCACATGGGCTACGTGCTGCTAGGGGCGTCGGCCCTAACGGCCGTGGGCATGCAGGGGGCGGTCCTCCAGATGTTCACCCACGGTACCATCACCGGCCTGCTGTTCCTCATGGTGGGGCTGGTGTACGACCGGGCCCACACCCGTATCATCGACAATTTGGGAGGGCTGGGCGCGCGGATGCCGATCATCGCGGTGGTATTCGTGGTGGCCGGGCTGGCATCTCTGGGGCTGCCGGGGATGAGCGGCTTCGTCGCGGAGTTCCTGGTGTTCATCGGGACATTCCCGGTGTGGCAGGCAGCCACCCTGCTGGCGGCCTTCGGCATCGTCATCACGGCGGGCTACCTCCTATGGATGCTGCAGCGGGTCTTCATGGGACCGCTGCCCGACAAGTGGGCTCATCTGGGCGACGCCAACAAGCTGGAGACCTTCACCATCGGCGTGATGGTGGCGGTGATCGTGGGAGTAGGGGTCTACCCCAGTATCCTGACGGACGTCATCGCGCGAGGCGTGCTGCCAATAGCGCAGAGGCTGGCATCGATGTAACCCGACCTAACCCCCCCGGCCCCCCTTCCCGGCGCAGGAAGGGGGGAGAACGAGGGCTCCCCCTTCCCCCGTGGGGAAGGGGGCTGGGGGGTTAGGTCTTCAGTGGAGGCAAACTTGGACGTAACACTGCTGGCACCCGAGATAGTCCTGGCAGTCTTTGCCTGCCTGGTGATCCTGGTGGACTTGCTCCTATCCCCGGAGGTCAAGCGAGTCAATCTGTACCTGACCCTGGTGGGGATCGCCGCTTCGGCAGTGGCGGCGCTGTCGCTGGTCGGGCGCAACACCACCTCCTTCTACGGGATGCTGGTGGTGGACGATTTCGCCATCTTCTTTAAGCTGGCCTTCCTCTTGGCGGCGGCGCTGGTCGCCCTGTCGGCGGTGGCGTTCCTGGAGCGCAACCCCGGCACCGAGGGTGAGTTCTACGGCCTGCTGCTCTTCTCCACTACCGGCATGATGCTGATGGCCGGCACCCGGGAGCTGATCTCCATCTACGTGGCGCTGGAACTGACCAGCATCAGCCTCTACCTGCTGGCCGGGTTGTCCAAACGGGACATGAAGTCCAGCGAAGCCGCCCTCAAGTACCTGCTCCTGGGTGCCCTCTCCTCGGCTGTGCTGCTGTATGGAATGGCGCTGCTGTACGGGCTGTCTGGCAGCACCGATCTGGCCGGCATTGCGAAGGCGGTGGGCCGGGGCACATCGCCCGCGCTGCTGCTGGCCATGTCGCTGGTAGCGGCCGGGTTTGGCTTCAAGATCGCGGCTGTTCCCTTCCAGATGTGGGCCCCGGACGTGTACGAGGGCGCCCCCACTCCGGTTACGGCCTTCCTGTCGGTGGCATCCAAAGCAGCCGGGTTCGCCGTAGTCATCCGCGTCTTCACTGTGGCCATGGGGAACATCCAGCCCGAATGGACCACCCTTTTCGCGGTGCTGGCGGCCCTGACCATGACACTGGGCAACGTGGTGGCCATCGCTCAGCGCAACATCAAGCGGATGCTGGCCTACTCCAGTATCGGCCATGCGGGCTACTTGCTGCTGGGGGTCGCAGCGGCCACGGTTTCCGGCGTCTCGGGAGTGCTGTTCTACTTGCTGGTGTACACCGTGACCAACGTGGCGGCTTTCACCGTGGTGATCATGGCCTCCAGGGCCGTGCCCGACGACTCCATCGAAGGGTACGCCGGCCTGCATCGCCGGTCGCCGCTGCTGAGCCTGGCGCTGGCCATCAGCCTCCTTTCCCTGGCGGGTTTGCCACCCATGGCCGGCTTCTTCGCCAAGTTCTACCTGTTCGCCGCGGCCTATCAGGCAGGGCTGGTGTGGCTGGTGGTGCTGGGTCTCCTGAACTCCGCTATATCCCTCTACTACTATGTGTGGGTGATACGGCAAATGTATCTGGCGGCTCCAGCAGACGATGCACCGGTGCGCTTCCCGATGCCGGCCTCTGTATCACTGGGCGCCGCTCTAGTGGGCATCTTTGCCTTCGGCCTGCTGTCCGATCCGCTCTTCACCTTCGCAAGGCTGGCAGTTGGAGGGATGGTGCACTAAGCGGTCCATCCAGTAAGTCCTTGGGACTTCCGGATGGGGTAAGTAGAGAGCGGGATGCGCGGGCTGAAGCTCGCGCCTACAGATAGACGCTGTCTGGGGCAGGTCGCATCGGGCCTGCCCCCTCTGCTGTACGGTGGTATAATCCGCTGGCGGGTATGGCCCAGGAGGATGCCGCGGCCAAATGACTAGGTAGGTATCAGAGAGTGTTTAGCAGTTCTCGGGGCACCCCGGACCTTGCCAGGCCGCGAACATGCCACCGGCACGTTGCGCGTGCCCTGGACCCGGCCTTCTTTGTCCGACCTACCCAGACCGCCGCGGAGATCCGAGGAGCGAGGTTTGTCCCTCGTCGCGGTAGGGCAGAAGGCCTGCCCTTCACCGAGAAGATCAAATGTCAAAGGACCACGTTAGGCTCGGAGGTATCATGGAGGATCAGCAGATCTACACACAGGTGATCGAGTTGGAGGGCCACATCATCGACTCCATGATCCTGCCCCAGGTCATGGATGAGGTGATGGACCGCGGAGGCGACTTCGAGGTCGAGGAAATCCGGGTCGGCCGCCGGAAGACGGAGACCAGCTACGCTCGCTTGGAGCTGCGGGCCCCCTCGCTCGAGTTGCTGGATCTGCTGGTCCAGCATGCCCGCCGGCTGGGTGCCACGGTGCCGGACCCGGAGCAGGTGCGAACGCAGCCAGCCGAGGGCGACGGCGTTTTCCCGGAGGGCTTCTACTCCACCACCAACCTGGAGACCTTGGTCCGCCTGAACGGGGGCTGGGTTCGGGTGGAGAATCCGGAGATGGACCTAGGCATCGTGGTGGACTGGGCCAACCGCACCGCCCGTACCTGTCCGGTGGCCAACGTGCGGAAGGGCGACGAGATAGTGGTGGGCCACAAGGGGGTGAGGGTGATCCCCCTGCAGCGCCCCCGTGAGCAGCAAGAGGTGTTCGCCTTCATGGGGAGCGCCGTCTCCAGCGAGAAGCCGAAGGCGATCCTGATCCGCGAGATCGCGGCCCAGATGAAGGCCAACAGGGCACGGGGCGGGAAGACCCTGGTGGTCGGTGGACCTGCCATCGCCCACACCGGTTCGGCGCCGCTGCTGGTGAAGCTGATCGAGGGGGGGTACGTCGACTATCTCTTCGCCGGTAATGCCCTGGCCACCCACGACATCGAAGCCGCCTTCTTCGGCACCTCCCTCGGAATCTCGTTAGCGGAAGGCACCCAGACGGAGAATGGCCACCAGCATCACATTCGCGCCATCAACCGGATTCGCCGGGCGGGAGGCATCCGCCAGGCCGTGGAGCAGGGACTGCTGACCAAGGGGATCATGCACGCCTGCGTGACTCATGGCGTGGAGTACATCCTGGCCGGCTCCATCCGGGATGACGGCCCGCTGCCGGACGTGATCACCGACGTGATCGAAGCGCAGGAGAAGATGCGTGAGGTGGTCCATCGGGGGGTCGACCTGGCGCTGATGATCTCCACCATGCTTCACTCCATCGCGGTGGGCAACCTGCTGCCGGCATCGGTCACCACCGTGTGTGTAGATATCAATCCCGCCGTGGTGACCAAGCTGGCGGACCGAGGCAGCTTCCAGGCCATCGGGCTGGTGGCCGACGCGGAAGGGTTCCTGCGCCAACTGGTCACGGAGTTGGGTCTGTGACCGCCAGAGTAGGAGTTAGGTAGGATTGTCTGCAGGGTCGGCGAGGACGCTGGCTGACCGGGTGGGACGCTGGCAGCGGCGGAGCGACCAAGGGGGCACCTACGCTCTCTACTTCATCGGCTTCACCGTGCAACTGGGCATGGGCATCGTCTCGCCCATTCTGCCCGACATCATGCGCGAGTTCTCCCTGGCAGCCTGGCAGATCGGCATGGTGGTCACCATCTTCGGCCTGGCCCGTCTGGCCGTCGATCTCCCGGTGGGATTCCTCCTGGCGAAACTGGACAGGGCAAAGATCCTTATCGCCGGGACTCTCCTCATCGTGGCCGGATCAATCATGGCCGGAACCGCCTCCGATTACGGCTTGCTGCTGCTGGGACGGCTGGTTATGGGGATGGGCTCTGCCACCTGCACCGTCACAACCCTGGCGAGCCTCTCCGAGGCCTCCAGTGCATCTTCCAGGGGGAGGGTTATCGGGATATACCAGGCAGCGATGTTGGGAGGCCAGACCTTCAGTCCGGCGCTGGGTGGGTTTGCAGCCACCTTAGCCGGTTGGCGAGCATCTTTCTTTTTCTGCGCCTCTACCGGCTTGGTAGCCACGCTCCTGGTGATGGCAGCCTCCAGCCGGGGACTGCTGAGAATCCCCTCATCGCGTGCCAGACGAAAGGACCGCTCGGGGGCAGCTCCCACGGGAGACGTGCCCCGCACAATTCCTTGGGATCTAGTGGCCATCAACTTCACCTCGATGGTGTTCTTTGCGAGCTCGCAGGGGTTTCGCAGCTCCATGGTGCCTCTGTACGGGGGAACTGCCCTGGGGATAGGGGCTGGAGTGCTGGGGCTGCTCTTGGGGGGAAGCGCGGTCATCCGGTTCGTCATTACGCTGCTCAGCGGCTTCCTATCGGACCGCTACGGGCGAAAGATCATTCTGTTCCCGGGGATCGCCTTCCTGGCCATCGGCAGTCTAAGCTTCGCGCTGGCCAGCGATCTGCCTGGCTTCGCCATATGCTTGCTCATTCTCTCCCTGGGTGGGTTCGGCAACAGCATACCGACAACCATGGTGGTGGATGTTGTGCCGGCGAGTCGTGTGGGAATGGCCATAAGCACCAACCGATTCGTCGGCGACCTGGGAGTACTGATAGGCCCCGTCTTGCTGGGTTGGATCCTCGACACCGCGGGGTTCACGACGGTTGCGGTCTTCACGGCCTTCATGCTGGTGAGCACAGTGCCCGGGGTTGCCATCACGTTTCGCGAGAAGCGTCGCACCGCCGATACAGCGGCCACGCGGACCTGACTCACCCGGCCATCATCGAGCAGCTTCGCCCGCGGAAGGTTTCCGCCGGTCTCGTCCCGCCACTATCCAGTCGATGTAGGGGCCGGCTGGAACCCAAAGAGAGAGGGGCCCGGAAGATCTCGGGCCCCTCTCTCTTTGTGCTCGTTCCTCAGCAGCTAGCGGGAGTAGCGGACGCGATCGAAGCAGGTGCTGCAATACACCGGCTTGTCGCCCCGAGGCAGGAAAGGGACCAGTGTCTGTGCGCCGCACTCTGCGCACACCGCCGGATGCATCTCGCGAGCGGGGCGGGACGCGGAACTTCTGCCACCACTAAGCCCATCCTGAGAGGCCCGCTGAGCCTTTCGGGCGGCCCGACACTCCGGGCAGCGCGCCGGATCATTCAGCAGGCCCTTGAGCTGGTAGAACTCCTGCTCGCCGGCGGTGAACGTGAACTCTCGCCCGCAGTCACGACACCGGAGAGCCCTATCTACAAAGCTCACCCCTTGAACCTCCTTTTACCTTACCTCGTGTAGGACTCGCTTGCAGGCACGAGCTGGTGCAGATGTTCCTCGTCGGACTACCACAGTCGGAGTACGAACGGCGCAGAGCTCAGCCGGGGGACCAGTATCACCGCTAATTGGGAATATACTACATGCTAGGTGCCGATGCAATAGTTTAGGTAGGCTACGATCGTAACTCTTGCGAAACCATCGAGCGTCAATCGGTGCCGTAGAAGGTACATTCCCTGTACTCTGGGCGGCTACAGACGTCGGATATGTAGGTGCTATGGAGCATTATCCCGTGCCGCCGGCGGCACTTGAACACCGGCCTGGCCTCCCCATCGCCCTTTTCCGACTGCCCTTCTCTGGAGGTGTAGAGGTATGGGCACAACGTGGGTCCTCGTCCCGCGGAGGCGGCAGCGAGCTCCGAGCCAGCCAGACGAGGGGGAACAGCGACGTGAATAGCCACAGGTCCGCTGAACTTCGCCGAGGCGACAGGGCATTCAGCGCAGTCCAGGTCGGGGTGACAACAAGGCTTGCGACCCGGAGGGAAATACTCCGCTGCCCAGAGGTCCCAGCAGTTGCGGCGAACGAAGTAAGCGGAACATCTCTTCCGCCGCTCTTCCGTGCACTCTCGCTCCAGATCCCAGCAGTGGACTCGACGCTCGGCCCACACCGCCTCGTCGACGGCGTTGGCGAGGGCATCCAGCCGACGGCGCTCCACTCGACGGCGTTCGGGCTTGATTATCTTGTCGCGCAAGATTCACCTCCAGGCTAGCTGACAGCCGTCAACAATTGGCTATCTGCCGTCGGCACGAAGCTGCCGGGGGTGAGAGTCTCACAGCGCTGAAAATGCTCGTTACCGACTTCTCAACCCTTGCCCAGGGCTAATAGCTGATGGCTGACCGCTGATAGCCTATGGCTGACCGCTGATAGCTTATGGCTAATGTCTGAACCCCGAGATCTGGCGGCTGATGGCAACGCGTAGAAGTGCCGCCGGTAATCTCCACCGGATGCGGTCCCAGGACCCGCGCGCGGTTTGGTCCGCCGCGGATCGTCCACTCCCGTAGGTCTCCTCCACGTAGGAGTCCACCACCGCCCGCACCTCTGGGTCCAACTGAGGCGTGGCAGCGCAGATCATCCGGCCGTATTCGACAGGAGTGAAGGACGGCCGGAGTCTCCATCCGAGGAGACCAGCAATCCAGTACATCTGGAGATAGGCACGACCGGCAGCGCTAAGATGGGAAACCAGACGCCTCCAAAGCAGGACAAGGAGCAGCATACAGGCTAGGAGAGCAATGGGCAAGATCGCCAGCGACCACTCTACCGTCCTCTGCACGACATCGCCCGCGTACGACCCTCCTCCCGCCATGTCGAGCTGCTCGTCGTCCAGCAGCATCTTATCCCGGCCGGCGACATCCAGGCTCAGCGCCTCCAGGTCGCTCTCGCTCGGGTCGCCGGCAGAAGAGGTGGATTCGGCCGGGGGCGCCTCCGGTCTCTCGGGCACTGGCTGGGAGGGCGTAGGCTCGAAGCTGACCCATCCATACCCCGGGAAGAACAGCTCTGGCCAGGAGTGGGCGTTCTCCTGCCTGACCTCATAGAGACCCGTCTCCTGGTTCAGGGTTCCCGTGTTGTAGCCGCTGACCACCCGCGACGGTATGCCGAGGGATCTGGCCATCACCGCCATGGCCGAGGCAAAGTAGTCGCAGTAGCCCTCTTTCGAGGTGAAGAGAAACCAGTCCACGGCATCTCGATCCGGCGGTGGCGAGGCCACCTTGATCTCATAGCGGAACTGCCGCAGGTAGTCCTGCAGGGCGATGGCAGCATCGTAAGGGTTGTCCGCCTCCCTGGTCACTCGCCTGGCCAGGGCCACAACCCGCCTGCCGGCCTGGTTCACGCGACGCAGATCCGGTCCGTAGGGTAGCTCCAGGTAACGGGCGGTCCACGCCGGGTAGTCGGTGCCCGCCTTCCGGAGCTCCGACGCGCTGGCGGTGGACACAGATGAGATGACGGCATACTGTTGACCCTGCCTCAGGGTGACCGTCGAGCGCACTCCCGCCAGCTCATCCAGAGTGTCGAAGTGGTCCGCGTATACCGGCAAGCTCAGCTTGACCGGAGACGTGGCGGCGAAGATGGTGGCGGACCTGCCCACCAGGAGCTTGAAACGCTGCTCTAGATCCCCTCGCCCCTGGTACATACTGGTGGCGGCCAACTGATCGTCGTTGGCGCTGAGCCGCGTGGTCTGGACGGCAGAGCTCATCCAACCCTGTCCGGTGTACCTGTCGTAGGTTTGGGCTGCCCAGTACTCGGCCTTAGGCGAGGAGACCAGCATCACCAGGTCGCTGCCCAACTCTATGGCGCCCTTGAGCGCCAGGGTCTTGGAGAAACGGTTTCCCTCCACCTTGCCAGTAGAGGAACCCACGGAGGCGAAGACGCGGTCGAACTCCACCTGCAGCCCCTGCCAAGGCCCCGTCACGTTGTACCAGGTGTCCGCCACGGAGGCGTTCACCGTGCCGGTGGGCATCATCCAAGCCATAGCCACTATCCCCGCCGATAGCAGGCCGCTCCTCCAGAGGAAGCTCCAGGTCAGGCTACGATTGTAGTCCGCATCCACTTGGTGCCAGTCCCGCTCTTTCTGGAACAGGGTCACCCTCACCAGCAATAACATGGATGCCAGAAGGAAAACCAGGAAGTACTCCAGCGGGTTTGGGGCCCCATAGGATAGGTTGACCAGCAGACCCGACCCGCAGGCGAGCAAGGAAGGCCACACGGAATGGTTTCTGAAGGCGAACCAGCCGGATAGGTACCCCAGCAGCCAGGCAGTGATGGCCATGATCAGGGCGAATAGCATGCTGTCGTTGCTCATGCCCCCGCCAAAGACGACCTGGAGCCAGGCCCAGACCCTGCCCCCGAGCCAGGCGAATCGCTCCTCCCAATCGCGGAAACCCGGCACCGCCGCGAAATAGGTTCCGACGAGGCCGAGCCCTATCACCAAAGCGAAGGGATGGGCCACCCTCCCACGGACCGGAAGCTTGGCCAATACGGTCCCCATCAGGAGAGAGAAGAAGGCGAGCCATGGAACGATCCACAGGTCATCCACCCATTCCGCGCTGGACAACGAAAGCGCCGGGCTGAGAACGACCGCCGACAGTAGGATTAGTGATAGCCAACCCTCGCGAGGAGAAGAGACCAGCCTGAACATGAGAACCCATCCCTATCTACGCAACGAAGGCCACAACTGCCTGTAGGAGCGTATCGCACACGCCCTGTCCGCCTATCTTGGGCGTACGCAATACGACCCCACGTAAATACGTGGCCCCTACGCCGACACCAGGCTCGGCCGGGCCAGAGTCCGCGACAGATCGTCGCCCCGCTTTACCAGGTAGGTAGGTACCCCCAGAGCCGCCAGGGTGCCGACCAACATCAGCGAGGACTCCTTTCCGCCGAAGGTGCTGGCCTCCAGCACCACCGCCAGGACCATCACTCCCCGGGCAGCGAGAAGTCGGCAGGCGTTCGGCCACCGTTCGTCGGTCGAAGGAGTGATGATGACCGCCGTAGAGCCGCGGGCAAAGCGCACCTCATCCGAGAGCACTAACTGTTCCAGAGGAGTGTTGCTGTTAGTGTGCACCACGGCCAGCAGATCCAAAGCCTTGTGAAGCTGCCGGTATCCCCGATCGGCAGGGAGAACTCGCTCCTGGGTTATCACCCCCACCTCTCTCTGCTGACCGATGAAGTAGCTGACCAGGGAGGCGCAGATCTTGACCGACCACTCCTCGGTGGAGTCGTCGCCTTCACCCAGATGCACATCGCCGTCCATGTCCAGGACCAGCCAGACATCCGACATGGGATCCAGCTCAAACTCCTTGACCATCAGCTTCCGCTGGCGGGCCGAGGTAGGCCAGTGGATCCGGCAGAGAGAGTCGCCAGGACTATAGTCTCGAACCCCAGCGGCGTTGGGCGTGACGAAGTGGGCGCGTTGGGTTACGGCGCTGCCGCCCGGCAGCTCACCCCGCAATCGGCCGAAAGAGGTGAGATCCACTACAGCAGGGTAGATGATCACCGTCCCGCCGATGTCGAGCCTGCGCTGCCGCCGGAACAGGCCGAAGGGGTCGCCGCTGACCACAGTGACCGGCCCCAGGGTGAACTCCCCCCTTACGTGGCAAGGAGTCACCAGGCTGAAGCTTCGCTTGGCGTATCCGCCCAGCGCGACAACCCGGTTTCCGCGCCGGCCGATCAACGTGGAGTGGTCGCGGATCTCGACCCACAGCTTGGGCAGCCAGAAGCTGTTCTCCAGCGTGAGTCGCTCCTCAATCTGCCCTCCCACCTGAGCTCTAGTGGTCTTGATCTCGTACTGATAGCGGAGCCACCGGACGTTCCCCCAAGCCCATACGAAGGAGATCAGCAGGACGCCCAGCATGGTGTAGGCGAGCCGGAACATGATCTCCCAGCCGGTGCTGAGCGCCGTTGCCAGCGCCACCAGAGTCAGTCCCGAGAGAAGGACGGCTTTCACCTGTCACCTCGGGCGAGGGGAAGGCTGCAGCCGCGGGAGGAATGCAAAGCGTGCAGCGTGAAGTGGGCGAGAAGATGGACAGTGCTTCGCACCACGCACTTCGCACTACGCATCGATCCAAGGACCTCTCGCATACTCCTCACTTCTTCAGGGGCATGGAGACCCGGTTACCCGGCACCGGCAGGGAATCCAGGATCTCCCGGATCACCAGGGCCGGGTCGACGTTCTTGACACGAGACGCGGGGTTGATGATGAGACGGTGGGCGAGGACCGATTCCGCCAGCGCCTTGATGTCGTCCGGGATGACGAAGTCCCGGCCGGCTAGGAGCGCCCGGGCCTGCGCCGCCCGGAAAAGCGCCAGCGAGCCACGGGGACTGGCCCCCAGGTAGACGTCCTGGTGCCGACGGGTTGCAGATACGATGTCCACGATGTAGCCGCGCAGGGCCGGAGCGACGCCCACATCCCGGACCAGGGCCTGTATCTCCAACAGGTCCTCGGCCGTCGCCACCTGGGCAAGCTGCTCTATCGGATGCCCGTGCTGCTGCCGGTTCAGGATCTCGACCTCGTCCCGCACGCTGGGGTAGCCAAGGCGGATGCGCATGAAGAAGCGATCCAACTGGGCCTCCGGCAACGGGAAAGTGCCCTCGTATTCGATGGGATTCTGGGTAGCCATGACCAGGAAGGGCCGAGGCATCAGGTGGGTCACGCCATCCACGGTAACCTGGCGCTCTTCCATAGCCTCCAGCAGGCTCGCCTGGGTCTTGGGGGTGGCCCGATTGATCTCGTCGGCCAGCACGATCTGGGCGATGACAGGCCCCGGGCGGAACTCGAACTCGGAGCTCTTCTGACTGAAGATGGAGACGCCGGTGACATCGCTGGGAAGCAGGTCCGGGGTGAACTGGATCCGCCTGAAGCTGCAGCCGATGCTCCTGGACAGAGACTTGGCCAGGACCGTCTTTCCGACCCCTGGAACGTCCTCGATCAGGATGTGCCCCTCGCACATCAGAGCGATCAGCGCCGACTCCACCTCCGCGCGCTTGCCCACCATCACCCGCTCCACGTTGCCCAGTATGCCCTGCAGCACATCCCCCGCTCTTGTCATCGGACGAAACACTCCTAAAGAATCAACAGGGCCTCCCGATCAGCCCGAATGCAGGCAACCGGAAAGCCCGTGAACGACAGAACAGGAATACAGGCCCCTATTATCCTTTACGCCCAGAGTGTGCATTACCCGCTTCCTCTGGGCTCAGCGCGAGCCCACTCAAGAAATCTGCCGGAGTCCATCCTCCTGCATCAGCATTATAGCACGGTGAGCGGGCATATCAATTACTTGCTACGGCTCAATCTCCACGGAGGCCTCATGGCCGTCGGGTGACGGGGCGTCCTCCGCGACGGCAACATCGTCGCCAGGCTCGGGTTTCTCCGCGGTGGCGCTCTTCACGGCTTCGCCGACGGCGGAGGCAGGTCCTATCCTCCGGCCGGGGCCTCCGTTGGTCACAGAGATGGACACGACCCTGTCGTCCTCCCTCAAGGACATCAGTCTGACCCCATGGGCATTCCTGCTCTGGCGGGATATCCCCTCCACCGGCGTCCGGATCACCAGACCGGCGCCCGAGATGGCGAGCAGCTCCCCAGAGCCCCCGACGACGCTGATGGCGGCCACCGGGCCGGTCTTCTCGTCCACCTTCAGGGCACGCACGCCACCGGTGCCCCGGCCGTGAGCCGAGAACTCCGCCAGGGCTGTACGCTTGCCAAACCCATTGGCCGTGACCAGGAGAAGATCGGCCCTCGGGTCCACGATGTCCATGGCCGCCAGCCGATCGCCAGGATCGAGTCTGATGCCTCGCACCCCGCCACTGGTGCGCGAAGCCGCCCGCAGCTCCGTCTCCGAGAAGCGCAGGGCCTGCCCCTGCTCGCTGACCAGTATGATCTCGGACCCCTTGCGGGCGTAGCACACCTGCACCAACTGGTCGCCCTCCTCCAACGACATGGCAATGAGCCCGTTGGATCGCACCGAGCCGAAGTCCCGCAAGGGAGTCTTCTTGATCTCCCCCAGTCGAGTTGCCATCAGAAAGTAGTCGCCATCGTCGAAGCTCGGCACCGCCACAATGGCCGTGACGCTTTCCTGGGGATCCAGGGAGATCAGATTGACCAGCGGGAGTCCCTTGGCCTGGCGGGTCGACTCTGGCACCTCGTGGGCCGTAAGTCGATAGACCTTGCCACGATCGGTGAAGAAGAGCAGACTATCGTGGGTATCGGAGATCAGCATGTGGCGCAGGTCGTCCTCCTCCCGAAAGACCATGCCCTTGATACCCTTCCCCCCGCGCCGCTGCGACTGGTAGGTCCCGCAGGGAAGTCGCTTGATATATCCTCGAGAGCTGACGGTGATCAGCACCTCCTCGTGCTCGATCAGATCCTCGTCGCTGAACTCGCCGGGCTCCGCGGCCACTATCCGCGTCCGTCGGGGATCGCCGTACTTCTCCTTTAGCTCCATGAGCTCGTCCCGAACCAGGTAGAGGATCTTCTTCGGGTTGGCCAGCAGATCCTCCAGGTAGGCGACGGTCTTCAGCACCTCGGCGTACTCATCCAGGATCTTCTGCCGCTCCAGGGCTACCAGCCGGCGCAGGGTCAGATCCAAGATGGCCTTGGCCTGGGTCTCGGTGAGAGCGAACTTCTCCACCAGGGTGGCCATAGCTGCCTCGGTAGACTGGGAGCCCCGAATGATGGCGATCACCTCGTCCAGGTGATCCAGGGCGATCTTGAGACCCTCCAGGATGTGAGCACGCTCCCTCGCCTTGCCCAGCTCGAAGGTGATACGCCGAGTCAGAACCGTCTGCCGGTACTCCAGGAAGTAAGCCAGCGCTCTCTTCAGGGTGAGGACGCGGGGCTGGCCGTCCACCAGCGCCAACATGTTGACGCCGAAGGCCGACTGCATGGCGGTGTGCTTGTACAGCCGGTTCAGCACCGCCTGGGGCTTGGCGTCTCGCTTCACCTCGATGACGATGCGCATCCCCTGGCGGTCGGACTCGTCCCGAAGATCCGAGATGCCGTCGATCTTCTTCTCCTTCACCAGTTCGGCGATCTTCTCGATCAGGTTGGCCTTGTTTATCTGGAAGGGCAGCTCCGTGACGACGATGTGGTAGCGGCCACCCCGATACTCCTCGATGTGAGCCCTGGCTCTCATGACGACGCGACCACGTCCGGTGGCGTAGGCCGTCTTTATCCCCTCCGTGCCCAGGATCAGGGCTCCTGTGGGGAAGTCCGGACCTTTCACAAACTCGCACAGCTCCTCGACCGTGGCCTCTGGATTGTCGATGAGGTAGATGATGGCGTCGGCGATCTCGTTCAGGTTGTGAGGAGGGATGTTGGTGGCCATGCCCACGGCGATGCCCGCCGAACCGTTGCACAACAGGTTCGGGAACCTGGAGGGCAGCACCACCGGCTCCTGCCGTGTGGCGTCATAGTTGGGCACATAGTCCACGGTCTGCTTGTCGATGTCGGCCATCATCTCCATGGCCACGGCCGTCATTCGAGCCTCGGTATAGCGCATGGCGGCCGGTGGATCGCCGTCGATGGAGCCGAAGTTGCCCTGGCCATCCACCAGCGGATAGCGCATGTTGAAAGGCTGGGCCAAGCGGACCAGGGTAGGGTATATGACCGCCTCGCCGTGAGGGTGGTAGTTACCCGAGGTATCGCCGCAGATCTTGGCGCACTTTCTGTGGGGCCGGTTGGGGGCCAGATTCAGGTCGTGCATCGCCACCAGGACTCGGCGTTGCGAGGGCTTCAGGCCATCGCGGGCATCCGGGAGCGCCCTGGAGACAATGACGCTCATGGCGTAATCGAGGTAGGAGCTCTTCATCTCCTCCTCGACCTTGACCGGCCTTACGATTCCCACGGTGTTGCTTTCCATGGTTCTACCTCGGTTAGCTATCAGCAGTTAGCTTTCAGCTATCAGCCTGTCCTCTTCGTGTGCCTGCGCCCCTCTGCCCTCACCCTGACCCTCTCCCCTTGGGAGAGGGGATTCCCAGGTTTCCGCGGCTTCTGGTGCTTCGTGTCCCGCGCCTTGTGCCCGATCGCTGATGTCTGGTGCCTGGTTCCTGGAGCCTGCTTCCAGCAGGCGTCGATACTCGTTGATACCAACGATCACGGCGTAGGGCTTACCCTGCTTCTCGATGAGGAAGGTTTCGCCGGCGAAATGGGCTCGTCCGAGGATCTCCGCGAAGTTGTTTCGGGCATCGGCAGCCCGAATCCGGACAGGGGGATCAGCTTTCATAGGAATAGTCTACGACAAATTGTACAAAATGTCAAAGCGGGTGCGCTCAGTCTCTCATTCGGCCCGCTGCCGCTGAAACCGAAGGCCAGTCTTGACGAGTCGAGTCAGTGCGAGGTCCTAACCAATGAAGATTCGGCGCCATGGCTGCGCCGGGAGGAAAGCAGCTGCATGGAGAGGAGCAGGACGACGCTGAACACCAGCACGGCGAGAGGCATCTCTCCCCACACCCCTTCCATCGTCGGCAGATGGGTAGCTCGCCACTGGGGGTTCATGGCATGGGGAGCCGCGTAGACGATGAAGTACCAGGGCGATCAGGGCCCAATCCGTCAGCAGGACCGCCCAGGCGGCCAGCAGATGGTGGCGTCGAGGCACCGAGGCGAAGGCCGCGAGCCCGAAACAGACGGCCAGGCAGGCAGCCAGCTTGAGCCAGCTCATGGGGCTTTCGGTCCAGACGAAGAGTGCGAGCATACCGATGGCCCCGAGGAGAGATAAACTGCCGAATATCCTTCCCCACCAGGTGAGAAGGACCAGGACCGGCAGGAAGGCGAGCGCCACGACTATCCACGGCCCCACCACCAGCCAGGAGTTGATGGGGTTGTCCGGGCCGAGCGTGGCAACAGTGGGTATCCACGGCGCGACCAGCGAGTGCAGACCGCTGTGCTTCCACGGTTCAGCCAGGTAGGTCCACGAGGTGCTCAGAGCCCCAGCGATGACAATACCGGCGAGGGGGGCGACAAGGAAACGCCACCCCTTCCACCAGCCCCAGAGGCCAACACCGATTACGAACACCAGGACAAGAACCAGCACGGCCGTGATCACAGATCCCGGATTCTCGCCCCTCGGGACGACGAAATAGACGATGATGGGGAACAGCTCGAAGTACAGGGCGAAGGCAAGGAGCGGCACCGCCGCCAGGAGGCCATACTTCAATGGCAGCGGCTTCGCCATGTGCTCTCTCCGCAGCCGCCGTCCCACTTGAGTCGGGTCGCCCATGGCAGCCGCCGCCTTCTCCAGGGCAGTCTCTCGTGACGCGCCGCTCTCCACAAGGCGGGAGGCAGTGTCCTCCAGGTGACCACGCAACTCCTCCAGGATCTCGCGCTGCTCGGCAGGCTCCAGCCCCACCAGTTGTCGTCGAACGCGATTCAGAAAGGCACCATCAGAAGAGTGCTGGTCTTGTCTCGACATGCAAGCTGCCTCCCGAAGGTTTGAGTATGCCAAGAAAAGCACTGGAGGAAGTTCGCCCATTGGGCAGTCGCCGCGGAGAGAGCCGCGAGGCCCGACTCCGTCGCGGCGCAGCAATCGTATCACTTCCCTTGCCACCAGTCGTACATGCGATCCCAGTGTAGATAGCCGTAGTAGCCGAACCAGCCAGCCACCGGGTCCGGGAGCGGGCTGAGCTCATCCACCACCTGTCTCTGCCCCGAGCCATCCGAGCGCATCAGCCAGAGCTGCATCCGGTCGTCCACCATGCGCCCAAACAGGATGAAGGCGCCGTCCCGCGACCAGAGAGGGCGCTCGTCCCGATACCTGGGGTCGCTGGTGAGCTGGCGCTTACCCGAGCCATCCGGCTGCATGACCCAGATGCGCCGCTGCCAAGATGCCTGTTTGGCCTCGTTTCCGCCATCGGTTTGGACCGCAGGGGCGCTGGTGTAGGCAATCAATCGCCCATCGAGGGACCAGGATGGGAAGAGGTCGGACCGGGATGGCTCGGACAGAAGGTGCGGCGGACCCGATAGGTCCGAGATGGCCAACTGCTTCCGGCACCAACTGCTGCGATACGAGCCGTCCACCAGGGCCAGCTCCAGGCCGGAGGGCGACCAACTCAGGAAGTCGCGGTGAAGCAGCATCTTCTTGACCAGTTCCATCGGCTGGCGGCCGTCGACGGGAGCCGCCATCAGGGCGCTGCCATCTGCCAGGCCGGAGGCGGAGAACATCGGATCGGTCCAGTAGAGCAGCCTCGATCCGTCCGGCGACCAGCCCGCCACCAAAAAGCCGCCCATGAAGCCATCTGGCAGGGCACTGCCTCCATCCACCATCACTCTGGCATCGCTGCCGTCGGCCCGAACACACCAGATGCTGCCTCTGCGATCCCCGGGCAGCCTTTCGGCAGGAGCTACGGGTACATCAGTGCGGGCGTAGGCCAGCCACTTTCCATCCGGGCTCCAGGCCGGGTCGCCCTGAACCCTTGCCGAGATCTCCTGCCGGCTGGAACCGTCTGCATACTCCATGACCACGCCTCCCTGCACCACGTAGGCGAACCGGTCGGAGACGGGAGACCAGTAGGCGCGGCCCGTCGTGGCTCGGCCGGCGAGTCGCGCTTTGCCACCCGAGCTGCGGACTAGCCACGTCTGCAGCCCATCGCTTCCCGCCTCCTTGGCGAAGGCGAGCCACTCCCCGGAGGGAGACCAGCGCGGTTCGCTGTTGCGACCGTCCTCCGTCAACCGCCGCTCCTGACCCTCAGGCAGATCCTTCACCCAGAGGTCACCGTCCCGAATGAAGGCCAGCTTCCCCAACTGAGCCATGGGCATAGGAGTGGACCGGGCCGGGGCGACGGTCGGCGCACCCGCGGCCTCGGTCGAGCGCACCGGGCCAGCCTCATCTCTCGCTAATGCGCAGCCGGAAATGCCGATGGTGGCCACCAGGAGACAGCCCAGGAAAAGACGGAGCTTCACTTGATACCTCCCCTACCCGAACGCCATCCCGGTAGCGTGGTGGTCGGGACGGTCGTGACGGGTCTCGGTGCCGGCGAAGCCGTCGATGCGACGCAGGTTGCACAGCGCCCTGTGCAGGAGCAGCTTGACTGCCCCTTCGCTTCTCCCCATCACCTCCCCGATCTCCCGGTTGCGAAGCTCCTGGGAGAACTTCAGCACCACCGCCTGCCGCTGGCTCTCCGGGAGCGCTGCCACCGCATCGCGAAGCTCCCGCGCCCTCTCGGACCTCAGCACTATCTCTTCTGGCAGCGGTTCCCTCGATCTCGTCTGTTCCGCTTCCTCCAGCCCGGCCGTGGGAACCCGCCGCCGGTGCCGGTCCGCTGCGATGCTCGTGGCTATCCGGTATAGCCAGCCATAGAAAGGGACGCCCCGGTGCCTGTAGCCCCCGAGGTGCTCAAAAGCCTGGAGGAAGGTCTGGGAAGTGACGTCCTCGGCCTCCTGATGGCTGCCCGTGCGGTGGTAGGCGTAGGAGTAGATCCGACGGAAGTGGAGGTCGTAGAGGGTGGCGAAAGCTTCCGGGTCGGCCTTCGCCCTCTCAACTAGATCTCGCTCTCTCCCCGGGTCCCATGCCATCGCTTCCAAGCTCCATCGACGTCAATCTGCCATCTGAAAGAGTGCGCAATTCCTTGGGGCACGCCAAACCCGCCAGAACACCGGAGGGAGTGCCCCCGTACCCGCCGGTGCACCCTGGACGCGCCTTCTCTTGGAACCAAATTCACCGGACCGCAACCTGCAGGGTGTAGTCGGAGGCCGCCCCCTCCGATCCGATCTCTATCACGTAGTCTTGCTGCTGCGGGAGGACGCCCTCCCAGCTCCTGGTCCTCGCCACGGCGGGGACCAGCGAGGCGCCGTCCGGCAGACCGTATATGGCCAGCAGCGCTTTCCCCTCGGGCGAGGTCACGCTCACGGCCACCCGCTGCTCGGCCATCCCCTCCAGCAGATAGAGCACTTTCTGGCCTGGCTTCACCCGCCCCTTGAGGGTGGCCGGTTGGCCTGCCGGCGCGAGCTGCAGCGTCGCGGGAATGGTGATGACCAACTGGTATTCGGCCGGCCCTCCCCGTGCCGCGACCCGGATCCGGTAGTCCTGGGTCGCTGGCAGCTTTCCCTGCCAGTGGCGAGCACTCCCATCCGGCCTCAACTCGTCACCGGTGCTCCGGCCCACGATGTCCAGGCTGACCTCGCCCTTGGGCGCCGCAACGTCCACGATCATCGTCTGCCCGGCGAAGGCCCAGAGCACGAAATCCTGGAAATCCTCGGCCTGGAGGGTGCGCTGGAAGGAGGCCGAAGTGGCGCCCGGCTCGAAGAGGACTCTCTGTGCCGGGCCCTTGACGACGGTCCGCAGCGGCACCACCGACGAGGAGAGGGCGACCAGCTTCCCCTCCCGGCTGGCCACCACGGCCTTCTCCGCCGTCCAGACGGTCCCCGGCTTCGGCTCCCCCAGGACCGCCGCTCTCTCTGCAGTGCTGGAGTTGCGCGCAGCAACGTTGGAGTTGGACACAGCAGCGTTGAAGTTGGACGAAGCAGCACTGGAACCGGGCAAAGAGCAGAGATAGTTGATGCGCTTGCCGTCCACCTGGCCTGTAGCCCCGGTCGCCAGGCTGCAGAGGGAGCCGTCCTCCAGTTCCAGCAGCCAGGGATTGGAGGGCTTCTCCGCCACGAGATTCGGAGCGGACAACGGCTCGCTCAGTCGGATCAGGGTGCCCGGCTGGCCGGTGAGGGGATTCGGTCCGCACACCAACCTCCCGTTCCCCAGGTCGAAGCAGGGGTCCAGGACCTCGTTGCCAGCGTTGCAACGCCAGGCATCCCGACTGGGGACGGCCAGGGAGTTGCTCCAGCAGGACCCGGCCCGCCCATCGCCACCGGGATCCAGGGGGTAGTAGACGATGACCTTTGTGGGCGCGGGGGCCGCGTTCGACAGGGCGGGGGTCCCGGGGGGAGCGGTCGCCGCCGGGGCCACCGCCACCAAGGGAGCGACAGCGGGCCGGGAGGTGGCCACGGCTGCTTCTCGCGGGCCGGTATCTATGGCGCATGCCGAGGCCAGCGCCAGAGTCAGCAGAGCCGACACCCCGACCAGCACAGCGCCATGGCAGCTCACCCTGTGATCCATCTTCCCCTTTCACCGGCCTGATGCAGCAGGACCGGAGTCAACATTCCGTCCCCTGTTGTAGCCACTCCGGCGGTCTGCCGCATCAGCAATAGCAGCTATCTGGCTCACCGACGGGAGTAGCTGATTCCAGTTACTCTGACTCCAAATAGCCGTTCGCGCTCTTGTGTGAACCTTCCACCTAGTAGGGGCGGGTCGCCCCGGACCCGCCCTATTAAGCCATGAAGCGACGGGCAGGATCAGGGGCGACCCCGCCCTACCGCTGGTAGAAGGCAGGCGACGCAGGGGCGGCGGCCACGGCCGCCGCGGTCAAATCCCGGTATCGGCGGACGGGCGTCGCGCGTATATAATGCGGAGGAAGCGGCTCCAGAGTGGGGAGTGGAGAGATGAACCCCATCAAGATCCTTCTTGCCGAGGACCACGACATCGTCCGAGAGGGGACCCGCCAACTGCTGGAGAAGGCCCGGGGGCTGGCCGTGATCGGCGAGGCCGGGGACGGGGAGCAGGCCGTATGGTTGGCCGAGAGCCTCCGGCCCGATGTGCTGGTGATGGACGTGCGGATGCCCGGGCTGAGCGGCCTGGAGGCGACCAGGCGGATCAAAGCCCGCCATCCAGAGATTCGGGTGCTGATCCTCTCGGCCTACGAAGAGGACCAGTACGTCTTCCCCCTGCTGGAGGCCGGTGCCGATGGCTACCTGCTGAAGACCGCCAAAGGGCATGAACTGGTCGATGCTATCCGCGCCGTCCACTCCGGCCGCAAGGTGCTCTCCCCCAGCATCACCGACAGGGTCGTCCGACACCTGGCAGCGGGACAACAGGGTCACCAGGGCAGCAAGATGGCAGAGGCGCTGACGGAGCGGGAGGTGGAGGTGCTCCGGGCCGTTGCCGAGGGCAGGAGCAACAAGGAGATTGCCGACAGGCTCTGCCTCAGCATCAACACCGTGCAGGTGCACCTGAGGAACATTTTCGGCAAGCTCGGGGTGAGCAGCCGGACCGAGGCAGTGACCTGCGCCCTCAGGGAGGGTTTGATCGCGCTGGAGAAGAAGCAGGAGTAGTGAAGAGCCTCCCTCTGCGATATCGCATCGCCCTGGCAACCATCTTGCCCCTCGCCATCTTCGCGGTGCTGGCGGGCATCGTCGGCGGCTACGCGCTCCGCAGGATCCCGGAGGACCTGGCCCTGGACCGCCAGACGGTGCTGGTGCAGGTGGCGGCAGCAGGAGTAGCCGAGAGCCTCCGGGGGCACATACACCTGCTGGAGATGACCGCCGGTGAGCTGGAGGGGTACGCAGGCGATCCGGATCGGCAGCAGCAGGTTCTCAAGGAAAGGTCGATCTCCCTGAGCGGGTTCAACGGCGGAGCAGGGCTGCTGAACGCAGACGGGACAGTCATCGCCACCACGGCCTCCGCCACCCCCAACCTCGGTCTGAACTTCGCCGATCGCGACTACTTCCAGCAGAGCAGGGCGACGGGAGGTCCAGTCTTCTCCAGCGTCTTCCAGGACCGCCCCTCGGGGGAGCTGTCCGTGGTGATCGCGGTGCCGGTGCGGCAGGGCGACGCTTTTGGAGGAGTGCTGCTGGGGGGGTTCACCCTCAGCCGCCCCGACTGGGCCCGGAACCTGAACCTGCTTCGCACCACGCCGGGCGGCAGGGGGTACATCATCGACGGCGCCAGCACCATCATCTATCACCCGGAGGGCAGCCGGATCGGGCACAGCATCCAGTCGGACCCGGAGTTGTGGCGGCTGGTGATTGCGGGCCAGCCCGGCAGCATGCTGTACCGGCCCGGTGGTTCGGGAGAGGAGATGGTGGTGAGCTACGCCCCCATCCCTGGAGTTGCGTGGGGACTCATCACGGAGCAGTCCTGGGAAGCCGTGCTGGCCTCCATCGTCCCCTACCAGAGCGTGGTGGCCGGATTGATGGGGATCGGGGTGGCGCTGGCGCTGGTAGCTCTCCTGCTCAGTGTCGGCAGGGTCATGCGGCCGCTGAACTCGCTGGTTGCCGCCGCTCGGCGGGTGGCCGAGGGCAAGCCCTATGAGACTATTCCGATGGAGGGCCCCCTGGACCTGAGAATAGTGATCCAGGTGGTCAACGGGATGGTGGAGCACCTGCTGAAGCAGCAGGAGGCGATGCGGCGCTACGCGATCGAGGTGCTCCACGGGCACGAGGAGGAAAGGCTGCGGCTATCCCACGACCTGCACGACGGGACAGTGCAGGAACTGATCGCACTCACCCAGCGGATCGACCTCTGCGCGGACGCTCTCCGAAGGGATCCGGTCGAAACTGAGAGGAGGTTGGACGAGGTGAGAACCATGGCCGAGAGGACCCTGAGCGAGGTGCGACGGCTGAGCCACCAACTGCGGCCGCCGGCCCTGGAGGATCTGGGGCTGGCCGCCGCCCTGCAGCAGCTCGCCCGGGAGCTGGGCACAGAGCTGCCGCGGGCCCGGGTTCAGTGCCAGGTGGTGGGACAGGGGCTAGGGCTCCCTCCGGAGATAGAGCTCACCACCTTTCGCATCGCCCAGGAGGCTCTGGCCAACGTCCGGAAGCACGCCCGGTTGGCCACGAGAGTCGACGTGGCGCTGATCCACGAGAGCCGCGGGCTGGTGCTCATGGTGGAGGACGATGGACAGGGGTTCGAGGTGCCCGCCGCGGAGACCCTGGTGCGGGAGGGGCGCCTGGGGCTGGCCGGCATGATCGAGCGGGCGCAGCTCTTCGGCGGTGAGCTGAGCGTCGCATCGACGCCGGGCGAGGGTACGGTAGTGAGGCTGCGGCTGCCGTC
>Ga0315298_1003766_pt1 | contig 23588 bp, 26 predicted proteins | sample WHS_1_MG_FD_203077 | JGI IMG/M metagenome (GOLD analysis project Ga0315298, IMG submission 203077) | Extremophilic microbial mat communities from Washburn Hot Springs, YNP, Wyoming, USA - WHS_1_MG | ecosystem: Environmental > Aquatic > Thermal springs > Hot (42-90C) | place: USA: Wyoming...
CCTAATAATTCTAACAAGAAACTCAACAAACTATCAAGAATATGAAAATCAACTGCTAAATTTTGGACAAGCCATAGCCTCTTACTGGGAGCCAATAAAAAGCCAGTCGCTAATCTCCTTGGGAGTTCCAGCCCAACAGGCGCTCCTAATCTTTTCAATAATCTTCATAATAGCCGCAAAAACCACACAGTACACCAGCGAATGGCGGAAGAGAACAAGCAACCTCAAAATTTTCAACAACTTTGCCTCTTCAGAGGACAAGCTGGTATTTCAAACAGTAGCAGAATTAAGCAAAGGAAAGAATGCGATAACAACGAGAGACATAAGTTCAGCCATTAAAAGAAAAGCTGGAAAATTTATGAAATTTGAAAGGCTTGTGGAGAGGCTGAATCGCCTAGAGGATTATGGTTTCATAAAGAGGGACATAGTTTCCAACAATAACAAGCCTCTGCTGGTTTGGAAAAGTTTAGTGAACATCTAGAAACCTTAAATGAAGGCCAATACAACTTTTACTGGAAAGCCCCTATGTGTCCAGAGAAAAAACAACAAATTGCAAAGGGAGATGATAAATCCTTGGAGCTGACGACAACACAGTATCTAATAGAGACAATAAAGCAGCTTCAAGCAGACAATGAAAACCTAAAACTTGAACTCAAAAAGGTAAAGAGTGTTCCAACAGGCAAAATAGGTCTTGCTCTTATAATTCCAGGCGCATTGGCGCTAATTTTCTCCATATTGAACAATTCTACCATTTTGGCTTTCATAGGTTTGGGTCTAACTTTTTGGGGCGCCCTCTTCTTCTTTGTAAAACCTGTAAGGTATGTTCAAAGTAGCCTACTGGACTCAACGGCAATCTCAACATACACAACTATTGACCGAATCGTTAAAGACTTAAAATTCAAGGGCAAAAGCTACTACATACCACCATACCCAAAAGAAGTTTATTTGCCTGAATACCTTAAAGGACTTAAGGAAACAGTGGTCTTTATCTCCGCTGACATTGGCGGAATGCCATCAATAGAAGAACTAGCAAAAAGTAAATTCTTCCTCCAAAATCCAAACGGTATATGTATAGCCCCACCTGGATTGGGGCTGCTGACACGGTTTGAAAAAGAATTGAGGAAAGACTTTACAAAATTCCAACTGAATGAATTATGTGAAAGTCTTCCACCCGTAATTATTGAGGGTCTTCAGCTTGCAAAAGAGATGGAAATGAAGGTGGAAGATAATCAAGTTTACGTGAAAATGCTTGACTCCATATATAAAAGCCTCTACGTAACGGAAGAAAATTTAGAGAGCGTACATTCTTTAGGATGCCCCCTAACAAGCGCCATAGCATGTGCAGTTGCTAAAGCAACGGGGAAAATTGTTACAATTCAAAGGGATAGTGTGTCGTTGGATGGGCAAATCATTGAAGTTTGGTATAACTTCGTAGAGGGCTGAAACATGAATTTTCCAATGTCTATGTCAGACATAAGCCTTTGGCTTGCTATTATGGCAATTATTCTTTTAATAACTTCTGAGGTTATATCTTCAGCCACAGAGTATTCGCGTAACATTGTAATTGATAAAAGGCGTATTAGGCTAGTAGCATTGGCTTTAGGAGCAGGGTTTATGGTTACAGTGGTCATGCGCATATTCCAGCCTTTCTGAATTACAATAGAACACCGGGAAACATTACCATTAAAGGAAAAAAGAGTGCTATTGTTCTGTTCCTGTTATAACTATGTTGAATGAGAAGCTTGTAATTCCGCTGATGCTTTGAGACACACTTAAGGTTAGAGCTGCACAGATAACATCGCCGGGGCTTAACACTTGACCTGTGCAATTCCAATTTAATGTGATGTAGTTTGTTGCGGTTGTAGGAGACCACTGTTCTGTTACCATGCTTAATGTGATGGGTAAGGTGCCGTTGTTGCATACGTAAATCGTCTTTGTTGCAGTTCCTCCAGGGGCTATGTTTCCCCAATCTATGGCTGTGACGGGGCTTGTGCGATTACTATACCAATAAACGCTCACTCCAACAGCCCTCACAGTCGCAGTATTGTTGAACGTGTAAGACGCCATGAGCGCACCTAAAGCACTTGCGATAACGCCTACGACGGCTATCGCCAACAAAGCCCCTAAACTGAGTCTTTGCATAGCCATTTTCTCACCGCTTAATGGCAAATCGTGCGTCTTAATAAACATTATTGTAGACCATATGAACACAAATACACAAGAAGAAAGCCAAAACTAAACCGAACAAAATCAGATAAGCGCAAACCAACATCAGTAACAAAAACTGTTTAAAAGCATTTTGACGGTGTTAGCAGCTATTCTGTCCAGCAAGAGTCTGGCAGCTGCTCAACACTTTAATTGATACTATAAACTTATTAATTCAGGTGTTTTCATTAAGCGAAAAAGGAGGAGAACAAATCGTTTGCAGTTGGACATATTGCCCTCGGATACGCTCTCAGCAAGCTAACTTCGAAATTTACGAAAACAAAAATAAATATTCCACTAGTTTTTACGCTTTCTGTCATTCCAGACATTGACATGTTAATCACGTCTCTAGAACATCGTGGACCCACACACTCAATTATAGTGGCAACAATAGTTTTTATACCATTATTTGCAATATGGAGTAAAAACGCTCTTCCATACTTTGTGGCTTATATCCAGCATTCATTAATTGGCGATTTTATTGCGGGCGGCAGAACACAGCTTTTTTGGCCGCTTACATCACAACTTTATGGCATTGAAATCAGCATTAAAAGCTTAACAAACATAACTTTAGAATGGGTTATATTCCTAGCCGCGGCAATCGTTCTTATAAAGAGCAGAGACTTACAAATTTTACTTCAACCCAACAATTCAAATCTACTTCTCTTAATACCAACATGCACGGTGCTTTTACCCACCTTTTTGGCATTTCCAATTGATGTCCCACTAGCATTAGTGACACTTCACATCGTGTTTCTAGCGCTTTTCTCGGCGTCGCTTTTAATAGATATCAAAAGGTTTTTAACGCGCCTTTAGGATGTTGGGCATCAACAAAAGCTTAAACCGAAATGAATCTTAATTTGCCTTTGAATGTCTTGGAATTTCAGTAAAACATGGTAAGTTTCATATCCTTATTTATGCGTTATATGTGATTGATGGTGATGATTTATGCCTAAAATTCTCGTTCTCTACTATAGCCGCACTGGAAACACAGAGAAGATGGCTCAAGCCGTGGCAGAAGGAGCCAAAACAGTTAGCGATGTTGACGTAGAGCGGAGAAGCACCAAAGCTTGTAATTGAGGTTATGAAAAACAAGTTTGGCATGGAAGTGCCTGAACCTCCACTACTAATTAAGTATGCACCCGACTCTGCTGGACTGGAGAAATGTAAAGAGTTTGGGACGAAGACTTCCGAAAGACTTATGCACACTCTTCGTCATACTTAAAAATGGAGGCAAAAGTTTTTGGGCTCAGATAAAAAATTGATTGATTTCCTCAAAAAGCAAATAGTTGTCGAAAATAAAATTGTCGATTCTTTAAACAACAGTTTAGTGGACGTAAAAAACCCTCCAGTAAAGGGAGTTTTGAAGGGGATATCCCTTGACTCTATAAAACACGCGGAGCTTTACAATGCTGCAATAACCTTAATGACAGGTGTTTCTCAAGCGTTGACGCAAGAGAATTTAGATAGGCAAAGGAAGCTTGTGGAAAAACACATAGAAATGGAAGCGGAACTGATCAAAAAGTTGGATAAGGTGATACCGACGATCGAAAACGACAAAGTTAAGCTTCTCCTAAACGCCATATTAGCAGACGAGAAAAGACACCATGAACTGCTAAAAGTAGTACTAAACATAATTGTCCGAGGCGAAACACTAACAGAAGAAGACTGGTGGGAACTTCTTTGGAAAAATGTCCCGTTCCACGGAGCCCCCGGAGGTTAAAGTGCAAAGGCTTGGGTTGCTAGAGATTTTTCGAGTAAAAGTTTTAAAGGAAGTAGAACTTTTTTTAAACGTTTTCGGAGGATAAAGTTTGTCTTCAAATGATGAAAGCCGTGTTCTCGACATTCTTGAAAAGGTAAGCAAAAGTGTTGTTAACATAAGCACTGTTAGGCTTGTTCAAACAATGTTTTATCAAGTAGTGCCTGTTGAAGGAATGGGTTCAGGCACAATAATCGATGCTAAGGGCTACATATTAACAAATAATCATGTGGTGCGGGGAGCTGAAAAAATTGCTGTTACGTTATGGAACGGCGAAGTCTTAGATGGAAAAATTGTCGGCGTCTGCGCTCTACATGACATGGCTGTTGTAAAAGTTGACGGAAAAAACCTTGTGGCAGCAGAACTAGGGGACTCAGACAAGCTAAGAGTCGGACAACGAGTTTACGCCATAGGAAATCCGTTCGGGCTTGCTGGAGGACCAACAGTAACCTCGGGGGTGATAAGTGCTGTAAAAAGAACCATAGAATCACCTAAGGGTCTCTTGGAAAACCTTGTGCAGACTGACGCGGCTATAAACCCTGGAAATAGTGGGGGTCCACTTGTGGATGTTGATGGGCGGGTTATTGCGATAAATACTGCCATAATTCCATTTGCGCATGGGATAGGCTTTGCGATTCCGATAAATTTGGCGAAGAAATGCGCGAATGAGATAATAACAAATAAGATTTCTGCCAGACCTTGGCTGGGTATAATAGGGTTAACTGTAACGGACGAATTGTCTCGTTACTATGGTTTGCCAGTTAAAAGCGGGGTTCTTGTAACAAAAATTGCTGATGGCAGTCCAGCAGAAGATGTCGGGATAGTTGCTGGCGACATAATCCTCGGGATGGATAACGTTGAAATTCACAGCATCGAAGATCTTGTTGGAGAGATTCATAAGAGGCGAATAGGGGACAAAGTGAAAATTTTCGTTCTCCGTCAAGGTCAGGAACACTTCTTTGAAGTAACATTGAGCAAGATGCCCTAGCAAAACGGCATACGCGGAAGAAACGTAGATTTGAAAATTTTGGAAATGAACTTAAAAAAGGGCTTTGTTAAGGTCATTCCAGAAACTTTCGATGATCTTTGGCATTTGTACAACATCATTTACAAAGGCGACGAGGTTTACGCTTACACAACACGGGAATTGAAACCAAACGAGAAATATGCAAGACCAGGACGGGAAGAAAGAGTTTCGGTTTTTCTAGGGATTAGGGTTGAGAAGGTTTCATGGGACAAGATTCTCGGAAAGTTAAGGGTCCACGGAACCATCTGCGAGGCGCCGGAAATAGTTCCGAAAGGAGCACATCACACTTTTAACATAGCCCTAAACACTCCAGTCACAATCGTGAAAAAGGAGTGGACTACCCATCAAGTTGAGCGTTTAAAAGAGGCGAGTAAAACAACTGAAAAACCAATAATAATAGTTGCTATCGACGACGAGGGCTACGCCATAGCGACAACAGCCCAGTACGGCATCGACGTGAAAGCGGAAGAAAACATAAGGCTTCCAGGAAAATTTGAAACTGAAAAACGAGGCACTGCAATGAAGGAGTTCTTCAAAAGGGCCTTGCAAAGTCTACGACAAATTTGGGATGCAACGCGTTACCCGATAGTGATTATAGGCCTGGGTTTCGTGAAAAACGACTTCGCAAAATTCATCGAAAACGAAGCTGGAGATATCGCCAAATCCGTTGTGGACGTGAAAAGCGTCAACAACAGTGGAGTCGCTGGGATTCACGAGGCAATGCGCTCTGGAGTGCTTTTGAAAACCACCAAAAAACTTCGAGTAATCGAAGAAACAGAGGTTATAGAAGAGATTTTGAGAAGGCTTGGTAAAGGCGAACCGACTATAACTTACGGGTTTGAAGATGTTGAAATGGCTGTGGAATTGGGCGCTGTGGAAAAACTTGTTTTAGCTGACATCGTGTTGCGTGAAGCCTCAGATGAAAAGCGACTCACTATAGAAGATTTGATGAAGAAAGTTGAGGAAAAGGGCGGAAAAATAATAGTTGTCAGCACGGAACACGAGGCTGGTGCGAAACTTGTCTCTTTAGGTGGAATAACTGCCCTTCTAAGGTTTCCGTTACGCTAGTGTTTGCTTAAACTGCTTTCAATCTCCTTCGAACCGCTGGATTTTTGTCGGCAAGTCTCTTCAAAACCATTTCACAAGTTTCACCATCCAAAAGTTCCCTTTCTATGAAAACGCCTGTTCTCCCCACCTCGTCTCTTCTTAATAGGGCGTGGACGCGGTCCAGAACTGTTTCCACAGATATTCCGAGAAGTCTTGCAACATGTTCTTCGCGTCCAACAATGGGGCTTTCTCTATGCCCTTTCTCCGTTGGCTCAATTAGTAGTAAACGTTTATCTACCCCGCAGACCCTCACGCCATTCTTCAAATCCTTTAATGTGGCTTCGCCGCCAAACTTGTAAAATTCCATTTCCACTTTACGCATCTTCATAAGCGGAAAGGAAACTCTGGTGTTTTCATCTATCTCTACATATGCTTTCATGGCGTAGGTTGGCGTAGCCTGCACAACAATTCTTCTAATGATTGGTATTCCAGCTTTTCCTAAGGCTGTCTCCACCATAAAAGAAGAAACTTGAAAAGGAATGAAAACGTCTATGTCGCTTTTTGCGTTAACGTCGCCTCTAGCTATGCTTCCATGGACTATGCTGTAAATGCTGTTTTTCTCTAAAGCCTCCATTATCAAAGATGCTTTTTCCCTAAACTTTTTAAGTAAAGCCCAATGTTCAGCGTTATAAACAACCTCTTTTGAATTCGCGTTTCTTAATGGTTTTTCTGCCATCGCTTTGCCTCTTTCAAAAAGCTATTGTATTTGGTTTATTTTAGTAATTCTGAAAACTGCTGAGTGAACGTGAAAATGAACGCTGATATTTGCACAGTTTGCAAACGTAACGAGGTCTTCTTTTTTAGAAGGTACTCTGGCGAAAAACTTTGCAGGCGATGCTTCACCAAATCCGTTGAGGAAAAGGTGCGGGCAACCATAGCGAAATACCAAATGTTTAGGTTTGATGATAGAATAGCCGTTGCAGTTTCTGGCGGAAAAGACAGCGTCAGCCTACTCCATGTTTTAGCAAAAATAGAACTCGATTACCCAAAAGCATCCTTGGTGGCAATTACAGTTGACGAGGGAATAAAAGGCTATAGAGACGAAGCCCTAAAAATAGCAGCGGAAAACTGCAAAAAACTCGGCGTAGAGCATTATGTGACATCCTTCAAGGAACTTTATGGCTTCACACTTGATGAAATTGTAAAGCGCTTGAAAAAGGAAAAAGACGAAGGTTTGACGCCTTGCGCTTATTGCGGCGTGATGCGAAGAAAAGCGTTAAACATAACCGCCAGAAAACTTGGGGCAGACAAGCTTGCAACAGCCCACACTCTCGATGATGAGGTGCAAACGTTTCTTCTCAACATTTTTCACGGCGACATAATGCGCATAGCAAGAGAAAAACCCGTAACAGACGAAAACCACCCAAAACTTGTGCAGAAGGTGAAGCCACTCTGTGAAATACCGGAAAAAGAAACAGCTCTTTACGCGTATGTTAAAAAGATAAAGTTTCAGAGTATGCCTTGTCCTTACGCTTCAGAAGCATTAAGAAACGACATCCGCGTTATGCTTAACAGAATGGAAGAAAAACACGCGGGAATAAAATTTACAATTTTCAAGTCAGCGGAAAAAATGAGGCAAGCAATGGAAAAGATGGCTAAGCGGGAAGGATTTAGGGAATGTTCTGAATGCGGAGAGCCATCTGCGGAGAAAATTTGTAGAAGTTGTCAGATGCTTAAGCAAATCATGTAGAGGACCGATAGTCTAAAAAGCGAGAAGGATTAACGAAACATCTATGGATGTTTTAACCGCGATTTTGACTTCGGTGACGGTAGTCAGCCTCATAGCCTTCATAGGGATAATCTTCATAGGTTTGAAGGAGGATGTGTTAAAACGCGTATTAATGGCTTTAGTTGGATTTTCTTCTGGCGCTTTGCTCGGCAGCGCTTTTCTTCATTTGCTTCCAGAAGCCATAAGCGAAGACGCAACACAAATAATAACGTTCTATTATGTTATTCTCGGCATCGTCGTTTTTTCGCATTAGAAAAGTTCTTTTATTGGCGCCACTGCCACGAGAAGGAATGCCCAGTTCACACTTTCGTTTACTTAAACTTGATAGGAGACGGAATCCACAACTTCATTGACGGCATGATAATTGCAGCCACATACATAATTGCTTTTGAAAGCGGCAACTACGCAATCGGCTTTACCACAACCCTAGCCGTAATATTCCACGAGATACCCCAAGAAATAGGCGATTTTGTCGTTTCGATTTATGGAGGCTTAAGCAAAAAGAAAGCCTTAACCTACAACTTTGTTTCAGCAATAACAGCAGTCGTCGGTGCAGTAGCTACCTATCATTTGGCATACCTGCAAAGCATTGAAACTCTTCTTGTTCCCTTTGCGGCTGGAGTTTTCATCTACATCGCTGCAACGGACCTCATGCCAGAACTCCACAAGCGTGTTCATGTCGGCGAGTCGTTTGTTCAACTTTTGACCATCGTAGCTGGCATAGGGTTGATGGCATGCCTCAAAATAGCTTAGGCGCTTAGACCTTTGTTCCTTAGTATTTTTCATCTTTAGCTCCTGCAGAATAATGTGCGCTTTCTGAGTGTTTTCGGCTGAAGCTATTCTCTTAGCCCTTTCCACAATTACTTTTGAGCCACAGTACGGGCAAGTTCTAGTTTTATTCTCCGCCTTCGCTAGCAAAAGCCCGCCGCACTTGTTGCAAGCAACTATCACGATCATTTTCGTGTTTTCCGCCTCCGAAAGCCTTTTCCACACTCAACTAAATAACGTTTAACACGGATGAGGGCAGATGAGCAGTGAAGAGAAAACCGAAAAAAGCACCACATCCGAACTTTTGGAGCAAGCAATATGTTACTTTAAAAAGGCAGGTTACAAAATAGAACATGAAGCCACCTCGCTTGAAGGCTTTTGCGGAGTTTCAAGAAAGTTCGACTTGATAGTTCAGAAAGGCCATGCATCTCATGGAGTTTGGGTGAAGGACTGGAAAAGGACAATAGGCATTAATGTAGTGATAAACCTTGACAAGGCTTCTGAAGATGCGGGTTTGGCAAATCCCATCATTATAGGTGAGAAGTTCAGCGACCACGCAAAATCCTACGCGAACCGCAGAAAAATCATATTGTTAACGAAGCAACAGATACTTGCAAGTTTAAGATAAACCCTTAAATTTTCAAATACTCACCAAGCAAACCTTCCACTTCTAAAAACCCTAACCAGTCCACAACACCAACACGACATTTTCGTTGTCCACGCAAAATTTCCAGAATTTCATCGACAACCGCCTCCGCGCTTTTTCCTGAAACATCCAGCTCACAAATCCCGCTTTTTCCATAAACTCTCAAAGCCTCAATTAGGCATACGTCCAAAATTTCAGAAGCCAAGTTTTCCCACAATTTGCGTCCAGAAAAACCGCGACTTTCCATAAGCTTCCGCAACTCAATTGGGTTACGCCTTAAAACAAAAATGTTTGTTACAAGTTTTTTTGGAGTTACAGCGGCAGCGTAATGTCCGTCTATAACTATGTCTTTTTCACTTTGTTTTTCAATGATTTCGCGAATTTTCCTCCTCATTCGAGCTTCATCGACAATAATCGAATCTCGCTCTTCATCCTTACCCAAAACCATATTCTCTTTTAGGGCTAAATCCGTCAAATCCACATAACAAGCCCCCAACTTTGAGGACAGCAAACGCGCCACAAAAGTCTTTCCAACGCAAGGAGAACCAGTAATCAAAATAACACGCCTAAACATGAAGACACCTATCAACCATTTATAAACAGAAGCTGCAAATAAACCTTCCAAAACTCTTATTGCCTCCTTTTGTAAATTTTTATTTTTGGGCTGGCGAGTTGGCGTGTGGCTTTCGAGCCTCACAAGAGGCTTGAGGAAACTCCGCCCACGCGTAGAACTGCAACGCCCGCAAGGGCGTAAGGCGAGAGCCTTGGCAACGGAACAGAAACGGAACATCCATCCAGCAAGTGCCAATGAGGCATGCTAAGTTGTCGAGAATGCTGGATGCGAAACGGTGAAACGGCCGCCCTGCAGGTGGAAAGGGCAAACAGACGCCTGTGAGGAATCTACCTAAGGCGCGGGTAGCCCGATTAGCCAAATGCCACATTGAACAAAAGGCGGGTTACGCCAACACGCCAGCTTTTACTTGCGTTTGAGTGTTCATTTCTGTTCTGTGTTGCAGTATGGGCACTGTTCAGAAGCAATCGGAATGTCCTTGCCAACAATTAACACATTTCTTGAGAAAACTTCTTCGTGTCTCTTGTCCTCTGGTTATACGAAGTAGGAATCGGTTCAGTTTAAGCATAACTTTCCTATCAAAACCGGGCTTCAAAGCTTTCACTGGCACGTAGCCATAAACAGTGGCGAAGATTCCACATAGGAGAATAGCTGCCGTATTCTGCAGAGAAGAATCCACTGTAAAATCATCCACAACTATTCCAGTAATTGGTTTTAAAGTGAAGTTAATGGCACTTCCATAATCGTCACCGTTAAGCCACAAACTAATCCACAACTCGATCTTATACCAATCAACCCTAACCCGATGTCCACCGTACGCAAAGTAATTGCCCCAGCCCCAGAAATATAAACTGCTAAGATCTACCAAAGCCGTTGAACTATTAACAAACGTAACAGGCACAGATCTAATTTCCTGAAAGTTCCAGGTGCAGCGGTAAATTCGAGGGCTGCATACAGGGTTCCGTTCAAGTTCACAGGCTCATCGGTGGAAATTTCCAATCCGCCACCAGGACCCCGGTTAGCAAAAGCAGCCACGTACCCAACTGCGTAATCAGCTGAATATATTTGTTCATAAGGATAATTGCTCCTTGTATAAGCGCCAGGTCCGGTAAATCTGGTGGCGATTATCGAAAAACTCTTCGGTTCCCCATAATGAGTCTGTAAAACACTCCTCTGGGCAAGGTGGCAAGCGAATAAGCAGCAACCAACACGAATACTATGCAAAAGAGAGCAACGATGTTTACGAAGATCATGCGCGAAGGCGCATGAGCCTCAGAAGCCGCCCGAAACAACAAACCCGCTCCAAAGAATAGAAAGATAAAAGATGAAAACATGAAGAAAAGAAAAAATTGATTATCAATAGCTATGAGCTGAAAATACAAAAAACGCCAAGCATCACTAATGAAAGCAAAGCACGATACTGGATGCGACATGAAATGGAATCTTTATCGGGCCTTCCTCCACATCATGCATCATCGAAACTGCCGCTTCGCCGAAGGAAGACAGGGTATACCGTCCATCATAATTTTTAATAATTAAATGCCTAAGACTTTCCAAATGACAGGTTAAATAGCTGCTCTCAATACGTAACTCCTCTTGTAATTCTGAAAAACTGCATGAGCCCTTAGTCAGCATCCTAAGAATGCGGCGTCTAACCGGATGCTTCAAAGAAGAAAAGATAACTGAGTAGGTGTCCTCTTCGAAATCAGACATAACTCATCATGAAATACCTAGGTGGAAAGAGATTAAACTCTTTCCGTAAAGAACTTTTTACTCGTAAAAAGTAAAGTTTTCTTTACTAAAACTAGCCATTTAAGTTTCGATTTTGCCTATATGCATCGATTATTCCAAAGATAATTGCCATAAATTACATCGCTGTTGTTGAAGGGGTTAATCTTTGGATTTTTGTTTTTCTATAACCTTTTTTGTCCTCAGTTTTCGCTCTTCAGTTGCATGCGCCTTATGCAACTCCTTCATGTACCATCCTCGCTCCCTCGCATAGTGGAGGCTTATGATTATGCCTGTGCATAACAAAACAATGCCTATTGATGTTAGCGTTAAGCCAAGCAGGCTGTACGGATGCTGTGTAATGTGGTAGGGAATTATTAGGAACCATTCTGGGTTTTCGACTGTTATCACTATTTCAAGGAGCCCTCCGATAAAGAAGATGGCGCCTAATATGGTTATTAGGTATCCAACAGTTTCATTGTGCCTTGATTCCTCCGCTTTTTCATGAAGGTACTCGCTAAAAAGCATTGGATTCACATTTGGAGCACGGTTTTAGTCATCAATAAGGTTTATTGCAACTTTCGAATACCAAAAATGGCTTAAACCAGCGAAGCTTATATCGAGATTTCGCATCTATAGCTTTGTGGTTTAGATGCCACTTAAGGATGAATGCGGAATTTGCGGCAGAGTTCTATCAATTAGATACCTTAGGCGATGCCAAAGGTGCGGGCGTCTATATTGTTTTGATTGCATGGTTCCAGATGTTGCCACGGGCAACCCAACGAGAATGTTATGTCTAAACTGCGCTCGAAAAATTGTTTCACCAAAAAACGTTTCAAAATATGATAGACTGGGAAGTTACTTGAAGTTTAGAGCTGCATTCACCAACATGGTTAAGCTTACACTCACCAAAATTGATGGAATAATAGGCGACAACCTTCCCATAAGCGCATACCGCAGCGAAGAATGGTGGAGCAACTCACTGAATAACACCCATGCAAGGGCTTGGCTGGAAGCAGGTTGGGAGACACAAGAAGTAAACTTGAAAGAAGGCTACGTGGTTTTCAAAAAAGTCGAAAGCGCAACCAAACCGCAAAGGAAAAAAGCTTCCAATGTCGAGATTAAAAAGCCTTTCACTCCAGTTCCAGCACGATTTCCAAAACCCAGAAAACCATCAAAAACAAAAATTTCAAAACTTTACGCTAGAATAAAGAACTTGGAGCGCCAGAGAGCTTTCATGCCCCAATATCGCGGAAGCTTCAAGCCAAAGCCGAGGCACGAGAAGGAACTCTTTAAACCAGATAAGAAGCCATAATAAGAACAAAAATAATTTTTATCTACAACTTTTTTAAGAATAAATAATTGTATATCAATGGGCGGTCGTCGTCTAGTCTGGTTTAGGACACAGAAGCCAAAAAGCTGTGGAAGCCTTCCAAGCCTGCGATCCCGGGTTCAAATCCCGGCGACCGCACCATACCAAAACTTTCTAGACGTGGCAAAAATCTAGAGGGAGAGTCTCCTATTGGTTGTTTTCTAAACCAAAAACTTAACTTGCATCAATGATTAGCATCAGAAACTTAGCGCATTAGGCAATGATGCTATTGCAGTTATTATGAAGGGTGCAATTAAGCTAAGTACAAAACCGCTTAAGAACGCGATTATTAAGGAGTCTGAGCCGCAATACCGCACTATGACTGGTAATGTTGTGTCCATGGCTGTTGCTCCTCCAGAGGCTATTGGCGCATACTTTCCAGCCTTAACCAAAAGAGAAGCCGCCAAAATGGTAAATAACTCTCTCAAGAAGTTCGTTGCAAAACCCAGTGCTCCAAATTCCGCCCCAAAAAGCTGTCCTGCAAGGGGTCCAGTCAAAGTGTACCATCCGAAGCCTGCACTAACCGCCATCGAACCAGCAAGATTTATGCCCAAAATGTATCCGCCAACCAAACCTCCGAAAATGCTTCCCACCGCTATGGATAAGGGAACTATGAAAATTCTCCAACCAGTCTTTCTAAGGTTCGCTGCAGCTTGTTCATCTGCTCCGAAAGCAAAACCCATCACAAACAATAGTAGGAGTAGAGAAAAATTGAATAGGTAATCGGACACCCAACCGTTTGGAAAAGCTGGTCCATAGTTGTTGTTTGCATAACCAGCAATAATCCCTATTGCTAGGGCTACTACAATGTATTTTATCATTTTATCCTCGCAGCCTTTCGGGCTATTTCCAAAAAAGCAACACTGAAAACAATGGTTAATAATGAAATGATAAGGGCGTTCATGCCTACTCGTGGCATAGAAGCCAAAAGTTCATTGTCCGAACCTATACTAAACCCCAAGGAGAAAATTAACACTAAAATAGTCAATAGATTGACTTTTTCAAGGTTGACGCGTTTTCTGTTGCGAAATATGAAACCCAACGCTATTCCAGCAACAAGCACAACCACCAAATCCAACATACTCATAGGATTAAACATAGCCCGCACCAGCTTCGCTAACAAACAGATGCCACCATAACTTTAACCTTTTCCAGTTAACAGTCAAAATAAATGAGGGCTAGTATCGGTTACGCCTCTTCATAGAATTCTTCTGCCCTCGGCGGCGTCGGACTTAAGCCCCTACGTTCGCGAATATGCCTTATAATGTCCATCTGCATGGACTCTGGAACGGGCGCCCACCGGCTGAACTGCGTTGCCCAAAAAGCTCTGCCCTGCGTTGAAGACCGCAACTCATCAGCAAGTCCAAAGGATTCTGCTACTGGCATTTCAGCCTTGACTACAATCATGTCCTCCTCGTTTACCATGTCCAAAATTTTGCCCCGACGCTTCTGGACTATTGATATGACTGAGCTTACAAACTCGTTCGGCACTTTACACTCGAAGTTCAGAATGGGCTCTAAAAGCTTCGGATCGCTTAAGAGAAAACAGCACCATATGGGACGCCAAGTCATGGGAAGAATTTGGGCTGGGCCTCTATGCACTGGGTCTTCATGGATTAATATGTCTTCAAGGTTCACTTTCAACCCGTAAGCAGGCTCTTTCGCCAAAACACATGCATGCACGGCTTCGCGGAAACCAGACTTCACATGGTCTAACACTTCTTCAACATACTGTCTTCCCTTTATCCTGTTAACAAGGATATTTGTGTCTTCAATTGCTATCACGTTACGCGCGTCTTCTGTTGACCAACCGAACTCCTTTGTTAGGATTTTCTGCCTTTCGTCGCGGGTTTGCATCTCCGAAATCTTCCCAGCCTTTATCGCTTCTATAACCTCATCCGAAAGCTTTTCCAAAGTAACCCAAAGTCTGTTGTGCTTATTGGGGCTTTTACCCATTATCGGCGGACCCTTATAGTCTCGGCTGATGGTTTCACGGTAAATCACGATTGGCTTGCTAATCTTAACCTTCAAGCCAGCCTCCTGCATTCGATAAGCAGTGACTTCCAAATGCAGTTCACCCATGCCGCTTAAGAGAAACTCTCCGCTTTCCTTGTTTATTTTGAAGTGTAAGTTCGGATCTTCCAAAGTCAGCTTATGTATGACCTTATCAAAAAGCGGCAAGTCCTTTACATCTTCAGGCTCAACTGCCACCGTGACCACGGGGTCAGACACGTACTTTAAGCCTTCAAAGGGCTGTGTTTCCACATCTTCTTCGGCGATTGTCTCGCCCACGTGGATTGAGGGTAAACCAGAAAGCGCCGCTATGTTCCCCGCGGGAATCTTGTCAACAATCACTCTGTCCGCAGCCATGCTCATGTAAACCTGTTGGATAGTGCCTTTCTGTTTGCTGCCTACCAAGTAAACGGTTTTTCCTTTTTCAACAGTGCCGCTGAAAACTCTGCCAATAGCAACAACTCCGCTATGCGGGTCAACCTCTATTGTCGTCACACACATAAGAAGAGGTCCATTAGGGTCGACTTTAGCCATTGCCCTTCCAACAGGCGTGTTCGGGTCTCCCGGCCAGATTTGGCTTTGCCTATACGGTTGCGCTTCCAGCGGATTCGGCAAATGTTCGCAAAACATGTCAAGTATTGGTTCATGCAATGGAGCTTTTTTGCTTAAAGCATCAACTTTCTTTGCAACTTCTTCCGGTTCTCCCGTGTAGGCGTCGACAATGTCTTTGAAGGTTATGCCTTTCGCTCTCATGTGCGGCAGGTTTAATCCCCATTTGTGAAGCGCTGAGCCAAAAGCCACACGTCCATCCTCAACCTTCACCTGCCAATCCTTTTTATGTTCTGGCGGAGTATACTTCTCTATGAGGGTGTTTATCCTAACTATGATTTTCGCGAATTTGCGCTGAACCTCTTCTGGAGTGAGCTTAAGCTCTTTTATGAGCCTGTCAACCTTGTTTATGTAAAGAATCGGTTTGACCCTTTCCCGAAGCGCCTGCATCAAAACGGTTTCTGTTTGGGTCATGGGGCCTTCCACAGCGTCTACAACCACCAGTGCACCGTCAACAGCGCGTAGGCTTCTTGTAACTGCTCCGCTGAAGTCTATGTGGCCTGGAGTGTCTATGAGGTTTATGAGGTATTCTTTTCCCTTGTATACGTGGGCTAAGCTTATGTTTGAGGCGAAGACTGTCATCTGCCTCTTCTGCTCAAGCTCCCAAGAGTCCAGAAAGAGTTTTTGTCCTGCAACCTGTTCGCTGATTATTCCAGCGGCGGCTAGGAGGCTGTCGGAGAGGGTTGTTTTCCCATGGTCTACGTGGGCTATGATGCTTGTGTTCCTTATAACTTCAGGATTATTCATCAACTTGACTATTTCTTCAATTTGCCTATAACGTCCCATAGCTAAACATACCCCCCGCTAACAAAACGCCTATTGCTGATCATCGTCTTCTCGAGAGCACTACTTCTATATTGTTTAAACATTTTTAGATTCGCTCTTGAAATGTAGGCTACATGGATGTAAAAACGGCAACCTATTAACTTTTTGTTGTCGCAGTCAAATTCGCAATGGCACCAAGTTTTTATGAGGAAAAAGCAGATTTAAAGCTGATGTCAAATAAAGAATTTTTCTTAAGACGTTATGCTGAGCTGGGTTGGGAATTTAGAGATATAAATCCTAGACAAGCCATAAGGATAAATTCCATGAACGCTAACGAGGAAGAAGTCATAGACAGGCTGAAGTCCTTAGGGGTTGCGCTTGAAAAAATTTCCTTCTTAAAGAATGCCTATTGGGCTTGTGAATCAAAATTTTCCCTAGGGTCAACAACCGAATATCTTTTAGGCTTGTACTCAATTCAGGAGGCAGCTGCCCAAATTCCAGCAACATTATTCTCAGATTTAAAGAATAAAATTGTGTTGGATGCATGTGCAGCGCCCGGGGGAAAAACTGTCCAACTGGCTGATTTGATGGGGAACACTGGCGCTATAGTTGCCTTAGACGTTAAAAGAGAAAGATTAGCCGCCTTGTCAAATCAGCTTGAGCGGTGCAGTGTCAAAAACACCGTGGTTTATTGTTTGGACACCAGAAAAGTTTCGCAGCTCAAAATCAAGTTTGACAGGATTCTTCTCGATGTCCCGTGTTCAGGCAACTTTGCCACGGACGAAGAATGGTTCAGTAGAAGAACAATTAGGGATGTTGAAAGGAATGCAGCGCTTCAAAGAGAAATATTGGCGGAAGCAGTTAAAGTCCTAAAAGATAATGGCGAAATAGTATATGCAACATGCTCCCTAGAACCGGAAGAAAACGAGTTTAACATAGACTGGGCAGTAAGGAATTTGAACCTCAAAACCGAAAAAATTAGCTGCTACGGAGAAAAAGCCCCCACAAAAATTTTCGGAAAACAACTTGACAGCTCAGTGGAAAACTGCAGAAGAATATGGCCAAGCCAAACTCAAGGATTCTTTGTTTGCAAACTGAGAAGGGAAAGTGCTTAGGATGATAAGGCCCATAATGGATTTTGTGAAGAGGTTCGATGCGGAACTGAGACTTGACGAAAATTTTATTGTGAAAAAAAGAAATAAATGTTTCCTCCTAAATGAGAAGCTGAAAAATTTTGTTAGAGGAAGCTTCTTCTATGCTGGAATTTATCTTGGAGAAATTAGAAACGGGAGTTTCTTCCCAAGCATAAGTTTGTTGAAGATGATTGCAGAAAGGGCGGCAAATAAAATCGTAGTTGATAGAAAAACTGAGTGGCTTTTCATATGTGGTAGAGACATTTTTAGGCAAGGAATAATTAAGGTGAACGGTTCCAAGAGAAAGGGAGACTTTACCTTAGTGCTAAACATTCATGGAGAATGTCTAGGATTCGGAGAAATCACGCGAAACCTCGACGAGAAGGGAAGCGGAGTTTATGTTAAAAACATTTTAGACATAGGCGACTTTTTGAGAAGAGAAAAGCGAAATTCCTAATCAACCTGTACTTTTAACTCCTTTAATATTTCTTCAAGCTTCACAGTTTTCTGCTCCCTTCTTTTTAAGTTTCGAAGAACAACCGCCCCTTCATTTAGCTCTTTGCATCCAACTATTATTGCATACTCCATTTTTCTTCTGTCGGCATCTTCCAAAGCCTTGGTAACCTTGCGTCCCATAACCTCAACTTCAACCGGTACATCAGCTGCTCTAAGCATCTGCGCAATCTTCAAGGCCTCACCTTTCAAGCTGCTTTCCACAGGTATTACCATGACGGCTTTCTCTGTCTTTTCGACGATGACTTTTTGCATCTGCATGGCCAACATTATCCTGTCTATTCCATGGGCGACACCCACAGCAGGTGTTGGTTCCCCTCCAAACAACTCGATAAGATGGTCGTATCTTCCGCCTCCGCCTAGGGCTATGTCAAACTCTGGTACGTACACCTCAAAAATGATTCCCGTATAGTATTCAAGTCCTCGTGCAAATCCAGCGTCGGCAATAATGTCTATTTTACATTCGCTTTCTCGGATGAGCTTTAAAATTTCATGTAAGTTTTTTAGGGCTTTAACGGCTTCTTCGTATCCATCTACAAGTTTTCTCATTTTTTCTGTTATTGTAAAAACTTCTCTGCCTTTAAGCTTAACAAGTTCCTGCATTATGTTTAAACAGCCTTTGGATACGCCAACATCTTCCACAATTTCAAGCGCTTCCTCGTACTGCTTCTTGTCCAGTAGTTGCATGACAGCGTTTTGAGTTTTCTCTTCTAGGCCTTCTTGGTTGAATATTCCCCTCAAAACTCCAATATGCCCTATTTTGAAGACGTAATCTTTCAGTCCAACAGACTCCATTAAGCTGTTGGTTAACATTAAAATTTCAACATCTGCTTCAGGCATATTTGATCCCATCAACTCATAGTTTGACTGCCAAAACTCCCGGTACCTGCCTTTCTGCGGTTCATCGTAGCGGTAGACGCTTCCAAACGAAAAAGTTCTAAGCGGTCTGGGTTCTGTTCTCAGAGTTGTTGCGATAAGTCTTGCAACAGACGCTGTAAACTCTGGTCGTAAGGCGATGTCTCTTCCACCTAGGTCTTTGAACACAAACATTCGCGACCGCATTTCATCGCCGATTTTCGCCGCTAAAAGCTCGTATGATTCAACGACTGGTGTTATAACTTCTTTATAACCGTAAATTTTGGCTATTTTTCTCGCTTTTTCCTCAATGAACCGCATTAATCGTGCTTCTTCTGCTAGGAAATCTCGCATTCCCCGAACTGGCTTAAAGGCCTTCATTGATCTCCCACATTACTTTAACGTTAACTGTGAAACTGAATAGTAAACAGTTTCTCCTCTGCGGTTCATTACAGCTAAAATAAGCTCTTTTTTTAGGCTTTGGCAGTTCTTGAGAGTGTTTGTTAAGTCTTCTAATGAAATTGGTTTTCCTTCTTGAACACTTAAAATTAGGTATTTGGCTGTGTCTTTGCCGTACTCACCCCTTTCATAAACTCTGAAGTCCACCCCTAAGCCAAAGCCTTCTCTGACAACGTATCCACGATTTCTTAGGTCGCGATAAACTAGGTATTTAGCCCAAGCATTTTCATCTATGCTTTCATAGCGTTGAAGAAGCTTTCGGAAATCCACTTTCTCTCCCATTTCATCTTCAACCTCTAATATTCCCTTGTCCATGAGATAAAGAGCCTCATAAAACATAAGTGATAATTCGTCATTTTCTTTTACGCCATAACCTCTAGAAGAAAGTTCCTCCATATTCCCTTTTTCGGAAATCTTAACGCCTTTATCCGTAACAAATCCTTTAATTCTCACTTCCGCTCTAGTTTGTTCTTTGTTTTCATCCTTACTCATGTAACGCCCCTTCATCAGTATAAGCTTACATGTAACTGGCTTTAAACTTGTCAAAGTCCTCCTTATATAAGATTCCACTTTCGCAGACAATAGCTGTCACGTATTCCAGAGGAGTTATATCAAAAGCAGGATTAAGAACATCTATGCCTTCAACCGCAATCCGCTGCGAACCGATATATACGACTTCTTCAGGGCTTCTTTCTTCAATAACCACATCTGCTGATGTCTGTGTTAAGTTAAAGGTGGATTTTGGAGCTGCAACATAAAAGGGTATGTTGTGTTCTTTGGCTAAAACTGCGATGGTGAATGTTCCAATCTTGTTGATGACAGCGTCCTTAACTATTCTGTCAGCGCCGACCACAACCTTGTCAACTAGCTTCTTGTGCATCACATATCCAACCATGCTGTCGGTTATCAAAGTTACCGGGATATCATCCCTCTTAAGCTCGTATGTTGTGAGTCTAGCTCCCTGCAGTTTTGGGCGGGTTTCAGTGGTTATAACCCTTATGCGTTTTCCATCTTCCCAAGCGGCTCTTATTATGCCTAAGGCTGTGCCATAACCAACAGTGGCTAAGGCTCCAGCATTACAATGCGTTAAGACGACATCGCCGTCTGCTATAAGGCTGGCACCATACTTACCAATGGAACGATTTGCTTCAACATCTTCGTCAGCTATTTTTTGCGCTTCTCGGACAACAAAAGCCACCAAGTTCTCAGCGCTTCCACTAAAGGTTTTTGCTTTTTCAAGAGTTCTGTCTATAGCCCAAAAGAGATTAAAAGCCGTTGGGCGCGTCCCCTTAAGAGTTTCCGCTGCTTTTTCCATTTCCACAATCAGTTTCTCTCTTGTTTTTGCTTTTGAATTGTAAGCGGTTAAAGCCAGCGCGAAGGCTGCAGCAGCGCCCAGCAGAGGCGCACCCCTTATTTTCATGGTTTTTATGGCTTCAGCCACTTCTTCGCAAGTTTTCAGTTCCAATAAAACAGTTTCATGTGGAAGCCTTGTCTGGTCTATTGTTACGACTTTTCCATTTCGCCACTCTATTGTCCGCGTTTGCATGACTCCTAACCAGTAAACCGTTTATGCATTGAGTAGTATAAAATTTTGTTAAGGCAAAGTGAAGAACATGAAACGTGAAACTCTAATAAACCTTCTTGAAAAATTTGGGCGTCGATATCCAGAAGTTTTAGGAATAGACCTCTCAGAAGGAAAAGATGAGAATGTTTTCAAATGGTTTTTGGCGTCAGTGCTTTTCGGAGCGCCAATAACAGAAACTTCAGTTATTAAAACCTACAACTGCTTCAAAAAGTATAACGTCTTAAGCCCAAAGCGGATAATCGAAACTGGATGGGACGGGCTTGTCAAAATTTTAGATGAAGGCAGCTACACACGTTACGATTTTAAAACTGCTGATAAACTCTTAGAAGTAATGCAAAATCTAATGGAAAAGTATAATGGAAGCCTCTGCCGCCTCCATAAAGAAGCTTTAGACCAGCACGATCTAGAAAAGAGGCTTAAGGATTTAGGAAAAGGCATAGGCAATATAACCATAGGCATTTTTCTAAGAGAAATGCGCGACATCTGGGTTAAGGCAGACCCGGCTCCAACAAACATTGTGGTTCTCACCGCCAAAAACCTTGGAATAGTAAAGGAAACAGGCGAAGATGATTTGGCGCAATTAAAACGTTTCTGGTTAAAAAACAAAGTTGAAGGAAATTCCTTTGCGAATTTTGAAACAGCTCTTCTTAGAGTTGGAAAAGGTTTCTGCAGAAAAAGAAGATGTGCTGTTTGCCATTTTAAGGCTGAGTGCTTGATTCATGAGGTGCATTAATGTAAGTGATAACCTCGATTGGGCATTCTCCAGCATTTTTCAACTTTTTCTTCCATTCGTCTCCGACGGCTATAAGTGAGAAAATCCCAGAGATTTCAGCCTTTGCCTTTTTAACCAAATTAACCATAGCAGCTTGCGTTTCTCCAGTTTTAATCATGTCGTCAACGATCAGCACGCTGTCTCTCCTTTTGATGGCGTCCTTAGGCACATAAAGCGTCACAGTCACTCCTGAATCCTTTCCCAAAACGTAAGTCTCTTCCAGAAAAGCCTTAACACCGACCTCTTTACTTTTCTTGGCAATTACAAGGTTCACTCCAAGGGCGTTAGCAACCATAGTGGCCAACGGAATTCCGTCAACGGCCGCTGACAAAACTTTGGTTACACGTTTCCCAGCAAAGTTCGCCAAAGCATGGTTAGCTGCTTGCTGAAGAATATTGAAATCGCCAATAATCTCGGTGTTATCAAAATACCCGTTCTCATCAAATTTTATTCTGCTGCGAAGCTCCGCTTCCAAACCAACAATTTTCGACAAAACCTTCCATAACTGTTTCGCTCTGGCAGTGTTTGGCAAAACATGCCCTTTGGCATATCTGCTTAAAACCGTGACTGGCAAACCCGTTTTGGAAGCTAACTCGCGATATGTAATGTTCCTCTTATACTTCGCAGTTCTAAGCAGTTCAATCGTCATCAACCGAAGTTTTAAGTCCTCCGCATGGGTGCTCATAACAATCCCTTATACACCTACAAGTCAAACATTAAAGTGTTCCAATTTATTATTGCAACGCAGATTTAAAATTTCTCCTCGCAAACAAATATAACGGCATTAGGCTTATAGAAGTGGCAGATTTGAGTAAATTCAAACGCACATCTAAAATCTCAGTGTTGAGCTTACCAATGTTACAATACTATGAGCAACAATCGTTTCCACCATCTCGAGATTCAAACTCACCTCTGCACCAAACACCATTAATTAACGTTTAAATTCCTAGCTTTCATATTCTTAAAAGGCGTAATTCTTTTTGCAACTTTAAACATTCTGAGCCATTCGATGTCGGATAGGAATAGTCCTGAGTATGCTCCAGCATAACAGGCTATTCCACATCTTTCGCATATGGGTTTGATTCCGTTTCCGTCTGTGTTAGATATAACACATGGTTGTTTCGTTTTGCCGCTGCTGTCCAAATTTATGAAAAACCAGCCGGGACAATTTGCAGCCCATTTTCCATCTCTAAATAGGTTTAGTTGTTTCGATGTGTTAGCAATAAAATCCGGATATTTTTCTTTAATTTCTAGTAACTTGTCTATAGTCTCATTTCTGAGTTTTCCATAAGGCAACCATAAATCATCATCGTAAGAGAAAGGTGTATGAAATTGAAATGTGACAGCTCGGGCGAAACTGTACCATTCATTAACAACTTCCTCAATGCATTTACAGTTTAAACTGTTTATCGTCATGTTAATGACAACACCTACTTCTGGATGGTCAAGAACATTTCGCTTCACCTTCCTGTATATTTTCGCCCCCCTAATCGCATCGTGAATTTTTTCTGTTCCGTCTATTGAAATAAAATAGCCCGCACCAAAATCGACCAATGGCAATGTTCCATTTGTCACTATGGTAACATATCTCCATTTCATCTCGCTGAGAATAGCATCAATGACGTCCGGTCTAAGAAGTGGTTCACCACCTGTCAAACTGATAGACATTACATCATTTTTTATGAATCTTTCCCTCACAATATTTCTCCATTTATCTGCACTTAATTCTTCATGCGCCGTCCTGTTCAGCCACCAATAACAATGCATACATTTCAGATTGCAAGAATTCGTAATGTCTGCGGAACCAAATATTGGTAATTTTTTCTTAAAATATTCTATTTGGATTATTTTATAAGCAACTTTTATAACGCCAACGAGTTTTTTCAAATTGAAGCCTACTCATAATAGTAATTGAAAATCAACAAATTAATTTTATTGAATTTCCTGGTGAATGTTTCCAAGAAGTAACTTA
>Ga0315298_1003770_pt1 | contig 23563 bp, 19 predicted proteins | sample WHS_1_MG_FD_203077 | JGI IMG/M metagenome (GOLD analysis project Ga0315298, IMG submission 203077) | Extremophilic microbial mat communities from Washburn Hot Springs, YNP, Wyoming, USA - WHS_1_MG | ecosystem: Environmental > Aquatic > Thermal springs > Hot (42-90C) | place: USA: Wyoming...
GTGGTATCGATCATGATGGGGGCGCGGATCTTGCGGATCAGGGCTTCGTAGAAAGGCGGAATGTCCTTGATTTCTTCGCGGTCCGTAGATTGGAGGCAGACGTCCACGATCTGCGCGCCGTTCTTCACCTGGCGGCGGGCGATCTCCGAGGCCTCATCCCATCTCTCCCCGGCGATCAGGTTCTTGAAGGCGCGTGAACCAATCACGTTGGTGCGCTCGCCCACCAGCAGCGGGCGGTTCGAATCCTCCGCCTCCACCAGGTCGATGCCCGAGTAGAAGGAGCGGTGCGACGGGGGCGGAACCGCGCGGGGGCGCTTTCCTTCCACCATCTGTGCAATGGCGCGGATATGCTCCGGGGTGGTGCCGCAGCATCCCCCCAGAATGTTGATCCACCCGTGCAGTACGAACTTCTCGAGCTGGCTGGCCAGCGAGGTGGGCGTCTCCAGGTATTGGCCTTCCTCGTTGGGAAGGCCGGCGTTCGGATAGCAGGAGATCCGCGTAGGGGCCAGTTCGCTGAGCGTGCGGATGTGGTCGGTCATGAACTCCGGGCCGGTGGCGCAATTCAGCCCGATGGACAGCAGGTCCATGTGCGCCGTCGAGGCCCAGAAGGCATCGGCGGTCTGGCCGCCGAGCATGGCGCCCATCGGCTCGATCGTGCAGGAGAGCATCACCGGAACGTCGCGTCCGGACTCGCGTCTCAGGCGCTGGATGGCCAGCAAGGCCGCCTTCACGTTGCGCGTGTCCTGGCAGGTCTCCAGCAGCAACAGGTCGGCGCCGCCTTCCACCAGCGCTTTAGCCTGGGTGTAGAAATTCTCTTCCAGCTCGCGAAAGGTGATCCCCCCAGTGACGCTGATCGCTTTCGTGGTAGGCCCCATGGAACCGGCCACGAACCGGGGCTTCGAGGGACTCGAGAACTCGTCCGCGGCACGCCGCGCCAGTTCCGCGGCCGTGCGATTCAGGGCGACGGCTTCACCGGCCAGATCGTATTCGGCCAGAACCAGGGGGGTGCCGCCGAAGCTGTCGGTCTCGATCATATCGGCGCCGGCATTGAGGTAGGCGCGGTGGATATCCAGTACCACGTCCGGCCTGGTCTTGACCAGGTACTCGTTGCAGCCCTCATAATCCGGGCCTCCAAAGTCGGCCGCCGTCAGATGGCGCTGTTGGAGCATCGTGCCCATGGCGCCATCGAGTACAAGGATACGTTCGTCCAGAACTTCAGCAAGCTGCTTCGACATGTAGGGAGACTATGATTTTAGCAGCTTATCGAGAAGAATTGACTGCTCTTCCAGCGATTTGCGCAAAAGGCGGACCCGCGAGACCTGATTGTAGAGGGCCAGAGCCGAGCGCAAGTACTCCGCCTCCGGGATCTGGAGGGAAGCGGCGAGTTGCTTTGCTTCGGTCGCTTCAGGCGATTGGCCGGTCTGCGGGGAGGCCTGGGGAGCCGCTTGAACACTGCCAGCCGCGGGTTTCTGAGCAGCCGGAGCTGGCTCGGGAAGCGGCGCCGCCTCAGAGAGCAGCGCCTCCGGCCGGATCGCCTCCGGAGTATAGGCGGCGTTGACGAAGGTCTGCTTTCCGGTACTCGTTTTTACTTGCAAAACTGCCTGGATCTGATTGTATTGTTGGGCTGTTAAAGCCGCGGTCGCCTCCAGGAAAAGGAGTGAGCCGAAAGGCACGAAATCCTGCCCTCCGTACAGTGTCTTCAGCTTCTCGTGAAAGGCTTCCACCAGAGCGGCCGCGAACTGAGTCAAGCCGCCCAGGGCCTGTTCGGGGTTCTGTTTCGCCACTTCACGGCCCTTCTTTGCTAAAGCCGCCAGGCGGTCGACGAAAAGAGCATCGGCCCGCAGCAGCGCACCGAAAAGCCGGGGATCTTTGGCCACCGAAGTGAGAATGCTGGCAGCCTGGCTTGGGGCGTAGAACTCAGCGGTGCCTTTCTTGGCCCTGGGAAGCAGGAAATCGTGAATCCGCGCCAGTTCTGAGGGCAGAGTCCGCCCGGATGAATTGATTGCTCGCAATGTATCTTCAATATCTTGGGCGTCATAAGTGAAACTCTTGCCTTCGCAGGGCTGGCTGGTCTTGTAAACGATGAGGGGCCAGGCTGCGGCGAGGTCCTCGTAGCGCTCGGGGCGGCTGAAATAGACGAATGGGAGCCACCGGCGCATGGCTCGCTGAATGGCCGTCGAGACTCTTGCCATGGCAGGGCCTCCGTCCTGGGGCACACTCAGCCACGCTGCGGCGCAGGCCCCCGGAACCGTCAGGGCCAGCGACATTTCGATCTCTCTGTCGGCAGGAACCGACTCCAGCCATGATCTTGCATCGCTTTGAAAATCATATGCTTGAATGATTGTTTCGAGAGATGGCTTGAAAGTCTTCCGGGAGTCTGTGTAGGCCAGAGTGAAGTCGGGCTCGCGCCGCAGGGCTCCGGCCAGAGTCAGGGCCGTCTGGTAGTGGTTCTTGCGCGCCATCCGGTCGGCGGCGTTCACCGTGAAAACCAGCAGGCGGCCGTTACCGTCCTGTTCGATCTGGGCTTTACCCACCGCTTCCAGCCGCGTCTGCCACTCCTGCGGGCTGAAGAAGGGCAAATGCAGTTCGATTCTCGACTCACGCGCCAAAGAGTGGGTCAACAGCGCCTGGCGAAAGCGGACCCAATCGCCGGGTTGCCTCAGTAGCGCCGCAAAGTCGCCCTGAACCGCCCGTTTCCAGGCCGGTACGGCGTCGCCCTCGAGGCGGAAAGAGCAGTCGATGAGCGCTGTGGAGTCTTCGGAAGCTCGGAGGCGATAGCTCAGATCTGCGGAATATTTGGTTTCGAGGGCAGTTAAAGCGTTTTTGTAAATATTATCTCTAAGTGGAAGAATATCTGTGGCTTGGGCAACGGCCAGACCAGTCTGCAAGGCGTTTGCCAGGGGATCCGGGATCTCGACCGACGGCTGGGTCGCCTGGGCCGCGGCCGTGACGCCGGCCTGGAAGAACCGGCTATTTTTTGAAGTTTTCTTGATTTGCAGACGCAGCCAGCCACCGGTGTCGTGACTGATGCAGAGCAGGAAACTGCCGGAAACGGCCAGGTCAAGATTGGCGCCAGCGCTGGGTTCAATCTTCGCTCCTACTTCAGCCTGGACTTGGCCGGCTTTGACTTCCCGGAGCCAGGTGAGGTCGTAGCCCAGTTTGACGGAGGCGGCGAGTTGGACTGTGCCCTCGAATTCCAGGGCGATGACGGCGTTGTCCGGAAGGTCGGAAGCGGACTCGATGAGCGCGGGTGGAACCAGACCCTCCAGAGCGGGGCGGAACTGGTCGGCGGCGCCTAGCTGGCGCTGGACGGGAGCGATCAGCGCCAGCCGGACGGCGGTTCCCGCCGAGCCTTGGGCCTGGGCCGTGACGCCCTGGACCAGAGGAGCGGCTGCGCCCCCCTGCGCGTTCCCGCCCAGATGCGCTGACAACACGGTGTAGCGATAAAGCCCCTCACCGGAAGGCAGCAGTGTGGCGATGTCCTGGGCGAGTCCGGCCCGCGACAGCGCGTCGGAAAGGTTCCGGAAGCTCGCCAGGGATGCTGCGCCGCCCGCTTGCCCGGACAAAGGAAGCAAAGGAAGTTGCGGCAGCGCCGGCAAATTCAGGCTGAGGCTGGAGAACTCGACGTCGCGGTCAGGAAGCGTTTCGTTGCGCTCCAGCGCGCGGGCGACCTCGGCATCGGACGGAGCCGAAAGGGTGGCGGCCAGGCTGCCAAGCTTGCTGTTGAGTCGGTATTCGGACATGATCCTGATCCCATTGTGGGATTCCATGTTCCGCCGGCGTTTGGACCCGGGCGCACAAGTGACTGATAAAAAGGGTAAAAAATCGAGCCGGAAGGTGTTACGGCAATACCAATACAATGGGAGATGGAAACCCTATGGATCAGGATCCCCAGGTTGAGAAGCGCGGCGCCGCGTGGAGTTCTGTCGCGGCAGCGGTCTTGCTGACCACACTCAAGATCGTGGTCGGCGTGACCACCGGGAGCCTGGGCATACTGGCCGAAGCGGCCCATTCCGGCCTGGATCTGATAGCGGCGGTCATGACCTTGGTGGCAGTCAGGGAATCAGGCCGCCCGGCGGACCCCGGGCACCTCTATGGACACGGCAAAGTGGAGAACCTGTCGGCCATGTTCGAAACCCTGCTACTGCTGGCCACCTGCGCCTGGATCATGTATGGCGCGGTTCAGCGCCTGGCCTCAGGCAGCGTCGAGATGGAGGTCACATTCTGGTCGTTTGCGGTCATGGCGATATCGATCATTGTGGACGTCTCCCGTTCGCGCATGCTCTACCGGACCGCCCGCAAGTATAACAGCCAGGCTCTGGAGGCCGACGCACTCCACTTCAGCACCGATATATGGAGCTCGGCGGTGGTGATCCTGGGTCTTATCTCGGTCAAAGCCAGCGAGTTGTTCCCGGCGCTGGCGTGGCTCCGCTATGCCGACGCGGTGGCGGCCATTCTGGTGGCGGCGATTGTGGTGCAGGTGAGCGTGAAACTCGGGTTCCGGACCGTCCATGCACTTCTGGATACCGCGCCGGCAGGAATGGCGCAGCAGATCGTTGCCGCCGTGGAAGGTCTGGAGGGGGTCACTGACTGCCACCGGGTGCGGGTGCGTTATTCGGGTTCGCAACTCTTCGTGGATGCCCATGTGCTGGTGGACGGAAACCAGACGCTCAAGCAAGCTCATGACTTGACCGACGAGATCGAGCAGACCATCCGCGGTCTTGCGCCTAACGCGGATGTGACGGTACACCCGGAACCAACCCAGACTCCGCCACAACAGTGAAACGCCGGCGTCCGGCGCGCCGCAAACGGTCAAAGATAGCGCTTCCGCGCTTCGCGGCACAGCGAGAGCCACTGTTCCTTTTGCGGTTCGCTGAGGGACTCGGCCGGAAGCGCGCGAACCCGCTCCATGTATCTGTCGATCCACTCCCGCAGCCGGGCCAGTGCGCGGGGATCCCGCCTGGGCTGGCTCGAAACGTAAATGGGGCTCGTATGCGCGAATCGTACCGTGCGGCTGTTCTTCTCGAAGCAACGGGCCGCAATCCAGTCGCCGCCGGCAACCGTGATTGTCCGGAGCGCTTTCACCTGCGAGGGACTCTGTCGCGGCTCGAACGACCCCACGACGTCGCCGTTTACAATCAACTCGGCGGTCTCCAACTCGCCCCGCGAGATCGCGGTCAAGCTGATTCTCACCCTCTTCGTGCCTGCCGGCAGCACAGCTCCGGGCATCTCACCGTTGGCGGAGAGGAAGAGCATGGGTCCGTTGGTCACGAAGTTCCGTCCGGCTCTTTGACCCTCGAACCAGGTTTCGGGCGTGAAGCGGTGGCCGAGAAACACATAGGAGCGGCTGTAGCCCAGCGGATTCGCCAGCACGCCGTTGGCGGATCCGGCCGAAGCGGGGATGCGCATCCCGGCCGAAAGCCAGGTGTAGTACAGGTCGAAGACGTAGTTGGCGAAGCCGCGGAATCCGGGGTACTTCACCCTGTCGCGCGGGCGGCCCCAGGCCTCGGAGTCGAGCAGGCCCTCCTCAAGGAAGTGGTTGTTGGCGACACCAATGCTGTCGGGCCGGACCAGAGCTGCCATCACGGGCGCCGCCCACCAGATGATCTTCTCCTGGTCGATAAAAGCCTGGTTCCGCTTCGCTTCTTCCCATGTCGCTACCGGAGGGGGCCACTCGGCTTTTCCTCCGTACAGAGTGATCGGATTTCGGAGTCCAAGAAAGAGCGCCGCGCCCCAAGGCCGCTCGTCTTCGGCATTGTTGACGGAATAGTATCGCGAGGCGGCAAGACGGATCAGCGGCTGTTCAGGCCACGCCTCCAGGTTCGTGCTCTGGTTCCACTTCGTAATGGCCGGCGCGAAGTTCAGCCCGGACGCTTCCATCAGGAGCGGCATCTCCGGAGGCGCGCGGTGGATGTGCAGATCCGCCGACCACCATCCGCGGGCCGCCATGTCAATCCAGCGCTTGAGGCGCACCCGCGCGACGGGTCCCTTCGCGGCGGCCAGCCTGACCGGCAAGTACTCCGCCCCGCGGTCCACCTCAACTGCAAGGCCCGAACCTGGAAGGCTGATCGAGCATTCGCCCTTCACGATTGCGCCCAACTCGGGGAATCGCGGATGCGCGGCCAGCGGATCGGCCGGCTTTGTCAGGCGTACCGGTTGGAGCTGCCCTTGCGCGTTCCGGAGACGGACCCGGGCTGCCGCGGGTCTGCCATGTTCGTCGGCAATCCATAGCCGGATGGTTTCCGCTCCGGCAGCTTCAAGAAGGAATGCGGCCGCCAGCAGCACGGGAAGCGGTTTCAGACTGGGGAACACGTGCATCATTCTATCCGGGACGGCCGTTGGTCCGAACCACAAAGTAGGGCTGGCGCCAGCCAGGGGGTTCCAAAGCCGGATAGAGCACCCACGCGGCGGGACCCTCGCGCAACTCGAAATAGTATTGCAGCGGGAAGGGGGATTTGGTGTATTCGGCCGGGATCACAGCCCGGCGCCGCTTTCCGGACGCCTGCATCTCGACTACGCGGAATTCCTCGGCCTGGTTCACGTGCCGGTAGTGCAGACGGGCTGTGGCCGGCTTGCCGAGAGTAATCTCGATGGGGAGTGGCGCGCCCGGCCGAAAGTGCGGGGCCGGCGTGTGGTGGCAGGGGATGGAAACGCGGCGCGGTGGCGCGAGCACCTCGCGAATCGCCCGGCTCACCGCCTCCGAAACTTCGGGTTTCGCTTCCGCCAGCCGGGCCTCCATGGCGGCGATGTCTTCGTCGATGGCGGGCAGGCGGTCCAGCCAGTGGCCGCGCATGTGCCTGGCGTAGCCGAAGGTGATGTCGGAGCGATAGACGTCCCGGGCCCCTTCGGCGGCCTCCGCCCATGCGGCGCGTGCGGCGCGATAGATTTTGATGGCTGCTTCCAGCGGAGCTCGCTCGCCGGTGCGCTGGTGAATACTGTACAACACGGCGCTCCGCAACTTGCCCGCGAAGAAGCGGCCCAGGCCGGCCTGGATGGCGACATCCGCGCTGAGCCGGCGAAACTGGGTTCCCGCAGCGCCCGCGGACTCGGCCCCGGCCCGGTGGCCGGCCGCTGCGCCGGCGAAATCGTCAAGCCAGCGCGCCACCGTGAGCGGCGAGTACCTGGCGGTAAGATCCCCCTTGAGCAGTTCGCCGGCGAAGTCGTCAACCCGGGCGAACAGCACGGGGTCGAACGGGCTGGAGGCTCCAAAGGTCTTGGGGGCGGGCGTATCGCCGTAGGGTTGCGGCCGGCCCCTGTCGACCGTAGGCATGTTGGTGTACATCTCGGGCCAATACGTGTTGTTTGCGCCGGAGGCGCCGTGGACCGTGGTGACGAGCGGCAAGATGCGGCTGGCATTGGCCAGCGCGGCTTCGCAATCCGCGGCCGCCGGGCCGAACTGCTTGCCGAGCGGGCGCCGCCAGGTGTCCGCGCCGGCGTCCGGGTTGTAGAGCAGGCGCCCCCAAACCCGATAGGTGTACAGATACTTCTCCCAGTCCCAGCGGGGGTTCAAGGAGGCGTCGGCGTAGCCACAACGGCCGCCCGGCAGACCCGAGCCTTTGCGCCCCTTGAAGGAGAGTGGTTCGCACAACTCGATGCCGGCGCTGCCGCAAAAGCTGGAGGCGCGGCCGTAGGCGGCGGCCGTCTCAGGGTCGCCCCACAACAAGACGCGCTGCGTGCCGGGCCACATGCGGTGAAGCACGCCGTGGCGCCGGTCCTCGCGAAGCAGGTCGCCATAACCGTAGCGAAGGAACTTACGGGATCCGCCGCTTAATGCGAAGAACCCCCGGTCCTGGCGCTCCGGGGCGGGCTTCTCCAGGTCGCGGATGCCGGCCTGATGATAGGGCAGCCCCATGTGCTCAGCCCAGTATTTCGGCGAGACGTTCACGGGCATGCCAGTAGCCAGAGCCACGTCGATCATGGCATAGTCCATGCCCTTGGCGTGCATGTCGATTTCGATCTTACGCCCCGTGCGCACGATGCCGGAGAACACGGTTCTCCAGAAATCGTAAGCGCCCTCGGCCACGCCGCTTTCGCCGTGGATGCGGAAGGTGACGCCACGGATGGCAGGGCAGGCTTCGAGCAGGGTATAGAGCGCGTCGCGGCAATACGCGGCGTGGTTATCCGGCCCGAGGCCGTCGATGAAGTAGTTCACCTGGGGGTTGTCGGGAAACTGATACCCGTGGGTCCACAGGGCAAGCTGGAAGTCAAGCCCGCGCGCCTCGGCCTCGTTGCCGATGAAGCGCAGCATCTCCAGGTTGCGGTCGCGCTCGGCGTCGCTCAGGCCCCGTGCTCTCACGTCATACCCCGGCGGCGCTACCAGGAAAGGATAAGCGAAGTGGAGGTAGGTGTCGCGCACCTCGGCGAGAAAATCGTAACCGATTCCGAAGGCCAGGCTGAATCGATTGAAACGCTGGGCGGCGAGCATGGAGAGATATTCCGGCCACATGGCGCGGTCATGGAACCAGGGTTTGTCCTCCACGTTGCTGACGAAGCAGCGGGTAACGCTGCGAATGGTATTGGCGGGGCGCTCAGCGACAGGCCGGGGAAAGGTGAGAGCGGCGACGGGGTCGCCGGAGTGGCGGACCCGGTCGGCCAGATCCAGCGTTGCATAGACGAGGCCCCTGGGATCACTGCCGAAAACCAGAAGCGCGGGACGGCCCGCGATCTTGGCGGGCGACAGCGCCAGGGCCTCCGGGCAGGCCGGCAGGAGGCCCCGCGCTCCGGGCGCCGAGGGCCCGGCCAGGATTACGGAAAAATCAGCGGGTCCGGCCGGGCCGGTGCTGACCACGACGCGGCTCTCCTCCAGCGCGCGTTCCAGTTCCCTGGCGGCCCAGCGGACCGGAGCGGACCCGGCCACGGGATCAGCGGGATCCGCAGAAATCGAGACGCTTCGAGCGGCTCCCGGCACGGCGGCGGGCGACGCGGCGCCGGCCAGCAGGAATTCCCGGCGGTTCAAATCAGAACGATGGACAGGCATCTGTGCGCTCCGAAATGGGCATTGTACCGTGCCGCCCGCGCTCCATCCCTGCCTTCCTTACGCCGGGGCAAGCGGGAGAGCCGGAAATCCGCTATGCTGGAAGAGACGTGGAAGCCGATCCGCAACCCCCCTTACTAGCCGGCTAGCTGATTCTCCTTCCGAAATATCCTGAATAATGAAGTGTTTTTCTGAACTCTCGCTGTGCTCTCGCTTGCAGAGCAACCTGGCAAAGCAGGGCTTTGTCCAGGCCACCCCCGTGCAGGCCCAGGCGATTCCTCCGGCGCTCGCCGGCCGGGACGTAGTGGCCACCGCGCAAACCGGAACGGGTAAGACCCTGGCGTTTCTTCTTCCAATGCTGCAACGGCTGGCAGACGGAGGCGGCAAAGGCGGCATCCAGGCCGTGGTGCTCAGCCCCACTCGCGAACTTGCCATCCAAACCTACGAATCGTTTACCCGGATCGCCGGCGGCATGGACATCCAGGCCGCCCTGGCGGTGGGCGGCATGCAGGAGGCCCATCAACTGCGTGCGGTCCGCCAAGGCGCTCAGGTTCTGATTGCGACTCCCGGCCGACTGTGTGACTTCCTCGATCGCCGGGCGGTCAATCTCAGCGCCGTGCGGTTCTTCGTCCTGGACGAAGCCGACCGCATGCTCGACATGGGCTTTCTCCCCTCCCTTCGCGCCATCCTGAAGGCCGTGCCGGCGTCCCACCAGACCCTGTTGTTTTCGGCCACTATTGAGACCTCGGTGGCCCATCTGGTGGATGCGCACGTGCGCAATCCGGTCCGGGTGGCCATCGGACCGGCCACCCAACCCGCTGAACAGGTCAACTTGCACGTGTACGAAGTCGAGCCGGACCGCAAGCTCAGCCTGCTCACCACCCTGATCGGACGGGAACCGGGGACGTTCCTGGTATTCGCGCGCACCAAGCACGGCACGGACCGTCTGGCGAAGAACCTGGTCCGCACTGGCGTGAAGGCCGCGCGCATCCATGGCGGCCGCACGCAAAGCCAGCGGAACCACGCCCTGAACGGATTCAAGGGCGGAGAGTATCGCATCCTGGTGGCCACCGATGTGGCCGCCCGCGGTATTCACGTCGAAGGCATCGCCCACGTGGTGAATTACGATCTTCCGCAGGCGCCCGAGGACTTCATCCACCGGGTGGGGCGCACCGGCCGCGCCGGCGCCAGGGGCACGGCTTCCACCTTCAGTACGCGAAGCGAACGCGGCGAAATCCGCCGCATCGAGCGGGCCCTGAACGTCCGCCTCACGCCTCGTGAACTCGCCTCCGGCCGCCGCAACGCGGAGGGGAGGGAAATATGAAAAGCACAAGCAACCCAGCTCCGGCCCCGCCGGCCGCCCGCCACCCGAAAGGGTCCCGCGCCCGGATACTCCTCAGCTCGGTCTTTGGTCCGTATGCCCAAGACGACGATTTCGGCAGCCGCACCATGAACCCGATGGAGCTTTACCACAACCAGGTGACCAGGGCGCAGGGCTCGTTCTCATTGCGCCGCTTCCACCGTTCCTGGGGCATCATGATGATCCAGAACAACATCTCGGCGCCTTGCACGGTTCTGGATTTTCCCACCCGCGACGGATTCGCCCGCGAGCTCGCCAGGAACCGCTACGACGTCGTAGGCATATCGTCGATCATCGTGAACGTGGGAAAAGCCCGCGAGATGTGCCGCCTGACGCGGAAGCTCTCGCCGCACTCCACAATCGTCGTCGGCGGGCACGTCGCGGCTATTCCCGGTGTGGAGCGCCTCCTGGACGCCGATCATATCGTTAAGGGCGACGGCATCGCGTGGATGCGCAGCTACCTCGGCGAGGATCCGGAGGCTCCCATCCGTCATCCCGCGCTCTCCTCCGGGTTCGATCTGCGGGTGATGGGCGTCAGAGTCCCGGACCTGGTCGACCGTTCCGCTACCGTCATTGCATCGGTGGGCTGCCCGCTGGGCTGCAACTTCTGCGCTACCTCCGCGTTCTTCGGCGGCAAAGGCAAAGTGCTCAACTTCTGCGCGACGGGTGAGGAACTGTTTCAGGTCATGGAAGAAGCTGAAAGGTCCCGGAAGGTGAAGTCTTTTTTCATCCTCGACGAGAACTTCCTGCTCCAGAAGCAGCGTGCCATGGACTTGCTCGCCAGAATGAAGGCCGCCGGAAAGAGCTGGGCGCTCAACATCTTCTCCTCCGCCAATGCGATCCGGAAGTACAGTTGCGAGGAACTGGTGGAACTGGGCGTCGCCTCGATTTGGGTGGGCCTGGAATCGCCAAACTCGAACTACTCGAAGCTCGAAGGCGCCGACACCATGGGTATGGTGCGCGAACTGCGCGAGCACGGCATCATGCTGCTGGGGTCCACGATTCTGGGTCTGGAGCACCACACCCGGGAGAACATCACCGCCGAGATTGAGCATGCCATCGCGCACCAGACCGACCTGCACCAGTTCATGCTCTACACCGCGGTGCCGGGCACGCCGCTCTATCGCGACATGGCCGAACAGGGGAGGCTGCTGGACACCGATCTGGCCGACATTCACGGCCAGTTCGGCTTCAACTTCCGGCATGCGGCGATCTCGCGCGAGGAGTCCAAGAAGTTTCTCGACTGGGCTTTCTGGCGGGACTTCGAGCGCAACGGTCCGAGCCTGTTCCGCATCTGCCGGACTACCTTCGAAGGCTGGAAGCGTTACAGGAATCACCCCGACCGGCGCGTGCGAGAGCGCTTCGCGCGGGAAGCGCGCTCCCTGCGGCGCGCCTACGGCGGCGTTCTCTGGGCGATGGAACACCGGCTCGAGCGCACCAACCGCTCGGTTTCCCTGCAAATCCGCGCCCTGCGCAAGGATCTGGAGCGGGAATTCGGGGGGCTGACCGCCGCCGCGGCCCGCCTGCTCGGTCCCGTGCTCTGGTGGACCAGCCTTCGGGAGGAAAAGCGCCTGGCCAAGGGTCGGGGTTACGAACCGCCTACCATCATCGAGCGGCAGCACTGGTTGGAAGCCTGAGCGTGCTCGCTGTGCGAAGATCGAAGGAATGGGCGAACAAGAACAGATCGGCCGCCGGCGGGCGTTGCATCGCCTGGCAACGGCTCCCGCGGCGTGGCTTGCGGCGCCGGATGAGCCTCGCCGGAGCGAGGCCAGCGGCTCGGATTCGGGTTCCCTGTTCCGGGCGATCGAACAGATCGCCGGACAGCAAGAATATACGCACTCCTTCCTCGGGAACCGCTTCCGGAGCGTAGAGGAGTATCGCCGCGCGGGACGCGACGCCGTGTTCCAGGCCTTGGGATACAACCCGGGCGCAGTGCAGCCCCGGCCGGAAGTGGTGGATCGCCAGGACCTCGGGGAGTTCGTGCGCGAAAAGCTGGTGTTCTCCACTGCGCCGGACTGCCGTGTCCCCGCCTACCTGCACATCCCCAAGGGGCTGAAAGGACCGGCCCCGGCGATTGTCGACCTGCATTCTCACGGCGGCATGTTCATTTTCGGCAAAGAGAAGGTCGTCGATCTCGGCCGCAACCACCCGGCGATGGTCGAGTACCACAAACAGAACTACGGGGGACGCCCCACCTCGACCGCGCTGGTCCGCCGCGGCTACGTCGTCATCACCATCGACGCCTTCCCGTTCGGCGAGAGGCGGCTGATGATGGACGAGGATCTGAAGTACGGCTGGGATCGCGCGCAGTACTCCGTCGAAACCGTCGAGCGTCTGAACAAGGTTTGTCGCGCGAAGGAATCGACTCTGGTGAAGTCGCTGACCTATGCGGGCGTTACATGGCCCGGCATCGTGGCCTGGGATGACATCCGCACGGTGGATTACCTGGTGAGCCGCCCCGAGGTGGATGCCCGGCGCATCGGGTGTGTGGGTGTCTCGCTGGGCGGTTACCGCTCGCTGTTCCTGGCCGGGCTGGACGATCGCATCGCGGCAGGATGCGTGGTGGGTTTCATGTCAACCGTCCGCCCCATGATCCAGCGGCACATGGATACGCATTCCTTCGTGCACTTCGTCCCTGCACTCCACCGCTACCTGGACTTTCCGGATGTAGTGGGTCTCCGGGTCCCGCGTCCCCTGCTGGTTCAACAGTGCAGCCGGGACGCGCTGTTCCCGCCCGAGGGCATGCGCCAGGCGGTGGAAAAATTGGAGGCGATCTACGCCAAAGCAGGAGCCGCGGACCGGTTCACCGCACGGTTTTACCCGACGCCGCACCAGTTTGGCATCGCCATGCAGGAGGACGCCTTCGCCTGGCTGGACCGCCACCTTAAACCGGCCGGACAGTGACCTGAATTCGGCACGGACGGCAGCCCGCCTGGAGGGTTCGAAACACCGGTTCAGTTCTGTGGCGCGGTGACGAGGACTCTTCCAAATGCCGGACGAGTCTGCACCTTTCCGGCCGCCACATCTGCCTTCGCCGTCCCGGTGTTGGCCCAGGGCACCGGGTAGGTTCGGCCACAAGTCCGGCAACGGTACTGGCCGTGAATCGGCCAGGTCACATCCGGGTGCATCAGGTGGCACCACTGTTCCCCAAACCAGCGCAAGAGACCTTGCATGAAACCAGACATAGTCCCCTACCCTCCTCTTTCCCGGCAGGGCATTAGCCCGCCGAGTGTGAATTGCAATATGCAGGTGCGCTTTTCGGACTGCCTCGCCGGTTACGGCGAGGCAGCCCTGTGTCTGATCGAAGAGCCTGGGTTTACGCGGCGATGGCCTTCTGGACTTCCCCCGACTCGATGGGAATCCGGCGGGGCTTCATCGCCTCGGCGATCGGCAGTTGCACATCGAGCACACCGTCATGCAGACGGCACTGGATCCGTCCATAATCGAGACCGTTCGGCAGATCAATCGCCCGATAGAACTTTCCGTAGGGCAGCCGCAGGGTACCGCCGTTCTTCGCGAAGTTCTCGGGCTCCTTGCGCTCGCCTTCAATCACGAGCTGGTTACCCTGGAGGTTCACCTTGACTTCATTCTCGCGCACCCCGGGCAGAATGACGCGCAGGTTCAGGAACTCGTCATTCCAGCCGGTCTCGACGGCAGGAGTGAAGGTCCAGGTTGCTCCCTCCGAGGTGGTTCCCGGGAACCCGGACGGAGCGAAGAAGTCGCTGAGCGCCTGATCCATCGTACGACGGAAGTGCTCCAGCGTCTGTTGGATATCACGGCTCAACATGGTATCGAACATTCGATTCACCTCATCGTAGGGATGTCAGGCCGGGAAGGCCCGGGAAGCCGGGTTCGGCTTCCACCCCATATTGATGAATGAGCCGGGCAAAAGGTTACAATATTAGCGTAACTGACTAAGATAATCTTCGCCTGTGCTCTTGACAATCCGGCCCTCCTGTTGTAATTTGGTGTTGGTTCGGCTTCCGGGCTGAGCCATTGCCTCTCAGTCCCTCGAAGCTCGAACCGAAACTCTACTACCAGCGTAGGGTGGCAGACACATCGCGGAGTGGAGTTTGCCCGCCGTTGGTGCTGCCATCTGCACGCATTCCAAGGAGGTTACAGGAACAATGGCTAGCTTGATTCGCTGGGGTTGGGACCCCTTCAAGGAAATGGAAAAGGAGATGCAAGAGCTGACGGATCGTTTCAGCCGCATGCTTTCTCGCTGGCCAACGCGAGGCGCCGGCGCCCGGGAAGCTCTTGCGGTCGCCGACTGGGTGCCTACCGTGGACATCTCCGAGACCGACGCTGAATATCTGGTAAAGGCCGAAATCCCGGAGGTGGACAAGAAAGACGTCAAGGTGACCGTCCAGGACGGCGTGCTCACGATTCAGGGTGAACGCAAACAGGAGAAAGAGGAGAAAGGGAAGCGGTTCCACCGGATCGAACGCTCCTACGGCACCTTCATGCGCACGTTCGATATCCCGGACGGCGTGGATGAGGAAAAGGTGAAAGCCGAATTCAAAGAAGGCATGCTTCTGGTTCACCTTCCGAAGACCGAGAAGGCCAAAACAAAGGCCATCGAAGTGAAGGTCGAATAACCGCCGCAGAGGCTGTGCCGGAGCGGGCGCCGGGGGTATCCCTTGCGCGCCCGACCGGCTGGCGCTGCTTCCGAGGAGGCTTTCATGCGGGTGTGGTCCTTTCGACTGGCACTCTTACTAACTGCGGCCGGATTGGCCCCTGCTCAGGAGCTCGGGGGGTGCTGGCTGCGAGACGCGACGACCCCGGATCGATCCACCATATACCTGTTGTGCGAGAACGGCATTGTGCTGAAAAGCGGCGACGCGGGTTCCTGGGAAACGGTCCGTGTGCCGGCCGAAGGCCGGTTACGCGCCATTCACTTCGCCGACTCAAGGCGCGGTTTTGTGGCTGGTGACTCGGGCGCCCTGCTTGCCACTCAGGACGGCGGCAAAAGCTGGAATCGCATCGACACGGGGGAGCGCGAACATTTTACTGATGTTCGGAGCCTGGGCGCCGAGGTGTGGGTCGCCGGATACAAAGGGACGATCATGCATTCCCGGGACTGGGGACGGAGTTGGCAGCGCCAGTCCACCTTTGCCTCCGATCCGATCGAGAGCATCTACTTCGCCAGTCCGACCCACGGTTGGGCGGTCGGCTGGTGGGGTCTCATACTCCGGACTACGGATGGCGGGACGACCTGGCAACAGGTCCGGGTTCCCGGCGTCTGGGAGACCCTGAGTTCGGTCTACTTTCAGGATTCGAAAAACGGCTGGGCTGTCGGAATGTACGGCCTCGTGCTGCGCAGCCGGGATGGCGGGGCAACCTGGGAACGGCAACCAGCCCCGGTCAAAGGCTGGCTGAATTCCATCGTTTTTGCCCCCGATGGAACCGGCTGGATCGCCGCCGAATATGATCTGCTCCGCAGCGATGACGGCGGAGAATCCTGGAACGTCATACCCCTGGAGACATCCATGGCGGTGACGCGGCTGGTGGCGACGAGGGACTCGTTGTTGGCGCTGGGGCCGGGAGTCGCTCTGGCGCGTTCGCGCGATGGCAACGCCTGGCTGAAGCTGGAGGTGGATCAACTCATGGCTGGGTCTTCCCGGACCACCGCCCGGGCCCGCGCGGCGAGAGACTCATCGTAAGGGGGAGCGGTTGTGTTCAGAACATTCCTGGCTCTGATCATTGGCGGGTTGTGGCCGGCCATTGCCGTGAGCTGGAGCGGGGCTCCCTGTCCGATTCAGCGAGCCGCCTCCGCCGGTTCGTATGTTTGGCTGCTCTGCGATCGGCAGGACCTGCTCATCTCGGCCGATGAAGGACGCACCTGGCAGACCAGACATCTGCCCTCGGATGTGAAGTTCCGGGCGATGGCTTTTTTGGATTCGCGCCGGGGCTTTGTCGCCGGAGAGGGCGGTACGTTGCTTGCGACCGAGGACGGCGCGGAGACCTGGCGGCAAGTGCCGCTCCCGACCCAGGAGAACCTGACCTCCATCCACTTCGTGGGAGAATTGGGGTGGCTCGCGGGCGGGGCGGGACTGATTCTTCATTCGCCGGATGGCGGCAAGACTTGGCAACGCCAGCCAAGCGGGGTCCAGCAAGGACTCGAGGGCATCTTCTTCACCGACGCCGATCACGGGTGGGCCGTCGGCTGGGTCGGTACGATCCTGCGAACCACCGATGGCGGCCGGACATGGGAAAGAGTGTGGCTGCCGAAGACCTTCTGGTCGCTGAATTCGGTGTACTTCAGCGACCCGAAGCACGGCTGGGCAGTTGGTTTCGGCGGGCAGATCCTGAGCAGCCACGACGGCGGACTGACCTGGCAGGAGCGGGAATCCCCGGTGCACGCCTGGCTGAAATCTGTGGCCTTTGACCGCCACGGCCGGGGCTGGATTGTGGCGGACAATCACCTGCTGCTCAGCGAGGATCGCGGCGAAACCTGGAGACCCCTGTCTGTCGGCGGCACGCTGTTTCTGCATCAGGTGTTGCCGGTCAAAGATTCCCTTTGGGCGGTCGGGCAGTTTGGAGTTCTGAGGCAGGCGAATGGGGCGCGGGAGTTCACCACTCTGGCCACGCTGCCGGCGGCCCGCCAGCCGGGACAGCCGGGAGGAGAGTCCTGACCGGAAGAGCCACCCGGAGGTAAAATTAGTACCGGCGTGAGTCACTACGATGTTCTCGGAGTATCTCCCGACGCCGGCGAGGAAGAAATCCGGAGCGCTTTCCGGAGTCTGGCGCGCCGTTATCACCCCGATGCGGGAGAAGGTTCGTCGGCCGAGAGATTCCGTCAGGTGAGAGAGGCCTACCGGGTCTTGAGCGATCCCGAGCAGCGGCAGCGCTACGACCTCACGCTGCCGCGGGCCCGGCGCGGCGTCATGACCCCGGTCGAGCCCATGGTAACGGCAACGGGCTGGTACAGGTCGCCGATGAGGACGGCAGCCTCGTTCGGTTACCCGCGACGTGCCGGTTGGGACGACCTGTTTGAGGAACTGGTCCGTTCGCTGGACGACTTCTTTATGCCCCGGTTCTTCCGCTGGTAGGATTCATGAGCCGGTTACTGCGGTTTGCCCCCCTGCTGGCGCTGGCAGGAACGGTGAACGCGAATGAACGGTTGATCCTGTTCGTGGTGACCTGCGCTCCAGCCTCATTGTAATCGCTACGCTCCGGCTCACCGGTCTGACACCGTATCCTGCCGCGCCCGCTCCTACCCGATGGCGCGCAGCAGGCGCACGGGCAGGGTTACGATGGCCCAGACCAGCGCCAGCGCGCCGCCGACCGCGATACCCACCAGCCGAAACGGCAGCAGCAGAAGCCAGATGAACGGGTAGGCGATCAGAGCCACCAGCGCCAGCGGCCAGCAGAGCACCAGCAGGATGCACCAGAGCAGAAATTTCACCATCGCACGGATTCCTCCGATGAGGTTACGCATGCCGCGGGGAGAAAGTTCGCGCCACATCAAGCATGGCGCGGACGTTCTCGTCCGGCGTCCCGTAGTCCATGTTGATACAGCATAAGCCCACGTTCTCCGTGGAGCCGGCCGCCTCGAGCAGGGCTTCGGCGTCGCGGCGAATCTCATCCGGAGTCGCCTGGAGCATCCGCACGGGGCTCAGGCGCAGGTTCAGGAATGACCCTGGCAGCTCGCGGCGGCAGCGCGCCACATCCGATCCCCAGCCCACATCGACGAATCTGGGGCCGAGGGTGGAATAGGCCTTCGCGAACAGGTGCAGGTTATTCCCGCAGTGATGAATGCCATAGGGCGCCAGTTGCTCGGCCAGCCGGCGCTCGTGGGGCAACAGCAACTCTTCATAGATGGCCGGAGAGATCATCTGCACCGAGCAGTTGGCGTGCAGAAAGATGCCGGGGTCCACGTTCAGAATGGAGCGGTTGCACGCGACGGAGTGGGTGCCCGTGCGGGCGGCCACGTACCGGGCCACGTGGACAATAGTCTCGGCAATCGTGGCGAAGAGGTGGCGCACCAGGCCGGGGTCGTCGTAGAAGTCGAGGTACAACTGCTGCCCGCGGAGATGCAGCGCCGTATTCAGGATTCCGTCCAGGTCGAAGTCTCCCGCCACGCTGCCGTATTCCCACTCGAGCGCGTTGAGGTCGGCGATCCACTCGCTCATCGGCCAGGTGGACTCCAGGTCGGGCACGCGCAAGGCGAGAATCTCCCGGCTGGTCATCTCGCGCGGAACGGGCCACGGCGCCTGGTTTTCCTCGAATCGGATCTCCACGCCGAACAGAGACGGAACGAGGAAGCCTCCGGCGACGTGCATCGACCCGGCGATGGGGCGCGGCTGCGGGTCCGGCTCTCCCAACCCGAAGCGTTCCCAAAGAGCGCGGCGCATGAGGACGTCGTTTTCGATGCGCGCGCGGCGATCGAAGTAAAACCCGCGGTCGAAACGGATGCCGTAGTTGCGGAACCACCAGTTGGGCGCGAAGATGACCTCGGCGGGGATCCCCATCAGAGCTTCACCAAGTCGGCGATGCGAACCCGCTCCCCGCCGCGCTCGATGCTGTGGTAACCGGCGATACCCACCAGGCTCGAATAGGCTCCGGCGAGGCTGCCGGCCTTGAGTCCCAGCGGGTCGGGCGCATTGGTCTGGCGGAAGATCAGGTCGTGAAGCGACGGGTCGGCTCCGCCGTGCCCGCCGGTCCGGGTATCCAGGTCCTTGATGATTTCCGACTTGCCGAAGTTGCGGGTGAGGCGGAGTTCGTGGTCATGAACCGTCCCGCTGCCGCCGTCGTACATATTGAAATCGATGCGGCCCTTGGTGCCGTTGATGGCGATTTCCTGGCCCTCGTAGGGCATGAAGGTGTTGGCGGTGTAGGAAAGCCGCGCGCGGTTTTCGTATTTCACCATCAGGGCGTAGGTGTCGTAGATGTTGGCGTCCTGGCGCCAGACGCAGCCGTCGATCTGGTAGCCATCCTCGCTTTCGCAGGCCACGTACAGCTTCATGGCGGTCTCGTCGCGGGTGACGTCGGTGTAGAACTGGCAGCGTTGCTGATAGGCGCAGCCCCGGCAGTGCGTGCCCCGGAACGAATTGTTGCGGCCGTAGAACACCAGGTCGCCATAACCTACCACCTCGAGCGGACGGGCGTCGAGCCACCAGTTCACCTGGTCGAAGTGATGGCAGCTCTTGCTGACCAGCAGTGTGCCGGAGTTCTCCTTCAAGCGGTGCCAGCGGCGGAAATAGCTGGCCCCGTGGCTGGTGTCGAGGTACTCCTGGTAGTCCACCGAGACGACGTCGCCAATGGCTTTTTCGAGCAGAAGCTGCTTGATTTTTTTCGCCTGGGGGTAATGCCGCGCGTTGAAAGCCACGGTCAGCTTGCGCCCGTACTTGCGCTCAGCTTCGAGAATCTGCCGGCACTGCTCTTCGTCCGTGCAGAGGGGCTTCTCGGTGATCACGTCGCAGCCGAGTTCCATGGCGCGAATGATGTACTGGTAGTGAGCCGAGTCGGTGGTGGTGACCAGCACGACGTCGGGCCTGGCGCCGGCAATCATGCGGTCGAAATCAACGAAGGTGGGCGCGCTGGAGCCGATCAGCTCTTTGGCCATGGCGACTCGCTTAGGGTTGATGTCGCATAGGGCCACGATCTCGACCACGTCGTTGAAGTTCTGGAGCAGGCTGCGGCCCCAGTAGGTCCCACGGCCGCCGGTGCCCACCTGGGCAAGGCGGATGCGGCGTGGCGGCATGGCGGCCAGAGCGGCCGAAGCGAGGAAAGACCTGCGGGTGATTTCCGATGACATCGTAAACTCCGTCATCGAGCATTATATGGGGAAACCGGGTCGCGGATGCGTATGATAGAAATGAGGATGTTCAATGACGAAAGTCCTGATGGTGGCCTCGGAGGCCAAGCCTTTCGCCAAGACCGGCGGACTGGCCGATGTAGTCGGTTCGCTGCCCGCGGAGCTGGCCGCGCTGGGCGACGAGGTGGCCGTGGTGATGCCGCGTTACCGCGCCGTGAAACTGGAGGGCGCGCAGCGGGTCTACGACGTGCTTCCGGTCCGGCTCGGCCCGCGAAACTACCCCGCGGAACTCTGGATGGCCACCGAGCGCGGCGTGCCGTTCTATTTCGTGAATTGCCCGGAATTGTTCGACCGGGACGGGCTGTACGGCCCGCCCGACGGTGATTACCCGGATAATGCGGTGCGTTTCGCGGCATTTTCCCGGGCGGCTCTGTCGGTGATGCGCTTTGTTTTCCGCCCCCAGGTAGTGCACTGCCACGACTGGCAGGCGGCCCTGGCGCCGGTGTACATGCGCACCCTGCTCCAGCGCGACCCGACCTTCCTGGGGATCCGGTGCCTCTTCACGATTCATAACCTGGGCTACCAGGGCCTGTTCCCGAAGGAGACTCTCGCCGATATCGGCCTCGATGAAAGCGTTTTTGATCCCGACCACCTGGAGTTTTTTGGCCGTCTCAATTTGCTGAAAGGCGGCTTGGTATATAGCGACTGGTTGAGCACGGTGAGCCCGACCTACGCCCGCGAGATCCAGACGCCGGACTACGGCTTCGGCCTCGACGGCGTATTGCGGGCTCGAGGCGACAGACTGAGCGGCATTCTCAACGGGGCCGATTACCAGGAGTGGAACCCGGAGACGGATCCGTTCCTGGCGGCCCGTTATTCGGCCGCGGATCTGAGCGGAAAGAAGGAGTGCAAGCGGGACCTGCTGGCCGAATTCGGGCTTCCAGCCGAGGACATCTCGCGGCCTTTGATCGGCATCGTTTCCCGGTTCACGAGCCAGAAAGGGTTCGACCTTGTCACCCAGGTGGCGGAGGAGCTGAGCCGCGAGAATCTGGTCCTGGTTGCGCTTGGTTCGGGACGCGAGGAGTACGAGCAGGCGTTTCGAGACCTGGCGGCGGCGCACCCGCGGACCGTCGCCGTCCGGTTCGGCTACAACAACCCGCTGGCCCACAAGATCGAAGCCGGATCGGATATGTTTCTGATGCCCAGCCATTACGAGCCGTGCGGGTTGAACCAGATGTACAGCCTGCGCTACGGCACGGTGCCCATCGTGCGGGCCACCGGCGGGCTGGACGACACCGTCGACGAGTCCACGGGTTTCAAGTTCACCGATTATTCCGGGCAGGCCTTGCTGGCAGCCGTCCGGGAAGCCCTCGCCGCCTATGCCGACCCGGAAGGGTGGACCGCCATGATGATCCGGGGCATGCGGAAAGACTTCTCCTGGAAAGCCTCCGCAAAGCAATACTCCGCCCTCTACCGGCAGCTCAGCGGGGCGGCCGCGGCCGGCTTGGCGGCCTGAGCCGCGGCTTGCAACCTTTGGCGCATTTTCGCATCCTTAGGTAGTGGAGAGTGAGATGGCAGGTTCTAACACATTGACGTTTACCGATGCCGGCTTCGACCGGGACGTTTTGAATTCCGATGTTCCCGTTTTAGTGGATTTTTGGGCCGAGTGGTGCGGTCCCTGCCGCATGATGGCCCCTACGATCGACACGCTGGCGACGGAATACGCCGGTAAGGTGAAAGTGGGCAAGCTGGACGTGGATTCCAACGGGCAGACCGCGATGCGCTACAACATCCGGGGCATCCCGACCCTGTTGCTGTTCAAGAACGGGCGGGTCGTGGAACAGAAGGTCGGCGCAGTGGGAAAGAGCGAAGTTCAAAAGATGCTGGACGCCCACGTCTAGCCGCGCCGGTCTCCCGGTTCGGCCTGATTCAAGGAAGCGGCGGATGGAATCCGCCGCTTTTTCTTTGTCTGCTCCCCCCTTCGTTCCTCCTTTTCCGATAAACTACAGCGGGTGGAGGTCCCATCATGAACCGCAGGTCGTTCTTACGGCTCGGCTCCGCGGCCGGATTGTCCGCGTTGGCCCCGGCGCTTCCGTTTCAAAACGAAAAGAGCAAGTTGAAAATCACCGGCGTGCGGCTGGTTCGCGCACGCCCGGCCAGACCAGTCCCTACCTACACGCCCGCCCCTGGCTCATGGTCCACCGGCGGGGTCGAGGTGGCGAGCCCGATGTCTGTTTATCAGGAGTACAAGGCATCCCGGTCGCTCTACATGCCGAATCGCCCGGAGATGGGGGGCTTCATGGTGGAGATTTCCACCGACAAGGGCCTGAAGGGCTACGGCAGTGGCGGTCCGGCCGGCGGGACGGTGGTGGAAGGCGCTTTCACCAAGCTGCTCCTGAATGAGGACCCGTTCAACATCGAACGCATTTGGGATATTCTCTGGCGGGGCAGCATGCACTACGGGCAAAAGGGCATCGCCATCAATGCCATCAGTGGCGTGGATCTGGCCCTTTGGGACCTGGCCGGCAAGGCCTTGGACGTGCCGGTTTATAAGTTGCTGGGCGGCCGGATTCGCCCGCGCGTCCCGGCTTACTGCACCGGCAACGACGTCGAGCAGCACATCGAGTTCGGCTTCAAACGCTTGAAACTGGCCGTGCCGTACGGACCCGCGGACGGGCGGGAGGGTCTCAAGAAGAACGTGGAACTGGTCAAGCGCACCCGCGAGCAACTGGGGCCTGACGGCGACATCATGCTGGACTGCTGGATGGCGCTAACCGAACGCTACACCATCGAGCTGGCCGAAGCGGTGGCTCCTTATCGGGTGTACTGGATGGAGGAGTGCCTGCCGCCCTACGACTACGCGGGCTACGGAAGGCTGAACGCGGCGATCAAGTCCACCCGCATCGTCACCGGCGAGCATGAGTACACGCGTTACGGATTCCGCCAGTTGCTCGAGCATAACTCGGCCCAGATCTGGCAGCCGGATATCCATTGGTGCGGCGGTCTGACCGAGATCCGGCGCATCGCGGCCATGGCGGCGGCCTACGACATTCCTGTGATCCCCCACGCCGGCGGGGTGCAGGACTGTATTCATTTCATCGTCTCGATCCCTAACTCGCAGTGGGCCGAGATCTTCATTCCGCCGCCGGGCGGGCCGCCCGAGGTCTACAAGCGCTTCGAGGAAGACAACAACATCAGCCGCGGGCCCGAAGGCATCTACATGACCTGCGGGGAGAAACCAGGGTTCGGCTGGGACATCGTGGTGAGCTGACCGAACTTGACCAAAAACTCCAAAAACTTGGGCGCACGACAGAAAAGTGACGTGAACGAGGTCATGCCGCTTTTTGTCGCCCGGTGCGGCGTTCCCAGAAATCCTGAAAGCGCCCGCTGAGGCGGCAGCAGCGCAGAGCGATGATGGCGTTGGCGCCAGCGGTGGTCCAGTGCATGCCGGCGCGCTTGAGGCGGGCGC
>Ga0315298_1003774_pt1 | contig 23546 bp, 11 predicted proteins | sample WHS_1_MG_FD_203077 | JGI IMG/M metagenome (GOLD analysis project Ga0315298, IMG submission 203077) | Extremophilic microbial mat communities from Washburn Hot Springs, YNP, Wyoming, USA - WHS_1_MG | ecosystem: Environmental > Aquatic > Thermal springs > Hot (42-90C) | place: USA: Wyoming...
CAGATGCTCCTTGCCCACTATTCTGGACATGCAGTGATAGACTGTGCTTTTACCCTGAAGTTTAATTCGGGGCAGTCTCATTACAACCTCCTTGATTGTTGTGTTTCTCCTTGTAACAGGGCGACAGGCCCGAGGCCGGCCTCCTCTGGCCGGCAGGTGCCTGGGCATGTCCGGGTCAGAGCCCCGGGCGCCCAAACACCGTGCCTGTCACCGTATTTGGCTGTAATATGCCACAAGTCGGGCTGGGAATCAAGGGGGACCGGAGTGTCAGCGAGGTTCCGCACCAATACACATCGTGTCTGTCCCCATATCCGGCCCAGCAAGCGCCCTTTCGGTCACGCCCTCTGAAAGTTGAAAGTTAAACGTTGGACGTTGAACGTTCCCGATCGGTATATCGGACACTGTGCCTGTCCCCATATCTGTGTGCCGCAGCCAGACTCGCCGGCCCAAGATCGTGTCTGTCCCCATACCTCGTACCCCGTACGAATACACATCGTGTCTGTCCCCATATCCGGCCCAGCATGCGCCCTTTCGGTCACCCCGTTGCAAGTTGAGAGTTGAACGTTGGACGTTGTACGTTCCCGATCGGTATGCCGGACATCGTGTCTGTCCCCTTATTCCAGCCGGCCTCGACGGCCCGACCAACGCTTGGTCAGGTGCAGCGGGTCAAGGGTCAAGTCGTCCAAATTGCGTGTCTGTCCCCATATTCACCCCAGCATCCGCCCTTTCGGTCTCCCCATTGAAAGTTGAGAGTTGAACGTTGGACGTTGTGCGTTCCCAGCCAGTTTACCGGTCGACCAATACACATCGTGTCTGTCCCCATATTCGGCCCAGCAAGCGCCCTTTCGGTCACCCCGTTGAAAGTTGAGAGTTGAACGTTGGACGTTCAACGTTCCTGAGCGGTATATCGGACACCGTGTCTGTCCCCATATCTCGGCGCCCCAGCCGGCCTGGACCGTCCGGCCGGCGCTTGCTCAGGTCCGCCGGGTCAAAGAGTCCGGTTGCCCAAATTCCGTGTCTGTCCCCATATCTCTGAAATCCGGCTTCGGAAAATCTTCACAGCAATCGCAGCGGAATTCTTGAGACTATTGCCCTCAGACTGTTCAAGCACCGATCCCAACCTCATCTCCCCCCTGGCCCGGGCAGCGCGGCGTGGCAGACCGCCGAGTGTACGCAAAACGCCTTTATCTTGACGCAGTCATTCGGTCTGGCGGTGTGCCGCGCACACCAAAAAAAGTAGCGTGCCAGACACGAGGTTATGCGCATCTCAGCGGGCTTTTCATGACGCGATAGAGTGCCAGGCTCGAATTCCGAGGTTTCATCCCATCGACCAGTCACACTTTGAACGTTGTAGGTTGAGCGTTGTACGTTTGGCGTTATCAACAAAACCACCCGACCAGCAGACCAACCGGGAACGTTTAACGTGCAACGTACAACTCCCAACGTTCAAAGAGATGATCGAAGAGGCGGATTGGGGAGGCAGGCGGTGAGATCGGGGCTGGACTGGCCGTGCATATGAATGCAAAGTCTGGCCTGTAACCTGCTTTTCTTGAGAATATGATTTTAGCGGCCAACAGGATTCTCCCGATTCTGACTTTGACAGCGGCGCAATTGATTGCTCTGGCTGATGCTGACGTTTACATCAACGAGTTCATGGCAGCCAACGGCAAGACAATCAGGGACAGCAACGGTGATTATCCCGACTGGATTGAATTGTACAATGCGGGCCCGGACACCGTTAACCTCGGCGGATGGAGCCTGACCGACAGCACCAATAACCTCGCCAAATGGGTTTTCCCTTCGACAAACCTCACAGCCGGTTCTTATCTGCTCGTTTTCGCTTCGGGGAAGGATCGCGCGATTGCAGGAGCGGAGTTGCACACGAACTTCGCGCTGGACGCCGACGGGGAGTATTTGGCCCTGGTCGGCCCTGAAGGCGAGATTGTTTCAGAATTCGGACCCGCCTACCCGAAACAGTTTGTCGATGTCTCTTACGGGCTTCGTTTGGGCAGGTTTTATTACTTCCCGCAGCCGACGCCGCGGGCAGCAAACGTCGGCGGCTACAATTCCTTCGTGTCAGACACAAAGTTCAGCCATGATCGCGGCTTTTACACAAATGCCTTCGATCTTGTCATCACAACGGCGACCGCGGACGCAACGATCGTTTATACCACCAATGGATCGGCTCCGAATCTGACGGCCACCACAACAAACGGGATCGTGTACTCGGGACCGATTCGAATCGATCGCACCATTGTTGTCCGCGCAGCCGCATTCAAGGAGGGTTTTCAGCCTTCCAACATCGACACGCATACTTATCTCTTCGTTGATGACATCATTCGTCAATCGCCCACGGGGTCGCCACCGTGGCCCGGCTGGCCAAACAAGGGCACACTGAGCACCGGCCAGGTCATTGATTACGGTATGGACCCCGATATTGTGGACAACCCCAAATACCGCGACACCATCAAAAGCGATCTCCTGACAATCCCGTCGTTCTCTGTGGTCATGGACCTAAACGACCTGTTCAGCACCTCGACCGGCATCTACGCCAACCCGGGTGGGGACGGTCGGACATGGGAACGAAAATGTTCGCTTGAATTGATCCATCCTGACGGGCGGAAAGGGTTCCAGGTTAACTGCGGCATCCGCATCCGCGGAGGTTACAGTCGGAGCGGCAACAACCCCAAACACGCGTTTCGTCTGTTCTTCCGCGAAGTGTATGGTACGCCCAAACTCGAGTACCCAGTTTTTGGCGACAACGCCGCCGACCGTTTCGACTGTTTCGACCTCCGCACCGCGCAGAATTATTCATGGAGTTTTGAAGGAGACGCCCGATGCACGTTCCTGCGCGATCAGTTCAGCCGCGACACACAGCTCGACATGGGACACAACAGCGAACGCGGCGATTTTTGCCATCTTTATATCAACGGCCAGTATTGGGGGCTGTACAACACCTGCGAACGCCCTGAAGCCTCTTACGGCGCATCATACTTCGGCGGCAAAAAAGAAGATTACGACGTCATAAAAGTCTCACCCGATAACGGTTACACGATCGGCGCCACTGACGGCAACATGACCAATTGGACGCGGCTTTACAACATTTGCAGAGCCGGGCTGACCAACGATGCCACCTACGAACTCATCCAAGGCAACAATCCGGATGGCACGCGCAACCCGGGGTATCCCAAATACATCGATCTGGACAATCTGATGGATTACATGCTCGTGATTCTCTACACTGGGAACCTCGACGCCCCCATATCCAACTTCCTCGGGAATAACAGTCCAAACAATTTCTATGCAATTCGCAACCGGCTTGGTTCGGACGGGTTCAGGTTCGTCGCTCACGATTCCGAGCACACGCTGCTGGACGTCAACGCCAGCAGGATCGGCCCCTTTGCAGCCGGCAATTCATCGGTCAGCACCAGTAACCCCCAATGGGTCTGGCAGAAAATGTGGACAAACGCCGAGTTTAAAATCGCCATGGCAGACCGCGTCCACAAACATTTCTTCAATGGCGGAGCGCTGACCCCTGAAGCTTGCACGACCAGGCTGATGCGCCGGAAGAACCAAATCGACCGCGCCATTGTCGCGGAATCTGCACGTTGGGGCGACTCGAAACGTGCTACACCCCTAACACGCGATGACTGGGTCGCAGCCGTAAATACAATCCTCAACACTTTCTTCCCCGGTCGCTCCCAGATTGTCCTTAATCAATTGAAAGGAAAGGGTCTGTATCCGAACATCACAGCGCCGACGTTCAGCAAACATGGCGGTGCCGTCAACGCCGGGTTTGCTCTCAGTATCACCGCGCCTTCGGGAACGATCTATTACACACGCGACGGTTCTGATCCTCGTGTTCGTGGCGGAGCGGTTTCGCCGACGGCAATCCCCTACACCAAACCCATCGTAATCAGCGAATCTACTTTGGTGAAATCAAGGGTCTTGTCCGGAACAAACTGGAGCGCGCTCAACGAGGCGGATTTCACCGTGATTCAAACGTACACGAATCTGCTGATAACAGAAATCATGTACCATCCGCCGGACGAAGGCGATGTTGACGGCGACGCCTTCGAGTTCATAGAACTCAAAAACGCCAACCCGTTCGAGATCGATCTCAGCGGTGTCAGATTCACAAACGGCATCAAATACGAATTCCCACGCGGCACACGACTCGGGCCGGGACAATTCGTCGTTCTTGTGGCCGATCCGGTCAGTTTTGCCCATCGGTACCCCGGGGTGCGAATCGACGGCGTTTACGAGGGCAATCTGTCAAACGGCGGCGAACGCATCACAATCGTGCACGCGGTTGGGACGACGCTGTTTTCCGTTGAATACAAGGATGCCATGCCATGGCCCGCCGCGGCCGACGGTGTCGGCTTTTCACTTGTTCCGACTGATCCGAATTCGAATCCCGCCCCGGACAACCCGTACAATTGGCGCGCGAGCTCGAGAATTGGCGGATCACCGGGCACGGACGATCCGGTCGTCGGTGTCGCCCCGGTCGTTGTGAATGAATGTCTCCCTCATTCTGATTCGCCCGAAACCGATGCCATCGAGTTGTACAACCCAACCGGCGAATATGTCGATTTGAGTGGATGGTATCTCACGGACGATCGCGCAACGCCGAAAAAATTCCGGATCCCGAACGGGACCCAGATCGCCCCGCACGGTTTCCTTGTGTTCACCGAAAAGGACTTCAATCCAACCCCGGGCGTGGCCCCGAGCTTCTCGTTCAACTCTGCCGGCGATCAGGTTTACCTGTTCTCAGCGACGGCAGATGGCGAACTTACGGGATACAGCGACGGTTTCAGTTTTGGCGCTGCTTCGAGCGGAATGACGTTCGGTCGTTTCACAAACAGTGTGGGTGAAGTGCAGTTCCCCGCCCAACTCCAACCAACACTCGGCTCTGAAAACGCCGGACCGCGCGTTGGCCCGGTCGTCATAAACGAAATCCACTATTGGCCACCTCCCGGCGGCATCGAGTTCATCGAACTCAAGAACATCACCGACCAGACCGTGAAACTGTACGACCCGCAGTTCCCAACCAACACATGGCGCATCAACGGCATCGGGTTTTCGTTCCCAACAAACACCGAAATCGCCCCCCACGGCTTGCTCGTCATAACAGCAACCGCCCCTGACGCATTCCGCGCGAGCAGTCCGGTGCCGGCCAACGTCCCCGTTCTCGGACCTTACCCGGGCATTCTTCAAGACAACGGTGAAATGATAGAGTTGCAATGCCCCGACGAGCCCAACCTCGCGGACGACGGCACGCTTGTGGTTCCCTATGTGACTGTCGATGCCGTGCGTTACAACGACAAGGCGCCGTGGCCAGCAGATGCCGCCGGCACAGGCTCCTCTATCGAGCGCATAAACCCTGCTGCGTATGGCAATGACCCCGTTAACTGGCGCGCAAGCAACGGCACACCATCGCCCGGCCTCGAAAACAACGGCAACCGCCCGCCAATCGTCAAAGCAGGACCCGACGTCGAACTGAGCGCAACCATGTTCCCACTTGAAGTTCAATTGGACGGGTCTGTCAAAGATGACGGCTTGCCGTCTCCGCCCGGCATGCTCGACATCACATGGCGGCTTGTCAGCGGCGCTGCGAATGTGCTGTTCATCAACCCGCACTCGGCAGCAACAACTGTCCAACTGCCAGGCACCGGCATTTACATGCTCGAGCTCTCGGCCTCGGACAGCCAGGTCGAGTCTTCAGATCGAGTTGTTATCACCGTCACCAGACCGAGTGGTCCGATCACGCTTCTCCCCGCAGGATCAAAATGGCGGTATCTTGATGACGGTTCAGATCAGGGAACAAACTGGGTTGGTCTGGCCTTTGCAGATGCTTCGTGGAAATCCGGGAACGCACAGTTGGGTTACAGCGTCGGTTCCCCGGAAAACGACGAGGTGACAGTTCTCGGCTATGGTTCAGACGCCAACAACAAGTACATCACGTACTACTTCAGAACAACTTTTGTGGTTCCCGACCCCGCCGCCGTGACTTCGCTCACAGCCAAGCTGTTGCGCGATGACGGCGCAGTGGTGTGGATCAATGGACGTGAGGCGTACCGCGATAACATGCCCGAAGGACCCGTCAACTACAAGACCACCGCTTCCGCCGCAGTCGGCGGCGCCGACGAATCAACGTTCTTCGAGCGCAGTTTGGACCCGTCAATCCTGCGATCCGGAACAAACATTGTTGCAATCGAAATCCACCAATCCTCTGCCAGCAGCAGCGACCTCAGCTTCGATTTCCAGCTCGATGCCACCGTTTTCCCGGACAATCGACCGCCGACTGTTGAAGCCGGACCAGACCTTACAAACACCGTCGGGCAATTGGCAATCCTGTCGGGGCGATTCAGCGACGACGGTTTACCCAATCCGCCGGGGGTCGTCTCCGTGCGTTGGGAAAAAGGTCTCGGGCCCGGGCGAAGTGGCTTTTCTTGATCCAACGCTGTGGACGACCGGCGCCAGATTCTCAGTCCCGGGCGATTACGTCCTGAAACTAACTGCAGATGACGGCGCATCGACCGTGAGCGATCACGTCAACGTCCGTGTGCTTCCCGGCGTCACTCCGCAACCAGTAGTCGAATCAGCGGTAATCGGTGGCGATGCCGAACCCGTTTTGATTTTCAAGTTCAATACTGCGCCCGGCTGGCGGTACAAGATCGAGTATTGTGATTCCCTCACAGACGCCGATTGGCAAGTGCTCGCGGAGTACCCTGTGCAGAGCGAAACCCGGCTGATAACAGTCTCAGACCCGGTGTCAACGGAGCGACCGAGCAGATTCTATCGCGTGGTTCAGGAGTAAACACCGGTTATTCGGCCCGCACACGATAAAAACGCATGCCCGATTCCTCCCCCACGGTGTCGGTAAGCGTTGTCAGTTCGTCGTGCGCGGTCAAGTTTGTGATCGACACCCACTCCGCGAGATTCGTCGAGCCAAGAAGCTCGAGTCTGGACCCGGGCGTTGCGCGGATCAAAAACTGCACCGTCTCCCCATCCAGCAACCGCACAACTTCAAACTTCGGCGCGATGAACTGTGGGTGCGATTGCACGCTCAAAGTGACAGTCGCTACATCGCTGTAAACCGTCCCGTCCCACACCCGGTAGGTAAACCAGTCAAGCCCGAGGAACCCCGGTTTCGGCGTGTACAAATAGTTCGTCCCAATCCCGCTGACCAGCCCGTTCCGTGGCCCCTTGAGAATCACAACTTTCAGGTCGTCTCCGTCCTCGTCCTTCACTGCAAACGGCACAGGCGAGCTCTTCTCTGCTGCAGCCACAATGGTTTGGTCTTTAACATCGGGCGCATGGTTTGGCAAAATCACCATGATCGCTACAGTTCCAGGCTCGCTTTCCAACTCACCGTCACTGACAAGAAACGTGAATCTGTCCGGCCCAAGAAAACCGCGCTCTGGAGAATACGTCAGGTTCGGTGGTGCGCCGCTCAGAGTGCCATGCGCGGGAAGGCTCAGCAGCTTGAAGCTCAAATCATCGTTTTCTTCGTCTTTGGCTTCGAGCGCGAATTCCTTCGGCGTGTCAATCAGCACCTCGACCGTCGAGTTTATTGCCACAGGCGCAGTGTTCTGGTCGGTCACCGTGATTGAGAAGGTTGCCGGCGCGCCTGCATCGTTCGCGTCTTCGGCGCGGAAAACAAACTTGTCTTTACCCAGGTAACCCGGATCCGGCAAATAAACATAATTCGATCCACTGCCCGTGAGCTGGCCGTGCTCGGGCAGGCTGAGGATTGTGAACACGAACGGGTCTTCATCGGCGTCACGCGCTTCAAGTTCGATCGGCAGAGGGCGTCCAACTTTTGTTGTTAGAGCCGCGTCCAATGCCACCGGCGGGTTGTTCACATCAAGCACGTTGATCGACACCAGAGCCGGCGCGCTTTCTGTGACTCCGTCGCTGGCTGCATAGGTGAAGCTGTCAATGCCGCTGTAGCCTTTCTTGGGGTAATAAGTGGCGACGTTGGGATAACTCCACAGTTCCCCGTGTTGAGGGCCTTCGACGACCCTGAACGTCAGCGTGTCTCCGTCGCTGTCGGTGGCCTGGTACATCACAGTCTGTTCTGTATTCCGGTTGATGGTGAACGAAAAGGATTTTGCTCTGGGCGGATCATTGACCGGTTTGACCATGACGGTGACCTCGCTTTCAGCTTCGTTGCCTGTTCCATCAGAGATTCGGTAAGCGAACTTGTCGGTGCCGCTGAAATCGGGCGCCGGCTCATAGCGCAACACCGCGTTCTCGAGCATAACCACGCTCCCATGCTCGGGCTGCCCAAACCACCGAATCACAAGGTGATCCCCGTCCGGGTCATGGTCGTTTGCCAACACATCGATCTCAACCGGTTCATCCTCGTTGGTGATTGCCCGGTCCGGTTCTGCCACGGGCGGGTCCGCCACAGGCAGCACTTCGATTGCGACTCTGCCCATTGCAATTCCGCCCTGGCCATCGCTGATCGTGTAGGCGAAGCTGTCCGGGCCGAAGTAATCCTTTGAAGGCGTGTATCGGAGAGAGTTCTGGTTGGTTCGTTCGAGGCTGCCATAACCCGGGCGGCTGAAGTCCAGAAGTGCAAGTGGCAACCCATGCGGATGGGTATCGTTAGCCAACACATCTATCTCGATTGATTCGTCTTCGCGACATGTCACGGTGTCTGCCACTGCAACGGGCGGGTCATAGTCCGCCCGCGCCTCAAAAGATGCTGAGGTTTCCGCGACCGAACCTGCAGGATCGCGGACAATGAACCGAATTACTTCACGGCCTGTCCAACCGGCGCTCGGCGCCGTGACAATAGCAGTTCGATTTCTGTCAACGGTCACCGTCAGTTCGGTTTGCCCCTCGAATTGCCAGATCAGATCCGCTGGTTGGTTGTCCGGATCGAAAACGTAACGGTCCAGTTCGATCGGGAAAAACGGCGTTCCTGCTCGCACTATTTGATCCGGAATTCGATCAAGCTGTGGCGGGCGGTTCACGGGTTTTTCCGGTTCAACATAGCCGGTATGCTGCGGGTCGCGTTGCAACATCGGCCATGGGTAAAGGTTCGGCGACATTCTCCCGTTCGCCGGGGTCCAAACAGAAATTGTGTAACGGTTTTTCCGGTACGCTTTCGACAACGTCTGAGGCAACGCCATGTCGTCAATTGTCGTTGCCACCACATCAAGAATCCCGTCCCCATCAAGGTCCGCAAGCACGGGCGGCGCAGACTTCGTCAGCACATGCTCCAACATCAAGCCGGACAATTGCGCGTTTTCGTTCAAATCTATTTGCAGACCGCCAGCGTGCCATGCGCAGAGCCCGCCCAGCTTCGATACATCCCCGTTCATTGCCACTTGGAGACTGACACCGAAGCACGCTGCAATCACGTCCGGCAGCCCGTCTCCGTCGATGTCGCCCACGACAGGGCTCGAGGTCAGTTTCAAACCCGCAGGAGGTTTGACAGGCCAGCCGGGCAGATCGAATCCATCCCACCGGAGAACATGCAGCGCCGAGCCTTGCGAGCTGATGATAATCTCGAGTCGTTTGTCGCGATCAAGGTCGGCAAGGGCAGGTGCAAACGGAAAAGACTGGTCTATCAACACAGGCCACCCGGGAAGCAGCGTGCCTTGCCGGTCCCACGCGTAAACGCCGCCAGCCATCCCGGGTTGGCCTTTCGATGCGGCGTCGTAAACTCCGGCGACAATTTCAACCTTCCCATCTCCGTTGATGTCGCCAATCACAGGCGATGAAACGAGAGACCCGGTGACACGCGCGCGCCAGACCGGTCCGTCGGCTTTTTTGATGTCAAACATCACAAGGTCAGACCCGCCGTCCACAGCGACGATTTCAAGGTCGGGGTCGTCATCGAGATTGCCCACGGCAGGGAACATTCGCGGAACGTCAATGTTGGCAGTGAAATCGCGCAAACGCCATTTCTGCAGGAGTTGTCCCGCAGCGCTGTAAACAACCAGTTGACGGGTTTGCTGGCCGCCAGTCCATGTCGGCATTTGAGCGTATCCGATCAATTCAAGGCGCCCATCGCCGTCGAGGTCGGCCAGCACCTTGCCGAGTTTCGGGACGTCCAATGACACCGGCCAATTGCCGGGCATTGGCGACCCGTCGTGGCGCAAAGCGAACAAGTACCCGCCCACGTCAACAAAGATTTCGGGAAAACCGTCGCCATCAACGTCTCCTGCCACGGGTATGTCATAGGAGGGATCGCCGGCGGCGAGTTCGCGCGTCCATTTCAGTGTCCCGTCCGGTTGATACACTCGCAAGACGGCAGGTTTGTCGCCATCGTCGCCGGCATCCACGCGCAGAATCTCCTTCAGACCATCATTGTCGATATCGACAACTGTCACTTCGCGCCAGTCGTTGGTCGGGTAATTGCCGGCTGTGGGAACATACCTTGGCCAGCCGTGTCGAATCTGCCCGTCAAGGAATATCAGTTGTGACTTGGCCTCGGCCACGACCTCGTCGCCCGCCATTACAATGAGCCTGAGCGTGTAGAACTCGTTCGTCTGAGCCGAAGTTGTGTCCCACCATCCAAGTACGCCATTCACAACGTTGTCTCGACCGCCATTTGCGAGCTCGATGCCCGCCGTGAGCCATTCTTTCGGGCGTGCACCCGGGCCATATTCGAGTCTGTAAGTTCTTCCGGAGCCGAACACGGTCCCCTCGACGGTCACCAGATCGCCGGCGCGCAACACGTCGTTGTCCATTGGCCGGCTCAGCGCCACGTTGCGCACTGTGCTCACGGCGCGTGCGACAGCTTCCTGCGCGTAGGTGTCCCAGACCGTCAACCGAAATACATGGGCTCCTTCGGCCAACGAATCTGTTCGAAAGCCGGACAACAAAACGCCGTTCTCCACCGGCGCAGACCCAACGCCAATCGTCGTCCAATTGGTCGGGTAGTTCCCACAGCCCCACTCGAGCCTGTATCCGGCAAAGTATTCGCCCGACGCCGTGCCTTTCAGGTCAACCCGCCCAACCAAAACCGACGGCAAATCAAGCGCCGCTTTCGGGAGCGGAGGATTTACCCTCACCGCACGAGCCGCGTTTATCCTGCCAAGGCCGACATACTCGGTCGCCCGGGTCGGGTCCACGGCGTTACGCAAAACGTCTTCGATGGCTTCCGCAGTGAAATTGGGCCGAATCGACCACACAAGTGCGGCAACACCGCTGATGTGTGGAGCTGACATGGACGTCCCGCTCAGAAAGTCGTAGCGGTTGTTCACCACGGTCGATAAAACACTTTCGCCAGGCGCAGCCACATCGATCCGCGGCCCGTAGTTCGAAAAGAACGGACGTTCATCGCGGCTGTTCACCGCCGCCACCGCTATTACACCCGGAAACGCTGCCGGATAGGACAGCTTGTCTGTTTGTTTGTTCCCTGCCGACGCCACAACCACCAACCCCCTGTCCCGCAGCTCCGCAATCGCCTCGCGCAACGCCGTGCTTTCTTCTTTCTGTCCCCAGCTTGCGTTTATGATGCGCGCGCCATTCGCCGCCGCGTAATGCAGAGCTTCAATCACGTGCCACAATTCCCCATCCCCTTTTTCATCAAACGCTTTCAGCGCCATTATCGAGACCGACCATGCGACGCCCGCCACACCAATTGTGTTGTTGCCAACCGCCCCAATTATCCCCGCAACGTGCGTCCCATGTATCATGTCGTCCATTGGATCGCTATCCCCCCAGACAAAATCGAACCCGTGTACGTCATCAATGTAGCCGTTCCCGTCATCATCGATGCCGTTGCCTGGTATTTCTCCCGGATTGACCCACATGTTGCGTTCTAGATCGGGATGGAAGAAATCGATCCCGGTATCGATCACCGCCACGACAACATCGCGCGAGCCGGTTGTGACCGACCACGCTTCGGGAGCGGAAATGTCAGCGCCGGCCACACCATCGTTCTGCCCCGTATTCCAGAAGTTCCACAGCCGCGGAAATTCAAAGTCGTTGGGAAATCTCGGTCGCAACCCCGTACCATGCACACGCAAAACCCGGTTCGGCTCGACACTCAACACGTCCGGATGCCTCGCCAACGCACTGATCACCTGCGCCGATTCCGATCCGTCTCCGACCAACTCAACCAACGCAAGCCGCGTAAAAACCGATGCACGCCCGCCCCCAGCCAGACTCCACCGCGCCGATTCTGCGCCGGGCAAACGCCTGATAACCGCCTTGCCTGACAATACCCCGGTAACATCTGAAACCTGACGGATCGAACTGCTCCCCGCCCGGAACAACACTATGAACTGCCCCGGCACCACAATGTCCGATTCATCGCCGACGTCCTCCTTCATCCCCAGCGCGGCCAGTGCGCTGGTCACGTCACTGTCGTTCAATGAGACCGCGTAAACCGAGTCTTGTTCCCCGCCAATTGTGCCCCAGCACAATGTTCTGCCTGCGGCCAGAACCAGAAACGCGCATCCCAGAATGACCTTCAAAAACCGCACAACACAAATCTATGGCGATTTATGCCGCTGGCAATTGCCAAACAACGGCCAAAATGTTGACCTCGTTTGGCAGTTCCAGCGCAAGATTTGCGCCGATCGAGAAAATGTTGCAGTATCATCCGACAGAAACAGTGCCATGAAAACATCAACCGAACTCGAACGTGAAGCTGCTCTGCAGGTCGCCGCGCTAATGGTCGCTGCGGCCCGAACCGCCCCAAAAACACGCGGCATCGACAACATTCACGCGCTCGCTATCGATGACCAGCCGACCATGGAAAGCCTTGTGAACACCATGCGCAATATCGGCCAGAAAGAAAACAGACCGGGCATGGTCCGCGACTCCGGCAACATCCAAAACGCGTCCGCAGTCGTGGTAATCGGCGTGGAAGCAAACACGGCGGGACTGAATTGCGGATTCTGCGGGAAAACCACCTGCAAAGAACTGCAGGATAGCGGCGGCATTTGCGCGTTCAATTCGATCGATCTTGGCATTGCAGCATGCTCCGCTGCAGCCGTTGCGTCGAACCACCGCATTGACAACCGACTAATGTACTCGATAGGGCGGGCTGCCATGCACCTCGGATTGTTCCCCGACAAGGTCAGGCAAGCGCTTGGAATCCCGTTGAGCGTCACAGGCAAAAACCCCTTCTTTGATCGCAAGAGCTGATATCACTCCTATCAATCCGTTGGAGAACGCGACAGTGCCGGGAGCGCCGATGTCTCTGGCCGCATCAACCCGACACTGGAAATTACGCCCCGTTTCCATCATGCAAACCCGGCGCCCGAAGGTTGACCGGTTGGGGCAGCCACCAATCGCCGCGCTCCTGCAGCGCGTTGCAAAAAGCAACCGCGCCAAGCGCGCCCGTCCTCGGGCACATCAATCCGACGACCGATGTTAGGCCGGTTTCGATAACGCAAATCCGAAGCCCAAGCGCTGATTGGCCGGGTCCGGGCAAGAATGCGCGCGCTCCGGCAGCGTAAATCGCTTCGCTATCCCAGTCTGCCCCGCACGAGCAGAAAATATACCACCAGCAAAACCGCAAGCACGTACAACACCAAGCTCACTTCCCGCCCTCGCCCCGCTGCCAGTTTCACTACCGGATAAGCAATAAACCCGAGCGCAAGACCGTGTCCTATCGAATATGTCAGGGGCATTCCAAGCATGATCAGAAAGGCCGGGATTGATTCGCTGGGGTCATCCCACTCGACCCGCGCGATGTTTCTGCTCATCATCGCACCAACAAGAACCAGCGCCGGCGCCGTTATCGGCGGGTAATTCCCGATCATTTCGATCAGCGGACTGAAAAACAGCGCCACCAAAAACACAATCGCGACAACCACTGCCGTAAGCCCGGTTCGACCGCCCTGGGCAACACCCGCAGCGCTTTCAATGTAACTGGTAACCGTGCTTGTGCCCAGACACGCCCCAAGCGTCGTCGCCAATGCGTCCGACGTGAACGCCTCTTTTGCGCGGGGCAACCGGTTGTCCTTGATGAAACCGGCCTGTTCTGCGACGCCCACAAGCGTTCCTACCGTGTCGAACAACACCATGAACAGGAATACGATGATGAACGGCCACATGACCGGTGCCAGCGCACTTCGAACGTCCAGCTTCAAAAACGTCGGCGCCAATGAGGGCGGCAGCGCCACCAGCCCGTGGGGCAGATCAAATCGTTTGGCGAATGCCGAGTCTTTCATCCATGCTCCCAGAGCGCTTTCATGGCCTGCCATGTTCAGGCCAAGTCTCAGGACAATCGCCAGCAAAGTCGCACCGGCAATGCCCCAGAGAATCGCGCCCGACACCCGCCGCGCTTGCAGAACAGCGGCAAGGAACAAACCGAAAAAGAAAATCACAAGGTCGGGCGAAAAAAGATGCGGGCACAGCGATACCGCGGTCCCAGGGTCCTTTACGATTACACCCGCGCTTTGCAGACCGATGAACGCGATGAACAATCCTATGCCTGCTGCAATCCCGAACTTCATGCTGGGACTGATCGCGTTCAGCACAGCTTCCCGCAGGCCAATCAACGAAAACCCAAGAAACAGAATCCCTGAAATGAACACCACACCGAGAGCAACTGCCCATGCGTTCGCGAACCCCGCCGCAGCGGCGGCAGGCACCGCACTGAAGACAAAGAAAAAGTTCTGGCCCATCCCCGGCGCCTGCGCCACCGGGTAACGTGCGTACAGTCCCATGATCGCCGATGCAATTGCCGCCGACAAACATGTTGCCGTTGCCACCGCCCCGAAATCCATGCCGGTGGGCTTGTCAAACATTCGCCCCGACAAAATCGCCGGCTGCACGAAGATGATATAGGCCATCGTGAGAAATGTTGTCAGCCCCGCCAGCGCTTCGGTTCGAATCGTCGTGTTGTTTTCCTTGAGAGCGAAGAACCGTGTGATGAATTGTGCAAACATGGCGTATTGCACTGCGTCTATACCACCCGGTCGATCCTGTGTCGAGATTCGGAATATGACGCCGGATGAATCTCGGATTTGAGCCGATGAAATATCGAGCCTGACACCATGTCGCTGCCGAGTTGGCACACGAAATGCCACCGGCACGGCGCTTTGGGTACGTTCGCCCGGCAAACCGGGGAGGTTACAGGGTTACCGTGTTCCCATGGGCCGGAATTCGCCCGTGACTTCGGTCACAACCCGGTACCCCTCGAGCATCTCCGGAATGCGTTTCTGAAGATTTCGGTCTTTCCGGGCAAGCAACACTTTGATGCACTCGGTCTTTTGGTCCTCGAGCAGCGATGTGCACACACCGACAACCCCCGGCAAAGCCATCAGTTCGGCATTGTGATCTTCCAACACAGCATTGATATCACGCTGCACCGGTCCAATGTCCTTCCTCATTTGCGGATGACAAGCAGCAAGAAACACGAGCAGGATTGATACTATAAGCCCTCTGTCAACACGGAATCTGATGCTGGAATTTCCACCGGCCAAGGCCCCGAGCCTTGCTGGAAGAAAACGGTTCAACATCAAGAACAGCGTTGTATTTTCCGCAGGTCGCGTGAAGGTGTGAAACACCGTATTCGCTTTGGCTGAATTATGTCTTGATCACCATTCCCGAGGACCGCGCTATCAGTGGCGGACACACCCCCGCCCGGCCCAATGAGGGGCTCACGCAGAACACTCAGCGCTTGCGGCCCGAAATGCCCCGCCGCCATCACTCGACCCAGCTCACGCCCGCACAGCCCAGCACAGCCGAAAACCAACTTGCTGTCGCAAGACGGCGAAAAGCACCTTAATTCCCGACCATTCTCGCAGTGCCGCCAAGCTTGGTACCAATGAAAGTCAGCACTTCGTCGATCGGATTGGCAACTGCCAGGGTGCTGCTGCCGGCGAACAGCAACCCAACCGCCTTCGGGTTTGTTGCTTCATCCTTGACCATTAGCGACCCGGAATCGCCACCGGCAAGGAATTTACTGGCGCGGTTTGCGACAATAATCTGTCCGGTGAAGGTCTTCGTGAAAGTCTCACCACTGGCGCATTCGTTGTCATAAGTGACACTGACGGTGGCGTTCAGGCCTGTCACATAACTGCGTGTCAATCCGGTCGTACGCCCGCTTTTCTTGACTTTTTGATTCAAGGATGCGGCCACAGTCCAGGACGAAATCGTGCCAATTTCAAGAATGGCACCGTCATCAATAACCATGCCGGGAGAAACCTCGGCAACCGAAGCATCCACGTTTGAATTTGGCAACGAACTCAGCTTGACCAGGGTTGCAACGACCTGAGCATTGGCCGCATTGCAGCCGACATCGATCAACCCGGGCTGGATAATTGGATCGCCGGTGGTTGCTACTTTGTTGTTGCCACCATACACAATATCCGCCTCGAAAACGTGATAGTTGCTCAGGATGTACTTGACGCCGTTGACCTGCACCAATGATCCCAAAGTGCCGCCGCAGCAATATCCGTTTGCAAGATCGTATCCCCATCCACCCGACGTCCCAAGTTGAATGGGCGGCGTTTGTTTCGCCTTGTGACTAACCGTCGGTGCTGGCGCTGGTTTGGCCGCTGGCCCCGGTTTCAACGCCCGGATTTCATCCGTGAACTCGACCACCACAGGCGTCCCACGGATGTCTTTCGGCATCGCCCGGGCAATGGCTGCCGCACTTCGCCCGTGCTGGTTTACGTACACGACAACCGCGACGTTGCCCTGCTCGTCCAATCCTGTCGCAGTGCCGATGATGTCGTCCAGTTTCATCAGTTCAGGCGTGACGGCGTTTTGCAGCGCCATCACCTGCTGAACTCGGGGGTTCCGATGGTCAAGAGCCACGTCTGATTGCGCAAACAGCGAACCAGCGAAGCTCGAGACTGCGATCAATGCTGTTGAAACAATAAACGCTCGCCGTGTGCCAACGCGGCGCAGATTAAATGTGAGCTTTTTCATGGTTTTCACGACTTTCCTTCTGCTAGACTGCCTCATTTTTAAGACTTCTGTAAATGGGTGTCAAGCCTTTCGAAATCGACAATTTGGGCGACCGGGGGTTTGCCTCGGACCTTGCTATAATACATGTATTGAGAAATCGATCATTTTGGGAAGATTTTCAGACTGCGCCTTTGTTCAATTTGTCAGTATCTACTTCTCTGGCAGCGAGTAGTGCAGTCACCACAGTGCGACCTTTGGAGTGTAATATTTGATAATCTGCGCCGAGATCGCAGATCAGCGCGTGGTTCGAGACTTTTTTCCTTCCAACTGTTCCTCCGCTGATCCCACTCGCATCTCCCCGTTGGGCGACGAAGTCGCCCTTTTCAGCGCGGCGCGACACAGCGGTATTCCTGCAACCAGCACAGTTGTCACGAACCGATACCGATCATTCGGTTGCGGTTGCGCCGCGCTGAGCACCTGAAGGCCGGTGAGGCCGGCTGCAGGCCTTGTGGCCAGTTGGATGTCGCTGGTCCCCCTGTGCCGCAAAAAGCACAGTTGCACCCGCATGGCTGAACCGATAAAGTCCCGTCGTAACGGTACGTGTAACCGGTGCGGAATTGGTAATGTCTGCATAAGAAACCAGACGTAATATGAGAACTTCGCCAGTAGTGAAAAGCAGGAATCGGGGTTTCACCCTGATCGAGCTGTTGGTGGTAATAGCCATCATCGCGATCCTTGCCGGGATGTTGTTGCCCGCGCTTTCAAAGGCCAAAGCAAAGAGCCAGGGCATCATGTGCATGAACAACGGCAACCAAATGATCAAAGCATGGCACATGTATGCTTCGGATTATGAAGATTACCTCCCGCCGAACCCGGACGATGGCAACACAACTCCATATTACAACTGGTGCGGCGGTCAGGCCGGACAAGGCGGCGCCCAAGAGTTCAACAGCGATATCCTGAGAAACCCAACGAACAATCTGCTCGCCCCTTACACTGGCAACAGCGTTCAAATATACCACTGCCCCGCTGACAAACGAGTCGGTAACTACCAAGGCCCCGACACTACGTTGCGCGGTAAAAAGGTCCCTGCAGCACGCAGTTTCGCCATGAACCAGGCAGTGGGAACAAACCCTTACAAGCGTGGCAAAGCGCCTGTGGACGGTCCGTGGCTCGATGGCAATCACAACCACGTGGCAAATCAAACGTGGTATTGCTACGGCAAGTTGGGGGATTTCAACAGACCGGGGCCCTCACAGGTATTTGTGCTCGTGGACGAGAACGTCCAAAGCCTGAACGACGCTGCATTTGCAACGGTTGGCCCCAAACAACCCCCGATCTGGAAACTGATTGATATACCCGCTGCCTACCATAACAACGCCTGCGGGTTCGCCTTCGCTGATGGCCACTCAGAGATTCACAAGTGGCGAGATTCTCGCACCATTAAATACACGGGTAACAATATCACCGTGAACAACAGCCCCGATGCATGGTGGCTCGCCACCCACGGCTCCGCTCTGATCGCAGGACCAGATTTCTAAAGGCCTCGTAAGACAACTGTTCACGCCCTCGTTGCAAGGTGCAACGAGGGCGTTTTTGTTTCAGCTACACTTCGCCATTACGGCGCTGCACGTGAGATTAATCTGAATTACTATACTGAGAAATCGATCATATTTGCGCAGATTTTCAGACTGCGAGTTTGCTCAATTTGTCAGTATCTGCTTCTCTGCCAGCGAGCAGTGCGGTCAGATCAGTGCGGACTTTGGAGCATTAATCGTATAATCTGAGCGGAAATCGCAAGTTAGCGGCTGGTTCGAGACTTTTGCCTGGGGACTGTTCGTCCGCTGATCTAACTCACATCCCCCCCGTGGGCGACGAAGTCGCCCCTTTCAGCGCGGCGACACACAGCGGTATTCCTGCAATCAGTGCAGTTTTTTGCGGCTCGAGCATTTGGTTGCGGCTGCGCCGCGCTAAGGGTTGAGCCTCGCCAAACTATTCGTGAATCTCGACCACGTCGCCGTCATGCAGCGGTTCGGAGCTGTGGACTTGCTGGCCAGCGAAGCATGTATGCCCCCAGAGCCGCGCGTACTTCATTCTGTCCGGCAGGTCACGGTGTATTTTCCGAGCGAGGTCCACTACGGTTGATCCTGCCGGGAGAATAAACGGTTTTTGCATGTCGGGCGGTTTGGATGGCTGTTTGGCATACACACGAATTACGGCCAAGAGGCTCCACAAACGTTGGAAAAGCACGTCCAACCCATCACCGGTTTTTGTGCTGATACCCAGCACATCGATCCCCGGCGCGTAAAGCTCGCGAAGGGCGGCAACTGTCCCTTCATTGTCCAAATCAGCTTTGTTGGCGACTATCAAACCTGATTTGAGTGTGGACTCTGTGAAACTGCGCACATTGATCGGGACGGTGCGCAGATTCAAACCGCGTTCTGACAACACCGAAAGTGTGGATTCGACCTGTTCGGCCGCGTCAGCAGATGCTTCGACAACCACACAGACAATGTCTGAATTCCGTATGGTGCCCATGAGCCCGGTGGGTACGTGTTCGATGGTGATGGCCGGTGTGTCCACCAGCTCGATCGGAACCTTTTCTTTCTCCCAAATGCCCGGCTGTGGTATGGTGGTTGTGAATGGATACTCGGCAACTTTTACCGGCGCGTGAGTTGCGACTGCCAAAATACTGCTTTTCCCGGTGTTCGGCGGGCCGATCAAAACAACCTGGCCCGCGCCGCTTTTCGGGATGTGGAACGGGTCTGGTCCTTTGTTGGCCCGCCTGGCTTTTTGCTGCTCTTTGCGCAACTGACTCAGACGGCGCTTGATGTCGGCCTGCATCTTTTCTGTTCCCTTGTGTTTTGGGATTGTGGCCAGCATCTGTTCAAGCGCTGCAATTCGTTCAGTATCGGTTGTCGCTTCCCGATAGCGCTGTTCAGCTTTCTCGTATTCGGGTGTGACGTTGGCCGGCATTCGACATCTCGAGCTTGACCTTCGACAGGTTAACCGAGCGACGGTTTTCTGTCACGCTCGGCATTGTTTTTTACGAGCTTGCCGTCCGTGGCTGCATATGGTGAGGTTATCTCTCGTTGAACAACATGACTCTTGGCAAACCGCGGCCGTAATCATCATTTCCCGGCTGCGGCGGGTGGTAATGTAACAGTAAAAAGCTAGTCCGGAAAGAACGATCATGAACAATCCAATATGGGTGATGACGTCGGCATTCAGGCCGCTTGGTTTTGATCAAATCATCAGGATCACAAAGGAGATCGGCGCGCAGGGCATGGAACTGTGCGTTTTCAGACGGGATGGCACTCGAAAAGATCACGTTGCCACACACCTCGACTACGAGGATTTCGGTTTGGAGCAGGCAAAGCGGTTGATTGACTTGTGCCAGCGAGAGGGCCTGCGTTTTTCAGTCGGCGCTTACGAAAACCTCATCGGAGGCGATCCCGAGCAGCGGGTGCGCAATCAGGATCATTTGCTTCGCCTCATTCGGATTGCTTACCTGTGTGGGGGCGACCGGAACAACGTCAAGGTCGGGACTTTTGTGGGATACAACGCCGAGTTGGGCGCACAGGATCGGGGCTTCGAGAGAAACCTCGAGGAGTACGGTAAAGTGTTCCGACCGATCATCAAGTACGCCGAAGATCTCGGGGTGACCATTCTGTATGAGAATTGCCCGATGGAAGGATGGCGGCCTGCGACTTCGCCAACCACGTACAACAATCTGCCGGGCACTCTTGCAGCGCGGAAACTGATGTACACGCTCATCCCAAGTCGCGCTCACGGAGAAACCTATGATCCATCCCACGACGTCTGGCAGAACATCAATCCGTGCGACGTTATCAGAGCATCTGACATGTCACGAATACATCGTGTCCACGTCAAAGGTACGCGCAATCTAAACACTCCCGCACGGGTTCATTGGGGCGCGCTCTACCCCATGCAGGCGGTCAATCCAGACCTCGCCAGAAGAGCCGGCGTCCCAATCCCCGCACACGAATGGGACCGGCACCATTATCAGCCAATGTTGCCAGGGTTCGGCGGAAACGACAGCATGGACTGGCGCGCTTTTCTCGAGACTCTGATGGAGCTCGGATTTGAAGGCCCGTTTGTAATCGAGAACGAGGCGGATAATTCCGCGCACACCGGAAACCTCGGCGCGACTGTTCAAGGCTTCAAAGCCGCTGTGCTTTGCCTTGCGCCGATTGTATGGCCACTGGTTCCGGAGAAAGGATACCAGTTCGATGCCACAAAGACGCCCGACCTCGTCGAGCCCACCGGCCCGGATATTCCTGTTCGGACGATGAAGGACCTCGGCGCCTGACACAGCACGACGCGACAGAGTGCCGACTTCGCAGCGCACAGCTTGGAACGAACGCATTTATCTCGCCGCGATCATTCGACTGCGGCTGCGCCGCGCTGAGCAATGTACGGGCTAAGACCGGGAGCAGGACACGCCGGTTTTGGGCCGCACGAGCAGCGATCCGCCCGCGCCCCAAACCAGCGCGATTGCACCCGCCACAACAAAGGCACGTGCGAACGACTCGGTTGCATCAGCGACCCGCCCGGCCAGCCATGGACCCAACGCTTGACCGGCGCCGAATACGATTGTCATCAAGCCCAGCGCAGACGGCGCAGCTTTGGGGCCGAACACGTCTCCTGAAAGTGCTGCCATCAGGGCTGGGATGCTCCACGCGGTGAGTGCAAAAAGCGCCGCGGAAATCCACACTGCAGGCGTGTCATGCCACACGCCAAGAACAAAAAACGAACAGCTCTGAAGCACGAAAACACTCACAAGGCCTGCGCGTCTTCCCCATCGGTCCGAAATGGCGCCCCAGAAAAAACCGCTAACGCCCGACACAACGCCGATCAGAAACCAAACCGTCCCTGCACGAGATGCGCCAAAGTTCATCTCCTTGACCAGATATCGCACGAAGAACGTCGCATAGATGATGTAGGAAAAACCGAAAGCGAAGTATATGGTTGCAAGATGCCAGAGGACCTTCGATCGCCAAACTTCTGCGAACCCAACTGCAGATTGAGTGTGACGCACCCCACCGCTTGGCGAGTTGTTGCTGCTTCCAACAGGCTCGAGTCCCATCTCCTCTGGGCGGTTCCTGAGTAGAAAGACACAAAGAATGGCGACCGCAAATGCCATCGTGCCCAGGACGTACCAACACAGACGCCATCCGCGCTCCGCCCCGCTGGTCTCAAGCAACCATGGCACCAAAGGCCCTGTGACCATTAAGCCAATGCTCGACCCGGCCACGGCTGTGCCAGCGGCAAGTCCGCGACGTTTGATCCCGAACCAGGCAGATACAAGACCCATGGCGGGGACGTTTCCGCCCGCCCCGCCAACTCCGGCGAGGAATCTGCCGAGCTGCGCCCCGCCGTAAGTCGGCACAAGGCCGGTTATGAACATTCCAGTCCCGGTGACAAGGAGCGACACGGCGATGACAACCCGCGGGCCGAACCGGGACGCCAACATGCCGGCGAACACAACGGTCGATAGATACCCCACAAGGTTCCATGACTGAAGTGCCCCTGTCTGGACATTCGTGAGCTTCATCGAGTCCTGCATCGCCGGCAGAACGCTTGTGTACCCGAATCGCCCAAGCCCAAGTGACACAAAGACAGCAGAGATAATCAAAACCAGGACAACGTACGCGTAGTGTATTTTGCCCGGCTGGCCAAGTCCTCGATGGGCGGCTGAATTTTGCATTGGCGGGCTGTTCTGTACCATTAATCTTGTAGAAATCCGCGCAACAATCGCAGATCAACAGACCGTTCGCGACTTTTTTCTTCAAGCTGTCCGGCCATTGATACCAATCTCATCTCCCTCAGCCCGGAAATCTCGCAGACGCGCCGACCCCGTTTGACTGCGGAACCGAGCTGGGGCATCTGGCTCCCAAATGTGGGGACAGACACGGAGTTTCACCATCTGTGGACGACCGCACTTTCGATCCCGCCCGGCCTGTCCAAGCACCGGTCGGGCGGTCCAGCCGGCGGGGCGCACAGATATGGGGACAGACACGATGTCCGACCTGAACATGGGGACAGACACGGTGTCCGGTATACCGATCAGGAACGTTCAACGTGCAACATTCAACTCTCAACTTTCAACGGGGTGATCGAAAGGGCGCATGCTGGGCCGAATATGGGGACAGACACGAAATTCGGACGACCAGGCTTTTGACCCGCCGGAGCTGCCCAAGCGCTGGTCGGACAGTTCGAGCCGGCTGGGGCACCCGGATATGGGGACAGACACGGGATTTGGGTGACCGGACTCTTGACCCGGGGGACCTGTCCAAGCGCGGGTCGAGCGGTCCAGCCGGCGGGGCGCACAGATATGGGGACAGACACGATGTCCGACCTGAACATGGGGACAGACACGGTGTCCGGTATACCGATCGGGAACGTTCAACGTGCAACATTCAACTCTCAACTTTTAACGGGGTGACCGAAAGGGCGCATGGTGGCCGGGATCCGGGTAGAGCCGGCAGTTTCCCACCGGCTCCCCCACAGACCCGTGCGAGCGGTTTTCCCGCACACGGTTCTTCCAGTCACGGATTCCACCGCCCCGTTATCCGACCTCGTTCCGTGTACACGATTCAGGACCACTGTGTGTCCGGCGTGTGCCCGAGTGTCGGCCCCGTAACCGTGTCTGCCCCTTCCCTACTCCCCGGCTCCAAGCG